>Ga0335084_10006808_pt1 | contig 11372 bp, 11 predicted proteins | sample Lox_Sample_44_FD_206721 | JGI IMG/M metagenome (GOLD analysis project Ga0335084, IMG submission 206721) | Soil microbial communities from Loxahatchee National Wildlife Refuge, Florida, United States - Lox_Sample_4.4 | ecosystem: Environmental > Terrestrial > Soil > Wetlands | place: USA...
CCCGTCAATATCGAAGCTGATCGCCTGTCGCTCGACGACATCAAGAAGGAGAGCATATTCGAGGGCAACGTCCAGCTCACCCAGGGCTCGCTGCTGCTGCGCGCTGACCGCGTAGTGGTGCGCCAGGATGACCAGGGTTTCAACTACGCCTTTGCCACCGGCGCGCCGGCCTACTTCCGCCAGAAACGCGAGGGGTTCGACGAGTTCATCGAGGGCTTTGCCCAGCGCCTCGAATACGATGGCAAGCAGGACAAGATGGAGATGTTCACTGAGGCGCGGGTCAAGAAGGGCATCGACGAGGTCCGCGGCGATTACATCTCTTACAACGCGGTAACCGAGTTCTACCAGGTGATCGGCGGGGGCACGCCAGCAGCCACCCCGGCCAATCCACAGGGCCGCGTGCGGGCGGTGATCCAGCCCAAGAAGGACATGCAGAAACCTCTGCCACGACCGGACAAGCCTGGCTCTCAGGCGTCCGCAGCGGGTGCGGCGTTGCAGCCGGCACCGCAGTTGCGGAATCCGCCGCAACCATGAGGCCATCCTGGTGCGCGTCGACGCCGGCTGGCGGATCCTATCAATGAACGCAGCAGCCGTCGCCCCAAGCCTCAGGGTGGTTCAGCCGTGAGTGCGGTGCTGGCCATCGATCCGGGTCTGCAGATCCAGCCCTCCACGGCCCTGAGCGAGCTGCGCGCCGAGCACCTGCAAAAGCGCTTCAAGTCCCGCCTGGTCGTGCGCGATGTCTCTCTGGATGTCAAGAGCGGTGAGGTGGTCGGGCTGCTGGGCCCAAACGGGGCCGGCAAGACGACTTGCTTCTACATGATCGTCGGGCTGATCGGCAGCGATGGCGGCCGCATCTTTCTGGACCAAAAGAATCTCGACCGGATGCCGATACATATGCGGGCGCGGATGGGCTTGGCCTATCTGCCGCAGGAGGCCTCCATCTTCCGCAAGCTCACGGTGGCGGAAAACATTCTGGCTGTGCTCGAGTTACGCACCAACGGCCGGGACGACCGCGAGGAGCAGCTGGAAGGCCTGCTGAGCGATCTGCACATCGCCCACCTGCGCAACAGCCCCGCGGTCAGCCTGTCCGGCGGGGAGCGCCGGCGGGCCGAGATCGCCCGTGCACTGGCCAGCCACCCGCGTTTCATCCTGCTGGACGAGCCGTTCGCCGGCGTCGATCCCATCGCGGTGCTGGACATCCAGCGCATCATCCGGTTTCTGAAGGAAAGGCAGATAGGCGTGTTGATCACCGACCATAACGTGCGCGAGACCCTGGGCATCTGCGACCGGGCCTACATCATTAACGATGGCTCGGTGCTTGCTTGTGGGGCCCCCGAGGAAATCGTTTATAATGAAAGCGTAAGGAAAGTCTATTTGGGTGAGCACTTTAGGCTCTAGCGAGACTCCCGGCGACCCCGCCCCAATACGGGTCGCCTGCCCGCACCGTCGTCGTCACCGGCATGAAGCACTCGTTACAGCTCAAGCTCTCTCAGCACCTCACGCTCACCCCGCAACTGCAGCAGTCGATCCGGCTGCTCCAGCTGTCGACCCTTGAGCTGAACCAGGAGATCGAGCGCTTCCTGCAGGACAACCCCCTGCTGGAACGCGAAGAGGGAAGCGAAGAAGAAGGGACGGCACCGGCTCCGGTGACCACCCTGACACCCGAATACACGTCGACCCAGTCGACCACCACCACCTCGCAGAAGGAAACCGAGTCGGAGACCACTCCCGAGGCCGACCAGGACTGGATGCGCGAGGACGGCCCCGGCAGCTACGGCGGCCACGACGACGGCGAGGACAGCGACTTTCCGCAGATCGCCGCGGTCGCGCCCAGCCTGCGCGAGCATCTCCTCTGGCAAGTCAACCTGCTGCAACTCCCGGACCGCGACAAGCGGTTGGTATCCCTGCTGGTCGAAACCCTGGACGATGACGGCTACCTGACCCAGGAGCTGGACGAGATCGCGGCCATGTTTCCCACGGAGATGGAGCTCGACCGGGAAGACCTGCAGATCGCGCTGCGGCATCTTCAGCATCTGGAGCCCGCCGGCATCGGCGCGCGCAATCTGGCAGAGTGCCTGGCCCTGCAGCTCGAGACACTGCCTGCCGATACCCCGCTGCGCAGCGAGGCGCTCACCACCGTGCGCGGCCATCTGGACCTGCTGGCGTCGCGCGACTACGCCAAGCTCAAGAAGCTGCTCAAGTGCAGCGATGACGTGTTGCGCGGTGTGCAGCAGCTCATCATCAGCCTGAACCCGCGGCCGGGTGCGAACTTCTCCAACGACGAGGCGCGCTACATCGTGCCCGACGTGGTGGTGCGCAAAGTCAAGGGCATGTGGCGTGCGTCGCTGAACCCCGATGCGATGCCCAAACTGCGCATCAACCGCATGTACGCCGACATCCTGCACCGCAACCGCGACGCCAGCCTGCAACAGCTGGCCGGCCAGTTGCAGGAAGCCAAGTGGCTCATCAAGAACGTCCAGCAGCGCTTCGACACGATCCTGCGCGTGTCCCAGGCGATCGTGGACCGCCAGCGCCATTTCTTCGAGCACGGCGAGGTGGCCATGCGCCCGCTGGTGCTGCGCGAGATTGCGGACACGCTCGGGCTGCACGAGTCCACCGTCTCACGCGTCACCACTCAGAAGTTCATGCTCACCCCGCGCGGCATATTCGAGCTCAAGTACTTCTTCGGCAGCCATGTAACGACCGAGACCGGCGGGGCCTGCTCGGCCACCGCGATTCGCGCTCTGATCAAGCAGCTGGTGGCGGAGGAGGACTCGCGCAAGCCGCTGTCCGACAGCCAGATCTCCGAGATCCTGGGCAAGCAAGGCATCGTCGTGGCGCGCCGCACCATCGCAAAGTACCGAGAATCTTTGCAGATCCTCCCGGTCAACCTGAGAAAGTCGATCTAGCATCAGGGATCAGGAAACAGGTAACAGGTATCAGTCGAACCCTTGTCATGGCGACTGACTTCTGTAACCTGTTACCTGATCCCTGTTGCCTGAGGAGCCCGCCATGAACCTTCAGCTCACCGGACATCACCTCGACATCACGCCGGCCATCCGCAGCTATGTCACCACGAAGCTGGAGCGGATCACGCGCCATTTCGACCACGTGATCGACGTCACCGTGATCCTGTCGGTGGACAAGCTGCAGCAGCGTGTGGAGGCGAACATCCACGTGCGCGGGCGCGACATCTTCTGCGAGAGCGTCGATGAGGACATGTACGCCGCCATCGACAGCCTGGCGGACAAGCTCGACCGCCAGGTGCTGAAACACAAGGAAAAGACGGTCGAGCAGCGCCAGAACGGCGCAGCGCGCCCGCGCCCGGCGGAGTAGCCGGGCTGTGGCCGGCAGCCGCGGATGCACGCGGTATACTGGCCGGCCCTGCCATGAGTCTGATCGCTTCGCTGCTGCCCGCCTCCCATGTCCTGGTCGACCTGCCCGCGGCCGACAGACGGGCCGTGTTCGAGCAGGTCGCCGCACTGCTCGAGAGCAAGACCGGCATCAAGCGCGGAGTCATCATGGACGGTCTGCTGGTGCGCGAACGTCTCGGTTCCACCGGCCTGGGCCAGGGCATCGCAATCCCGCACGGGCGCGTGCGCGGGTTGCGGGAGGCCACTGGCGCCTTCGTGCGCACGCGTGAGCCAATCGAGTTCGAAGCACCGGACGAGCGCCCCGTCGATCTGATCTTTGTGCTGCTGGTACCGGAGAAGTCGACCGATCTGCATCTGCAGATCCTGAGCGAGCTCGCCGAGATGTTCAGCAGCCGCGAGCAGCGCGAGCGCCTGCATGCCGCTCGGGACAGCCTCGAAGTTCAGCGCTTGATTGCCGGCTGGCAGGCCAAACCGGCCGCCGCGCATTAGGAAGCGTGTTTGAAACGCACACCTTGGTACTCCGGCCCTATCGCTGAACCCATGTTGAGGCCCGCTCGATCAAGCAGTTGTCGCGCGTGTGCGCGCCGAAAAAAGGCCGCAGGCACTCGCGAAACGACTTTTTCAACCGCCTGCTAGCGATCGCGTCCGTCAGCCCCATGCCCGAAGTCAGCGTCGCCGAGCTGTTCAAGGACAACCAGCAGGCCCTGCAGCTGACCTGGATCGCAGGCGAATCCTTCACCGCTGCGCGGCTGGACACGCGCCGCATCAACCAGTCGAACGAAGGCCTGATCGGCCACCTCAACTTCTATCATCCCAACTGGATCCAGATCTTCAGCCAGACGGAGAGCGCGTATTTCGCCTCTATGGGGGAAGCGGAGCGCGAGCAGGCGCTCGCGCGGCTGCTTCACAGCGGACTGGCGTGTGTGATCGTCAGCGACGGCGAGTCGGCTCCCGACGCGCTGAGGCGGTTCACACAGCGCATGCAGGTGCCTCTGATCGCCTCCCCGCTGCCGAGCCTGCAGATCATCTGGGTGGTGCGGACCTACCTGGGACGGGCGCTCGCGGAGTTCGTCACCCGCCACGGTGTGCTGCTGGACGTATTGGGCATGGGCGTGCTGCTCACCGGCGAGAGCGGAGTGGGCAAGAGCGAGCTGGCGCTGGAGCTGATCACGCGCGGGGGCGGGCTGGTGGCCGACGACGTCGTCGAGCTCTACCACATCGCCCCGGAGACGCTGGAAGGCCGCAGCCCGGAGCTGCTGCGCGACTTCCTCGAGGTACGCGGCCTGGGCATGCTCAACATCCGCACCATCTTCGGCGAGACTGCGGTGCGTGTACGCAAGAACCTCAAGCTCATCGTCCAGCTGGAAAAGCCAGTGGGCGGCGTGGTCCCCGGGCTCGAGCGCCTGCCCCTGACTGCGAGCTTCGAGGAGATCATGGGCGTGCGCATCCGCAAGGTCGTGCTGCCGGTGGCGGCCGGCCGCAACCTCGCGGTTCTGGCGGAGGCGGCAGTGCGCAACTACGTCCTGCAGCTGCGCGGCATCGACAGCACGCAGGAGTTCATCCAGCGCCAGGAACAGCACTTCGGGCGCGAACCCTGAACGAATCGGCATGCAAGCGGGTCGCCCTACGCCGCAGATGCGGCTGATCCTGGTCACCGGAATGTCCGGCTCCGGCAAGAGCGTGGCGTTGAACGTGCTGGAGGACAGCGGCTATTACTGCGTCGACAACCTGCCGGCCAACCTGCTCGCGGGGGTAGTCGATTCCCTGCTGGCGGCGGGTTATACGCGCGTCGCGGTCAGCGTAGATGTGCGCAGCGGTCCCACCCTCAGGGAGCTGCCCGCTTCGGCTGCGGAGCTGCGTCGGCGCCAAGTCGATCTGCGCGTGCTGTTCCTCGACGCGCAAACCGACACGCTGGTCAAGCGCTTCTCCGAGACGCGCCGTCGCCATCCGCTGTCGGACGACACGCGCACTCTGCCGGAATGCATCGATGCGGAGCGGGAGATGCTGCAGGAGATCGGTGCGCTCGCCCACCGGGTGGACACCAGCGAGCTCGCGCCCAACGCCCTGCGCGCATGGGTGAAAGATTTCGCCGGTCTCGCCGGCACCGGGATGACGCTATTGTTCCAGTCCTTCGCGTTCAAGCACGGTATCCCGCTCGACGCTGATCTGGTATTCGACGTGCGCTGCCTGCCCAATCCGCACTATGATCCGCGGCTGCGCCCGCTCACCGGGAAGGACGACAAAGTCATCGAGTTTCTGACTGCTAACGCGAGCGCGCAGCAGATGCTGGCGGATATCGGGACGTTTCTCGACACCTGGCTGCCCTGCTTCGTGCGGGACAACCGCAGCTACCTCACGGTAGCGATCGGCTGTACCGGCGGGCGGCACCGGTCGGTGTATTTTGTCGAGGCGCTCGCGCAGCGCTTTCAAACCAGCATGCCGGTCATCGTGCGGCATCGGGAGCTCGCCGAGTGAGCACCGCACACGTCTCACTCTGGTCGATGCTGGGCCTCGCGCTGGCCCTGTGCGCGCTCCCGGCACGCGCTGCGGACTGGGTGCGTGTTGCGGCGCCCGACCAGAACCAGCACTCCTACGACCGCAGCAAACTGTTCGTCGACGGCGACACCATCACGTACTGGCGGCGAGTCGTATTCCCCACGCCCCAGCCGGTCAAAGAGGGCTCAGCGCGCATGGCGCTTTACCGGGAACGTATCGACTGCCGCAGCCACATCCATCGCACGCTCGGCTATCTCCTGTATGCGCAGGACGGCAACGTAATCGAGAACGTCTACACGCCGGACGCGGCCGCCGAGCCGATCATTCCAGCCACGGTAGGCGAGCGCTTCGAGCAGGTCATGTGCGCGTTCGTCGAGCAGGACCGCCAGGCCAAGGCTGAGACAGCCAAGTCGCCGAGCGACGCGGCGACCACAGAGGCCTTGCGCGCGGAGATCGCGCGGCTGGAAGCGCGCGTGCGCGAGCTCGAGGCGCAGCTCCGCGAGGCAAACAGCGGGCAGCCTCCCACACCACGCTGATCGTGACTAAGACCATTGCCCTCGCTTTGACCGGCGCATCCGGCATGCCTTACGGCGTGCGCCTGCTCCAGTGTCTGCTGGCGGCGGAGGTGCGCGTCTACCTGCTCTATTCGCAGGCCGCGCAAATCGTCGCGCGGCAGGAGATGGAACTGGTGCTGCCGGCACGGCCCCGCGACGCCGAGGCGTTCTTTGCGGCCCGCTTCGCCTCGAAGCCGGGGCAGCTGCGTGCATTCGGCCGCGAAGAATGGTTCGCACCTGTCGCCTCTGGCTCGAACGCGCCGCATGCGATGGTGGTGTGTCCTTGCAGCATGGGCACCCTGGCGGGCATCGCCAACGGCTTGTCCGACAACTTGATCGAGCGCGCCGCCGACGTCATGCTCAAGGAAGCCCGCAAGCTGGTTCTGGTGCCGCGCGAGACGCCGTTCTCCGCCATCCACTTGGAGAACATGCTGCGACTGACACGCGCCGGAGCGATCGTGCTGCCCGCCAATCCGGGCTTCTATCACCACCCCCGCAGCGTGGACGACATCGTCGACTTCGTCGTCGCGCGCGTGCTCGACCAGCTCGATGTGTCTCACCAACTCATGGCGCGCTGGGGAGCGGAAGCCGACCAGTCCGGCCTGCGCGGTGACGCGGGTTGAGCGGCCAAACCCATGCCTGAGATCGCCATCTTTCCCCTGCGCACCGTGCTGTTCCCCGGCGGGTCGCTCCCGCTGAAGGTATTTGAGCAGCGCTACCTCGACATGACCAAGGCGTGCATTCGCGATAGCGAGCCGTTCGGCGTGTGCCTGATCCGGGAAGGCGTCGAGGTGGGCACGCCGGCGCTGCCCTACGCAATCGGGTGTACCGCGCAGATTGCCGAGTGGGACATGCCGCACCTCGGCCTGTTCCAACTCAACTGCCGGGGCGAGCAGGTATTTCGCATCCTCGAGCATTGGACGCTCAAGAGCGGGCTGTTGCAGGCGCATGTGCAGCTTATGCACATGCCCGCACCGGTCACGCTGCCCGGGGAATATCAGTCGCTGAAGGAACTACTGGAGCGGATCATCGACAAGTTCGGTGCGGAGCGCTTTCCCTCTCCCGTCCAACTGGACGACGGGGACTGGGTCGCTTGCCGGCTGGCCGACGTGTTGCCGCTGGAGATGGAGTTCAAGCAGTCCATCCTGGAGGCGAACGGCCCGCTGGAACGTCTCGGCATGCTGAGCGAGTTCCTGCGCACCCGCTCGGTCGTGGTCTAATGAATCGCTCCCCGGGAGTCTCGGTTTGGGGCTCATGAGGCGGGGCGGTGCAGATACCTCAGCGCCGATTTCGAGACATCCCGCCGCCCGCCCTGCAGTTCGTCTCTCGGGACTTGGCTGGTGGGGCGTGTGATGCCCCACCATCAAGCTACCCACGCAGCGCTGTCCGTCACGGCAAGCTGAAGACCAAGAGTTGGCCGTTGTCGGTGGCCATGCTGGTAAAGGGTTCACCGAACAGGGGAGAGAAGTTGCCCGACGCGAAATCACCCCATCCGGTCACCACCGCGATGTACTGCTTGCCCTTCGCAGCGTAGGAGATCACACCACCGGTATGGCCCAGACCGTTGTTGGTCGACCACAGCTTGTCGCCGTTGTCTGCGTCCAGCGCGTAGAAGGTCCCATCAGCCCCCGGCACAAACACCAGGCCGCCCTGCGTAGAGAGCAGCGAGCCGATCGGCGGGTACTTCATCTCGAGCTCCCATTTGAGCTTGTGCGTAATGGGATCGCGAGCCTGGATGGTGCCGAAGGCCTGACGCCCCTCCGGGTGCTTCACTGTCCATGCAGCGCCGAAGTAGAGCTGACCGGAGAAATCCGCCGGACGCTCCACCTTCTGCACTTCGATGTCGGAGCAGAACTCCTGGGTGACCTTGTAGTACAGGCCCGTGCCCGGGTTGTATGCACCGCTGTTCCAGGAAATCACGCCTTCAAGGATCGGGCAGACGTTGGCGTGTGCGCCGAGAGGTAAACGGCGCGGTTCGATCAACTCACCCGTCTTGGGGTCGACGCCCTTGATGTAGTTAAGTGTCTTTCCGATGGCGGTTGCGTTTTCGACTTTCAACACTTGACCGCCGCTGGCCGCGCCGGGGTCGGCGTTGTACAGAAACAGGATACCGCCCTTGTTGGCATGCAGCATGTACCGCTTGCCGCCACGGTCGACCTGGACGAACTCGCCGACCGCCGAGTCGAAGTCCCATGCGTCGTGCGGTATCTCTTGAAAATACGCCTTCAGCTTGCCGCTGTCCGGATCCAGGACGACCACCGAGGAGCTGTACAGGTTGGTGCCCGGACGTGGGCCTTCCGTCATCCAGTTTTCGCCCGCCCAATCGTAATCGGGTGCCGGGTTGGCCGTGCCCCACCACACGCTGTTGGTCTTGGCATCATAGGTGCCTGTCATCCAGCCCCCGCCGCCGCCGACTTTCCAGGAGTCGTTCCCCCAGGAAGCGCGCGAGCGCTCATCGCCACCTATGGTGTCGAACTGCCACTCGACCTCGCCGGTGTGCGTGTTCACCGCGTAGATCGGGCCGCAGCAGCCCGAGAGGTCACCACCAAACGCGCCGATAAGAATCTTATCCTTCACGATGAGCGGAGCGCCGGTAAACGCTTTACCGCCCCGCTCCACGTGGCGGATCATGCTGTCCCAAACCACCTGTCCGGTCTTGGCGTCCAGCGCGATCACGCGACCGTCCACCGTCCCCAGGTAAACCTTGCCGTAGCCAATGGCTATGCCGCGGTTGTAGGCGATGGCGAAGGGGACGCGCTCCCAGTCGATCTTGGCGCCGTACTTCCAGATGAATGCACCGGTTGCAGCGTCCAGAGCCCACACCTGGCCGGCAGCGCTGGAGTAGTAGAGGATGCCGTCGGCCACCAACGGAAAGGACTGAATCCCACGCTTCGTGCTCGACGGCGTATGGATCCAGGCGAGCTTCAGGTTCTTGACGTTGTTCTTGTTGATCTGGTCCAACGCACTATGGTGCCAGCCCTTGAATGAACCGTGATACGTCAGCCAGTTGTTGGGATCTTTGTCGGCGTTCAGCAGTCTGTCCCAAGTGATCTCGGCTGCGCCGGCTTGAGTAGAGAGGGCTGTGACAACTGCTGCAAACAAGACCTTGGCCACTCCGAGCCGTTTGATGTTCCATCGTTTCATCCTTCTCTCCCATTTGGTATGTTGGTCCGAACTTGCGCTTCGAGGCATCGCGGTTGCACTCGGATCTTCCAGCGGGGAGACGCGCGTCATTCTTGTTGACATCGAGAGAAGCCGCAGCGCAACCTCACTGGCAATGTGGTGCTTCGTTGCCGCCGCCGCAACGCGTGCACCTTTGCAAGGCAGCGGAAGCACGGGCTTTCCCGCCCGCGGCATTCCGGAATGATCAATGCACCACTTCATCTGCGCGCTGGAGAATGGATTCGGGGACGCTGATGCCCAGAGCTCTGGCGGTCCGCAGATTCACGGTCAGTCTCAGCGCGGAGATTTCTTCCACCGCCAGTTCGCTGGGCTTCGCACCCTTCAGCAGGCGATCGGCATAGTAGCAGCTGCGCTTTTGCGTCTCGGTCCGGTCGCTCCCATAAGTTATGAACGCGCCGACGTCCGCTGGGACACTCGACACGATCGGCAACTTGTACTCGATCGCGAGTGCCGCGATGCGGTCGCGATTGAGATAGAACATCGGCGACCAGAGCACCAGCATGGCGCTGACCTTCTTGTGCTTCGCAGCCTGGAACGCGGCTCTCAGCTCTTCCCCACTTCCGATCTCGATGATCTCCAGCCTGAGCTTCAGTGCTTTCCCGGCCAGCAGAAGTTCAGGCAGGGCCTGCTCCCCGAACGGGGGGTGCCTGAGAACGGCAACGCTCGTGACCTGTGGCACCGCCTCTTTGAGAATCTCGAGCTGCTTGTTCTCGAGACCATAGATCAACGAGTATGAGCCGGTGATGTTCCCTTCGGGTCGACGCAGGTTCTTGACGAAGCCCTGACTGACGGGATCAGAACCGCCACTGCCCATCACAATCGGGATCTTGGTCGTCGCTCTTTGAGCAGATCGCGTTGAAACGTCGTTGGTGGTGATGATTACGTCAGCGCCCCGAGTGATGAGCTCGTTTGCCAACGCTGGAAGTCGATCCACGTGGCCCTCCGCGCTTACGACGATCAGCTTGAGATTACGGCCCTCTTCGTATCCCAACTCGCGGAAACACTTGCGCCACCGATCCAGGTCCGGGTCCGTAACCGGGACATGCGTCCACAGCATACCCACCGTAGGAAGTCGCGGCGGTTCCTCGGCCATCAAGGCATGGGGAAAACAGATGGCCGCCAAGCCGAGCGCAATCAACAAGCGTCGTTTGCTCATCTTGTTGCCCTCCTTTCACACTCATTCCCCGAGCGTGCAGGCTCGGTCCTCGCCGCTCAGTGCGGACTGTGAGCGGGCGTCGATCGCGAAGCGACGACGCAACTTGGGCGAGACCCTCGATGGCTTGGCTGCGCGGCGGATCGCCCGTACTGATGGACGTGGGACAGCCCCGGTGTCACCGGATTACCTCATCTGCCCGCGCCAAAATCGATTCCGGGATCTTCACCCCGAGTGCCTGCGCATTCCTCAGATTGACCACGAGCCGGAATTTCGATACCTGCTCAACCGGCAACTCGCTCGGCTTCATTCCCTTCAGCAACCGGTCCACGTAGTAGGCGACGCGCCTGAAAGCGGCATTGGTATCGCCGCCGTACGAAATCAATGCCCCGTCTTCCGAGGCGAACGCCGAAACCATCGGTACCCTCGCCTTCAAGGCGAGCGCTGCAACCCGGTCGCGGTGGAACGTGAACGTGGGCGACCACACCAGCAAGACGGCGCCGTTCTTCCCCTGCTGGACTGCTTTGAAGGCTGCCTCCAAGCCCTGTTGTCCATGGACCTGTATCAAGTCCAGCCGCACGTTCAAGGACCGGGCTGCGTGGCTGAGCGCCT
>Ga0335084_10006809_pt1 | contig 11372 bp, 11 predicted proteins | sample Lox_Sample_44_FD_206721 | JGI IMG/M metagenome (GOLD analysis project Ga0335084, IMG submission 206721) | Soil microbial communities from Loxahatchee National Wildlife Refuge, Florida, United States - Lox_Sample_4.4 | ecosystem: Environmental > Terrestrial > Soil > Wetlands | place: USA...
GCAGGGCTCCCGGGATTCCCGTTTTTGGCTTTACAACGTGGGCACCGGGTGATATTGTTCATGCCTGCGATTGAAATATGTCTAAGTTGCTTGATTTTTTTCGGAAACTTGCGGGGAAGCCGGCCGGTAAATTCGGTCTTGCGGCAGCCGGGTTCCTTGCGTTGGCCTTGATTGCGGCAGGGTTTTACTGGGGAGGTCAGCCGAAGGAAGACAGGCATCCGGGACTGAAGATCATCGACGACAATGTCGATCTCTATATAAAGGATGTTCATTACACGGAGGTCGGTGAATCGGGGAATCGCCTGGAGATCAATGCCGACTCGGCCACCTTTCTGAAAAAGGAAAACCAGGCCCGCTTTGATCGTATCCGCATGAAGCTGATCCAGCCTGACGGGAAGGAGTACGAACTGACGGCGGACCGGGGCAATCTCAAGACGGATCTGAAAGACGCTGAGATCGAGGGGAATGTCGTAATCGTTTCGAACCGGGGCGACCGGTTCACAACGGGGCGATTGGAGTACTCGGACAGAGAAAGGAAGATTACGACGGAGGATGTCGTCACCCTGCACAATGAACGGTTTAACGTGACGGGGAAGGGGATGACCATCCTGTTGAAATCCGATCAGGTAACGCTTGCCAGGAACGTAAAGGCCCAGATTCATTGAGCAGCGCGGCCCGCAGGGAAGAAAAGAAGGGATGAAAAAAAGAACGGCACTGACCGTAGCGCTTTCTCTGCTCATCATCCTGACCGTCCGGGGAGTTCCCTGGGGGCAGGACAACCGTTCGAAGTTGATGAAAGCAGGGGAGAACAAGCCCATCGATATCGTCTCCGACCGGCTTGACGCATATCAGGAAAAAGACCTGGTCCAGTTCTCGGGCAATGTCGTCGCCACCCAGGGTGAACGGGTCATCAAGAGCGACACCCTGATGGTCTTTTTCAAAAAGAAGGCAGAGAACAAGAACGCGGAAAGCAAGAAGACGGAGAAAAAGGAAACAGGCACCGATGCGGCGGCAAAGGCCAACGATATCGACCGGATCGAGGCAAAAGGGAATGTGAGGATTACCGACAAGAATCGCATTGTCACGGGGGAGTTGGCCGTTTTCTACAATGAAGAGCAGAAAGTCGTCGTGACGGGCAACCCGGTCATGCAGGAAGGCAAGAACGTGATCACGGGCGACCGCGTGATCGTCTTTCTCGATGAGAACCGGGGTGTCGTGGAGGGGGCTACGGGGAAACGGGTAACGGCGACCATCTACCCGGAGGAATCGAAGGAAAAAAAGAAGAAGGAGTAACATCGCAACGTGCCGTCGACCGGACCTCCGCAGGGAATGGAAAAGCTCGAAGCCAGGGCATTGACGAAGGTATACGGGGGGCGAAAGGTCGTCAGCGGCGTGGATCTGGAGATCCACCCCGGCGAGGTCGTAGGCCTCCTGGGCCCCAATGGCGCGGGAAAGACGACGACCTTCTACATGATCGTCGGTCTCATCAAGCCTGATGACGGAAAGATCTTCCTGGACGCCGAGGAGATCACCGGGGACCCCATGTATGTGAGGGCAAGGAAAGGGATCAATTACCTGCCCCAGGAACCGTCCGTCTTCAGGAAATTGACCGTCGAGGAGAATATCCTGGCCATCCTCGAAACGCTTGACATCGGAGGCCAGGAGAGGAAAAATAGGCTCCAACAATTACTGGGTGAGCTGGATCTCACCCAGCTGGCCCGAAACAGGGCCTACTCCCTTTCGGGAGGGGAAAGAAGGCGCGTGGAGATTACGCGGGCACTGGTGACGTCCCCGCGCTTCATTCTTCTCGACGAGCCCTTTGCAGGCATAGACCCTCTGGCTGTGGCTGACATACAGAAGATCATCCACAAGCTGAAGGCACGAAACATCGGGGTGGTGATCTCCGACCACAATGTGAGGGAGACCCTGTCCGTCTGCGACCGGGCATACATCCTCAACGAGGGGACTGTGCTCATCGAGGGCTTGCCGGAAATGATCGCGGAGAGTAAGATTGCAAGGAAATTCTATCTTGGAGACGACTTCAAGTTTTAGCGGGGTAGGGAAGAAGGTCCCAGGTCAATGACGTTCGAACTGAAGCAAAGCCTCAAACTGAGCCAGCAGCTGATCATGACGCCTCAGCTGCAGCAGGCGATCAAGCTCCTCCAGCTCTCGCGGATCGAGCTTGTCGACATGATCCAGCAGGAGATGGAGGAGAACCCCCTGCTCGAGGAGAGGGCCACCGAGGAATTCGGCGAGGAGGGGGCGCCCGCGCCGGAAGTCGACGAGGTCAAGGCAGTCGAGCGCACCGGGGAGGTCACAGGCGAAGGCGACGGCAAGGAGGACTTCGACTGGGAAAATTATCTGGAAGACTACGGTCCCATGAGGGTGACCTACGACCGAGAGGAGGACGAAGGACCTTCCTGGGAGAACATGCTCTCCAGGAAGACGACCCTCACGGATCACCTCATGTGGCAGCTGGGCCTCTCCAGGCTGACGGAGGCGGAGCGCAAAGTCGGGGAGCAGATCATCGGCAACCTGGATTCGAGCGGCTACCTGGCAGCCTCCATTGACGAAATCGCCGAACAGGAGAAGACCGGCACCGACATCGTGGAAAAGGTGCTGGCAAAGATACAGGAATTCGACCCGCCGGGAATCGCCTCGAGGGACTTGAAGGAATGCCTGATGGTCCAGGCAAAGATACTCGGGGCACAGAATTCCCTTGTCGAGATCATCGTCCGGGACTACCTCCACGACCTCGAGACCAAGAACTACAACAACATTGCCAAGAAGCTGAAGGTCCCGCTGGCAGAGGTGCTGGACGCCATCTTCCTCATCAGCCGCATGGATCCCAAGCCGGGCCTGGTATACAGCGATGAAGGCCCGCAGTACATCATCCCGGATGTCTTTGTGTTCAAGGTGGGTGAAGAGTACAAGATCATCCTCAACGACGAGGGGCTGCCCAGGCTGCGGATCAGCAACTTCTACCGGGAGATCCTGGGGGGGACCTCGGATGGCGCAAACAGCGCAGAGGATTGCAAGAAATATATCAAGGAGCGGCTTCAGTCGGCAACCTGGCTCATCAAGAGCATTCAGCAGCGCCAGCGGACCATCTTCCGGGTGACGGAGAGCATTGTCAAATTCCAGAGGGAGTTCTTCGACAAGGGAATCCACTTCCTGAAACCGTTGGTGCTCCGCGACGTGGCCGACGATGTGGAAATGCACGAGTCCACCATCAGCCGGGTGACGACCAACAAGTACATGCACACCCCCCGGGGAATCTTCGAACTGAAGTACTTCTTCAACAGCAGCATCAGCAAGACGAGCGGCGACGCGATTGCATCGAAGAGCGTGCAGGAGGAGATCCGGAAGATCATCGGCGGCGAGGACGCCCGCAAGCCCCTGAGCGACAGCGAGATCGTCGATATCCTCAGCGAGCAGGGCATCTCCATCGCACGCCGCACCGTTGCCAAGTACCGGGAGATGATGGGAATCCTGCCGTCCTCGAAGAGGAAGAAATTTTTCATAAAGCCTAAAAATTAATTGACAATTTCCCGTGTCTGGCCTATAAGGCATAGCTTCTTTTTAGACGGTACCGGCAGACCTTCCCGCGGAGGCGTTCCGTCCATCCGGAATCAGCCGAAGCGAGATCCATCCCTGCGACAGAATCCCGCCGGTCGTCCTGCCCTTCCAAAGGCGTCAATCTTGCAGGGACGCCATGATACGAATCGAGGGCGAACACATTAAAAAGGATGAGGAGGCAGCGAGGTATGCAGGTTTCTGTGACCTTTCGGAATACGGGGTCGGAAAGTTGGTTCAAGGATTATGTGACGGAGCGATTGAACAGGATCCAGAAATACATCGACAAGCCAGTGGAAGCCCACGTGGTGCTTGCCGTCGAGAAATTCAGGAACGTGGCCGAGATCAATATCATGGCGAAGGGCATCAACCTGGTCGGCAAGGAAGAGGCCAAGGACATGCAGCTTGCCATCGACAATGTCATCGACAAAATCGAGCGCCAGATCAAGAAACACAAGGAAAAGAGCAGGGATCACAAATCCAACGCGAACCGGGCCGAGGAAGCGGGCGGACTTCGGGCCGGTACCGCAGCGATCGACGAGGAACCCAGGCTGAGGGTCGTCGAAACGCGCAAGATCGTCCTGAAGCCCATGTCGCTCGAGGAAGCCATCCTCGAGATGGAGGGGTCCAAAAACCGCTTTGTCATTTACCGGGATTCCGACTCGGAGAACATCAGCGTCGTCTACAGGCGGGATGACGGGAATTTTGCTCTTCTCGAGGCCAACAGCTGAACGGATGGGAAAACCCCATGCAGATCACTGACATGTTCAAAAAGGAATATATCATCGAGGAGTTGAAGGCAAAATCCAAGCGGGCTGTCCTGGGCGAATTGTCGGAGATTTTTACCCGCTTTCACTCGGGGATCCAGAACGATGCGATGGTCGAAGTCCTTCTCGATCGGGAAAAGCTGGGCAGTACCGGGATCGGCGACGGGATCGCAATCCCGCATGGAAAACTCAAGGGACTGGACAGCCTGGTCATTGCGTTCGGGCGGAGCCGTGAGGGGATAGACTTTGACTCCATCGATGGGAAACCCGTTCATCTCTTTTTCCTGCTGATGGCGCCGGAGAGCTCGACGGGCCAGCATCTCAAGGCCCTGGCGAAGATCTCGCGCATGCTCAAAGACCCCGAGTTCCGCAGCGGCCTCATGTCGGCAAAGAGCACGGAGGAACTGTATCGGAAAATCTCCGACAAGGATGAGTCTTATTGAGACGGCGCACGGTTTCGCCGTGTCATCCGTCGAAGAGTGCCGCCGGCAGGGTTCACAGGGCGTGACCCGATGAACAGACAATCCAGCGCCACCCGTTCCAGGCACGATCCACTGCCGTGCAGTCTTTTCCCGGGATTCCAAAGTACCGCCATCCCATTTTCGCGGCGCACCCTCATTCCCGTGAGTGTGACATGCAGAACTTGAGAATCGTCATCGTCACCGGCATGTCGGGCTCCGGAAAGAGCACGGCCCTCAGGGCACTGGAGGATGTCGGATTCTTCTGCGTTGACAACCTTCCTGTCGTTCTCCTTCCGAAGTTTCTTGAGATCCAGACCGATGCAGCCAGTGAAATCAGCAAGGTCGCTCTGGTGATGGACCTCCGCGAGCGCTACTTCCTGGAGAAATATGCGGAGATCTTTTCCAGGCTCAAGGAAGAGGGGCATCGGATCGAGATCCTTTTTCTGGATGCCAGCGATGAGTCGCTCCTGAGGCGATTCCGGGAAACCCGGCGGGCTCACCCCCTCTGCGAGCGGGGGACCGTCATGGAAGGGATTTCCCTCGAGCGGGAAAAACTTTCGGCCCTCCGGGAGATGGCCGACAAGATCGTCGACACCTCCTCGTTCAACGTCCACCAGCTCAAGGACGTCATCCAGCGGCACTTCATGACCTCTCCTGCGGAGAAGCGTCTCGTGATCAATCTCATGTCCTTCGGGTACCGTTACGGGTTGCCGCCCGAAGCGGACATTGTTCTCGACGTGAGATTTCTGCCCAACCCCTATTTCATCGAGGAACTGAAGCACCTGAACGGCGAAGACGAAAAGATCCAGGAGTACGTTATGAGCTGGCAGGAGAGCCAGACCTTCCTTCAGCAGTTGCTGAGCATGATGGAATTCCTGATCCCTCTCTACGAAAAGGAAGGGAAATCAAGCCTGAACATGGCCCTCGGTTGCACCGGCGGCAAACACCGTTCCGTCGTCATGGCCAATCGTCTGGCCCGGTACTTTGCCGGCGAGGATTACCTGGTCAACGTAGCGCATCGGGATATCCACCGGGCGTAGGGACCAGGGACGAGGGGGTAGGGACGAGGGTAAGAAGGACAAAAGAAGAAAGGATCGGGAAACTTTCCGATCCTTTCTTCTTTTCGTGTCTTATCCTTTACCTGGTCCCTTGTCCCTCGTCCCTGCCTAGCCACGGCCCTTCTTCTTTTTCCCCTTGGCCTTGACTTTAGAAGGCTGTGCTTTCTGTGTCGGAGCGGGGGCTGGCGCGGACTCCGTCAGCTTGCCCGTCACGTTGTCCTGGATCCAGTGTGCATCCCACCACTCGGTGGGATTCACGAACTCCCCTCCGACGAGGATGCTGAAGTGCAGGTGATCGCCGCCGGCAAGCCCGGTGCTGCCGCTGTTGCCCAGCATCTCCCCCCGTATGACAGTCTGGCCTGCCTTTACGCTGATATCCGACATGTGTCCGTAGAGGCTGGAAAGCCCAAATCCGTGATCCACGATGACGGCATTGCCGTAGATGCCCAGGTAGCCGGCAAAAACGACGACGCCGTTGTTTGCCGCCTCTATGGGGGCACGTTCCGTCGAGGCGAGATCGACGCCCTGATGGGTGCTCTTGCTCACGGCCATCCCCTCAAAGATATACGTCCGATCTTCGGCGAAGGAGGCCATCGGTGCAGAATTTTTCATGCGCAGGAAGGTGCCTTCCCAGAGCTGCTTCGGCTGCGTGTTGCTGCAGGCCGTCTGGATGGTCCTGGTGTTCTCGATGCGCAGGGTCTCGTTGACGAAGAGGAATGCCTCCAGCGGCGTGGCGGGAACCCGGGCATCGTGCTGCCGGAACTCCGGCATCTTCTGGTCGAGGAACGTACGGCTGAGATTGATCTTGTCCGACCTGAACTTTTTCTCCTTGACGAGATGGGGAAGAACAACCGACGATACGTTCCCCGCCTTGTCCTGAGCCGTAATCTGGATATGGAGGCCACTCTTGGTGGCCGAGGTCGGAACGGCAAAATAGGCGATGTGGCATGGCTTTCCCTGGAGGCTGTAGGGGTAGCCCGGGAAAAAACGGTCCCCCACCTTGACACCCGTGCGGGTCACATCCTCCGAGACCCGGTAGAGGGCAACACCGGTACCGCCGGCATTGATGTTGTGAGCCGAACTGATCATCCCGATCTGGGGCGGCACGGTGTCGATGGATGTTTCAACGCTGAGCGTACTCCGGTTTTTCAGCCATGAATGATCCTCGACGGTAACCGTCAGCGTTGCGGGGCCGTCCTTCAGCTTCAGCCGGCGGGAATCGATGTCGAGACTCACCGTCTGCTCATGAGTCCCCTTGGGGTAATGCTCGGAAAATACGGATTGATCCCGGCCTTCCTGGCTGATCGTGACGGAGACCTCCCGGATCCCGCTCTTCTGATCGGTGACCGTGATGGCGGCATCCTTCTTCGCGCCGATCGTCGAGAGATCGTCCTTCAGCGCGATGGCCGGCTTTTCGAATTCAAGGATCGTGTTCAACGCCCAAAAGGCTGCACCGGCGAGGATGATGACAAGACCGAAGAGCAGCAGATACATTCTATTCATGATGGCCTCTACTCCATGATGGGACTGACCGGGGCGCGTCCTGCAAACCCGGCCCCGTTGTTGGGATGCCTCACATCCGCATCGTGCGACTGCTCCGAACGCTGCCAATCATACCCTGATGCGGAAAAAATTCAAGTTGAATAACGAGGGCGGTGACGGGTTGTCCAATGAGCCGAAAAGGCTTTCATTCCTTGACGTTCCGCATGATTTGTTATATTCAGAGGACAGAGAATTCGGGCATCTTTCTCCGGGTCGCACGATTTGCAGCGGGGAAAGGGAAAACTTGAGTTTCGGGGAGCGAAGCGGAATGAAAGGCAAGAAGATCGTGCTCGGGGTGTCCGGAGGCATTGCGGCCTACAAGGCAGCCGAACTGGCCCGGGAGTTCATCAAGCGCGGCGCCGCCGTCCATGTCATCATGACGAGGAACGCAACCGAGTTCATCACACCTCTCACCTTCCAGACCCTCACGGGCAACCCGGTCTACGTCGAGACGTTTCAGCTGACCGGTGAATGGGAAATCGGGCATGTCACACTCGCCGAGAGCGCCCACGTCATCGTCCTGGCCCCGGCGACGGCGAACGTGATCGGGAAAATCGCCAGCGGGATCGCTGACGACCTCCTCACGACGACCGTGATGGCCACGCGGGCGCCCGTCCTCGTCTGCCCGGCCATGAACGTGAACATGTACGCAAACCCCATCGTCCGGGAGAACATGGAGAAACTGGCCGCGAAAGGCTACACGTTCGTCGATGCGGGCTACGGGGAGCTTGCCTGCAAGACTCTGGGGTACGGGCGGCTCGCTGCTCTCGAGGATATCGTCGAGGGCGTGGAAGACATCCTCACGGTGAAGGACCTCGGCGGGGAGCGCGTCCTCGTGACGGCCGGCCCGACGAGGGAGGCCTTCGACCCCGTCCGGTTCATCACGAACTACTCTTCGGGCAAGATGGGCTATGCCGTGGCCGTCATGGCGAAGCGAAGGGGCGCGCAGGTCACCCTCGTCAGCGGCCCCACCAGCCTGCCGCAGCCGCAGGGCGTGAAGTTCATCGCCGTGTCCTCGGCCGGGGAGATGCGAAATGCCGTCATGAGCAACCTGAAGGATGCGTCCGTCGTCGTGAAATCGGCGGCCGTGGCCGATTACCGGCCTGCGGGATTTTCCGACTCGAAGATCAAGAAGACGGACAGGCCCCTGGAGATCCGGCTGGAGCGAAACCCGGACATCATCTCCGAGGTGGGCAAAGTCAAGGGCAACCGGATCCTCGTGGGGTTTGCCGTCGAAACGGACAACCTGATCCAGTATGCGAAAAAAAAGATGATCGAAAAGAACATGGATCTCATCGTGGCAAACGACATCACCCAGCCGGGTGCAGGCTTCCAGGCGGAGACGAACATCGTCAAGATACTCGACCGCGACGGCGGATCGGTGGATCTGCCGCTCATGGACAAGATGGACGTGGCCGCAAGGATCCTGGACCGGGTGCTGGAACTCATCGGGAAACGAAAGGGAGCCAGCCGTGGAAAGGGGAAGTGATCTCCGGGGCGAACTGAAAGACCTCGTGGCCGCCCTGAAAAACCACGTATCGAACGAGGGCGATTCCTTCAGCCCCGTCTCCCGATTGACGGTGAAGGGCGCACCCGTACGTCGTCGGGAAGAAGAAAAGCAGGGGGATCTTCTGGAATCGAAGCCAAAAGCGGCAGCCGGCGCCCGCAAGACCCCGCTGAACTTGAAAGGGGTCAGGGAGGATCTGGGCGAGTGCACGCGATGCCCGCTTTCCCGAACCCGCAAGAACCTCGTCTTCGGCGAGGGGAGCGCCACGGCAAAGCTCGTCTTTGTCGGCGAGGCACCCGGTGAGGAAGAAGACAACCAGGGAAGGCCTTTCGTAGGCCGCGCCGGGCAGCTCCTGACCAAGATCATCCACGCCATGGGTCTCAAGCGTGAAGAGGTGTACATCTGCAATATCCTGAAGTGCCGGCCGCCCGGCAACCGCAACCCCAAGGAAGACGAGATCGCGACCTGCGAGCCCTTCCTGGTGAAGCAGCTCGAGGCCATCAACCCGGACATCATCTGCGCGCTGGGGACCTTCGCGGCAAAGACGCTCCTGCGCACCGAGGCGCCCATCTCGTCGATCCGGGGGAAATTCCTCGACTACCACGGGCGAAAGCTCATGCCGACCTATCATCCGGCATACCTCCTTCGCAACCCCGATGCGAAGAAACTGGTCTGGGAAGACGTGCAGAAAATCATGAAGATCCTGTGAGGACATGCGATGAAAAAGCTCCCGGATAAGAAGACGATGGTGCTGCTGGCCGCAGTCACGGCGTTTCTCCTTGCGGCCGTGACACCCGGCGTCCTTCTTCATGCCGCTGATGAGAAGCGTACTGTCGATGTCATCACCGTCAACGAGGTCATCACCCCGCCCATCGGCGAGTACATCCTCAAGAGTATCAAGCAGGCTGCGGAGTCGGGTTCCGAGGCCATCGTCATCCAGCTCGACACGCCCGGGGGCCTTGATCTCTCCATGCGGGATATCATCAAGGAGATGCTCAACTCTTCCGTCCCGGTAATCGTCTACGTGTCGCCCCAGGGTGCACGGGCGGCCTCGGCCGGCGTGCTCATCACCATCTCGGCCCAAGTTGCTGCCATGGCGCCCGGGACGAACATCGGAGCGGCCCACCCCGTGGCCATGGGTCTCGGCAAGGCCGACGAGACCATGATGGAGAAAGTCGAAAACGACGCCGTGGCCTACGGTCGGGGCATCGCGGAACAGAAGGGCCGCAACGCAGACTGGGTCGAAGAGGCCATCCGCAAGAGCGTCTCCGTCACGGCCGAGGAAGCCCTGAAGTTGAAGGTGATCGACGTGATCGCCACAGACGTGAACGACCTTCTCGCCAGGATCGACGGGAAGGAAGTAAAAATGGTCTCGGGGAACAGAGTCTTGAAAACAAAAGGGGCCGAGCTCAACAGGAAGGAAATGGGCTTCCGCGAGAAGGTGCTCATCACCATCAGCAACCCCAACATCGCTTACATCCTGTTCCTCATCGGGCTTGCCGGGCTGTACTTCGAATTTTCCTCCCCCGGGGTCGTCCTGCCGGGGATCATCGGCGGGATCTCGCTCATCCTGGCGTTCTTTGCCTTCCAGACCCTGCCCGTGAATTATGCAGGTGTCCTGCTGATCCTCTTTGCAGTGATCCTGTTCATCGCCGAGATCAAGGTGGTCAGCCACGGGATCCTCACCATGGGGGGCGTCGTCTCGCTTGTCCTGGGCTCCATCATGCTCTTCGAGTCGCCCGACCCGGCCCTCCGGGTGTCCTGGAGCGTGCTGGTCCCGGCGGTGGCGATCGTTTCCCTGTTCTTCATTGTCGTGATCTCGATTGCCGTGCGGGCCCAGATGCGCAAGGTCATCACCGGCGGCGAGGGCATGATCGGCGCTGCGGGGGAGGCCGCTTCGGAGGTGTTCGAGCGGGGCAAGGTGATCATCCGGGGCGAGTACTGGGACGCATGCAGCAAGACGCCCATCGGGAAGGGACGTCCCGTGAAGGTGGTTCGAGTCAACGGTCTGAAAATCGAAGTGGAAGAAGTAACCTAAGAAGGGGGTGTTTATGCTGTATCCGATCCTTGTCGCTGTCGTACTTGTGATCATGTTCCTGGCTGCGGCCATTCGAATTCTCAACGAATATGAACGGGCCGTCATCTTCCGCCTGGGACGGATCATCCCCACGAAGGGGCCCGGCCTGATCATCCTCATCCCCGTCGTGGACCGCATGGTCCGCGTGGACACGCGAACGATCACCATGGACGTGCCCTCGCAGGACGTGATCACGCGGGACAACGTCTCCATCAAGGTGAACGCCGTCATTTATTTCCGCGTCGTCGATTCCATGAGGGCCATCGTCGAGGTGGAAAACTACCTGTACGCCACGTCACAGCTTGCGCAGACGACGCTGCGCAGCGTCTGCGGCCAGGTGGAACTCGACGAGATCCTGGCATCGCGCGAAAAGGTCAACCTGCA
>Ga0335084_10006811_pt1 | contig 11369 bp, 6 predicted proteins | sample Lox_Sample_44_FD_206721 | JGI IMG/M metagenome (GOLD analysis project Ga0335084, IMG submission 206721) | Soil microbial communities from Loxahatchee National Wildlife Refuge, Florida, United States - Lox_Sample_4.4 | ecosystem: Environmental > Terrestrial > Soil > Wetlands | place: USA: Florida...
ACGAATTTTCGATTCACAGTCGCACTGGCTTCGTGGCTGGCGCTGGGGGCGTCCCCGGCGGCGGCGCAGGACTCCTTTGCCCGGGCGAAGGATTTCTACGCGTCGGCCGCCTACGAGGAAGCGCTCCAGGTCCTCGACAAGCTGCACAACTCGTCGCCCACGGTCGATTCGACGGAGATCGCGGCTTACCAGGTGTACTGCCTCGTGGCGCTCGGGCGCAGCGACGAAGCGACGCGCGCCATCGAAGCCATCGTCAAGGCCGATCCGCTGTATCGCCCGTCCGAAGCCGAGGCGTCCCCGCGCGTGCGGACGTTCTTCGAGAACGTGCGCAAGCCGCTGCTGCCCGACGTCGTGCGCGACTCGTATTCGAAGGGCAAGGAGGCGTTCGCGCGCAAGGACTGGCCGGCCGCGACGGCCGAGTTCGATCAGGTCATCGCGCTCATCGACGAACTCGGCAGCGCCGCCGATCCCGGCCTCGCCGACATCCGTACGCTGGCGACCGGCTTCCGCGACCTGAGCAAGTCCGCTCCGGCGCCGACGCCCGATCCGCCGCCTGCGCCCGCGCCGTCGACGGATCCGGCGAGCGCGCCCGGTGGCGGGGACGCCGCCGCGTCAGCGCCCACGCCCGCGCCGGCGCCGACGCCTGAGGTCAGGGACTACTACGGCGTGGACGACGCGGACGTCGTGCGTCCGGTGGCGATCGCGCAGTCGTTGCCGCCGTGGAACCCGGACAACCCCGTGGACAAGCTCCGCGGGTTCCGGGGCACGCTCGAAGTCATGATCGACGAAACGGGCAAGGTCGTCTCCGCCGTGCTCAGCAAGCCGGTCAACCCGAGCTATGATCCGCTCCTCCTCAGGGCGGCCAAGCAGTGGACGTTCCGGCCGGCGACGAAGAACGGCGCACCGGTCAAGTACCGGTACCTCGTGGACATCAAACTGGGCAAGTAGCGGATCAAGTCTAACGTGATCCCGATCTAGCTCTTCTTCTCGGGAAACAGCGTGACCTGCACGTAGTCGTTGGTGTTGAGATACGCGCGTGCGGCCTCCTGGATCGCCTGGGGCGTCAGGCCGATGTAGAACGAAGGCAGCAGGAGGATCGTGCCCGGGTCCTCGCCGTACTCGTACCGCAGGGCAATCTGGTTGAGCCAGTAGCCGTTCTGCTTGCTGTTGGTCTCGAACTCGCGCTGCAGCGCGCGCTGCGTGTCGGTGATGTCGCGCATCGTGAGCGGACCGTTCTTGAGCGCCTCGATGTCCTCGAAGACGCGCTTGACGAGCTCGTCCGTGCGGGCCGGACTGCAGCCGAACTCGATGGACACGCTGAATTGCGGCACGGGGAGCTTCGTGTAGGTCGGCGTCACGCTGACGCTGTACGTCCCGCCCAGATCCTCGCGCAGAATCTCCAGCAGCCGGCTCTCGAGCACCATCGTCATCGCGCGGAGCACCACGCGGTTTGCCGGTGTGTACTCGAACGGCCCGGTGAAGACGATGGCGGCCTGGCTCTTGGGCTCGACGCCCTTCTCCACGCGCCTCGTCACGACCGTCGTGGGCGGCCGGATCCCGACGTCGCGCACGGTCTCCGCGCGGTGCAGGCTGGGCAGGCCGGCCAGGTACTTCTCGACGAGCGGTTTCACCGTCGCCAGGTCGAAGCTGCCGACGATGACGAACGTGAACGCGCTGGCGTCGGCGAAGCGGTCCTTGTAGAACGCCATCGACCGGTCGAGGCTCATCTCGCTGATTCGGGCCGGCGTCAGCGCTCGCGCGCGGGGATGATTCTGGCTGAGCGCCGACCGCAGCGCGTCGTTGAACGCAAACTCCGGCGTCGCCGTCTGGTTGGCGAGCATCGTCTTCGCCTGCGACGTCATGATGTTGAAGATCTGCGGGTCCGCCCGCGGCGCGGTGAAGCGCAGGTAGATCAACTGGAACAGCGTCTCGAGGTCGTCCTTCGATGCCGCGCCGTTCACGCCGGCGTCGGTGTCGCCGATGAACGGCGTCGCGCGCGCGACCTTGCCGGCGAGCGCCTTGTCGAGGTCGACCGCGTTCAGCTTGCCGACGCCGCCGGCCGCCACCACTTGCGCGGCTGTCTCGGCGGACGTGTAGTCGGCGTCGCTCGCGAGCGACGTGCCGCCCAGGCTGAAGCCGCGCACGAGAATCTCGTCCTCCTTGAACGTGGTCGGCTTGAGGACGACCTTCACGCCGTTCGAGAGCTCCCACTCGGTGAGGCCGTCGGCCTCGCGGACGCTGGTCTTGGCAATGGAGCCGCCGGCCGGCGCCGTCTCGATGAGCGGCGTGTTCGCCGCCGTGTCCACGTAGGGCTGGAGGGGCCGGCTCGACGCCGCGCGGATGGCCGCCGTGAGCTCCGCCTCGGTCGGCACGGGCACCCCGGCCTTTTCCGGCGCGCTCACCACGACCACGCGGCCGTGATCCGGCGCCCAGTCCTTGGCCATCTTGTTGACGTCGTCGAGCGTCACGCCCGGGATGAACCGGTGATACAGCTTGGCCTCGTACACGATGCCGGGGATCGGTTCGTCCGTGGTGAAGGCGCGCGTGAACTCGTCGGCGAACTCGGCCGACGGCTCGTTCTGCCGCTCGGTGACCGCCTGATCGACGAACTTCAGGAGCTTCTGCTTGGCGCGCGCCAGCTCGGACGCGGTGAAGCCGTATTTCGCGACGCGCTCGGTCTCCGTGAACAGCGCGTCCAGGCCTTTAGCGGCGCCGCCGTCGGCCACGAGCGCGGCGAGGCCCTTCGAATCCACGGTGCGCACGAGGCGATTGCGGCCGGCCTGCGCGTCGATGAACGGCGCGTCCGGCTTCTGCGACATCTCCTCGAAGCGGCTCGACAGCATGTCGGTGAACAGCGGGTCCAGAATCTGCTGCTGCCGGTAGTCGGCGAGGGTGGACTGATCGCGCGCCGGGCCGAGCGCGTACACGTTGATCTCGGTCTGGGTCGCTTCCTTGTCCGTCGCGATCGAGTAGCGCGTCCCCTTGTGATCCGGCAGCGTGTAGACCGGCCGCGGCTTGGGTGCGGTCGGCGCGGGCAGCGCGCCAAAGTGCGCCTTGACCAGCTGCTCGACCGCCGCGCGATCGAAATCACCGACCGCGATCACGCCCATCAAATCGGTGCGATACCAGTCGTGATAGAAGCGCTTGATCTCCTCGGGCTTCGCGCCCTCGATGATCGGTGGCTGGCCGATCGGCAGGCGCTCGGCGTACTTCGATCCCTCGAGCAGCACCGGGAACTCCTTGTCCTGGAGCCGCGCGTCCGCGCCGCGCCCCAGGCGCCACTCCTCCATCACCACTTTCCGCTCTTTGTCGATCTCCTGCGGGTCGAACGTCACGTCGTGCGCCCAGTCTTCCAGGATCAGCAGCGCCCGATCGATCACCGCCGGGTTGCCGGTCGGAATCTGGAGCTGGTAGACCGTCTCGTCGAAGCTCGTGTAGGCGTTCACGTGCGGCCCGAACTGCATCCCGAGCGCCTGCATGAACGCGATGATGTCCTGCTCGGGAAAGTGCTTGGTGCCGTCGAACGCCAAGTGCTCGCACATGTGCGCGAGGCCGCGCTGGCTCTCGTCCTCCAGCACCGACCCCGCATTCACGACCAGTCGCAGCTCGGCGCGCTGCTCCGGCTTGTGGTTGGCCCGGATGTAATAGCGGAGCCCGTTCGGCAGCTTCCCGACCGTAATCTGCGGATCGACCGGCAGCGTGTCGGACAACGGCGCCGTTTCGGGCACCATCGCGACGTTGCGCTGCTGGCGGGCGGAGAGCAGGCCGACGGCAGCGACGGCCGCCACGGCGACGAGCAGGACACGAGTACGAAGGCGAAGGGTCATCACACGTCCTTGGTTGGCACTTCCATTGTCCCAAGCCCCGCTCGGGCGGGCAAGCGAGCGAACACGCGACGCGGGGCGGCCGATCCCGGGCACCGGATCCCCGAGAATGCGGGGAATCCTCAGCACGCCGGCGGCGAACTTCACTGACATTGGACGTCAAATGCGCCGGGATGGTCCGGCGCGGCCGGATCAGCGGCTGGCACCGTCATTGCTCCTACAGCCTATCGGCAGCGCACGCCGGTTCAGGAGGCTCCCGTGCCACGCATCCTTGTCGTCTATTTCTCCCGGACCGGGCACACGCGCCTGGTGGCAGCGCAGGTGGCCAGCGCCCTCGGCGCCGACCTGGAGGAGCTGGTCGATCCGACGAATCGCACCGGGATCCTTGGCTACCTGCGGAGCGGCCGGGAGGCCTTCTTCCGGCGCCTGGCGCCGATCGCGCCCATCGCTCACGACGCGGCCGACTACGACCTCGTCGTGGTGGGCACGCCAATCTGGAACTTCTCGCTGTCGGCGCCCGTTCGGACGTATCTGCAACGCTACGCCGGCGGGATGCGAGCCGTCGCGTTCTTCTGTACGTGCGGCGGCGGCGGAATGGACCGCGTGTTCGGCCAGATGGCCGAGCTCACCCTGCGTCCCCCGGTCGCCCGCCTGGTGGTGCGTGAGGCCGAGCTGTCGACGCCGCGGATGTCGAACGAGATCGAGCGATTCGTGGCGGAGATCCGCGCGCACGTCCCGACGAACGCGGCGGCGCCCGTCGCCCGGCCGGCCTAGCGGCTCAGCGTCCGGGCGACACGAACGGCCAGGCCGGCGCCGCCTCGCGCCCCGCCGCCTTCGCGGCGTCCACGAAGTGCTTGAGCTGGTACGTCAGCCAGTTGGCGTTGTCCGGCCCGTAGCCGATCTTGCGGTCGCGCAGAATCCCCTCGTGGTCGACCAGGATGTACGTCGGGAACTCGTGGACGTCGAACAGCCGCGCGATCTGTGCGCCCGTGTCCAGATACTGCGGCCATGTCATCTTCTTCTCGACGATGTACTGCTTCCAGTCCTTGTCGCCCTTCTCGGCGACGGCCACGCCGATGGTGACGAACGGTTCGTTCGCCAGCTTCTGGTTGATCTCGACCATCGTCGGCGTGAAATCCCGACACGGGCCGCACCATGTGCCCCAGAAATCCAGCAGCACGACCTTGCCGCGGTAGTCCGACAGTGAAATCCGCTGTCCCTGAAACGTCGGCACCGTGAAGTTGGGCGCGACGGTGAGCCGCCCGCGCTTCGGGTCGGCGATCATCTTGAGCGCCTCATCGCGCTCGGGCGTCTTGAGCCCGCGATCGACGTAGGCCTGCAGCGCCTGGACGCCCTCGGCGTCCTTGTTCTCCTTGAGGAGCACGACCCCCAGGTTGTAGTTGGCGATCGCGATCGTGTCGGTGAGCGCGACCGTCGCGCGGAAGTCGGCCTCGGCGGTCTTCAGCTCGCTGTCGGTGCTCTTCTGCGCGCCAAGGGCCATCTCGGACAGGCCGCGCATGTAGCGCATCTGCCCTTCCAGGCGCTTGTCACTGCCCGTGTACTTCAGCGCCGTCGTGCAGGTGTCCACGGCGTTCTGATAGTCGCGCATCGCGTAGTACGCGCGGCTGAGGCCGAAGTACGCCTGCACCGACGACTGGTCGTGCAGGTCGTTGGCCTTCTTGTACGAATCGATGGCCTCGCGCACCTTGCCGGCCTGGAGCGCGGCGTCAGCCTTCTGCAGCTCGGCCGTGTATTTCGGATCGTTCTGCGCGGGCGCGGTCTGCGTCGCGACGAGCGGCGCGGCCGCGGCCAGGGCACACACGACGCTTGCCGTGACGAACGTGTGTCGAGACATGGTCCCCTCCGAAATGAGCGCTACCGGAACGGGGTCGTGCTGAACGGGATGCGAGAGGATAGCAAAGGAAGGGACGGAGGGTAAAGGGCAGAAGGCAAAAGGCAGAAGGCAGAGGGCAGAGGGCCGGGCCTACCCCCTTTCGTGCAGTCGGTGCGGTAGGCTGGTTGGCGGCCATGGTCGTCGTCTGCCCGGCGTGTCAGCGCAGGAACCGCCTGAGGGCGGCTGACCTCGCGCGCGAGGTGCGGTGCGGCGCGTGCCGGACGCCGCTTGCGCCGCCCGCCACGCCCATCGATGCCGATCCGCAGACGTTCGACGAGGTGGCGCGGGATGCGCCGGTGCCGGTCCTCGTCGATTTCTGGGCGGCGTGGTGCGGGCCCTGCCGGATGGCGGCGCCCGAGGTCGCGCGCGTGGCCGCCGAACTGGCCGGACGCGCCGTCGTCCTCAAGGTGGACACGGAGCGCTTCCCGGACATCGCGGCGCGCTACCGCGTCGAGAGCATCCCGAACTTCGTGGTGCTCCACCGGGGCGCTGTCCTGAAGCAGCAAGCGGGAGTCGCGCCGGCGGCACAGATGATCGACTGGCTCGAAGCGGCGGCCCGATAGGCTCGCATCCGGCGTGGCACGTTAATAGCAGTTTCACCTGACGTCATGGGGTTCGCCGCCGACGTCCGATACTCCCTCCGCAGTTTCTCGACGTCCCCGGCCGTCGCTTCGGCGGTGGTCTTGACCCTTGCGATTGGCGTCGGCAGCAACGCCGCGGTGTTCGGGTTCATCCGGGGCGTCTTCTTCCCGACGGTCCCATTCGCCGATCCCCAACGTGTCGTCGCCCTCTTCCCCGCCGATCCGCCCGGGCAGGTCGGACTCTGGTCGTACACCGACTACGCGGCACTGCGGTCTCGCGCCGCTCGGCTCGAAGCAGTCGCCGCTGCTCGGCAATACCGCGCGGCTGTGAAGATCGGCGACCTGACCGTGTGGCGATCAGTCGCCGACGTGACGCCCCAGTTCTTCGAGGTGCTCCGGTTGGCGGCGGCAGCGGGCGCGTTGCCCACGGCGCAGGACGCGGGGGCGAGCGGCCAGCCAAGTGCCGTGATCAGCACTCTGGCCTGGCACGAAGACTACGGCGCGAGGGCGGACGTGGTCGGATCGGTGATCGAAATCGACGGCCGGCAGCGTCGCATCACGGGTGTCGCTCCTGCGGACTTCGACGGCCTCTATCTGGGCCGCGCCGTGGATGTGTGGACCCTCCTCGACGAATCGTCCTTCGGCGCGACGGATCCGCGGGCGCACCTGTTAACGGTGATCGGACGCCTCAGGGGCGAGATCTCCATCCAGAACGCCCGCGTGGACGGCGTTGAGGTCGCGCCCTACTCGCCCGTCGACCCGAGCGCGCGCGGTCGGGTCGCCAGCATCAGCATCCTGCTGGTATCAGCAGCCGCGCTGGTCCTGGCCATCGCATGCGCCAATGTCGTCGGCCTGCTGCTCTCGCTGGCATCATCACGCACCCACCAGCTCGCCGTCCGCGTGGCGCTCGGCGCCAACCGGCGGCAGCTCACGCGTCAGCTCCTCGCCGACGCCGTCGTGCTCGCCGTCGGCGGCGGCGCGCTCGGGTGGCTTCTCGCCAGTTGGACATCTCACGTCGTTCCTGCGCTGCTCTTCGCTGAAGACGCCGAGCACCTGCATTTTCTGCCGAGCGTCACGGCGCTGCTCCTGGCTGCGTTTCTCGGAGCCGTCGTCATGGTCGTCAGCAGCCTCGCGCCAATGGTCAGCGTGCCGCTCGCGAATCCGACGACCGTGATACGCCGAAGTGATGACCAGGTCACCACTGCCGACCGGCGCGTCCGTGCGGCCCTCGTCGTCGTTCAGATGGCGCTGAGCGGACTTCTCATGACGTCGAGCGGTCTGCTTCTGATCGACGTCCGCAAGGCCCTGCAAGCTGATCTCGGCGACCGTCTCGACGCCGTCGCGGTCGAGACGACCCAAGCGTCCGCCGGATTCTCCTATTTCGATGCTGCCCGCAGCGCCGTGGGCAGGTTGCCCGACGTGCTCGGTACAGCGTGGATCGGGACACTGCCAGCAGGCCGTCCCGGACAGAGCACGTACCGCATTGAGCAGCCGCGCGCGGCGTGGCGCGACCTGCTCATCGATACGGTGACGTTCACCGCCGAAGGCCTTCCCCCGGATCGCCTCGTGCCGGCGGCCGGCCGAATGTTCGGCGCGCAGGATGCGCCCGGTGGATGCAAGGTGGCGATGGTCGATCAGGAAGGGGCCGATCAGCTGTTCGACGGGGATCCGGTGGGCCGATCAATTGAGGATGCGTCGGGGCATCGCGTGGACATCATCGGCGTCCTCCGCCGCCCGCGCTCGCGCAGAACGCCCGCGCGGCCGACGCTCTTCCTCTACGCCCCGCAATCGGCAGATCTCCCGGGCGTGACCAGGTCCTTGCTCTATCACGTGCCTCTCGCCGAAGCGCGGCGGCCCGTGACGATGCTTTCGAACGTCGCAAGCGGGACCTACTTCGCGCTGTTCGGGCTCGCGCCGATTGCGGGTCGCACGTTCACGTCGGACGACGATGGAGTAGGGTGCGGAGTGGCGATCGTCAATCAGGAGGCCTCGGATCGATACTTCGGCGGTCACGCGATCGCTGGCGGGCTCGTCGACGATGACGGACGCCGCTTGGAGATCGTCGGCGTGATGCCGTCTGGCGTCTTCAAGACCCTGGCGCCTCCGCCCGAGCCGATGGCGTATCAGCCGTACACCCAGCGCTACGAGAAGCGCATGACGATCGTCGCGCGGACGGTCGCGGCCACGCCGCCGGTGCTGACGGCGATCACCAAGACGCTGCAGGCCGTGAAAGGCGGAGGGCCGCTGGACCGGGCGCAGTCGCTGGCGAGCTACTTCGGGCGGACGACGCTGGCCGTCGAGCGGATCGCGACGATGCTCGTCGGTTTGTGCGGAACACTTGCGCTCGGTCTCGCGCTGCTGGGTGTCTACGGCGTCCTCTCTGATTCCGTCGCTCGCCGCACCCGTGAGTTCGGATTGCGCGCGGCGCTGGGAGCACGCGCCTGGCACATCATCGCGCCACTCCTGGCGCTCGGCGTCCGCCTGGCGCTCGTCGGGGCGGCCTTCGGTACTCTTGCGGCGTTTCTCCTGCACCACTGGTTTGATCCCTTCAGTCGCACGGCGTCGCCGGGACCGGAGAGCGTGTTCGTCTGGGCGGCCGCGCCTGTGGCGCTCCTCGCGATCGGCGTGCTCGGCAGCCTCCTGCCCGCGCGCCGAGCGGTCGGCGTCGATCCGCTCGTGGTCATGCGTGATCGCTGACTTCCGCTGACGCCTACGCCCGGCGTTGCCGCGAGGCGCTGGGGCCCGCCTGCCGCCGTGCTCCACCTCTTGCGCGAGAACGTCACCCTTTTCTCGCATCTCGCTCACGACTTGCCACTGGTCACTTGCCTACCCTCAGCCTCGCGCCCGGTACGCGCCTGCTCGTTTCGGTGGACGGGATCCTCGACGGACGAGTACTGTGGGTCAACGCGACGGAGATGAAGGTCTCGGCGGAAGCCGGGCAGGCGGTCCTCAGTCGGGCCTCGGTTGCGCAAGTCGTCAAAGTCGGCACGAATGCGGCGAGAGGCGCGAAACAGGGGCGGCGGTCGGCCTCCTCATTGGCGGTCCGGTGACGGTCGCGTCGAGCGGCGCCTTCTGGCCCGTCCTCGGGCATCGACGCGGTCGACGGCGCCTTCGAGCAGCGGCAAATGCTCGTCTACGAGCGGCGCTAGTCGCGCCAGTATCCGCGGCGCGCGCGGACGTCGTAACTCCCCGCTCGAGTGAGCTTCACGCCGAGGTCGTGCCAGCCGGTCGCCGCCACGCCGCTGGGCCGGTACTGGAGGACGTATCGCGTGCGGAATTCCGCCAGCGCCTCGCGCAGCGGATTGAGGAACGAGTCGCCTTCCTGAAGATCGAAGAGGCGTCCGCCGGTCGCGGTGGCCAGCTCGTGGAGTGGCGCGGTGTGGTCCGCAACGAAGCTCGCCGACTGCACCGAGCCCGACCCGATCTGGCCGAACGCGATGCTGGTGGGGCGGCGCCCGGCGGCAATCAGGAACACCGGCGGCTCGGATCGCTGGACGATCTGACGACGTGTGCCCGCGGCGAGCAGGCTGTGCGTGTCGAGACCGGCCGTGACGACCACGATCATTCGGCGCCGGCCGGGCTCTTCACGTTGCATCAGCGCCGCCGAGATCGCATCGAACAGCACGGTGCCCGTCTCTCCCCGAGCGGCCGGGTCACCCATCGCGAAGCCGGCCCGGACCTGACTGTCGAACGTGACGATGGCAGATCGATCGCCGGCGGAGAGGAGCGATCGGACCGACGACACGTCGCGGTCAATGGCTGGCGCGAGCGACCTCAGCTCGCTGCCGGTGTCGACGACCAGCTCGAGATCCACGGGCTCGCTCGCCACCACGACGTCGTCGATGCTCTGCGCGACGCCGCTGTCGGTGAGCGCGAAGTCAGTTCGCGTGAGCCCGATGACCGCGCGACGTTCGGACCAGACCGACACGTCGACGAACACGGCATCCGACGAAGAACGGAATGTGGTCTGCTGCGCCAGGCCCACGCTCGAGGCGCCGGCGCACAGAACGGTCAGGACGCGGGCCGCGCGCTTCACTTGATCGCCCTCCGCAATTCGTCTCGCCGGGACGGCCAGAACCGATAGTCACCGAAGGCAAACTGGGCCCACGGATCCGTCGCGTCCGCCTGGCGATCGAACACGTTGCCGAGAGCCGCGTCTGCGCGCGCGCCGCGAGCGAACGTGATGGCGGCGAGCGCGAGGTTCGCGCTGCGTGCTCGCGGCCGGATAGCGAGCGCCGCCTTGTAGGCGGCCTCCGCGTCGCTCTCGCGTCCAACGGCCTCGAGCGCGCGGCCTTCGAGCAGGTGCGCGAGGTACCCGACCCATTCGTCGCGAGCAAGCGTCGCGGTCTGCTCGAAGAGCGTGATGGCGTCGGCGGGCCGCCCGGAGGCGGCGACGAGCGCCGCCTCTCGCATGAGCGCCTCGGCCCGGGCGCTCTCAAACGCCTCCGCTTTCTTCAGAGCGGCGACCGCGCGCCTGACCGCATCGGCTTCCGCCTGAAGCGTTCGCTCTCGTCGCCCGGGCTCAATCCGGTCCGAGAATTCCGGCGAGGTCGTCGCGGCAAGACGCTCGTCGGCGTGGCTTTCGTAGATTCGCGACCACGCCAAGCCCTCGATTCCGAGCGCTTGGCCCAGGGCGATCGCGCCCGCGTCGACGTGGCCATCGAAGCGCGAAGCGTCGCGAGCAAAGATCCCGGGCCGGCCGCCCTGCGCGCCGAGGCTGGGCGTGCCCTGCCCCGCGCGGCCGCCGGCGAGCGCGGCCGTCGCGGCAGCGAACCAGGCGCGAACGAAGCGATCTTCCGCAGGCAACGCTCGCAGCAGGTCGCAGCCATCCTCGAACATGCCGCGAATGGCTTCGTCGATCACCTGCGGCGCGTCGGTGCGGGAGGAAGGCTGGTGCTGGGCGGCGTCGATAGCTTCGACCAGAAACGCGGACCGTGCTTGCGGCGAGAGACCCGTCGCGTTCTTCACGTCGCGCCGCACCGCAGAAATTGCCGCCGCCCGGTCGGCCGTCACGCCTGCGACCGCAGCGAAGTCTCCTCGCGCGTAGCGAGCCACGAGCGACCCCTCGGC
>Ga0335084_10006812_pt1 | contig 11368 bp, 5 predicted proteins | sample Lox_Sample_44_FD_206721 | JGI IMG/M metagenome (GOLD analysis project Ga0335084, IMG submission 206721) | Soil microbial communities from Loxahatchee National Wildlife Refuge, Florida, United States - Lox_Sample_4.4 | ecosystem: Environmental > Terrestrial > Soil > Wetlands | place: USA: Florida...
CTCGCCGATCCGGCCTGCGCCTCCTCGGCGGCGCGGGCAGCGATGCGCCCCGCCTCGGCGGCCCGCTCGAGCTCCCGGCCGAGCCGCGCTGCCTCGCCCCGCGCCTCCTCGAGACCGGCGGCCAGCGCCGCCGCCTCCCCGAGCTCCGCCTGACGGCGGGCCTGCTCCTCCCCCGCCGTCGCCAGCTCGCGCTCGCGCGCCCGGAGCCGCCCTGCCGCGGCCTTCTCCTCCGCGGCCGCGGCGGCGAGCCGGCCCGAGGCCTCCCGCTCGCGCTCCTGGGCCGCTCGCAGGGCGTCGGCGGCCGCCGCCCGCCGCGCCTCGACGTCGGCGAGCAGCGCCTCCCGCTCCTCCTCGAGCTTCGCCTGCCGCTGATCGAGCTTCTGCTGCTGCCGGCCGAGCTTCGCCTCCTGGTCCTTCAGCGCCTCGCCCTGCGCCGCCTGCTCCGCCCGCTCCGCCTTGAGGGCCTTGCGCTCCTCGGCCGTCTCCTTCTCCGCCGCCGCCCGCCGCGCCTCCAGCTCGCGCTCCAGCTCGCGGCGCTGCGCGGCGAGCTCCTTCTCCGCCTCGGCCCGGGCCTCCCGGGCGAGCGTCGCCCGGAGCTTCTCCTCGCGCTCCTGCTCGGCGCGCTTGCGCTCCTCCGCCTCCTGGCGGGCGCGCTCGCGGCTCCGGCGATCGAGCGCCTTGCGCAGCCCCTCGGCCTCCGCCCGGAGCGCCAGGAGCACGGGGCTCTCGCCCTCCTGGAGGCCGCGCGCGAGGAGCCCCTCGACCTCGGTCAGCAGGGGGAAGGCGGCCGGGCCCTCCTCCCCGATCCGCGCCAGGAGGAGACGCGCCAGCGCCTCGTAGTGGGAGCTCGCCGAGGGCGTGGCCTCGATCGCGCGCCGGTAGAGGTCGATGGCCTCCTCGCCCCGGCCGACCTCGACGTAGTAGCCGCCCAGGAGGCCGACGCTGGTGGCGCTGGAGAGCGACCGGGTCAGGCTCGCCTCGAGCTTGGCGATGACCTCCTCCTCGAGGAAGCGCCGGACGGCCGCCACCGCGTCGTCCTGGCCCGGCGCGAACTCCAGGCCCGCGCCGCCTGCGCCGTCCCCGAGGACGTGCCGCACCACGGTGCGCAGCTTCACCGGCTCGGGCTCGCTCTTGAGGCGCAGGGCGATGGGGAGCGGCTGGCCGACCTCCAGCTTCACCGGCCCCCGCAGGTGCAGCCCGGTGGTGCTCAGGTTGGAGGAGTAGCCGAAGGTGGTCCGGGCTCCCACCGGGTAGTCGACCCGGAGCATCACGGAGAAGCGGACGGATCGCCGCCGATCCCCGGCCTCGGTCTCGACGGCCTCGGCCTTGGACCTGGGGCCCTTCCGTGCGCCTCGGCGTGCCGCCACCCTCCGAGTGTACCCGATCGGGCCTGCCGGCTCACCGGCGAACTGCCCGCCACCACGATCCGGGCACCTCCTGCGGGAAATGCCGGTTCCTAAGTCCCCCCGCCCTCACCCGGCAGCGTCCCGGTCGCGCCCTTCCGCAGGCTCTCCCGGTAGGCCTGCGTGGCGGGATCGCGCGGCTCGGCGGGCGCGCCGAGCTTCTCGCCCAGCCGCTCGGAGAGGAGCACCGCGAGGAGGGACTCGAAGAGCGAGCTCGCCCCGCCGGCGCCGGCCGCGCCGCCCACCACGATCTTCGGGACCACGTCCACCCGGGCCTGCTCCACCGCCTCGGCGAAGCGGGTGAGCACCTGCTGGGTGAGCTGGAGCTGTGGGCCGCCGTAGGCCCGCACCTGCTCCTCGATGGCGAGCGCCTGGGCCACGCCCACCTTGGCCGCCTTCTCCGCCTCCGCCTCGGCCAGGCGCTTGATGCGCGCCGCCTCGCCCCGGCCGGTGGCCTCGATCTTGTCGGCCTCCGCCTCGGCCAGCGCCCGGATCTGCGAGGCCTGCTGGACCGAGCGCTGGTAGTCCGCCTTGCCCTGGTTCGACTGGACGGTGATGGAGAGCTCCGACTCGGTGATGGCGGTCTGCTGCTTGGCCCGGGCCTCGGCCTCCCGCAGCTCGCGCTCCTTCACCGCCGCCTTCTCCTGGCGGGAGTAGGTCTCCACCTGCTCCTCGGCGATCTGCCGGGAGCGGAGCTGGACCAGGATCGACTCGATCGCCCGGTCGTTGGGCTGCGAGGCCGGGGTGCCGATCAGCACCTCCTTGAGCTCCAGGGAGTAGCCGGCGAACTTGGCCTTCATCTCGTCGCCCGCGATCCGCTGGATCTCGCTCCGATCCTGGATGAGCTGGATCAGGGTGCGGGTCTGGCCGACGTTCTTGAAGTAGGCGGAGACCATGGGATCGAGGGTCTGCTCCACCAGCCGCTTCACGTCCCCGAACTGCTGGATCACCAGGGGCGCCTTCTTGTAGTCGATGTGGACCACCACCGAGAGCGGGAGGGTCGGCTCGAAGGCGTCCTTGGTGATGAGGGCCACCTCGGAGAGGTTCTCGTCGTAGCGGTGCGCCCCCGTCTCCCCCTTCACCCACTTGAGGATGAAGTTGGTGGTGGGGACGGCGAGGACCTTGCCCGCATAGGTGTTGAATGCGTACTTGCCGGGCAGGAGCGGCTCGGACCACACGCCGCGCTCGCCGCTCTGGACCAGCTCCCCGTGCCGGTAGCCCTCGCCGGAGAGGTCCTTGCCCACGCGCCCGGAGTAGGAGACCACCACCCCGACGTTGCCCACCTCCACCACGGTCTTGGGGATGAGCTCCACCGTGGCGAAGAGCCGGTTCACGTAGTAGGTGCCCTCGACCAGCACCTGGAGCTGCCGGCCCCGCATGCCGCCCGCGGCGAGGAAGCGCTCCGGGTCCTGGAAGTTGTTGTGGTACCGCTCCGGGTCGTCGACGCGGTCGCCCACGGTGGGCGCGACCACCTCGCCCTGGGCCAGCGACGGGCCGTCGTGGACGGTCACGATCCCCACCGCGTCGTCGGTGATCACCACCGGCTCGAAGCCGGCCCGTTCGGAGAGGACCCCGGCCATGCCGTGGAAGAGCCGGTCCTCCTCGGCCGAGAGGGAGAGGAAGTGGATCCCGTCGACGGCGATCACCACGAACTGGGCGAGGTTGACGGCGTAGGTCCCCTCGCGGAGCACCCGGCGCTGCGGGCCGCGCTGCCCGCCCTGCCGGAGGAAGGCGGCCGCGTCGGTGAACTCGGCGGTGCCGGCGTTCGAGGCGAGGGTCTGGGTGGGCGGGAGCATGGCGCCGTCCCGGGCGAAGACGTAGCCGATCTTCCCCTGCGGGATGGTGACCAGCGGGACGACGTGGACCCGGTACTGGAAGGGCGGGAAGACGTGCCAGCCGCCGCGCAGCACGCCGGGCTGGAAGCCGGCCTCGCCGGCCAGGGCGATGAGCCCCTGCTCCAGCGAGCCGCGGAAGCTCCACAGCCGCTCCACCACCCCCACCCGCGTGTTGGGGAGGTAGCGGACGGTGTTCGACAGCCAGAAGAGCACGGCGAAGACGACGAGCCCGGCGATCCAGGCGAGGGTGCTCCAGTCGAGGATGGTCGCGGTCATGAGGCCCCCCGGGGCGACGGCGGATGCGCCGTTTCGCGGGCGCAGCATCCGGCGCCGCCCGAGGAAAGCAAGGGAAACCGGAATTCACCAGCCGTCGCGGGCGGAGGCATCGGGGGAGGGTCCGGCCCGCCCCCGCCTCCGGGGCGTCCGGCCGCCGCGACGGAGGGGCCGGCCTCGCGCCGCCGGAACGGATGAGGAAGCTCGGCCACACCTTCGGCGAGGACGGGCGCTCCGCCTTCCGCGTCTTCGCCCCCGCGGCGGGCCGGGTCACGGTCGCGATCCTCGACGGGGCGCGGACCGTGGCGCTCGCGCGGGACGAGCTCGGCTACTGGACCGGCGCCACCGCCCGCCTGCCGCCCGGCACGCGCTACCTCCTGGAGTGCGACGGCCGCCGCCTCCCGGACCCGGCCTCGCGCTCCCAGCCCGAGGGCGTGCACGGCCCCTCCGCGGTGGCCGAGGTGGAACGGGTGGAGCGCCAGGGCTGGCGCGGCGTCGCCGTCGAGGACGCGATCGTCTACGAGCTGCACGTCGGCACCTTCACGCCCGCGGGGACGCTCTCGGCGGCGGCGGCGCGGCTCCCCGACCTCCAGGCGCTGGGCGCGACGGTGATCGAGCTGCTCCCCCTGGCCGCCTTTCCCGGCGAGCGCAACTGGGGCTACGACGGCACCTACCCCTTCGCCCTGCACGCCGCCTACGGCGGCTACCGGGACCTCCGCCAGCTGATCGAGGCGGCCCACCGGCTCGGCATGGCGGTGATCCTCGACGTGGTCTTCAACCACTTCGGGCCGGAGGGGAACTACTCCGGGACCCTCGCCCCCTACACGCGCCGGGCGGACACGCCCTGGGGGGCGGCGGTGAACTTCGACGGCGAGTGGAGCCACGGCGTCCGCGAGCTCTTCCTCGCCAACGCCCGCTACTGGCTGGAGGAGGTGGGGTTCGACGGCTTCCGGATGGACGCGGTCTCGGCGATCCTCGACGGGATGCCGGTCCACATCCTGCGGGAGTGCACCGAGCTCGCCCGCCGGATCGGCGCCGCCGAGGGGCGCGAGGTGCTGATGATCGCCGAGCACCTGCGGAACGACCGCCGGGTCACGGCCGACGACGGCTTCGCCTTCCACGCACAGTGGAACGACGACCTCGGCCACGCGATCTTCGCCTGCCTGACCGGGGAGCGCCGGCGGCACCACGCCAACTTCGGCCCCCTCGAGGACGTGGTGAAGGCGCTCACCGACGCCTTCGTGCTCGACGGCACCCGCCTCGACCGGTACCACCACTACCTGCTGGGCAGCGACGGCCGCGCCACCCGGGGCCGCGAGCACGTCGTCTACCTGCAGAACCACGACCAGGTGGGCAACCGGCCCCGCGGCGACCGGATGATCGCGAGCTACGGCCGGGCCAAGGCCCTGCTCGGGATCACCACGGTGATGGCCTCCCCGTACGTGCCGCTCCTCTTCATGGGCGAGGAGTACGGCGAGACCGCCCCCTTCCTCTTCTTCGAGGACTTCTCCGACCCGCGGATCGTCGCCGGGGCGCGGGAGGGGCGCCGGGCCGCGCTCGCCGTCGAGGGCGGGGAGCCTCCCGACCCCCACGCGCGCGCCACCTTCGAGGCCTCGAAGCTCCGCTGGGAGCGGCGGGAGACCACCGAGGGCCGGGCGATCCTCGGCTACTACCAGGCCCTCATCGCCCTGAAGCGCGCCGGCGAGCTCGGCCCCCGCGACCGGGGGCAGCTGGCGATCGCGGCCGACGTCGACCGCCGGCTGCTCCGCCTCGAGACCCCGCACACCCTCACGCTGCTCAACTACTCCGGCGAGCCGCGCGCCGTCGAGGTGGCGCCCGGCTGGCGGCGCCACCTCGACTCGCTCGGCGAGCCCGACGGGCCGGGGCTGGGCCCCTTCGGCGCGCGCGTCTACCGGAGGGGCTGAGCGAACGCCCCGTCCGGCACGCCACCCGGGACCGGCGGAACCGGGGCCGCCTCCGCGCCGTCCGCCACCCGGGCGCGGTGGTCGCGGGCCACGAGGAGGTAGATGGCGGGCAGGATGAAGAGGGTGAAGGCCGTCCCGATGGTCATCCCCGAGACCAGCACCAGGCCGATGCTGTTGCGCGCCCTGGCGCCCGGGCCGGTCACCAGGGTGAGCGGGAAGTGGCCGACCACGGTGGCCACGCTGGTCATGAGCACCGGCCGGAGGCGGGTCATGGCGGCGTTCTTCACCGCCTCGAGCTTGGAGAGCCCCTGCTCCTGGAGCTTGTTGGCGAACTCGACGATCAGGATGCCGTTCTTCGCCACCAGGCCGACCAGGGTCACCAGGCCGACCTGGGAGTAGACGTTGAGCGTGGTGGTCCAGCCGTCGGTGAAGTAGTGCAGGGTGGGGTTGGGCATCTTGAGGAACATCACCGCCACCGCGCCGAACATGCCGAGCGGCACCGAGCCGGCCAGGATCACCAGCGGGTCGCGAAAGCTGTTGAACTGCGCGGCGAGCACCAGGAAGATGAGGACCACCGCGAGGAGGAAGGCCGGGAGGAACCGGTTCCCCTCGGTCCGGAGCTGGCGGGACTCGCCGGTGTAGTCCAGGGTGTAGCCCTTGGGGAGGATCCGGGCGGCCTCGTCCTCGAGGAAGCGGAGCGACTGGTCGAGCGGGCGGATGGCCACCCCGCTGATCTTCACGGCGTTGAGCTGCTGGAAGCGGTTCAGGGTGCGCGGGGTGACGTCGTCCTGCAGGCTGGCGATGGTGTCCAGGGAGATGAGCTTGCCGCCGGGCCCGGTGACGTGGATGTCCTTCAGCTGCTCGGGGTTGAGCCGCTCGGAGCGCAGCACCTGGGGGATCACCTTGTAGCTCCGCCCGCCGATGCTGAAGCGGTTGACGTAGTTCCCGCCCACCGCCGAGGAGAGGTCCTGCCCGACCGACTGGAGGTCGAGTCCCAGGCCGGCCGCCTTCTGGCGGTCGATCTCGATCCGGGAGGACGGCTTGTCGATCTTCACGTCGATGAGGGGCGGGAAGGCGAACATCCCGCTCCGCGCCGCCTTCTCCTGGAGCTTCTCCGCGAAGCCCCGGATCTCCGAGCTCTCGGCGGTGGAAGCGAGGACCAGCTCCACCGGGAACTGGCCGCCGCCGGGGAGCGCCGGGGGCAGGACGGCGAAGGTCTCGATGCCCGGGACGGCGGAGACCCGGCCCTGGACCTCGGGGAGGAGCTGGAACGCGGAGCGCTTCCGCTCCGTCCAGGGCTTGAAGACCACGCCCCAGAAGCCGCCGTCCGGGTTGGTGAGCTGGAAGGTGAACTCCGACTCGGGGATCGACATCACCGTGCGGTTCACCTCTCGGGTGAAGGGGGTGAGCTGGTCGAGGGTGGAGTTGGCCGGAGCGTTGACGACGCCGAAGAGGTAGCCCTGGTCCTCGGTGGGGGCGAGCTCCTTGGGGACCTGGGTGAACATGGCCAGGGTGAGGACGGTGACGGCGATCCAGACGGCGTAGGTCGCGCCCCGCGCCCGGAGGGCGCCGTCGAGCCGCCGGCCGTACCAGGCCCGGATCCGCTCGAAGCCGCGGTGGATGCGCCCGCTCAGCCCCCGCTCCTCCCCGCCGCCCCGCAGGAGCGTCGCCGACATCACCGGCGAGAGGGTGAGCGCCACCACGCCGGAGATGGTCACCGCCCCGGCCAGGGTGAGGGCGAACTCGCGGAAGAGCGAGCCGGTGAGGCCGCCCTGGAAGGCGATGGGGGCGTAGACCGCCGCCAGCGTGATGGTCATGGCGATGATGGGACCGACCAGCTCGCGCGCGCCCGCCAGGGCGGCGTCGACCGGTCTCAGCCCCTCGCGCAGGTGGCGCTCGACGTTCTCCACCACCACGATGGCGTCGTCCACCACGAGCCCCACCGAGAGCACGATGGCGAGCAGGGTGAGCAGGTTCAGCGTGAAGCCCAGGACCTGCATGAGGAAGAACGCCCCGATGAGCGAGACCGGGATGGCCACCAGCGGGATCAGCACCGAGCGCAGGGAGCCGAGGAAGAGGAAGATCACGATCACCACGATCAGGAGGGTCTCGGCCAGGGTGGTCTCCACCTCCGTGATCGCGTCGCGGACGTAGGAGGTGGCGTCGAAGGCCAGGCGGGCGTGGATCTGCTCCGGGATCTCCTTCTGCAGCGCGCCGAGCTCGGTCCGGACGCGCTTCACGACGTCGAGCGAGTTGGCGTTGGGGAGCGCCCAGACGCCGATGAAGACCGCGGTCTGGCCGGTGAAGTTCACCGCCGCGTCGTAGCTCTCCGCCCCCAGCGCCACCCGGGCCACGTCGCCGAGCCGCACCACCGCCCCGTCCCGCTCGCGGATGGGGAGCTGCTCGAACTCGGCCACGGAGCGGAGGTCGGTGTTGGCGGTGAGGTCGACCTGGACCAGCGACCCCTTGGTCTCGCCGACCGCCGCCTGGTAGTTGTTCCGGGCCAGCGCCTGACGGACCTGGGCCGGGCTGACGTGGAGCGCCGCCATCCGGTCGGGCCGGAGCCAGATGCGCATGGCGAAGGTCCGCCCGCCGAGGATGTCGGCCCGCTGGACGCCCTCGATGGCCGAGAGCCGCGGCTGCACCACCCGCACCAGGTAGTCGGTGATCTCGTTCTGCTTCAGCACCTCGGAGGAGAAGCTCAGGTACGCGGAGGCCAGGGCGCTGTCGGCCGACTCGACGGTGAGCACCGGGACCTCGGCCTCGGGCGGGAGGTCACCGCGCACCTGGTCGATCTTGGCGCTGATCTGGGAGAGGGCCCGGGTGGCGTCGAAGTTGAGCCGGAGACGGGCGCGGATGGTGGAGAGGTTCTGCTTGCTCTCCGACTCGATGTAGTCGATGCCGTCGGCGGCGGCGATGGCGCGCTCGATGGGGATGGTGATGAAGCCGCGCACCAGGTCGGCGTTGGCCCCCACGTAGGTGGTGGTGACCACGATCTGGGCGTTCTCCGTCCGCGGGTACTGGCGGGCGTTGAGCGAGCGGATCGCCTGGACCCCGGCGATGACGATCACCAGGTTGACGACGACGGCGATGACCGGCCGGCGGATGAAGAGGTCGGTGAGCTTCATGGTCGTTCCTCGCTCCTCACTCGTCCGTCGGCTTGGGGGCGAGCTGGGCGGCCGGGGCGAGGGCGTTGTTCACCGCCACCGCCGCGCCGTTGCGGAGCTTGAAGGCCCCGGTGCTCACCACCGTCTCGCCCGCCTTGAGGCCGGAGAGGACCGCCACCAGGTCCCCGCGCCGCTCGCCGGTGCGGACGAAGCGCTGCCGCGCCACGGTGATCGGCTTGCCCAGCTTGTCGTCCTGCCGCTCGATGGCGAACACCGAGTTGCCGTAGGGGGCGAAGATCACCGCGGTGGCCGGGATGGTGAGCACCGGCCGCGCCCCGCCCGCCTCGACCTCGACGTTGGCGAACATCCCGGGGCGGAGCCGACCGTCGGCGTTGGGGAAGGTGGCCCGCACCCGGACGTTGCGGGTATCCGGATCCACCTCGGGGTTGATGGTGGTGACCTCGCCCTCCCAGACCGCGCCCGGGAAGGTGTCGGTCCGCACCCGCACGCGCTGCCCGAGCGCGAGCTCCGCCAGCGCCTGCTGGGGGAGCCAGACGTCGGCCAGGATGGGGCTCACCGACTGGAGCGAGGCGATGGGGCTGCCGGCCGAGACCACCTGGCCGAGCTCCACCTGGCGGATGGCGATGCGCCCGTCGAACGGCGCCCGGATCGTCATCTTGGCGACGGTCGCCTGGAGCCGGGCCACCGCAGCGTCCGCCTGGGCGTGGCGTGCCTCGGCGGCGTCGAGGTCGGCCTGGGAGGCGGCCTCGCCGTCCCGGAGCTTCAGGGACCGCTCGAAGGCGATCCGCGCCAGCGACGCCTCGGAGACGGCCGAGGCGAGCTCCGCCTCCTCGACGGAGGTGTCGAGCCGGACCAGGACCTCCCCACGCCGGACCAGCGTCCCGGCGGTGAAGGCGATCTCCTTCACCGCCCCGGGGAGCTGCGACGCGACCACCACGCTCCGCTCGGCCACCAGCGAGCCGATGGCGGTCGTCGCCCCGTTCCACTCGCTGGCCTTGACCTCCGCGGAGGTGACCGCCAGCGGCGGCGGGACGAACGACTCTCCCGCCCGGACCATGGTCACGATCTGGCCGACCTTCACCCCGGCGAGGATCGCGGTCACCACCACCACCCCCACCGCCACGACGATGCGCTGCCTGGTCTTGCTCCTCATGCCTGCCTCCGTGCGAAGCCCAGCGTCCGCTGCACGCGGCAGGCCACGCGACGTTTCCGGGGCGACGGGCCGGTTCAGCGGGGGGGCGCGGCGCTCGGGCTCCCTCCGCGCTGCCGCGCGCCCGCAGGGCGGAGGCAGATCGCTCAAGCGGTGAGCAAGCCCCGGTCGGTGCGGGCCGCCCGGACGGGGCGGCGGCGCGCCTCTCGCGCGCCGGGATCGCCGGTCAGCGCGCCACGCCCACGCCGAAGTCGGCGGCGATCGCGTAGCGGCGCAGGCGCTCGGTGAGGGTGTTGCGGCTGATGCCCAGCCTCCGGGCGGCCTCGGACTGGTTGCCGCCCACCGCGGTCATCGTGCGGGCGATCACCCGCCGCTCCAGGGCGTCGAGCTGCTCCCGGAGCGTCTGGTCCTCGGCGGCCTCGACTCCGCCCTCGCCGTCGCCGCCGATCGCCGGGACCGCCTCCCGGGCGCCGGCGGGGGCGAAGTCCTCCAGCCCGATCTCGCCGCCGCCGCTCAGGGCGACCATCCGCGCCACCGCGTTCTCGAGCTCGCGCACGTTGCCCGGCCAGTCCGCCGACGCCAGGCGACCGACCAGCGCCGGCGAGAGCCGGACCTCCTCGGCGCCGAAGCGCTCCGCGTAGCGCAGCGCGAACTCGTGGGCCAGCGCCGGGATGTCCTCGCGCCGGTCGCGCAGCGGCGGCACCAGGAGCTCGACCACCGCCAGCCGGTAGTAGAGGTCCTCGCGGAAGCGGCCCTCCCGGGCCTCGACGGCGAGGTCGCGGTTGGTGCAGGCGACGATCCGCACGTCCACCTTCTCGACCCGGCCCGAGCCCACCGGCTGGATCTCCCCTTCCTGGAGGGCGCGCAGGAGCTTGGCCTGGACGGGGAGCGGGAGCTCGCCCACCTCGTCCAGCACCAGCGTTCCCCGGTCCGCCTCGGCGAAGAACCCGGCCCGGGCCCGGGTGGCGCCGGTGAAGGCGCCCCGGGTGTGCCCGAAGAGCTCGGCCTCGGCCAGCTCGGCCGGGATGGCGCCGCAGTTGAAGCGCACCAGGGGGCCGTCGGCGCGCCGGCTCTGCGCGTGGAGGAGCGAGCCGATGAGCTCCTTGCCCGTGCCCGTCTCCCCGCGCACGAGCACGGTGATCTCCTTGGCCGCCACCCGCGCGGTGGCGTCGAGGAGCTGCCGCATCACCGGCGAGCGGCTCACCACCCGCCGGCCGATGGCGTGCTCGGCGGCCAGCTGGCGATCGCGCTGCCGCAGCGCGCGCGCCTCGAGGGCCCGCTCCAGCGCCTGGGCCATCTCGTCCACGTCGAAGGGCTTCGCGACGTACTCGTAGGCGCCCGCCTTGATCGCCCGGACCGCGAGCCGCTCGGAGCCGCGGGCGGTGAGGAGGATCACCGGCAGGCTCCGGTCGCGCTCCCGGATGGCGTGGAGCAGCTCCATCCCGTCCATCCCGGGCATGGAGAAGTCGGTCACCACCGCGTCGGCGCGTTCCACCAGGTCGAGGGCCTCGGGCCCCGAACCGGCCAGCAGGGGCTCCCAGCCACGACCTTCCACCAGCTCCCGGAGGGCGAGGCGAACGGAGGGCTCGTCATCCACGAGCAGTACGCGCGGCACCGCCTGCTCCTGTCGTGACGCGGGGAAGCGTGAGGCTCA
>Ga0335084_10006813_pt1 | contig 11368 bp, 10 predicted proteins | sample Lox_Sample_44_FD_206721 | JGI IMG/M metagenome (GOLD analysis project Ga0335084, IMG submission 206721) | Soil microbial communities from Loxahatchee National Wildlife Refuge, Florida, United States - Lox_Sample_4.4 | ecosystem: Environmental > Terrestrial > Soil > Wetlands | place: USA...
ATGATTCCCCAGCCAAGATGGATGCGTTTGGTTTGCGCCGCGATGACGGCGAGCGTGGCGGTCGAAGAGCGTGCCTCAAACGAATGTTTGCGCCACCAGGGATAAGCTTCGGCAATCCAGAAGGTGTCGAAGCCCGCGTCCTCGCAGGCCCGGGCCATGGCGACGGTTTCACGAACCGGCTCCATGCTGAGTTGGAGGACTCCAATGTTGAATGGAATGGACATGAGTTGGTTTCTGGCTCCTAGCTACTAGCTACCAGCTCCTAGCTACTACGCGGGATCTTTCCACGAATGCTCCAGGCCTTTGATCAACTGCCACAGGGCCTTGTTCAGTGGAGTCGGGACGCCAGCCTTTTCTCCCCACTGCACGATTGCGCCATTCATGAAATCAACCTCTGTCCGGCGCCTGGCCATCACATCCTGCAACATACTAGCGCGGTGCTTCCCGGGAGCATTCGCTCCCTTTTGTACCAGAGCCCGCGGATCACCGTGCAATTCAATTCCAAGTTTCTTCGCCACCGCCTCACCTTCGGCGATCAGATCGTTCGACAGTTGCCCGGTTGGGGCAAACCGTGTGGCCGCACCGTGGTGAAGCAGAGTCAGGGCTCCCACCGGGTTCGTGGCCGCATTGAAAATCAGCTTGGTCCACTGCGCTCCTTTCGCATCTTTCAACGCGATGGTGTTCATACCAGCACGAGTGATGAGGCCCGCCAGTTCTTCCACCTTGGCCATCGGAGGGTTGGTTGGCTCAAACGGACCGATCCAGGTGTCCCCCTTGATGTCATAGCCAATGTGCCCGGGAGCGATGGGGTGTCCAGCCGGAAAAGTTGTGCCCCGAATCACCAGCTTCACGTGCTCAGCAATGAGTTCTTCATTTCCAACTCCGTTTTGCACCGAGCACACCGCGCTGTTCTCGTCGAAAGCGTGAGCCACCTGTGCGATGGCTGTCTGGGTGTGAATGGCCTTGGTGGCGACGATGCCGTAGTCGCAGCGCGGGAGTTGCTTGGGATCGCTAGTCGCCTTGAGCTGCGCGGTAAACTCAGCTGCGCCGGAAAGCCGGAGGCCATTCTTGCGAATGGCTTCGGTGTGCTCCTTCCACACGTCGTAGGCCCAGATCTCGGCTTCCCCGGCTCTTGCCAGGTGGGCAGCAAACAGACTGCCGACCGCCCCGCACCCGATGATGCAAATTCTCATGCTCGATCAAACCTAAACAACAAGAAACCAGTTCTCTGCTCTCAGTTCTCAGAACGTCTTTCTTTGCCGGAGAAAAACTTCCACGGTACATCCGCCAGGCACTGGCCTTCAGTCTTGCCGATCCGATAAGTGTCCTGGGTGTACAAACAGACTTTGCCGTCTTTGTCCACGACCTGCGGGTGCAGCGAGAAAATCATGTTCTCCTGAAGCCGCACCTCGCTTTTCGCGCCGATCGCGGGATGCTCAATCATGGTCGCGCCGATGCTGTGGCCGGAAAGATGCCCCAGGGCGAATCCGTGCTTGGCGAAGGTTTCGGACACCGCACGATGGACATTGTTCGCCAACTCTCCATCGTGCATTAGCTTTCGCGCCGCTTCCAATGCTTCGGGATACGCATCCGCCATCGCTTGAGTCCGAGCGCTGAGTTTGCCACGAATCAGCGGGCGGGAGAACTCCACCCAATAGCCGCCTGCGCCGGTGATCTCAAGGGAATAGAGTAGCAAGTCATCCGTCGCGACTACGCGATGTCCCGGCACCTTGAACGATGCTTCGGCTTCGCCATGAGTACCGGACAGTAAGATGTTCATCATCCGTGGGCCGGCACCGCGAGCAAAGAACCTCTCCACCGCCGGTGCCATGATTTCTGCTTCAGTCTTGCCTGGCTCGTAGGCTCCGACCAGGGCCCAGAAACCGTCGAGGATGATGTCCATGGCGTCGCGCACTTCAGCGAGTTCCTCGTCACTCTTGACCGCGCGCGCCATGTCGAACTGGAAGTCAAACGGCACCATTTCGAAGGCGGCATTGGCTAACTCGCGGTAGTCGCGCACGGCCATGATGAAGTTCATGCCATACACGCCGGCGCGCTTCCAGCCGCGCTCCTGCCCACGTTCGCGGATCCACTGCCCCGGAATGTCGGGCCAGACGTGGTCTTTCACCCAGGGTTTGTCCTTGTCGCCGATCCAGCGGGCCTCGCGGGGGAACACGAGCGTTGGTTCGCCCTGCAAAGGCAGCACGACGTACACGTAGCGATGCACGATTTCAAAACCTGAGAGGTAGAACACCGCACCCTCGAAACCCGCGTACTGATTGCCGCAAACGATGAGCACATCCAAACCTTCGCGCTCCATGGCAGCGCGGATATTCTTATAGCGCCGGTCGATTTCTGGTTGGCTGGGCAATGAGGTCCTCAGGATTTGATCAAAATTGCACGCCGCAGAGCTCCGCTGCAGTCAAAGCGTAGATCTTCGTGATGTCCACCAGGGTCTTGATCTGGACTTTCTCTCCCTCTTTGTCCCGCGGACCGCTGGAAGGACCGTAGTTCACGGTCTCGATCCCGTAGCGGCTGAGCACGCTGGCGTCCGAGCACCACGTGACCACTTCCCGCTCCGGCCGTTTGCCCATGATCTGCTCGTGATTGGCATCGATCGCCTTGATCATCTCGTGCTCTTCGCTGATACGCGCGCCGGGAACGGAAACGTAGGTTTCAAACTCGAGGCCCCAGTCGGGGTGCTTCTTCTCCAACTCGAAAAACATCTGCTGAATGTTCCGGCGAGCTTCACTCATAGGAATGGTAGGAGGCACACGCACGTCGAGAAAGAGATCAGTCTTCTCGGGAGTCCGGCTGGCACGCCAGGCGTGGCCGCCGCGAATTCCACCGAGATTCACCAACGCCTTCTTGCCGCCATGCGACGCATTCTTCTCCCAGCTCGCAATCCATTTCATGACCGTTTCCATCACTTCGTACATGCGACGGATCGAGTTCATTTCTTCCCGGCCTTCGCAGAAAGCGGTATGCACGTAAATACCCGTGCAGGAGATGCGCACCCACATCGACCCGAAATGTTCCAGCACCACGTGCATGTCGGTGGGCTCACCAAGGATGCACATGTCGGGCAGCACGCCGTGATTGACCAAGTAGTGCGTCCCGAAACCGTAGCCGCGGTATTCCTTGCCTTTGAACTCACCCCACTGGGTCTTTTCGATCTCGCCCGCTACGGCCGCGATGATCACGTCTCCCTTGAGCGTGACTCCCGCACGCTGCAGGGCCTTCACTGCGTGGGTGTAGCACACCAGCGCGCCCTTCATGTTGTAGATGCCCAGTCCGTAAAGGAAACCGTTCTTTGCAACCGCGCTGGGCTTATAGCCGATCCCGGTCAGAAAGTCCTCGCGGCCAGTGTTCGAGGTATCCATGTGGCCGTTGAACATCAGGTTCTTGCCGCCGCCCGAGCCCACCCAGCGGCCTACCACGTTAGCGCGGCCTTCTTCAACCTCCTGCCAGGTAACATCGAGACCCAACCGCCGGAGGGCCTGCTGCATGTACTGCGCCATCTGCAGTTCTTCGCCAGTAGGGCTGGGAATATTGATGACATCGCAGCTCATGGCGACGATCTCTTCTTCTCGCACCTCGGCGATGATCTTCGAGATCAAACTCGGATCGAGCTTGGTGGTTGGTCTGGACACGGTTCTCCGTTCCCGGTTCTCAGTTCTCAGCGTACCAGCCGGAAATCATCCGGATACGAACACAGCTTCTCGTTGCCCTTGTCGGTAATCAGGAAGTCGTCTTCCAGGCGCAATCCGCCGCCACCCTCCCAATAAATACCCGGCTCGATGGCGAGCACCATACCCTTCTTCATTGTGCCGCTTCCGGCCTGATGGGCGTAGGGCGGCTCATGGGCCCGCGCTCCTACGCCATGACAGATGGGATGCGAAGGTTGTCCGGCATACCCGCCTTCGGCAATCCGCGCCCGAATCAGGCGGTCGAGTTCAGGGAAGCTGGCGCCATCGCGCGCGAAGGCAACGCCTTCATTGAAGACCTTGAGCAACAAGTCCAGGAGCTTGTGATACGGCGGCGTCAGTTCGCCTGGACACACATTCTTGGTGAGGTCGGTCCAGTAGCCGTCCACACACACCCAAATTTCGAACAACGTCGGCTCATTCTTCTGGATGGGACGGTCGCCGGTGGCGGTGAAGGTGGCAATTCCCTTTCCCGACCACACCAGCGTGAAAGCGCGCGCCATCTCCACTTTGCCTTTGTAACCGACGCCAAGTCCATGCACAAAGCTTTCGTACATGCCGCCCACTTCGCTTTCCTTCATGCCAGGACGCATGTGCTCACGGGTATGTTCCATGGCCAGCGCCGCCAGTTCATTCGCCAGGCGCATGCGCTCGATTTCCTGTGAGGTCTTGATAGCACGCGCCTCATTGAGCAGCGGTGTGACATCGACCACCTGACCCGCGGCCTCGCCGAAGGCATCGAAGTAGGTTTGCGTAGGCGTCGTGGGCTCGCCCACCATGCGGTCAGCGGATTGCGTTCCCATGTTCAACTCGATGGCAATCGTGTCGGTAAACCCACGCTGCTTGAGCACGGATAAGGCAAGATCGAGGGCGCGGTATTGCGGCGGGCGGGGATCGCTGGGGTGGTAGCCCTTGAACAAGCGAATGTCCTTCGTCCAGGAGTTGCGCTGTGCGTCGGCCAGTTGGGGCTCGAGCGCGATCAAGGTTGGTTCGCCCTCGCGCGGAAAGACCACCGCGTCGTAGCCTTTCATGCACCAGTAATTGGTGAGATAGAGAACGTTGTCCGGAGCACGTACGACGAGAGCGCTCACATCCTGGTCCTTCATCAGGGCGCGGACCCGGTTCAATTTCGAGTTGTCGAGCGGCCAGGACATTACTTTCCCAACAGGACCTCAGCGGCTAAAGCCGATGTTCTTGGGCAACTCTTCCTGCAGGCCTGAAGGCCTGCTCCACCTAAGTTCCCCGTCACGATTGTCCAGACGTCTTTCCTGGTACGGCGCGGTTCTCATCTTTGAACTTCCATGACGCTTCTTTGCCCTTCATCAGTTGGTACACAGCCGTATGCAGGGGCGCAGCCCCTCCCACCCGCTCCGCCTCCCGCGCAATCGCTCCACTTAGAAAATCTACTTCTGTCGGCAACTGATGGCGCACGTCGTACAGCATCGACGGGGGATGATTCGTCATGGCGCCGATCTTGTTCATCTCCCATGGGTCTTCGTGGAGCTCGACGCCCACTGCGGCTGCCACCCGCTTGCCTTCGTCGATCAACTCGTGCAACAAACGGCCCAGGCTGCCGAGCTGTGATTCATCGGCAAAATGAGGCGAATGCGGAAGCCCGGTCAGTGCCGAAACTCCATTCACTGATGAATTGAAGATCAACTTCGACCACTGCGCCGGACGGGCATCGTGCAAGGCCTCGGCTTTGAGCCCGCTGGCATTGATCAAGTCTGCCGCTTGCGTCACCACTGCGAAAGGCGTACCCCGCGGTTCGAACGGGCCGATCCAGGTGGCGGTATCGAGTTCCAACTGCACATGCGTGTCGCTGTGACGCGTACCGCTCATGAACGTTGTGCCTCGAATGATGTGCCCGCGCGTGTGCGCCGCGATGATTTCCTCGCTGCCCAGGCCGTTCTGCGCCGAGATCACCGCACCCCGGTCGAACCGGGAACCGATGGCTGCCATCGAGTCTTCCACTTGCGTTGCCTTGGTCGCGACGATCCCCAACTCGCACTCGGGGAGCTGCTCGGGATGTGCCGTGGCCTTGAGCGACACCTGAAATTCGTGTTTCCCCGAAACCCGCAGCCCGTCGCGTTTCAGTGCACGAGCATGGTCCTCTCTGCGCACAAAAGCCCAAACCTCAGACACGCGCGCCAGGTGCGCGGCATAAAGACTGCCGATTGCGCCACAGCCGACGATACAAACCCGCTTCATGCACGCCCGAACTCACAGGCAAACCTGCGGGCGAGGGCGCCCGCACCACACACTGCTAGCGCTTCTCCACTTTCACCAGCTTGCCAGCCTGACTGATCTCCTTCGCCACCAGCGCCCGGAACAGGCTGTCGGCGTTGTTGAACGAATCATCAATGAATACACCTTCGGCAAACAGCGCATCCTGCAGGGCCGCCGAAATCGTGTGCACGGGAGCGGCTCCGCCTTCGCCCATGCCTTTCGCGCCGCTGTAGCTGTGCGGCGAAGGGGTTTCGATGTGATCGTATTTCACCTTCGGCATGTTCATGGCGGTGATCGGGGTGTAGTCGCTGAAGGTGCTGGTCAGCATGTTGCCGACAGCGTCATAGACGCAGTTTTCCATCAGGGCCGCGCCTATGCCGTGTGCGGTCGCGCCGTAAACCTGGCCTTCCACAATCGGCGGATTAATCACTGTGCCGCAGTCATCGACGGCAACGTAGTCGAGAATCCGGGGAATGAAGGTGTCGCGCTCAACTTCGACCACCGCGATGTGAAGCTGCGATGCGTAGGTCAACGTCAGGTTGCCGTATTTCCTCTGTTTGTCCGGCACTTTGAATGGCGCGCGCCAAATATAGCGGCAATTCAGCGTCACTTCATAAAGTTCCTCGGGCAAGGCCGCGCTGTTGGCATTGACCAGGTTCGCAAGACCCCAATAGTTAATCGCCTCGCCGGTGCTCTTTGCGCGAAGCTCTGGGCCTTGTGCGCCCGTGCCAAACTCGACATCCTCTTCTTTTGTCTGCAGCGCGAACGCGCCCAGGCGCTTCATTTCTGTTTTTAGTTTCTGTGCCGCCCCGTGGACCGCGGAAAGCCCCGATACTGCAAACTGGCTGGCATAGGTGCCGGAGAATCCCGTGTGCACGTTGCGTTCGGTATCGAAGCCCGTGCGCACCGTCACCAGGTCAGGGTGGATGTTCAACACGTCGGCGACGACCTGAGCGGCTGTGGTCTCATGGCCTTGTCCTTGCGGGCAGGAGCCCACTGCCACGACGACTTCTCCATAAATGTCCAGCTTGCAGTTAGCACCTTGAGAATTGCCGGAGTACGGCAGGCCGGGATTCACGATCTGTGACTGGCCGAAATTGTTGGTGCCGGAATCTAGCGTCGTGCCAATGCCGATGCCAATCAGCCGTCCTTCTTTGCGCGCCGCAGCTTGCTTCTTCTTCCATTCGTCCCAGCCGATGCGCTGCTTGGCCAGTTGCAGCATCTTGGGATAGTTCCCCGAGTCGTACACGCAGCCGTTCGGTGTGGTGTAGGGGAATTCCTCGGGGCGAATGTAGTTGCGCAGGCGCATCTCATCGGGAGGAATTCCGAGTTCGTGTGCGCAAATGTCCACCACTCGCTCCAGAAACCACAGATGCTGCATGCGCGAATAGCCGCGATTGGGGCCGACCGGGCATTTGTTGGTGACGGCTTGCGAGAAATCAATGCGCGCATTCTTGAAGCGGTAGACGCCCGCGAACACTTGCGACCAGATCACGCAGCCGAGCGGCTCGTAGCGAGGATAGGCCCCGCAATCGTCGATGTGCCGCGAAGCGATCGCCGTGATCACGCCATTCTTGTCGAGGGCAACCCGCGTATCCCGGAAGGTCCGCTCATTCCCGTGGGCACTCGCAGTTATGTGTTCGGAGCGGGTCTCGACCCACTTGACCGGACGGCCGCCAGCTTTCTTGGAAGCCAGCGCACAGATTGCCATCTGGGGATAGCTGGTGATCTTGATGCCGAAGCTTCCCCCGATATCGGAGGTTTCGACGCGTATGCGATCAATGTGTACCTGGAGGTGAGCCGCCAGGAACTGGATGGCAAACGACGGAAAGGAATTGTTGCACTCGTAATAAATTCGTTCGTCTTTCGAGTCCCAGCAACCGATTACGACGTTGTTCTCCAGCGGCGTGCTGGAGAATCGATGGAAGTGCATGCGGTCGATGTTTATGACGTAAGCGGCTTCTCGGAACGCTTTCTCGACATCGCCGTACTCGAACACTCCGTTCCACACCTGGTTGGTACCGGCTTCGTCGTGGAGGACGCTTTTGTTCCTCAGCGCGTCTTCCGCATCGATGACTGGATCCAAGGCGTCGTACTCGACCTGGACCAGTTCAGCGGCATCGTCCGCCAGGGCGGCGGACTCCGCGACCACTGCCGCCACGGGTTCCCCCTGATAACGAACCTTCGAAACGGCGAGCGGGTAGTCTTTGATCCTGGCGAACGGATCGGGGCCAATCTCGATGAAGGGCTGAGTCTGCGAAACGATCTGGGCGCCGGTGAGAGCGCAGACGACCCCGGGAAGAGCTTCGGCTGCCGCAGTGTCAACACTCACGATTCGCGCATGGGCATAGGGCGAACGCACAAAGCGCAGGTAGAGCATGTCCCGAAGCTTGACATCATCGGAAAACCGGCCGCGACCGCGCAGCAGGCGGTTCTCCTCCTTGCGGGGGAGTGGCTTGCCAACCCAGTTCTGCTTTTCAGCTGGCGGATTCACTTTGAGTCCTGCCCTCTGCGGGCGCGTCATTGACTGCTACGCTCGGCTCGGCCGGAGGGGAGGGGGCGCCCGCCCCCACCTGTTCCACGCTTGGTTTCAACGCTGCCTGCAGAGCGTCGATCAACTTCTGCACATTCTTTTTTCCCAGCGGCTCCAACAAGCCTCCGGCCACCGAGGTCAGTCGTCCAAAGACTTGCGCCTCGCCCTGCCAGGTAATTTTCGCTCCAGCGTTCATGGGCGACAAATCAAATCCGGCGGTGAGTGAGACGTTCCCGCCGGCCACGCTGCCTTGTCCCTTGTACTGTGCCCGCTGCGGCCGCTCGGCCTGGGCCAACTCCATCTTCACGTCGGCCGTGCCTTTGATATAGGAAATGCCGACTGCCACCTTGACGTTGAAGTGGGTAGCGTCCTGCACCGAGACACCCTGAAAATCCGGCAGCAGGGGTGCGAATTTGTTTGGGTCGGTGAGGAAGTCGTAGACCTCTTCCGGAGTGCGCGGGACTTCGAACTCGCCGCCGAACTTGATCGCCACCTACCGGGCCTCCTTCAGGTTCAGTGCCGCCAGCTGAATGGCTTTGAAGATGTTCTGGTAACCGGTGCAGCGGCAGGTGTTCCCGGCAATCGCTTTGCGGATGTCATGATCCGAAGGCTGCTTGTTGTGTGCCAACAACTGCATGGCCGAGAGCATGAAACCCGGAGTACAGTAGCCACACTGCAGGCCATAAGCATCGCCGAAGGCTTTCTGGATGGGATGCAGTTGACCATCCTTTTCGAGACCCTCGACCGTGGTGATCTCGGCGCCGTCTGCCTGGACTGCGAACATGGTGCAGGACTTCACGGCTGCGCCATTCATCAGCACGGTGCAGGCGCCGCAATAAGTAGTGTCACAACCAACGTGGGTCCCTGTCAGGTCCAGATGTTCCCGCAACAACTCCACCAGCAAGGTGCGCGGTTCGACACGGATGGAATGCGACTTACCGTTGACCTTAAGCTGAATGGGTACTTTCTCGATGGCCTCAGGCATAGAGGTGGCCCACCTCGACTTTCTCGCCACGGGCGCGACGAAGCGCGGCGTCGATGGCGCGCTTGACCAGCGCTTCGACCAGGGTGCGCTTGTAGTCGGCGGACCCCCGCATGTCGGGTTGGGGATCGGCTGCGGCGCGCGCGGCTTCCATCGCGCCGGCGATGGATTTCTCGGTCACGGCCTTCCCGCGCAATGCAGCTTCGGCGTCCGTTGCCTTGATCGCGGTTAGCCCGACGCACCCCAGAGCAATGGCGGCGTCCTTGCAAGTGTCGCCATCCATGGTGAGCTGCACCGCAGCACTGGCGGTTGGGTACACGGGGGCCGCGCGCTTGAATGCGAGGTAGGCTCCCCCACTTCCCCTCGGTGGCAGCTTGACAGTGACTTCGCTAACCAGTTCGTCGTGAGCCAGCACCGTGGTGTAAGCGTCCTTGATGAAATCATTTAACTTGACGGTGCGCTCACCGCTCTTGCCCACGCATCGAACCTCGGTGGAAAGAGTCATCAGCACGACCGCCCAATCGCCGCTAGGATCGGCCTCAGCCAGCGAACCTCCGATAGTGCCGCGATTGCGTACCTGCACATCGGCGATGCCGGCAGCGCAGTCATGCAGAATTGGGATTTTGGCGGCGAGAGCAGAGTTCTCGATCTCGGCATGGCGAGTGAGCGGCCCGAAACGCAGCGAAGCGTTTTCTTCCTTGATGTAAGACGTTCCAGAGATGAAATTCAAATCCACAAGGTGGGTGGGATTAGCAAAGCGTAGCTTCATCAGCGGGATGAGGCTCTGACCGCCAGCCAGGAGCTTGGCGTCGTCTCCCAACTGGGAAAGCATGGTCACCGCTTCTTGGAGCGATCCAGCGCGGTGATAGTGAAACGCTCGCGGATACATGTCTGTGGTTTATCCCGGTCCCGCGGCCCGCGGAATCAGGCGCAGCCTGGGGGAATAAGCTTAACAAAGATTTTGATTCAACGACTACCGGCCTCGGCCCGCGCTAGTGGATCAATTTCCCCCGACCCGTACTAACCACAAAGGACACGAAGGAACACAAAGGAAAACTCTCGAAACGAGGCCGTTGTGAGACGTCGTGCCCTTCGTGGTGGATTGTTCTTGTGAACGCTCCCGTGACTGAAACCCACCACCAGGGCCCCCGCATGGACTAGGAACTAACTCTTTGCCGGCCCAATCTCTCGATACTGCCCACGGAAATACAGCAACGGATCCCCGTCTCGGACCACCACATCCTCGACCTCGGCAATGAAGATTGTGTGATCTCCAGCGTCCTGGGCAGAGTGCAAGCGGCACTCCAGGTAAGCCAAGGCGTCGTGAAGAACGGGGGTACCGTGCGATGTCCGGTCAAAGCGCGCGCCGGCTTCCTGTTCGGCCTGGCGATGAGATTCTGCGGGGCGCGCATAATATTCGGAGATGCCGCGCTGGCCTTCCGCCAGGATGTTCACTCCAAACCGCTTCCTGGCGTGCAAGTGAGCGTGGGTCCGGGCCTTGTGATCCACGCAAACCAAAATCAACAGAGGATCGAGGGAAACGGAAGCGAACGCGTTGGCGGTCATGCCATGCACTTCCCCGTCGTAGTCCACGGTAATCACCGTGACTCCGGTGGCGAAACTGCCCATTGCCTTGCGGAATTCTGCCTGGGTGACGCTCATAGCCTGGCGTTGCGCCGGACCGGCCGACGGCGCTGTCCCATAGAGTTTTACCACGACTCCCCTCATGTATGATTCCGGGTATTCCGGCTTGAAATCTTTTAGAATCGGATGAACCGTGGGTGCTGGAGTCACAACGCGAATGGGGCGGGATTCCGTAAGTTGCCATGGGAGCGATTTGCAACTCGGCCTGCCGCTGACTCGCGAGCAGGCTTGCCAGCGCATTCGCTGCTCGAACGAAGAACTTCCCGCACTTCT
>Ga0335084_10006814_pt1 | contig 11366 bp, 7 predicted proteins | sample Lox_Sample_44_FD_206721 | JGI IMG/M metagenome (GOLD analysis project Ga0335084, IMG submission 206721) | Soil microbial communities from Loxahatchee National Wildlife Refuge, Florida, United States - Lox_Sample_4.4 | ecosystem: Environmental > Terrestrial > Soil > Wetlands | place: USA: Florida...
TCGACGCGATCCATTCGATGTACTGGGAGACGTGCGGGAACCCGCACGGGATCCCGGTCGTCTTTCTCCACGGCGGGCCGGGATCCGGATCGTCGCCGAAGCACCGGCGATTCTTCGATCCGGCGGCCTACCGCATCATCGTCTACGACCAGCGCGGGGCGGGGCGGTCGACCCCGCTCGGCGAGCTGCGCGAGAACACGACTCAGCATCTCATTGCCGACCTCGAGCGATTGCGCGAATCGCTCGCCATCGAGCGCTGGCTGGTGTTCGGCGGTTCCTGGGGCTCGACGCTCGCGCTCGCGTACGCGGAAGCGCATCCCGCGCGCTGCCTCGGACTCGTGCTGCGCGGGATCTTCCTCTGCCGCAAAAGCGAGATCGACTGGTTCCTCTACGGCCTGCGCGCGATCTTCCCGGAGCCGTGGGAGCGGTTCGCTGGCTTCCTGCCGGCGGAGGAGCGCAGCGATCTTCTCGGTAACTACTACCGGCGGCTCGTCGACCCGGACCCGGCGGTGCACATGCCGGCCGCGCGGGCGTGGAGCACGTACGAAGGTTCGTGCTCGACCTTGCTGCCGTCGCGTGAGACGGTGGACTACTTCGCGGGCGACGTCGTGGCGCTCGGCCTCGCGCGGATGGAGGCGCACTACTTCCGGCACGACATCTTTCTGCCGGAGAACGCGTTGCTGGCGAACGTCGGGCGGCTGCGCGGGATCCCGGGCGTGATCGTGCAGGGTCGGTACGACATCGTGTGCCCGATCATCTCGGCGCACGAGCTCGCGGCGGCGTGGCCGGAAGCGGACTACCAGATCATCGCCGACGCCGGCCACTCGGCGTGGGAGCCGGGGATTAGCGCCGCGTTGGTTGCGGCGTGTGAGCGGTTCAAGCGCCTATAGGTCTAGGGACAGAGCACGCGTCCAGCCCTTGAGCACCCGAGCGCGATACCATCGCCCCCGCGTCACGCCACGTACCGATACACGGTCGTCTCGAACTCCCCGCAAAGCGGCAGCGCCTTCCTGTCGGCGAACGGCAGCACCTGCGTCAGGTAGACGCCGCCGATTCCCTTGGCCGGATCGATCCAGAAGTAGGTGTTCGCGAGTCCTCCCCAGGCGAGACTTCCCGCCGAGCGGCCGGTGGGCGCCTTCTCGGTGGTGATCAGAAAGCCGAGCCCCCACTTCTTCGGCATACCCGGGAACAAGTCGAGGTCGTTGGACAACGGCGCAATCGCGGTCTTGAGCGGCTGAACCAAAACGTTGCCGATCTGGTTGGTGGCCATCAACTTGACGGTTTCGGGCTTCAGCACCTGTGTCCCGTTCGCCCGGCCCCCGTTCAGGATCATGCGCACGAACTTGAGGAAGTCGCCGGCGGTGCCGTACAACCCGCCGCCGCCCATCTCGAACTGGGGCTCCTGCGGGAGCTCCAGATCCATCACCGGCGTCAGCTTGTCGTCGTCGCCACGCTGGTGGATCTTCGCGAGGCGCTCGCGCATCGCCGGCGTGATCTTGAACGCGGTGTCGCGCATGCCGAGCGGCTCGAACAGGCTCTCCTTCAGCACCGCGCCGAGCTTCTTTCCGCTCACTGCCTCGACCGCCTTGCCGACGAAGTCGATGCCGATGCCGTAGTCCCAGCGCTCGCCCGGGTCAAACAGCAGCGGCGTCCGCAACGCTGCGTGCTCGCACGTGATGATCCCCGGGATATTGTTCGCCTGCTGGCAGCGCTGGATGTCGGCGTTCCAGATCTCGTAGGAGAAGCCCGCGGTGTGCGTCAGCAGGTGACGCAGCGTGACCGGGCGCTTGGGCTTGCGGGTGCGGGGTTTGCCCGCCGCGTCGAAGCCATCCAATACCTCTACCGAAGCGAGCTCCGGCACCCACCGGCTCGCCGGGCTCTCGAGCTCGAGCTTGCCGCGCTCCACCAGTTGCATCGCTGCGGCGCTGGTCAGCGCTTTCGTCATCGAGGCGATCCATACCACCGTATCGGTGGTCATCGCGGCGTCCTGCCCGAGCACGCGCTTGCCGAATGCCCCTTCATAGAGCGTGCCGTCGCGGTTGGTGGCCATCGCGACAACGCCGGGCACGTCGCCCGCGTCCGTTGCCTTCTTCAGCAGTGAATCGGCTTCCTGTTTCAGCGACATGATCTCCTCCTTTCAGGGAGTGAAGGGGGCAGGCCGACCGAAGCGCTGGCCGCTCTCCTACTTGTCGCGCGGCTTGCGCAGCGTCGGGTCCTGCAGCGTCGTGTCCTGGCCGGTCGGCGGGTTGTCGACGGCCTCCTCGAGCGAGTGGAACTCGCGCCATTCCTCGCGCGGCCGGACGTGCCCGTCGGTGCCGACCTGATCGAGTCCCCAGTAAAGCTCGACGTGGTGGTTGTCCGGGTCGAAGAACTCGACCGCGATCTGGCAGCCGGCGCGGCGTCGGCCGTGCACGATGATCTTCACGCCGTGCTTGCGCAGATGGTCACGGAAGCGGAACAGCTCGTCGAGCGTCGCGGCCTCGAACGCTACGTGGTTGAGGTCCACGCGGTTGGATGGCGCGCGTCCGGTGCCGACGAGCGCGAGCGAGTGGTGATCCGAGGCGCAGCGCAGGAACACCATGCCGCCGGCGGTCTGGCTCTCGTCGTAGACGTCCGAGACCCGGAAGCCGAGCACCTCGGTATAGAAGCGCGTCGAGCGCTCGAGGTCCTGCACGTTGAGCACGACGTGCCCGAGCTTCCGGAAACCGAATGGCAGCCCGGCGGGGGGCGCCATCGCCTTCAACTTCTGGACGTCGACCGGCATGCCCGAGCCTCCTGTTCAAGTCGTCGAGGCCGCCGAGTCTAGCGCGGAAAAGGGGACACGCCTGAGAGCGGCGCTGCTTCACGGCCGGCGTCGCCGCCTCACAGGGGAAACTCGGCTCCATCCAGGCTTAAGGGCGCGGGCTCTCCAGCCATGCCGGAAGAGAGGCAGTGGCGGGTCTGGGGCCCAGCTGTCACCGCTGCTGTGAACTATTCCGCCCAGGCGAGATGCCGGAGCGTCGAGCAGTCCGGCACCGGCGACATAACTCACGGTACCAACCAGCGGCGTCGCTAAGATCGCTGCCAGCGACCGCAAACCAATCACCTGCCGCAACCACGCAAATCCGGGCTGCAACCGGAGAAACACTGCAGGGGGGACGATGCAACATCCAGTACTGAAAGTGGTGCTCCGATCCGGTGTCATCGCGCTCGGAATCGCCGGCGTCATCGGTGGCGGGGTTTGGTATTTCGAGCAGGCGCGAGAAAAGGAAGAGGCCGCCGCAAGGGCACAAGCGCAGGCGGCGGCGGAGGCGGCGAAGAAGAACGCATTCGAGACGTTCGGAGACAGGGGATTGACCGGTGCCATTCCAGCCGGCTACCGGCTTCCCGGCTCGGACTGGCGCGCGGCCGAAAAGGCCTTCTACTCGAAGATTCTCGCGGCCGGGCGTTTCGATGTGCTGGTGATGCCCGTCATGCCGAGGGAGTACGCCTTTGACCGCGCGACCCGTTCGCTGCTGACCGCGCAGCTCGCAACAGCGATCGAGCGCGCGCAGAAGGCCAAAGTGGCCGATCCCTTCATCTTGACGAGAGCCCTGGGCGAAGGGGAGCGACAGCTCGACCTCGATGCGGCCTACAGGCTCGCCGATGAAGTCGGGGCGAAGCGCGTGGTTTGGACCTTCATCGGCCACGACCGAAAGGGCAAGATGGCCGTGCTGATCCAGAGCCAGGACCGCCCGGACGGCAAGTCGCGGTCCACGCGGTGGGCCAGCCCGGTCAAGAAGGCGGATTTCCGCAACCTGACCCTGGCGGCGGAAACCTCGCCGATGGACATCTTCGAGGCGCTCCTCCCCGAGGCGATCAAGATCATCGGCGGAGACCCCACAGCGCTTTCCGGCGCGATGCCGGTCAGCCGACACGATCTTGCGGAGCTTCCTGATTCGCCGCTGAACATGTCGGAAGGGGAAGACAATCCTGCACGCGACGCCTACACGTTTCTGCTTCTCGCGCGACTCGTCCCGTCCTACGTCGAAATCGCGCGCGAGCGATTCATCGGCAAGGCGTTCCTCGCCACGACGCGCATGTCGAAGGACTCGCCGGAATGGCGGGCACTGAGGGCGCGCGCCTATCTTGGGCTCGGCTACCGACCGGCGGCATTGAAGGTTCTCGATGGGGCGCAGACGGAGGAGGAACGCACGCTGCTCGCCCTCCTGAACGGAAACCTGCCGGCGATGTCGGCCGCGCCGCGCGAGACAAATCCGCTGAAGGACGTGCTGCAGCGGCTGGAGATCAATGCGGTCGCGTGGGATTACGGCGTCACGACGCAGAAGCAGGCGATCGATGAAGCCAAGGCGATGAGACTGCCGGGCATGGTCTGGCCGTACCTCGCCGGACGCGCCTTGACCGAGCGTGACGGCTGGTCGCAATACGGAAACGAGCAGCTCAAGCTGCTGCTGGATGTCGAGTTCCCGATCCAGGGCTACACGCTCGAGGACCTGGTCCGGGGTTCGCTCGCCGCCGGCGACACCGCCAAAGTCCAGGCCCTGGTCGATACGTCCGTCTTCAATCACGGCCGCAAAGTGACCGAAGCAGCAGCGGCGCAGTGGTGCTGCCGATCCTCGCTCGCCAGGCCGGACCAGAGCGACTACATGGAGCTGTTGCAGTCCATCGGCCACGACAACCTGATCCGGAAAATACGCTTCCTGTCCGAGACGCAGGGCAGGCCCGATGCGGCGATGAGCTATGCGCGTTCCATCGAGGCAGTCTACGGAGGTTATCCGTATTACACGCTCGAGCGTGCGCGGGTCGAAAAACGCCTTTCATCGCTCGCAAGCGGCGCGGCGGTCGAGGGGCTGGCCAATGCAGCCTACCAGGACGCAGCCTCCGCGATGCTCTGGGAGCAGACTCAGTCGCGGGTATCCGGACGAGCATTCTCGCTGGTTGCAGAACTCCGGCCTGCGTCCCCCTCTTTCCGAGACAATCCGTACGCGACCGACGTTCCATACCATCCCGCATACCCGACCGAAGGTGGGCACGCGCAGGTCCGAGCGAACGCGCAGGCGGCGCTCGCCAATTCGACCTCCATCATCGATCCCGCCTGGCAGCTGTTGTCGTTCGCCATCACGCCTGCGACCCCCGATCAGGAGGCGTTGGATGGCCTACTCAAGTTGATGGAGGGCCGCTTCATCGGCAGTCCGCAGCGTAGCGGGATCCTCGCCACCATCGAGGCCAAGCGCGGCGACCTGAAGTCGGCGGCTGCTCACTACCGCGACAGCATCCAGGCCGCGCCGGCCTACTGGGAGTCCTATCACGCGCTCGGACAGATCCTGTTCAGCTCGGGCGAGGTTGCCGAAGCCGCAAAGGTGTTTCAGTCCTACCCCGGATTCAAAAGCGGCGCCGATGCCAACCGCGTCGCCATCGCGAATCATGCCCAGGAGGCCGGGTCGATCTTCTACTGGTCCGGCCACTTCGACGTGGCGAGGCCGTTCTATGAGATTGCGGCAAGCCAAAACACGGGTGCGGCGGCCGAGATAGCGAGTGCATCGCGATTGAAGCTCCTCGGCGGGGACTACGTTGCAGCCCTGGGGGGGGCGCTGCAGCGGGCGCAACGTTACAACGACGCCTACGCTTATCGCGACTATCTGGGAATGCTTCACGCGATGGGTCATTCGGCCGACGCGTGGCCGGCGTTCATGGTGCTCGTGCCCCAGCTTCGTACGCCGCAGATCTGGGAGACAGCACTGGTCGGGCACAAGATCGCCGGGGCCTCGGAAACCGAGGTCGCACAATGGGCGAAGCAGGGAGAATTCAAAGACCTCGGAAAGCTGCGAAGCATGGCGGCGGCCTACCTGCTGCGCTTTGCGACAACCGACCGTGTCCCGTCGAAGGAGCTGCCCGCGATTCTCGACGAATTGGACTATCCGACGTCGGTCGGCAACCAGGGCTTCGTACTGCGCAAAACGCCGGCATTTCCCACCGGCCTGATCACGGGGAAACCCGGCGCTGCCGCGGTTGCAACCACAACGCCCGCTCCGCCCGGGGGGACGCGCGTGAGATCGGATCTCGCCTACTTTGCCGAGGGCTATCGGGGCGTCAAGAGCGGAGACTTCGCCGGCGCGAGAGCGGCGTTCGACGAGGCGGCGACGTTCTACGACATGCGGGAAGTGACCGCGTCCTACATGCTGCCGTACCGCGCACTGGCTGCTGCGAAGACCGGCGACACGGCAAGCGTCGAGGCACTCATGGCTCAGTTCAGCGAAGCGGACAAGGGCTTCGACTACCAGCTCGCCAGAGCAGCGATCGCTGCGATCGGCGGCAACGCCGATGAGGCACTCGCGGCATTGGATCTCGCCCGCTACCGCCGCCCGTTCACCGAAGACCGGCCGCTCCTCACCCAGTACACGTACGGGGACGTCTGCGAACTGCTTGCCCAACTAACGGGCAATTCCCGAATCCGCCAGCTCGCGCTGACTTGGGCCAGGAACAACCAAGCGGTGGAGCCATGGCATGGGTGGAGCTACGCGATGGAGGCCCGCTTGACCAAGGATTCCAGGGGGCGCCAGCGGGCCATCGCGATGCTTCGTTACCTCGACCCGAAGTCCGAGCGGCTCGCCGAATTCGGGAAGGGCGAGGTCGAGGCGGCGGCGAAGGCCTGGGCGAACCCGTTTCGGCAGCCGCCCAAACGCGCAAAGGAGGAGGCCGCGACGTGAAAGTGCGTCGACGTCCGTCCATGTGACCGGCTGCAACATAGGGGCGTGAAAATCAAGGCTTAACCCGCGCGCTCACATAGCCGACGAAGCTCACGACGAACTTCCGCAAGTTCTCCCGAATCGCGGCGTCGGTGATCTCGCCGTTCGCATCGAAGACGGTTCCGGCGCGCGAGACGAGCAGCCGCCCGCCGGACCAGAGGTCCGCGCCGAGGGTCCTGAATACCGGCAGCCAAGCGTTCTGCGACAGGATGGTGCCGAATCCGCCGGGCGAAGCGCCGGCGATCGCCACCGGCTTGCCGCCGAAGACGCGAGGGATATCGGCCGCCGGGCGCGACAGCCAGTCGATCGCATTCTTCGCGACTCCCGGCATGCTGTTGTTGTACTCGGGTGTGACAAGGAGAAGTCCCGCCGCCGTTGCGATGGCGTCCTTCAGGCGCTTCACCGGCTCCGGTATGCCGTGCGCGGCCTCCTCATCGCCGTTGTACAGCGGGATCGCGGCGATCGACTCGATGCGCAACTCGGCTCCATCCGGCATCACCGATGCCGCCGCACGCAGCAGGGCGGAGTTGAACGACCCGCGGCGCACGCTGCCTGAAAGCCCGATGATGGTGATCATCTCAGTCCTGGGTTGAACGCGAACAGCATCGGCAGCGCCTGCTCCGTGCACGCACTGCAACATGAACTCTGTAAAGCAGCGCGACGGTTTGTTCGCGTAGTCGTCGGTAACTCCGTTACCAGCCGGCGCGCGTGGGAGCGAGCCCACGTTCGCCATCCTCGACGGCATGCTCGATCGGGAGAAGAGTCGACCATCGATGCGATTCTCCGCGGCGCGCTTTCCATTTCTGCGGTCGTCCGGTATACGTATGCCCCGAGTCTCTCCTCGGAATGTAAACCAGCTTCCGGCCATGTCGTGCCGGTGGATGAGAACGCCGAGCGAGTTGTCGTATGGACTCACGGACGCGATCGCGGTCGATGGCAAGCGCCGCCGGCCGCGCTCGATGGCACCCATCGAAGGGAGGAATGCTGAAATGACGAAGGACAGGCGCTCACAGCGCGGCTTCTCGCGCCGCGAGTTCATCCAGTCGGCAGCCGCCGCGGCAGGCGGCGCGATGTTCACGACGCCCGCGCTCGCGTTCAATCCGCACAAGAAACCGCGGCCGAAGCACCCGGATCCCGACCTAGTCCTCGTCGACGGCCGGATCCACACGATGAATGAGCGGAACCGCGTCGTATCGTCGGTCGCGATCAAGGACGGCCGCTTTGTCGAGGTCGGCAATATCGGCCGGTACAGCTACGGGCGGGAAACCAAGGTCATCGATCTGAACGGGCGAACGGTCGTTCCGGGCATCATCGACAATCACAATCACATGGTGCTGATGGGCAACCGGCCCGGGTACCACACACCGCTCGAGAACGCCTATTCGATCCCGGACGTGCAGGCGATCTACAAGGCGCGGGCAGCCGGCATTAAGCCCGGGGCCTGGATCACGACGATCGGCGGTTTCCACTCCAACCACATCTATGCCGATCCCAACGATCCGCTAAGCGGCCGCTTGCCGACCCTGGCCGAGCTCGACGTCGTCACGCCCAACAACCCGGTGTTCATCGAGATCGGCTTCACCGGACCCTCGGTCACCAACAGCAAGGGCAAGGCGATCCTCGAGGCGAACGGCGTCACCGTCGGCGCGACGGGTGCGATCGCGGGCGGGACACAATCATCTACAGCCCTGCTTTACCTGCGCAACACGCTCCTCAATCCGGAGCAGCGCCGGCGCGGTGTTGTCGACGCGATGAACTACGCTGCAAGCGTCGGAGTGACGACGCATCTCGACCAGGGCGCGTTCCAGAAGACGAACACGCCCTCGGACGGCTCGGCGCACGAAGACAATTTCACCATGCACCTGCCCTTCCTGGAGGTCTACGATCAAGGGCTGGGCATTGTCCGGCTGCGCATCAACTTCCTTCACATGGAACCCCTCGCGGACACGCCGGAACTGGTACAGCGCCTGAAGAACGCGTTCCCGTTCTTCGGGGACGACATGGTGAGAAGCGGGGGCATCGGCGAGTTCATCGCGCAGGGCACAAGCACCACCAGCCCGTTCCTCGCCGCGGCAAGGCGCGTCGCCGCTGCGAACTGGCGGGCGGAGGTACATTCGCTCGGTCGACGGGCCACGCCCGCCAGCGCGCCGGCCGACTTCGAGCTCGAGATAGGTGCGTTCGAAACGGTGAACGGCGAGTTTCCGGGCGTTGTCCGCGACCGGCGCTGGGTGGTCGCGCACGTGCCGGGTATCACGCAGGAGTGGATCGACCGGTTCCAGGCGATCGGCGGCAATCTCTCGCTCACCGGCTGGCAGTACCTCGCCGGCAACCCGACCACCAGCACGGTGGCTCCGTACGCGGGGCCGCCCTTCCGGATGATCGTCGACAGCAGCTACCGTCCGGACGGGATCCACGTCGGCATGAGCTCCGACGGCATGCAGATCGCGCCGATGAATCCGTGGCTCCACATGTATTACGCCACCACTGGCCTCAATGCCCGCAGGGTGCAGATCAATCCGATGCAGCAGATCTCGCGCGACGAGGTCCTCAGCCTCTACACGCGGCAGAACGGCTGGTTCCTGCGCGAGGAGGATCAGATCGGCAGTATCGAAGAAGGGAAGCTTGCGGACCTGGTGGTCCTCAACCGCGACTACTTCTCTGTGGCCGCCGAGGATCTGAAGCAGATCCGCTCGGTGCTTACCGTGGTCGACGGCGACGTCGTCTACGATAATCTGGACGGAAAGCACCACCACCACTATCACCGATGAGCTCTACGCCGTGCAGGGGCGGACCGGACGGCGTCCGGCCGCTCCTGCACGGCGGACGCCGCGTGGTGGTCGACGGCCACCCCATCTGCAGCGAATGCGGCCGCGCCGTCGAACTCACGGCGCCAGATCGCTGGGACCACACGCATACAGGCAGGCGTGCTCGGCGTATCACGCTCGCCGCGCTCCGGGCGGCCGGATCCTTCGAGGATTTCAGGGCCAGGTTTCCTTCGGCGGTCTGTTCGGAGGAGGACTGGCGGGAAGCTGTTCGCCGTCTTCAGGCGTTGCGTGCCGGCATCGCCGTCGCCGGGCGTCGCCGCGCGCTGCGCCCGGGCGAAAACCCTTATCTGGACCTCGTGGAGCGCCTCGGCGGCGGCCGCGGCGACTGGCGGCTGACGCCCGGGCTCGCGCAGCTCCTCGACCTGGCGGAGCGCCGACGCGAGCTGGCGTCGCTGTTCGCGTGGGCGATTCCGACCGACGATGCGATCGACGTGCTAGCCCGGCACGAGCCGCTCGTCGAGTGCGGGGCCGGAATGGGATACTGGTCGGCGCTGCTCCGCGCTCGGGGAGTGGACGTAGTCGCGTGCGACTCGGCACCGCCCGGGGGCGGCGCACGGAACGCGTATCACCGGCGCACGCGGCGACCGTGGACCGAGGTCCGCCGCGCCTCGTCCACCGAAACGGCGCGCCGGCACGCGGATCGCACTCTCGTACTGTGCTGGCCGCCGTTCGACGACGACGATGCAAGCTATGCGGTTCTGCGCGCCTACCGCGGCGACGTGGCGATCCACATCGGCGAGCCTGACGAAGGCGCCACCGGTTCGGTGCGCTTCCATCGCGAGTTGCGCCTGAACTGGACGCTCCTCGAAACGCTCGATCTCCCGCACTGGCCGCACGTTCACGACCGGGTCATGGTCTACCGGCGAAATCCTGAGCGGCGCCCGCACGCGGAGCGCGACCGATGCTTCGAATGTCAACGGTTCATACCGACAGGTGCCATCGGGCGTTGCGACACATGCTTCAAGCGCCGTCCGCCGGCCCTCGCGCTGCGGGTAGGTCGGCACCGCGTCGAATATCCCCGGGAAGTGGTCGACGCCATGCCTGCCGCGCTGCGCAAGGCGTTCGAGGCGAGCCCGAACAGGATCCGGTGAATCGCGTCGGCCGCTCTCGCCGCACCAACCTGTGAACAGCTAGCGCGCCGCCCCGCGGCCGCCGGTTGACGGTCTAATGCTCGTGGCCAGTTCTCGGCCCAGCGAACGCCTTCGCCTTCGCTATCGCGGCCTCGTACTCGATTGCGCACGACTGTGACGTATTCACCTGCTGTTTGCTGCACTCATCCCACGCGTCGATCGCTCGCCGGTAGGCAAGGCTGCAGCGGTCGTCGTCACCACATTCCTCCCGCACCAGCGCGACGCGGGCCTTCCGCTGCCGCATCTCCACTTTCTCGCGCTCGGCATCCACGACAACCTCTTCCTTGGTGCTCTGCTGTGTTTGATAGGCGTCCCACAGCGCAGGGGATCGAACGGCCGCGTAGGCGACGAGCACGCCGGTCGCAGTGCCGGCGACAACCTTCCAGAAGCTCATGATCCTACGAACCCTGAATGCACACCGCCGGATTTCATGAGCGGTCGGTCGCGTGGACACCGAGAGTCTGCGCTTCGATGGTGAACGTTCACAAGCGGGCAACTCCTGTCCCAAAGCGGACGCCGGCAAGCACCGCGAGTGGCTGAGCTTCGAGGGTCCAGCACCTACGCCACCGTCGCCCCGACCGCGGTCCGGCTCCGCCGCCCCGCCGCCGCGTTCGCCACGAGCGCGCCGAGCACGATCGCGCCGCCGGCGAGCCCGAGCGGCGCCGGCCGCTCGCCGATGCCGAGCC
>Ga0335084_10006815_pt1 | contig 11363 bp, 11 predicted proteins | sample Lox_Sample_44_FD_206721 | JGI IMG/M metagenome (GOLD analysis project Ga0335084, IMG submission 206721) | Soil microbial communities from Loxahatchee National Wildlife Refuge, Florida, United States - Lox_Sample_4.4 | ecosystem: Environmental > Terrestrial > Soil > Wetlands | place: USA...
CACCCTTCCGCCGGCCCTGCGCGGCAAGGTTTTCGTGCTGGAGATCCCGGTCGATTTCTTCCTGCGCGACGAGGGAAACTGAGCCCCGGCGCCGATTCCGCGCGTTGCGCGCGTCTCCCTATAGCGGCGGCTCGATTCGCCGCGCCCCGTCGAAGCGTCGTACCCAGTAGCTGCCCTGCAGCGACTCGATGCGGACCTGCGCGCCCGTCTTCGGCGCGTGCACGAACTTGCCGTCGCCGACATAGATGCCGACGTGCGAAAACGGTTGCTTCTGCGTGTTGTAAAAGACGAGATCGCCGGCCTGCAGTTCGGCTAGACTCACCGGCACGCCGGCTTGGCTCTGCGCCGCCGTGTTGGGCGGCAGGCGCACGCCCCAGGCCTCCCGGTAGACGTACGCGACCAGCCCGCTGCAATCGAATCCCGTCGCCGGGGATTTGCCGCCGTAGCGGTAATCGACCCCGAGCGCGAGCAGGGCCTGCAGCAGGGCCTCGGAACGTTCCGCGCGCGCGGGCGGGGGCGCAGGCGAGGCGACGGGTGGTGCGGGACCGAGGCTGGCGCAGCCGTCGATCAGGAGCACAAAAGCTATCAAATACAGCCAATTGGACTGCATAATTCAAGCAATTTAGTGCTAATGACGATGGAAAGCAAACGCTCGCATATCCGGCGTGTCTGGCTGCTCCTGCTGTTCGCAGCTCCGATCGCGTTGGCCCAAGGCACACTCGAAGTGATTTCGCTGCAGCACCGGACGGCCGAGCAGGTGATTCCGGTCCTGCGCCCCCTGCTTGAGCCGGGCGGCGCGATGACGGGGCAATCCAGCCAGCTGATCGTGCGCACGAGCGCGGAGAATCTCGCGCAGATCCGCGCCGCGCTCGCGGCGATCGACCGGCCCCTGCGGCGGCTGGAGATCTCCGTGCGCTTCGATTCCATGCAGGACGCCGCGAGCCGCGACGCGCGGTCGCTCCGGGATGAGCGAGTGGACCAGCGCATGCAGGTGCTGGAAGGCGGGCAGGCATACATCGCGTCGGGCCAGTCGCGCACCTACAGCCAGGCGGAAACCGGCTTCGCCGTAATCCCGCGCATCTCGGGGAGCCAGGTGTTCCTCGATATCGGCGCGCAGCAGGAGGCGTACATGCGGGGCGGCGCGGTGCAGGGCCAGCGCGCGTTCACCACGGCGAGCGGGCGGCTGGGCGAATGGATCGAGCTCGGCGGCGCGAGCAATGCTTCTTCCCGCGTGGAGGGCGCCCCGCTTTCGCCCCGGGAGCGGTCGGCGACCGGCGAACGGCGCGTCTGGGTCAGGGTCGAGGAAGTCCGCTGAACGCCCTGCAGCGGGCAACGAAGGACGCGCTGGCGCGCGTTTTCGCCGCGGACGGAGCGCTCGCCGGGCGCGTGCCCGGCTACCGGCCGCGCCCGCAGCAACTGGAGATGGCGCAGGCGATCCTGGAGGCCATCGAATCCGGCGGCGCGCTCGCCGTCGAAGCCGGCACCGGCACCGGCAAGACGTTCGCGTATCTGGTTCCCGCGCTGCTCGCCGGGGGCAAGGTGATCGTCTCGACCGGCACCAAGACGCTGCAGAACCAGCTCTATGACCGCGACCTTCCGGCCGTGCGCGAGGCGCTCGCCACGGGCTCGGTCGCAGCTCTGCTCAAGGGCCGCGCCAACTACGTCTGCCTGTACCGCCTGGAGCGCGCGCGCAGCGACGGGCGGCTGGAGACCCGCGAGGACGCGGCGCGGTTGCGCCGCATCGAACGTTTCGCCGCGACCACGATCAGCGGCGACCGGGCCGACCTGGCCGAGGTGCCCGAGGATGCCGCCGTCTGGCAGCACGCCACGTCGACGCGCGAGAACTGCCTCGGCCAGGAATGCCCGAACTACAAGGACTGCTTCGTCATGCGCGCGCGCAAGAACGCGCTCGCGGCCGACGTGGTGGTGGTGAATCACCACCTGTTCTTCGCCGACGTGGCGCTGCGCGACGAAGGCGTCGCAGAGCTGCTGCCCTCGTGCAACACGGTGATCTTCGACGAGGCGCACCAGCTGCCCGAGACCGCGCGCCTGTTCTTCGGCGAGACGGTCTCGACGGCGCAGCTGGTGGAGCTGGCGCGCGACGTGCGCCTGGAACTGCGTGCGGCGGGCGGCGCCTCGCCCGAGCTCGATCGCCTGGCCTCAAGGCTGGACAAGGCCGCGCGTGATCTCAGGCTATGTTTCTCGAAAGAAGGGCTGCGTCTTGGTTGGAAGCAAGCGCTTCGCGAAGCCGGATTCGAAGATGCGCTGGGCGCGCTGGCCGCCGCGCTGCAGACGCTGCGCGCGCCGCTCGCCGAGCAATCCGAGCGCAGCGAGGGCCTGGGCGCCTGCGCGCGGCGCGCGGGCGAGGCGGCCGCGCTGCTTGCGCGCATCGCCGCGGAGGGATCGAAGAACGAAGTGCGCTGGCTCGAGGTATTCGGCCAGTCGCTGCAGCTGCACGTCACGCCGCTGGTGCCGGCCGAGCTGTTCCGCAAGCAAATGGCCGACCATCCGCGCGCCTGGATCTTCACGTCGGCCACGCTCGCAATGGGCGAGGACTTCTCGCATTTCAAGCGCGAGCTGGGCGTCGAGGAGGCCGCGGCGCGCTCCTGGCCGAGCCCCTTCGACTTCGCACGCCAGGCGCTGCTGTATTCGCCCAGGGGACTGCCGGCCGATCCGAATGATCCGGCCTACACCGACGCGGTGGTCGAGGCCGCGCTGCCCGTGCTGAGGTCGAGCCGCGGGCGCGCGTTCCTGCTGTTCACCTCGCATCGCGCGCTGCGCCGCGCGCATGAACTGCTGAAGGACCGCGTCGACTACCCCCTGCTGGTCCAGGGCACGGGCTCGCGCAGCGAGCTGCTGGTGCGCTTCCGCAGCCTCGGCAATGCCGTGCTTCTCGGGGCCGCATCGTTCTGGGAGGGCGTGGACGTGCGCGGCGAGGCGCTCTCGGTGGTGCTGATCGACAAGCTGCCGTTCGCGCCGCCGGACGATCCGGTGCTCGCCGCGCGCATCGAGGCGCTGCGCGAGGCGGGCGGTAATCCGTTCATGGAATACCAGCTGCCGCAGGCCGTGCTGCAGCTCAAGCAGGGCGCAGGGCGCCTCATCCGCGACGAGGAGGACCGCGGCGTGCTGGTGCTGTGCGATCCGCGCCTCTACACCAAGGCCTACGGCCGCACGGTGCGCGCCAGCCTGCCGCCGATGAAACTGACCCGGGACATCGCGGACGTGGAAGCGTTCTTCGCTAGAATCCCGGGATGAAGATCCTCATCACCGGAGGCGGCGGGTTCCTCGGCTTCAAGCTCGCGAGAACCCTCCTTGCGCGCGGTCAGCTCGGCGGCAAGAACATTTCTTCGATGACCTTGCTGGATGGGGCTTTTCCTCCGGGGGTTGAAAATCTGCAGAAAGTGAAAGCAGTGAAAGGCGACGTCTCCGATGCCGCGACCATCGCGGGCGTCTGCACGCCGGACACCGACGCGGTGTTCCACCTGGCCGCGGTGGTGAGCGGCGCCGCGGAGGCCGATTTCGACCTCGGCATGCGCGTCAACCTGAAGGGCATGGAACTGCTCCTTGCGCAGATGCGCAAGTGTGCCAAGCCGGCGCGCCTCGTCTACACGAGCTCGGTCGCCGCGTTCGGCGGTGAATTGCCCGCGGTGCTGGACGATTCGACGATCGCCAACCCGCAGACCTCCTATGGCGCGCAGAAGGTCGTAGGCGAATACCTGGTGAGCGACTATTCGCGCAAGGGATTCCTCGACGGCCGCTCGCTGCGGCTGCCCACCATCGTGGTGCGCGCCGGCAAGCCGAACGCGGCGGCCTCGTCGTTCGCGAGCGGCATCATCCGCGAGCCGCTGAGCGGCGTGGTGTCGGAATGCCCGGTGGCGCCTGAGACCGGCGTCTGGCTGCTCTCGCCGCGGCGCGTGGTAGACGCGTTCATCCACGCCTGGGAACTGCCGGCCGAGGCCTGGGGCGCGCAGCGCTGGCTGAACCTGCCGGGCATCACCGCGAGCGTGGCGCAGATGGTCGAGGCGCTGCGCCAGGTGGCCGGCGAGGCCGCGGCAAAGCGCGTCGTCTACAAGGCCGATGCGCGCATCCAGGCGATCGTGAAGACCTGGCCGGTGAACTTCCGCACGCCGCGCGCGCTGGCGATGGGCTTCAAGCCCGATGCCGACGTGCAATCCGTCATCCGCGATTACATCGCGGATGAAAAAATCAGAATCTAGTCACCAATCCGGATCCCAGAGCTTCCACCAGGGGGCGCTGCGCGTCGCCTTGCCGGTGAGGTACTTGCTGTCGGGGAAATTCTTGCGCATGACGCGATCCGAGGCGTCGCGCAGGTCGACCATGCCGAGCGCATCGTAGGCCTTGACCATGATGAACACCGCTTCTTCGATGGCCGGCGCCTGCGGATAGTTCTGCACGGCAAACTGCGCGCGATTGGCCGCCGCGACGTACGCACCCCGCTTCATGTAGTAGCGCGCCACGTGCACCTCGTACTGGGCGAGCGAGTTCACCAGGTAGCGCATGCGCGCGCGCGCGTCATCGGCGTACTTCGAATCCGGAAAGCGCAGGATCAGCTCCTTGAACGCCTCGAAGGATTCGCGCGTGCCCTTGGAGTCCCGTTCGGTCATGTCCGGCGAGTCGATCACGCTGAACAGGCCCGAGTTCTCGTTGAAATTGATCAGGCCCTTGAGGTAATACGCGTAGTCGACGTTGATGTGGTTCGGATACAGCTTGATGAAGCGGTCCGCGGCGGCGATCGCCGAGGCGCGCTCGCCGTTCTTCCAGTAGCAGTAGGCCACGTCGAGCTGGGCCTGCTGCGCGAAGCGGCCGTAGGGATAGCGCGCCTCGAGCTTCTCCAGGTACTTGACCGCCTTGTCCCAGGTGCGCGAAGCCATCGCGTCCTTCGCTTCGCCGTACAGCTTCTGCGCGGACCAGCCGACGGTCTCGTCGGCCTCCTTCGGCAGCAGGCCGCAGCCGGCGAGGAGCGCCGCGGCGAGGAAAATGGGAGCAAGTACACTTCGCGTCATGGGGAAAAATTATACTGCCCGCGAGGAGGCCCTGGCCGTGCCGCGCGCGCTCGCGGGCCTGCGCCTCGACCAGGCGCTCGCGAAGCTGTTGCCGCAGTATTCGCGCAGCCGGCTGCAGAGCTGGTTGAAAAGCGGGCATGTGAGGATCAGGCGCGGTGCCTCCGAGGTCCTTCTGGACGCCAGCGCGCACGTCATCGGCGGCGAGGAAATCTCGATTGCGCCGCCGCCAGCGGCCGATGTCGCGCGGCCGCCGGCGCAGCGCATGCCGCTCGAGATCGTGTTTGAAGACAAGGACCTCATCGTCGTCAACAAGCCCGCCGGCCTGATCGTGCATCCGGGGGCGGGCAACCCGGACGGCACGCTGCTGAACGCGCTGCTCGCGCATGCGCCGGGCCTGCGCCAGGTGCCGCGCGCGGGCATCGTGCATCGCCTCGACAAGGACACCAGCGGCCTGCTGGTGGTCGCGAAGAACCTTACGGCGCAGGCGCGCCTCGCCGCGCAGCTTGCCGCGCGCGAGGTGAAGCGCGGCTATCTTGCGCTGGTGCACGGCGTGCCGCCGGCACGCGGGGCGATCGACGCGCCGATCGGCCGCGACACGCGCCAGCGCACGCGCATGGCGGTCACGCGGCGCGGCAAGGCCGCGCGCACGAACTACCGGGTGCTGGAGGCTTTCGGCCGGGCGGCGCTGCTTGAATGCCGCTTGGAAACCGGGCGCACGCACCAGATCCGCGTGCACCTGCAGCACATCCGCCACCCGCTCCTCGGCGACCCGGTCTACCGGCGCGGCCTGCGGCAGGACGTGGATTTCGCGCGCCAGGCGCTGCACGCGGCGGAACTGGAGCTGGCGCACCCGCGCACCGGCAAGCGCATGCGCTGGAGCGCGCCCCTGCCCGCCGACATGAAGAAGCTCCTCGCGAAGCTGCGCCGCGCGCCGCGCGATGCCGACTGACACGATCGCACCGGACTGGCCTGCGCCCGCGCGCGTCCGCGCACTGGTGACGACGCGGGATTTCGGCGACGCGAAAAGCGCCGCGGCGCGGGCGCGCCTGCGCGCGCTGCTGCCCTCCGAACCCCTGTGGCTGACGCAGGTGCACGGCGCCACGGTCGTGGACGCCGCGTGCGCGTCCGCGCTCGCGCAGGCCGACGCCTCGGTTGCGCGCGCGCCGAACCTCGTCTGCGCGGTGATGGCCGCCGACTGCATGCCGGTCCTGCTCGCCGATGAGCGCGGCGAAGCGGTGGGCGCCGCGCACGCGGGCTGGCGCGGCCTCGCCGCGGGCGTGATCGAGGCTACCGTGAGCGCCCTCGGACTGCCGGCCCGCCGCCTGCTGGCCTGGCTGGGTCCTGCCATCGGCTCCGGCGCCTACGAGGTAGGCGCCGAAGTGCGCGCGGCATTCCTCGGCCACGATGTGCGCGCCGCCTCCGCGTTCGCGCCGACTCGGCCGGGCCATTGGCGGCTGGACCTGTACGCAGTCGCGCGGCAACGGCTCGCGGCGGCGGGCGTGACGCGGATTTCCGGCGGCGGGTTCTGCACGGCGAGCGATCCCGCGCGCTTCTTCTCCTACCGGCGGGACAAGGCACCCGAGCGCATGGCCGCGCTGATCTGGCTGGCGTAGTACCGCCCTCGCGTACAATCCCGGCCCCCGATGACCCTTGCGTGGATCCTTGCTGCCAGCATTGCCGGCGGCGCACTTTCCGTCTGCGCGGCCGCGCTGTCGCTGCTTCTGCGTCCGGCCTGGATTCACGCGCTGGTGTCGTACGCCATCGGGGCGCTGCTTGGCGCTGCGTTCCTCGAAGTGATTCCGCATGCTTTCGAGCACGGCGAGCCGCGCAAGGTAGCGGCAGCCATCCTGGTCGGCATCCTGGCCTTCTTCCTGATGGAGAAGGTCTTCATCTGGCGCCATTCGCACGACGAACAGGAGACTGACCACGATCACGGTCGTTCGGGCACGCTGATCATGGTTGGCGACACCATCCACAACTTTCTCGACGGTATCCTGATCGCGGCCGCGTTCCTGCAGGATTTCAAGCTCGGCGCCGTCACCGCGCTCGCCATTGTCGCGCACGAAATCCCGCAGGAAGTGGGGGACTTCGTCATCCTGCTGCACTCGGGCTTCTCGCGCGCGAAGGCGTTTCTCGTGAACCTGCTGTCGTCGTTCGCGACGCTCGTGGGCGGGGTGCTCGGCTACTACGCGCTGCAGCAGTTGCATGGCTGGACCCCGGCGCTGCTCGGCATCGTCGCCGCGAGCATGATCTACGTGGCCGTCGCCGACCTGATCCCGGGCCTGCATCGGCGGCCCGAGCTGCGCGCCACGCTCTCGCAGAGCGTGCTGATCGCCGCCGGCATCGGCTCGATCGCGCTCGCGCGCGCGTTGCTCGGGGGCTTGCAATAGCTTTTTGTGCGGTGCAAAATAGAAAGTTGGGCATGCTCCCTTCGTGAGGTCTCCGTCTGCAGCACCTCGTTTCCAATCCGCCGGGTAATTCCGATCCTGCGAGCCTGATGGCGAGCCTGATGCAGGACCCGGCACGCTTCGCTGCGCTGCAGTTGAGCTACGCCGCCCGGCAGGCCGAGCTCTGGCGGTCCCTGATCGCCGAGCGCGCGGCGCCGCTCGTTGCGCCCGCGCCGGGCGACCGCCGCTTCGCGGCAAAGGAATGGAACGACAGCCCGTACTTCTCCTACCTCAAGCAGTCCTACCTGCTCGCGATCGGTTTCTTGACCGAGCTTGCCGAGGGCGCCGAGCTCGACGCCAAGGCCAAGGAGCGGCTGCTGTTCGCGGTCAAGCAATGGTGCGATGCCATGTCGCCGGCGAACTTCGCCGCGACCAACCCCGCGGTGCTCAGGCAGGCGCTCGCGTCGAACGGCGAAAGCCTGACGCGCGGCCTCGCCAACCTCATCGCCGACACGCAGCGCAGGCGCATCCTGCAGACCGACGAGACGGCGTTCGAGATCGGCCGCAACCTCGCGGTGACGCCCGGCGAAGTGGTCTACGAAAACGGCCTGATCCAGCTGATCCAGTACCGCGCCGCCACTCCCCAGGTGGGTGCGACGCCGCTGGTCATGGTGCCGCCCTGCATCAACAAGTTCTACATCCTCGACCTGCGCTCCGAGAATTCCTTCGTCCGCTACGCGGTCGAGCAGGGCCATACGGTGTTCATGGTCTCCTGGAAGAACGTGGGCCCGGAGGACGCGGCCTACGACTGGGATGACTACGTTGAATCCATTTTTAAGGCTTTTGAAGTATCAAAAGCCATTACCCAGTCTGACCGCGTCAACGCCCTGGGCTTCTGCGTCGGCGGCACGCTGCTCGCGGCGGCGCTCGCGGTGAGCGCTGCGAAGGGCGAGCGCGGGGTGGAGAGCGTCACCTACCTCGCCACGATGCTCGATTTCGAGTCGCCGGGGCAGATCCGCGTCTTCATCGATCCGCAAGCGCATGCCGCACGCGAGGCGCAGATCGGCAAGGGAGGCATTTTCCCGGGCGCAGACCTCGCCTCGACGTTCAACGCGCTGCGCGCCAACGACCTGGTCTGGCCGTACGTGGTCAACAACTACCTGATGGGCGGCACGCCCTCGGCGTTCGACATCCTGTACTGGAACGCCGACAGCACGAACCTGCCCGGGCCGATGTACTGCAACTACGTGCGCAACACGTATCTCGACAACAAGCTGCGGGTGCCGGGCGCACTGACGAACTGCGGCGTTCCGGTGGACCTGGGCGCGGTGGATCGCCCGTCGTTCATCCTTGCCACGCGCGAGGACCACATCGTCCCCTGGCGCGCGGCCTACCGCTCGGTCGGGCTGCTGGGCGGCGAGAAGACCTTCGTGCTGGGAGCCTCCGGCCACATCGCCGGCGTGATCAATCCGCCCTCGGGAGGCAAGCGCAGCTTCTGGATCTCGGACAGCCATCCCGCGTCCGCCGAGGATTGGCTCGGGCAGGCGCGCGAGGAGCGCGGCAGTTGGTGGCCGACGTGGGCGCAATGGCTGGAGCGATTCAAGGGCGGCAAGCGCGATGCGCCGGCGCAGACCGGCAGCGCGCAATATCCGGCGACCGAGCCTGCCCCCGGCCGCTACGTGAAGCAGAAGGCAAGCCAGGCATAACCAGGAGATCCAGGAGAACAACATGGAAGACATCGTCATCGTAGGGGCGGCGCGGACCGCGATCGGCAAGTTCGGCGGCTCGCTTGCCGGCGTTCCGGCGGCCAGGCTGGGCGCGCAAATCATCAAGAAGGTGCTGGAGCGCGCGGGCGTGTCGCCCGACCAGGTCTCCGAAGTCATCATGGGCCAGGTGCTCGCGGCCGGCGTGGGTCAGAATCCGGCGCGCCAGGCGGCGATCTGGGCCGGCCTTCCGGACATGATCCCGGCGATGACCATCAACAAGGTCTGCGGCTCGGGCCTGAAGGCGGCGATGCTGGGTGCGCAGTCGATCGCCAACGGCGACGCGGACATCGTGGTCGCGGGCGGCCAGGAGAACATGAGCGCCGCGCCGCACGTGCTGAACGGCTCGCGCGACGGCTTTCGCATGGGCGACGCGAAAATGGTCGACTCGATGATCGTCGACGGGCTGTGGGACGTCTACAACCAGTACCACATGGGCGTCACCGCCGAGAACGTGGCGAAGGAGTACGCCGTCACGCGCGAAGAGCAGGACGAGTTCGCGGTGAAGAGCCAGAACAAGACCGAGGCCGCGCAGAAGGCGGGCAGGTTCAAGGACGAGATCGTTCCCTACGAAGTGCCCTCGCGCAAGGGGCCGGTGGTGTTCGCCGAGGACGAGTATCCGCGCCACGGCGCGACGATCGAGGCGATGAAGAGCCTGAAGCCCGCCTTCGACAAGAACGGCACGGTGACCGCGGCAAACGCGTCCGGAATCAACGACGGCGCGGCGGCTGTGGTGCTTGCTTCCGCGAGAAAAGCCAAGGAACTGGGGCTCAAGCCCCTCGCGCGCATCAAGGCCTTTGCCTCGGCGGGCGTGGATCCCAAGTACATGGGCATGGGGCCGGTGCCGGCCTCCAAGCGCTGCCTGCAGCGCGCGGGCTGGTCACCGAAGGACCTGGACCTCATGGAGATCAACGAGGCCTTCGCCGCCCAGGCGATCGCCGTCAACCGGCAGATGGGCTGGGACCTCTCCAAGGTCAACGTGAACGGCGGCGCGATCGCGCTCGGGCACCCGATCGGCGCCTCGGGCTGCAGGATCCTGGTCACGCTGCTGCACGAAATGCAGAAGCGCGATGCGAAGAAGGGACTCGCCTCGCTGTGCATCGGCGGCGGCATGGGCGTGGCCCTTGCGGTCGAGCGCTAGAAGGACATGACGATGCATGTCGCGGAACGGCTGAAAAAAGAAACCCAAACGGACGCCATGGACCCGCAAGCGGTCCCGCGGCGCGTCGTCTTCGTGACCGGCGGCATGGGCGGCATCGGCAGCGCGATCTGCCGGCGCCTGGCCGCGGGCGGGCATACCATCGTCGCCGGCTGCCTGCCCGGCTACGAGCGCAAGGACGAATGGCTCGGTGCGATGCGCCGCGATGGCTACCGCGTGCACGCCGCCGAAGGCAACGTCGCCAACTACGACAGCTGCGCCGAGATGTTCTACCACGTGCGCTCGGTGGTGGGCCACATCGACATCCTGATCAACAACGCCGGCATCACGCGCGATTCGCTGTTCAAGCGCATGACCGAGCGCGACTGGCACGACGTCATCAACACCAACCTGAACAGCGTGTTCAACGTCACGCGCCAGGTCATCGACGGCATGGTCGAGCGCGGCTGGGGGCGCATCGTCAACATTTCCTCGGTGAACGCGATCAAGGGACAGTTCGGCCAGACGAACTACTCGGCCGCCAAGGCGGGCATGGCCGGCTTCTCCAAGGCGCTCGCGCAGGAGGTGGTCCGCAAGGGCGTGACGGTTAACACGGTGTCGCCCGGCTACGTGGAGACCGACCTGGTGATGGCGATCCGCGCGGACGTGCGCCAGCAGATCGTGGACTCGATCCCGATGGGGCGCCTCGCCCGGCCCGAGGAGATCGCCGCGGTCGTCGCGTTCCTCGCCTGCGAGGAGGCCGGCTACATCACCGGCGCCAACATCTCGGTCAACGGCGGCATGCACATGATGTAGTAGACTGCCCCGGCGTGATTTCCGGGGAGCGGTCGGTCACAGGAGGAGGAAGAACGTGGCACAGAAACAACTCGCTGTCGTCACCGGCGGCATGGGCGGTCTGGGTGAATCCATCAGCACGAAGATGGCCGACGCCGGCTACCGGGTGGTCGTGACCTATTCGCCTTCGAACACCAAGTTCAAGTCCTGGCTCGACGAGATGAAGGGCAAGGGCTACGGCTTCGCAGCGTACCCG
>Ga0335084_10006816_pt1 | contig 11363 bp, 9 predicted proteins | sample Lox_Sample_44_FD_206721 | JGI IMG/M metagenome (GOLD analysis project Ga0335084, IMG submission 206721) | Soil microbial communities from Loxahatchee National Wildlife Refuge, Florida, United States - Lox_Sample_4.4 | ecosystem: Environmental > Terrestrial > Soil > Wetlands | place: USA: Florida...
GCCGGCGAGGGGATCGGCATCGACCGGCTGGTCATGCTCCTCACCGACGCCCCCTCGATCCGTGACGTGATTCTGTTCCCGTTGCTTCGGCCCGAAGCCCGCTGTTCCGAGACGGCCGGCGGCACATCGGTCCCGGGCACCCCCCGAGAGTAGCGGTCGGATGGCCGGGTCCCTTCCCTACGAGGTATTCATCAGCCTGCGGTATCTCAAGGCCAAGCGGCGGCAGCGCTCCCTCTCCGTCATCACCTTCATCTCCATCGCCGGCGTGGCCGTGGGGGTCATGGCGCTCATCGTGGTCATGGCGGTGATGAGCGGGTTTGAGTTTGATCTGCGCAGTAAGATTCTGGGGACCAATGCCCATATCTGGGTCCTGCGCTACGGCGAGCAGGGCATCCAAGATCCGGACGCGGCCCTGGCGGCCATCCGGCAAGTCCCAGGCGTGACTGCGGCATCTCCCTTCACCTACACGGAAGTCTTGCTGACGTCCGGGGGGCGGACGGCGGGCACCGTGCTGCGGGGCATCGACCTGGCCTCGGCGGTGGAGACCACCGACTTCCGCAAGACCTTGAAGAGCGCCAGCGCCGAGTTGACCCAAGCCATGACCAACCCGCATCCTGTCTTTCCTCCGGAGGGAATCGTCCTCGGCACGTACCTGGCCAGCAGCCTGGGCGTGAGCGTCGGCAGTCCGGTGGACGTACTCCTGCCGTTGGCCGGGGATCTCACCCCTTTGGGCGTCATGCCGCGCATGCGCCGTTTCATGGTCGCGGGAATCTTCCAGGTTGGCTTCGCCGAATTCGACTCGAAGCTGGCCATGATCGCCATCCCCACAGCCCAGCAACTCTTCCGCATGGGATCGGCCGTGAGCGGCATCGAGGTCCGGGTCGCGGATGTGTACCAGGCGACCCCGATTGCAGATGCCATCCGCGTCCGCCTCAAGTTCCCGTATTTTGCCCGGACCTGGATGGAGCTGAACCGGAACTTCTTCTCGGCATTGCGGGTGGAACGGATCGTGATGTTCGTCATCCTGACTATGATCGTCCTGGTGGCGGCCTTCGGCATCATCAGCACCCTGATCATGTTGGTCATGCAGAAACGCAAGGAAATCGCCATCCTGAAATCCATGGGGGCCACGGGCGGGAGCCTCATGGCCGTGTTCATCGTGCAGGGCATGATCATCGGGGCCGTGGGAACGATTCTGGGGTTGCTGGCGGGTGTCGGTATCGCCCACAACCTGGATCCTATCGTGGCGGCCATCGAGTGGATCTTCCGGTTCAAGGCTTTCCCTCAGGACGTCTACCTGCTGGACAAGCTGCCGTCCCGCGTCCTGCTGGCAGACGTGGTGGCCATCACGGTGACGGCCTTCGTGATCAGTTTTCTGGCGACGATCATTCCATCTCGCCAGGCGGCCCGCGTGGATCCGGTGGTGGCGATCCGGTACGAATGACCGGACTGGTGGGGAATTTCGCAATTCGCATTTCGAAATTCGTGATTATCGCATGAGCGTCGAGATCCTCGTCCAGGATGTCTGGAAGAGCTTCCCGCGAGACGGAGATCGCGTGGAGGTGCTCAAGGGGATCAGTCTGCGCATCGCCCCGGGAGAGCTGGTGGCAGTGGTGGGTCCCTCCGGTGTGGGAAAAAGCACCCTGCTGCACTTGCTGGGTGGGCTGGAGCGACCGACGAGCGGCGAGGTCCGATACGGCGAGACCGCGCTGTCAAGCCTGGCTGATGCGGCGCTGGCGGGGTTCCGGAACCGGGAGGTGGGGTTCGTGTTCCAGTTCCACCACCTGCTGCCAGAGTTCAGTGCGCTGGAGAATGTGATGCTCCCGCTGCTCATCCGGCGCCACCCGATGGATGCGGCCAGAGGGAGGGCGCAAACCCTCCTGGGGCAGGTGGGACTGGCGGATCGGGTCCGGCACCGTCCGGGAGAGCTCTCGGGCGGGGAGCAACAGCGAGTGGCCCTGGCGCGCGCGCTCGTGGGGGAGCCGGCCGTGCTCTTGGCGGACGAGCCGACGGGAAACCTGGACAGTAAGACCGGGGAGGAGGTCTTCGAGCTGCTGCGCCTGATCAACCGGGAACGCCGCCTCACCTGCGTCTGTGTTACGCACAACGAGATCCTGGCCGGGCGGGCGGATCGTATCCTGCGGATGCTGGACGGCCGGATGGTGGCATAGGGCCGGGAGGCGATGCTGCCAGACCATACCAGGCGCCGAATTTGCCTCTTTCCGTGGCCTGGCTCGTCAGATATAATACACGGCACGGGTCGCCAAGGTCCCGAGGAGATTTTCAGGCAATGGCAGAATAGTAGCGAGGCTGCGAGGAGCCACTCATGTTTGAACGATTCACCGAACGTGCCCGCAAGGTCATCATCCTGGCCCGCGAGGAGGCCATTCGCCTCGGCCATAATTTTGTCGGAACGGAACACCTGCTGCTCGGCCTGATCCGCGAGGGGGACGGCCTGGCCGTCGCCATCCTGAAGAAGCTGAACGTCAACGTCTCCGCCCTCAAGGCGGAGATCGAGAAGATTGTCGCCGTCGGGACGGAGTTTTCTCCGGCCGGGGAGATCCCGTTCACCCCCCAGGCCAAAAAGGTGCTGGAGTATGCCATCTCCGAGGCCCGCTCCCTCGGCCACAACTACATCGGCACCGAGCATCTGCTGCTCGGTCTGATCCGGGAGGGCGAAGGGATTGCATCGCTGGTTCTGCGCGACTTCGGGGTGAGCGTGGCCGCCGCCAAGGCCCAGGCGCAAGAGCTCTTGGGGGAACAGGCCTCGAAGCAGACCTCGACAACCCGCACGCCCGCGCTGGACGAGTTCGGCGTGGATCTCACGTCCCTGGCACGGCAGGACAAGCTGGATCCCGTCATCGGGCGTGAGGCGGAGATCGAGCGGGTGATCCAGGTCCTGAGCCGGCGCAAGAAGAACAACCCGGTGCTGATCGGCGAGGCTGGCGTGGGGAAGACCGCCATCGTGGAAGGGCTGGCACTGCAGATCGTGGCGAGCAGCGTCCCCGAAATCCTGCTGCGCAAGCGCGTGGTACAGCTGGACCTGGCTGGCATGGTGGCCGGCACCAAGTACCGCGGCCAGTTCGAGGAGCGACTCAAAGCCGTGGTGAAGGAGATCCAGCAGTCCGGCAATATCATCCTGTTCATCGACGAGTTGCATACCTTGGTGGGGGCGGGCGCTGCGGAAGGGGCCATCGACGCCAGCAACATGCTGAAGCCGGCCCTGGCCCGCGGTGAGTTGCAGTGCATCGGGGCCACCACCATGGATGAGTATCGGAAGTACGTGGAGAAGGATCGGGCCCTGGAGCGGCGGTTCCAGGCCATCCACGTCGGGCCGCCCAGCGTGGACGAGACCATCCGCATCCTGCGAGAGATCAAAGACCGCTACGAGACCCACCACCAGGCCATCATCACCGACGAGGCGGTCGTGGCGGCGGCCCGCCTCAGCCAGCGGTACATTGCGGACCGGTTCCTGCCTGACAAGGCCATTGATGTGATCGACGAGGCGGGGGCCCGGGCGCGCCTCAAAGGGATGGTGCTGCCTCCCGAGCTCCGCGAGATGGAGAACGAGGTCGAACGGCTGCGCGCCCAGAAGGAGGACGCCATCCGCACCCAGGCCTTCGAGGTGGCGGCTCGCCTGCGCGACACGGAGCGGAAGCTTCGGGCGGAGCTGGAGGAGCGCAAGGCCAACTGGAAGGACCAGCGGTCGAAGGCCAAGACGATGGTGACCGACGAAGACATCGCCTACGTCGTGGCCAAGTGGACCGGGATACCCCTCCAGCAACTGGAGGAGGCAGAGTCGGCCAAGCTGCTGCGGATCGAGGCCGAGCTGTCCAGGCGCGTGGTCGGTCAGGAAGAGGCCATCAAGGCCGTGGCCCGCGCCATTCGGCGGTCCCGGGCAGGGGTGAAGAACCCCAACCGCCCGGTGGGCTCCTTCATCTTCCTGGGTCCCACGGGCGTTGGGAAAACGGAGTTGGCCAAGGCCCTGGCGGAGTTCCTGTTCGGGACCGAGGACGCGCTGGTCCGAGTTGACATGTCGGAGTACATGGAGCGATTCTCCACCTCTCGCCTCATCGGTGCGCCGCCTGGCTACATCGGCTATGACGATTCCGGCCAGCTCACCGAGAAGGTGCGCCGGCGCCCGTTCTCCCTGGTGTTGCTCGACGAGATCGAGAAGGCCCACCCGGAGGTCTTCAATCTGCTCCTCCAGATCCTGGAGGACGGGCGCCTGACCGACAACTACGGGCGGGTGGTGGACTTCCGGAATACCATCCTCATCATGACCTCCAATATCGGCACCCGCCAGTTCACTCTCCATACCAACCTGGGGTTTGCCAAAGCGGGAGACGAGACTCATTCCTACGACAAGATGAAGGAAACGGTCACCAACGAACTGAAGCGCGCCTTCAACCCGGAAATGCTGAACCGGATCGATGAGGTCATCATTTTCCACCCCCTGACCAAAGAGCATATGCGGCAGATCGTGGACTTGATGCTCAACCGCCTGGAGAAGCAGTTGAAGGAAAGGCAGATGAGTCTTCGCATCGAGGGGGAGGCGAAGGAGTTTCTCATCGATCAGGGCTTCGATCCCAACTACGGGGCCCGCCCCCTGCGCCGGGCCATCCAGCGCTACGTGGAAGATGCCCTGGCCGAGGAGGTCCTCAAGGGACGCTTCGGCGAGGGCGGGACCATCCGGATCCGGAAGGGCGATGGCGCGACGCTGCAGTTCGAGGTGGCCGAGCCAGTCGAAACGCCCTCCTAACCCGCCCGACACCCGCGCCTCCCGCAGTTCTGGCGTGCCGGGAGGCAATTTCTGCTTGGATTTTGTGAAGGATAGTGATAAGGTCCGCCGGCGTTGTGAGGCGAGCGGCCGGGTCCAGGATTCCGGCCCAGGTTCCTCGTTTCCCGTAGCGAGAGCCCGTGACGTCGCTGCGACACGTTCGGCTGGCCGTCCTGCTCTGCAGTTGCCTTCTTCTCCTCGCCCCGCCGTGGGGCGCCGAGGCTCAGGACCAGCCCCTCGTCACCCAGATCGACGTGGTCGGGGCCCGCAAGGTTGAGGAGGCCACCGTCCGGTTCAAGCTCAAGAGCCGAGCGGGTGACCCCTACTCGCCCGAGGTGGTGCGCGAGGACATCAAGGCGCTCTACAGCCTGGGCTTCTTCGAAGACATCGTTGTTCAGGCGGATATTTTCGAAGGGGGCCTCAAGCTGACCTTCGTCCTGCATGAGAAGCCCAGCATCCAAAGCCTGAAGATTGTGGGGAACCGGGAGCTGGCAGTGGACAAGATCAAGGCCAAGATCGATCTGGTGGAGGGTGGAATCATTCCTCCCGGGGCCCTGAGGAAGAACGGCGAGAAGATCCGCCTCTTTTATGAAGAGGAGGGCTATTACCAGGCACAGGTGGATGGAGTGGAGGAGCGGATCTCCCCTCAAGAAGTGAACGTGACCTTCAACATCGTGGAGGGGGACAAATTCGATGTCGGGGAGATCCGGATCATCGGCAACAAGTACCTGAAGGAGAAGGATATCAAGGGCAAAATCCAGACTTCGGAGCTGTACCTGTTCTTCTTCGGCGGGACGCTGAAGCGAGAAGAGTTGCGGCGCGACCTGGATCGGATCCGAGCCTTCTACCTGGACAACGGGTTCTTAGACATCGCTGTGGAGGAGCCGGAGATCCAGCTGGATACCCAGAAGAAGAAGCTGCGAATCCTCATCCGGGTGGAAGAGGGTCCGCAATACCGGATCGCAGATCTCAAGATCACGGGGAACCGGCTCTTCACGGAAGCCGATGTCCGGGGGATCATCAAGAGCCGGGCCGGGGGAATCTTCAGCCGGGAAACGTTGCAAGGCGACGTGACGGCCGTCACCGACCGGTACTCGGAGCGCGGCTACCTCTTCGCCGACGTGGCGCCCATCACGGACATTCAACGGGCCGACACCACGGTGAACGTGAGCCTGGAGATCACGGAGGGCCGCCAGGCGTATGTCAATCGAATCGAGATCACGGGGAATGCCCGGACACGGGACAAGGTGATCCGGCGGGAAATCCCATTGCTGGAGGGCAACGTCTTCAACAGCAGCCTGCTGCAGGTTGCCCGCCGCAACCTGCAAAACGTCGGCTACTTCGAGGACGTGAAGCTGGATACCAAGCGGGCCACGGCCGAGGACCGGGTGGACCTGACGGTGGACGTGAAAGAAAAACCCACGGGGGCCTTCACGATCGGCGGCGGCTTCAGCTCCGTCGACGGGCCAATCGCCGTGACCAGCATCTCCCAGAACAACTTGTTCGGCCTGGGGAAGCGGGCCTCCATCAGCGTGCAGATCGGCCAGCACGCGAATCGCGGCAATGCCGTGTACACCGACCCTCACTTTCTGGACACGGATTTTTTGGTCGAACCCAGGATCTACGCGACCAACACGCGCGGAAGGGAGACCGACGTGGGCTTCAACCAGGCGAACGAAGGGGGAGCGTTGACGGTCGGGCACAATCTGGTGGAGCTGGTGTACGCCACAGTGACCTACGGCTACGAACGGGTGCGGATCAAGGACGTGTCGGACACGGCACCGGAGCTGGTGAGGAAACAGGCGGCCGAATCAGGCGGCTCCTCCAAGACCAGTGCGCTGACCTTCAGCCTGAGTCGCGACACGCGGGACTCCTTCACCGAGCCGACGCGAGGGCTCTCAGTCAGGGCCTCTGTGGAGTACGCGGGGGGTTTCCTGGACGCCGGTAACAATTTCACGAAGTCCATTCTGGACGTGTCCCAGTACTTTCCCTTGGGGTGGAAACTCGTCGGGCACGTGCGCGGGAATATCGCCTACGGGGACGCCTTCGGGGATACATCCACTCTGCCCGTCCAGGAACGGTTTTTCCTGGGGGGGATCAACAGCGTCCGCGGATTCAAGAACTTCAGCATCAGTCCAAGGGATCCCCTCACCGATAACCCTGAGGGAGGCAACAAGGCCTTTTTCATCAACACCGAGGTCCTGTTCCCCTTGTATGACCCCCTGAAATTGCGCGGTCTCGTGTTTTTCGATGTGGGGAACGCCTTCAGTGAGGGGACGCCTTTCAATTGGGATGTCAAGCGCGCGGTGGGCCTCGGCATCCGGTTCAACTCGCCCCTGGGTGCGATCCGGTTGGAGTTCGGGGTCAATCTGCACCGCGTATACCCGGAGAAGCAGGCGGTGCTCCACTTTAGCGCCGGCACCGCATTCTAACCGTCCGGGGAAGACCCACGGCGGCGACGGGGCGTTGCCGTCGAACTGGGGAGAACCCGGTGGCCCGGTGCAGCCAAGTGACCCTCTCAGGGGACGTTTGGCCTGCGATCTTTTGCGGGGAAGCGTGAGTGGGGTCAAGACGCGAAGAGCGACGGGGGACACAAAACGTGAGCGTCCGGTTCCGCAGTTACGTGGGGGTGGCGATCGCCGCCATAGTATGGCTGGTTCTCCTGGGTGGGGGAACGCATGGATTGGCGGCGCAGGTGGCGGCACGCATCGGCGTCGTGGATATGCAAGAGGTCCTGAATAAGTCGCAGAAGGGCATGGCGGTCAAGCAGAAGTTGGACCAGGAACGTGCGGTCCGCCAGAAGGAGCTGGACGCCAAGCAGCAAGAGGTGATGAAGCTGCAGGGCGACTTCGAGAAGCAGGCTCCACTGCTGAGCGAGCAGGCGAAACGGGAGAAATCCGAAGTGATCCAGCGAAAGACGCGTGACACCATGCGCATCGCCGAGGACGCCAACCGCGAGTTCGACAAGCGGGTCCGGGAGGCGGAGATGGATATTACGCGGGAGATCTTCGGGGTGGTCCAGGAGTACGGCAAGGATCAGGGCTTCACCCTGGTCTTCGAGCGCAGCATGGTGATCTTTGGCGCACCCGCCGTGGACATCACCAGCGAGATCATCAAGCGCTACGATGCCAAGCAGAAGTAGGAAGCGGACGCCCGCCAGCCATCGGCGACGGGGTGATGGCTGAAAGCTGTGGGCGGAGGGCTGGCATCGGTAGCGGGAGCAGGGAAGGGCCCTCCAGGAGGAGACACGACGGAGTGCGACTCGCAGAGGTGGCGGAGCGGCTGCAATGCCGACTGGAAGGGGATGGCGCGCTCGAAATGACTGCCGTGCGCGGCCTGGAAGACGCCGGCCCGCGGGACCTCAGCTTCGTCGCCCACATACGGTATCTGTCCCGCCTGCAAGCCTCGGCGGCGGGTGCGGTGATCCTGGCGGAGGGCTGGCCGCCAGCGGACCGGCCCGCGTTGCGCACGTCCAACCCGATACTGGTCTTCGCCCGCGCCCTGGAATTGCTCCATTCTCTTCCCACGCCGGGTCCTGGCATCCATCCCACGGCGGTGGTGGCACCCGATGCCCGCCTGGCCCCGGATGTCAGCGTGGGTCCTCTCAGCGTCCTCGATCAGGGGGTGGAGGTGGGGGCTGGGACGGTGTTGGCCGCACACGTGACCGTCGGGGCCGGGGTCCGGATCGGGGCGAACTGTCGGATCTTTCCTCAGGTCGTCCTGCGGGACGGGGTGCGCCTGGGGGACCGGGTGATCGTGCACAGCGGCACCGTGATTGGCGCGGATGGATTCGGATTCGCCCGGGATGGCCAGCGCTATGTGAAGATCCCCCAGATTGGAAGGGTGGTGATCGAGGACGACGTGGAGATTGGCGCCAACGTCGCCATTGACCGGGCCACGCTGGGCGAGACACGCATCGGGCGCGGGACCAAGATCGACAATCTGGTTCAGATCGGCCACAACGTCCGTATCGGAGAGGACACGGTGATCGTGGGCCAGGTGGGGATCTCGGGGAGTTCGCGCATCGGATCACGGGTGACGCTGGCCGGACAAGTCGGGGTGGTGGACCACGTCGAAATCGGCGACGATACGATTGTGGGGGCGCAGGCAGGAGTGACAAAGGATATCCCTCCCGGCTCCATGATGTGGGGATCGCCGGCGATTGCCCACGGGAAGTTCAAGCGGCAGATGGCAACGGTGGCGCGACTACCCGAGATGCGCAAGCTCCTGCGCGCCCTGGAGCAACGCCTGGCGGGGCTGGAAGCGCGCCTGGGGAAGTGAGCCGGCGGACGGAGGGAGTGCAGCATGCTTGGCCCGAAAGAGATCCAGGAGATTCTCCCGCACCGTTACCCGTTCCTGCTGGTGGATCGCATTCTGGAGTTGGAACTGGGTAAGCGTGTGGTCGGAATCAAGGGCGTCACCATCAATGAGCCGTTCTTCCCCGGGCATTTTCCCGGCCACCCCATCATGCCGGGCGTTCTCATCCTGGAGGCCATGGCCCAGGTCGGCGCGGTGCTCTTGATGCGCAGCCTGGACGCGCGGGCCGAGAAGAAAGTCATCTACTTCACCGGGATTGACCGGGCCCGGTTCCGGCGTCCCGTGGTCCCCGGAGACCAGATTCGGTTCGAGGTTGAGATCCTCCAGCTCCGGCGACAGATGTGCCGGATGAGGAGTGGCGCCTACGTGGAGGGAAAACTGGTCGCGGAGGCGGAGATGAGCTCGGTGGTCGTGGATCGCGATCCGGCGGGACCAGTGAACGAGCCCCTGGCGGTCTAGGAGTGGCACGTGATCACCGTCCATCCGACGGCGTTGGTGGAGCGTGGGGCGGAGTTGGCCGATGGGGTCAGCGTTGGTCCCTACGCGATCGTCGGTCCCGAGGTGCGAGTGGGGACGGGCACCAGCATCGGCAGCCACACGATCCTGGAAGGCCGGACGGAGATCGGGGCGGAGTGTCGCATCGGCTCCCATGTGATCATCGGCGCCCCACCGCAGGACGTGAAGTACCACGGGGAGCCGACCCGCGTCCTCATCGGTGACAGGACACTCGTGCGCGAGTTCGCCACGATCCACCGGGCCAGCATCGGCGGCTCGGGCGTGACCAGGGTGGGTCCGGAGAACTTCCTCATGGCTTACTGCCATGTGGCCCACGACTGCCAGCTGGCGGAAGGGGTGATCCTGGCCAACCAGGCGTCCCTGGCCGGCCACGTGGACATCGGAAGGTGTGTCATGATCGGGGGCATGAGCGGCGTTCACCAGTTCGTGCGGATCGGCGAACACGCGATCCTGGGTGCGATGTCGGGCACGATGCAAGATATCCCGCCCTACGCCAAGGTTCAGGGAAATCGGGCCAAGCTCTTCGGCCTCAACCTGGTGGGTCTGCGCCGTCACGGGTTCTCGGTCGAGGCCATCCATGCGCTGAAGCACGCCTACCACATCCTCTTCACCTCCGGCCTCAACACGTCCCAGGCGCTGGCTCAGTTGGAGCAGGAGCACAGCGGATTCCCAGAAGTGCAGCGCCTCATCGACTTCGTCAAACGATCCCGACGCGGGATCATCAAGTAGTCCACCCATGGAGGCGCTGGGAATCCTGGCAGGAAGCGGCCAGTTGCCCTTCATCGCGGCGGCGGAAGCTCGGAGGCAAGGCCTGCGCGTCGTGGCCGTGGCCATCCGGGAGGAGGCCGACCCGTCGCTGGCCGACCGGGTGGACGCCATCCATTGGGTTCGTGTCGGGCAGCTCGGGGCGGCCGTCCGCGCCCTCCGGGAGGAGCAGGTGGCGGAGATTCTCCTCCTGGGCAAGGTCGAGATCACCCGCCTGTTCTCGCGGGCGCGCCCCGATCTGCTGGGGGCCAAAGTCCTCCTCAAGGCGCGGGATTTTCGGGGCGATAGCCTGTTGGAGGCCATCGTGGATGCCCTAGCGGCCGAGGGGATCCGGGTCCTGGAAACACCCCGGTTCCTGGGCCCGCTGCTGGTGCAGGCAGGTCGGCTCACTCGGCGGGGGCCCACGGCGCGAGAACAGAGCGACATCGACCTGGGGCGCAGGATCGCACGCCAAATCGCGGCGCTCGGCATCGGCCAAACGCTGGTCGTGAAGCATGGAACGGTCCTGGCGGTAGAGTCCGTCGAGGGGACCGATGCCGCCGTCCGCCGGGGCGGTGAACTCGGTCGGGGCGGGGTCGTGGTGGTGAAGGTGAGCCGGGCCGATCAGGATCTGCGCTTCGACCTGCCCACGATCGGGGTGGAGACGCTCTCCGCTCTGCGAGATGCCAGCGCCACGGCGCTGGCGCTCGACGCTGGGAGGACCTTGCTCCTGGAGCGGGACCAATTCGTGGCGGGGGCGAACGGGCTGGATCTAGCTGTCGTGGCGGAGTAGCAACGAGGGACGCTCGGCCACTGCTCGCCAAGCAGAGCGGAGCAGAGAGCCGAACGCGTTTTGGAGCCCATGGACGCAGCCGAGCGGACAGTGACCCTGGCGGTGGTGGGCGTGGGCCACTTGGGGCAGCATCACGCGCGGATCTACGCCGAGTTGCCGGGTGTGGAACTCGTCGCAGTGGTGGACATCGCCGAAGGGCGTCGGCGTGAGGTG
>Ga0335084_10006817_pt1 | contig 11362 bp, 10 predicted proteins | sample Lox_Sample_44_FD_206721 | JGI IMG/M metagenome (GOLD analysis project Ga0335084, IMG submission 206721) | Soil microbial communities from Loxahatchee National Wildlife Refuge, Florida, United States - Lox_Sample_4.4 | ecosystem: Environmental > Terrestrial > Soil > Wetlands | place: USA...
CTCATCGATGACCTCCGTTCTCGTCTATGAAGTGTGTCCGTCTGTAGCCTACATCAATATCACGCTGGCTGCGCTTAACCTGATTCCCATTCCCCCCCTCGACGGCTCGAAGATATTGATCGGAATCTTGTGGAAAAGAACTCCGGACTTCTTGTTCCGCCTGGAACCTTACGGGTTCTTTATCATCATTGGCTTCCTTTATCTTGGGATTTTGGATCCACTGATCAGATTCTTCGGGTCGATGATCATGACGCTGATCAGAATCCTATTACACTGAAGATTTGACGGATCCGAGCGCTTCTTTCCTATCTTCTCTCTTTTTCGGAAGGATGGATCTTGAACCGAGGTGGAGAAATAGATTCACTTTTGCAGACAGGACACCGTCCGGGAGTGGTCAGTCGAGTTCGCTTCTTGAATAAAAACCCACATTGCCTACACGTCGCCGGTTCCGCAGTAAGCTTTTTAGGACGGATGGATCTGGCGATATGCTGAAGATGGTCAGGGACTTCTCTTTCTTTAATCCCAAACAATTTCGAGATCTCTAGCGCACCAAGAGATTCCACCTCTAAGGCTTCGACAATTTTCTTCCTCAACGTTAACATCTTCTCCGGTCCCCACGCCCTTTGAGCAGCGCGTTTACTCTATTTCCCGGGTTTTCTTTCGAAGATAATGTAAAATCCGTCTACCCCGGGATCATAATAGTTCCTTAACGTCTTCTTTAAGACAAACCCGGACCTCAGGAAAAAAGGAATGGTTTCTTTCCGCGTGACCGCCGTCAGTCTCTCAGCCATCGTTTTGATTTGTTCAAAGGCCAACCTCCCGATTCCTTTCCCCTGGTAACCCGGCAAGATACTAAAATCAACAACATACTTTTTGCCCTTTCTCCCGTCTTCCAATATGACATCTCCTGCACATTTCCCGTCGACTTCGATACGATAGACGTCGCATGTGGTGAGGACCATTTTCCAGGTCTCCCTGTCCCAAATTAAATAGCGGTCGTGATAGATTGCAAATTGCTGTTGGTAGTAAAAATCAGGGTCTGGGTGGGTGTCTTGCCGTAGTGTGACCTTCGTCGGGCTCGGAGATTTCATCGATGGTAACCCTTTTGAAATTTTACCTTATTGTTTTGATTGAGACCAGACGGTTCTAAAGAATACGATCGGGCTTCCACTTTTAGACTTGAGGCGGATAGCAAGCCCCCGTCAGAAAGAAGTTAATTTCTAGCAAAAGAAAGTGAAGAAGCGGCTTGTGATATGCTATAAAGATGGATGGGCAGGCATGGACTCAGTATGGGACTGTCCGTTGAAGATCTCTAGAACGAGGTGCCCTGGATCTTGGAATTCGAATGAGATCATCCCTTCCACGGACGACTTAATCGAAATCTTATTGGTAAAGTTTGATCCTCTCATCCTCAGAGTGGGCGAAGCGGTCTAAATAGAGGTTTCGACCTTCCTCCAAGGAGCGACTCTCCATCCAAACATCCTAACCTCGCTCCCTCATCCTCTTGATGGCCAGGCGGATACTCTCTTGCATTCGTTTGATGGCAAGGGCCAGATCTCCGATCTCATCCTGCGATCTGATTCCTGCCACACTCACATCTAAGTCACCCACACTGATGCGGTCCGCAACACTGGTCAAGGACTTGATCCTTTTGGTTAACTTGTAACCATACAGGGCGACCGTGAATCCAATCAGGATCAGTGTGCCACCGAGGATGCCTATCACAATATTTCTCGTCCTAAGAGCAAATTGAGCAGCACCTTCTTGCATCGATTTCGCTGTTTCGGTAAACTCGGCAAGATAAGCTGTGGCAGCAAGGACATACGGCGTTCCCTCAATCGGAACGCACACCATGAACTTGTCCCGCAGAACTCCATCTGCATCCAGCCATTTGTAGTAACCCCGGGACTCCCTTCCTCCTTTCACACCGGTATAGATTTTCCAGAATCCGGAAAAACTTTCTCCGAGAGATTCTTTGAGCGTACTCGTGTCGATGCCGACCACGTTCGGGTTTACGTCGGTCCATAAGCGCCAGATCCCATCCGATTCGGCCGTCTCATACAAGGCCGTATAACCTGTTACGCCAATCTTTTGTACCGCTATCCTTTTGAATCTCAAATCAAAGTCGAAGAAAGCCTTCTTCAGCTCCGGGTGGGTGATCAGGTAGACTTTGCATTGTGAGGCGACCTCTTTTGCTCTCTGGGCGACGACTTCTTCGGTCACCTTGGTCACCGTAGCCGAACTCCGTTCTGCCAGGTGAAAAGAGAGTGTGCTTAATTGCCGCATATACATCAGACTTGCGACGAGGATCAGAGAAATCGGAATAAAAAAGAAAAGGACAAACATTTTACCCCTGAGGCCGAACAGCCTTCTCCGAGGGAGAGACGATGGTGCTCCTGAATTTCCAGTTTTACCAATCCCTTTCATGGCTTTATCTCCTATCGTCTATTGCATGCTATTCAGGGTTTTAATCGTGAAATCGATCACTCCCCGACCATCCAACCCTTTCTCATCCAGAAATTTTACGTAGTCGTTAATGATGGGAATAATCGCCGTCTTCCAACGCAACGACTCAGCGCTGCTCAAACCGTTCATCTGGCCCCCATTGTCCATGAAAAATCGCATTCCCTCCATGTCAATGGTATCCCAGGCCTCTCCGTGCTGTGGAATCCATTCGTTGTTTACTCCCCGGATGATGTTCTTGACGTCTTCAGGCAAGGCCTTCCACTTCTCCTTATTCATGACAACAAACATCGGGGCGGTATAGGCCACGGAATAAGCGGCCGTGACATGGTCAAACACCCTTCCCAACTTGAAGCCGAAGTTGGATTCCAAAGGATGGTACGAACCAACCACGGCCCCTGTCTGAACCAGATCGTAGACCTCTCCAATCGTCCCCTTGACCGGGGTCCCGGCCAATTGCTCGATGATCAACTTGCTATTCCCCGTGGATCGAATCTTGAGGCCTTTCATATCCTCCAGCCTTTTGACTGCCTTTCCCTTTGTATGGATGAATCCCGGACCGTGGGCGTGAAAATACATCGGCTCGGTGTCGTCGAGTTCCTTGGGCTTAAAGTGACGATATACTTTGTTTAGAACCCCCGTAGCTACCTTGCCGCTGGTGTACCCCAGAGGAAGACCAACGGCATCCATGACCGGAAACCGCCCCTCGGTATAGGAAAAGACGGATTGCCCGATATCGGAAGTCCCGCTCACAACACTTTCGTAGCACTTAGGAGGAGGGGCCAGAGATCCACCCGGGACGTACTGTATTTGAACTCTTCCTTGTGTACGGTCTTCCACCTCCTTACACCACGCCTCAGCCAACTTGGATTGCACATGGTGTTTTGGGAAGAAATTATTATAGGTGAGCTTGATGGTTGCAGCTTGAGCCTTGAGTGCAGCCAAGCCGATAAAAGCCGACCCCATGCATACGACCATCAGAACCAAACGAATTTTCTTCATCTTGGAAGCCTCCTCTTTTTATAAAAAGAGATCTCTTTTCAGCCCCTACCCTCAAATGAGAAGGTTTTCAAAGCTTTTAGCATGAAACCTCACATTTGGATCAGGAATATTTACGCCATGGAGCGGTCCCCCGAAACGTTGGAGTTCTTACCCAATATTGAAACGGGGAACCGAGACTCAGATCCGAAGCTACGTGACATAAAGTCGCAATGGTGCCCTTTTTTGCAGTTCCTTTCCAAAAAAATTTGCTGCTTTTTTTCTCTAAGCTTTCAGATTTCAGGATTTAATTCCTCCTTTTTCCGGCCAAGAGATAGTCCGTCATGACTTTGAGGAATTCCTTTTTCATGAAGTCATCGGAGATCTCTTCGCTGAGTGCCTCGACAAAGGATGAGGCCTGATCTTGAGCCAGGGAATCCTTTGTCTCACCCAAATCCGTGAGTTTGTCGTCGATAATAAAGGGAGCCATGGGACCAATCATCTTTTTTAATTCGGTTTCGACCATGAGAAAGAAGCCGTTTGTAATTAGTTTTTTTTTGACCGATTTCTGCCGTTCCGTCTTCTCTAATAATCCTAACTGGACGAGCTGAAAGATGGTCTTGGATGTTTTGAATTCATCCCAATTGAGAGATTCGGCAATCTCTGACACGGTTTTCATCCCGTTACACAGGGCAGAGATGTTCCACTGCTCAGCGCTGAGACTTATGCTCTCCGAGTTCTTCTGCGGGAGCGCCTTAAAAATGGCATGGGGGGAGGGGACGACTTCTCTGATCTTATCCCACTGCTTTTGGGAAGACCAATTCAAGATAAGCTGTTCGGTTGAAATGGAGATCGTTCTTTCTGGTGGGACTTCATCCGGTTCAAATGAGGTTTTTCCAACTTTCAGTCCCATGAGGGTAAAGAAAGCAAATTCTCCAACAGCATTGCTCGTTTTTGCATGGATAATATTTCCGAGTTCTAAATACAACTCTCCTCCCTCTTTCCCCTCGAACGCAATCTTTCCGGTCTTTTTATCAGTGAAGAGGGGTTTAAGAATGTCAAATAGTTTTGTCTGCGTAAGATCGCCGAGAAATGTTTCAGGCATAAAATACCTAAAATCCTTTCCTCCAATACTTAGAGAAGCAAAAATAGTGCCAATTTTCGGCAGAGTAATGGGTGGATTAGAGTCGATCTTAATCTGAATTAAAAGACAGGAAAATTCTCATAAATCTTTAATTACTTGGTTTGACTTCTGAGGGGAGGTGTTTAAGCGGGAGTTTGTAAACGTAGTACCCCATGTTTACGCTTGGAATGATGAACGTGCGCGCTTCCGCGAACCTTCTTGCTGTCTCTCCGTGGCCCTGAATTCTCCGTTCGGAACGGCTCACCCCGCCCGAACTTCTGCATTACTTTAGGTTCGACTCGAAAAATAAGGAGAGTATATAATTTTGCAGGATAAAGTTTCCTATTTTACTTCGTATATCTCGACAGTAAAAGTCTCAATCGTAAGAAGGATTGTGAAAATATTGATTAAGAAATCCGGGACGGTATATTTCGTTTCCACCCTCACTTTTCTTGCGGTTTCAGGGATGAGAGAATCGGTGGAGTTATCCCCGATAGGAACCAAACCCCAAAGGGCGTACCAGCACCTCTTGTGAGCAATCTTCGTGCCCTCTTCTGAACTAGGGGCCAGTTCGGCTTTCCCCCCTATTCTGATGGTAAAGCACCCGGCGACACTCGTAGCTACAGCAACCAGTAATATCAAGGTGATAAGTTTTTTGCCTCTAATCATATTTTGCCTCCTCAATCGAATGCATCATTTTTGGTTCACTTCTTTAACTCTCTTTAGAGCTCAATCTTCGTTCCTAAGACCTTCAAAAACTTCGCCAGCCATTCAGGGTGAGCCGGCCATGCGGGGGCAGTTACCAGGCTTCCGTCGACATGGGCCTTATCCATTGCGATATCCACGTACTTACCACCAGCAGTTTTCACATCGGGTCCCACGGCCGGGTAGGCTGAACATGCTTTGCCTGTAAGTACCTCTGCCGCTGCCAAAACTTGCGCCCCATGGCAAATCGATGCAATGGGCTTATTCGCTTTGGAAAAATGCTGAACTATCTTAAGCACCTTCCCGTCCAGGCGAATGTATTCCGGCGCCCGTCCGCCAGGAATGACCAGGGCATCGTAGGCTTCTGGCTTGACCTCATCGAAGGTCGCGTTCAGCGTGAAGTTATGGCCTGGCTTCTCGCTGTACGTTTGATCTCCTTCAAAATCATGGATTGCAGTCCGAACTTTTTCACCAGCCTTTTTCCCGGGGCAGACCGCGTGAACGGTATGCCCAACCATCAGCAACGCCTGAAAAGGCACCATTACCTCATAATCCTCCACAAAATCCCCGACAATCATCAAAATTTTTTTCGCCCCCATATTTAACTCCTTTCTTTAGTTTCCTCAAAAATCTCATTAAACATTTAAACCCGGAACAAAACAAATGACGGCTTGGGGAAAACCTGGCTCACATTTCAAGCCCTGTCGCTTTTCGCTGTATCTTGTTGAAGGTTTGAAATTTTCGATCAACCCTTACGCACGGGGCCGCGGTTGATTTAGTTGAATGATTCAGGTCCCAGACTCACTTAACGCACCCTCCTTCACAGATTATACCGCGAGGGTGGTCATGTCAACAGTTTAGAACGTACCCGCGACCGTGGTCGGTGTCCGAACTTTAAAAAACTGCCAAAGCATAAACCTTGCGTACGGCGTGTGGAGAAACTTGGAACTCTTGCCGTGTAAATATGATCGCTACCGCCTATTTTCGCGAACGGCAGGCCTCCCGGTTGCGCCCTGTTTCACCTCTTCCCTGCCGCGGTTCTCAATTCCGGCCAGATGGCGAGGAGGCTACCCGTCAGGATCAGGCCGCCCCCGGTAAAATGCTGCGGCCCGAGGGACTCTCCGAGTAGAATCACCCCAAGGACCGATCCGTAAACCGGGAGCATATTATAGAATACCATCGCCCGGTTGGGGCCGACCCGGCGTACCCCCTCGTTCCACGAAAGGAAGGCCAGTCCCGAAGGAAAAACACCAATGTAGACCACCGCCAGCAAGAGGTGCCAGCTCCAATGGGTGGGCGCAGACTGCCAACCCGCGGCGGATGCCCCGAGAAAAAACGGAAGAGCTATCCACGTGGAGATGGCTGTCACTGAAAAAACAGAGCGGGATCGCGTTGCCCAACGACTGATCACCGAGTAAACCCCCCAGAGCACAACAGCAACGAGGACGTATAAATCACCGACATTGATATGCCACTGGCGAAGCCTTTCGAAGGAGCCCCCGCTGACGATCAGCCCCACGCCCAAAAAGGATATCACCCCCCCAAGAATATGACGAGGAAACAATCTCTCCCTCAGAAGAATCGACGCCAGGACTGCTGTTATCAGTGGGCCCGTGGCGTTAATCAGCACGGCCTCGCTCGCCGTCGTGAGTTGGAGACCGCGATACAGAAGGAGGGGAAATCCCACCGCCCCTGTCAATGCCATGGCGATGAGCAAAGTCCAGTGCCGGAGTGACGGTCGCTCCCTGACCGCAGAACGGCCAAAGATTGCCGCATAGAATACGGAGGCCACCCCAAAACGGCAGATCGTGAGCATCAGGGGTCCGATCTCCTCCCGCAGCGTCCTCCCCAACAAAAAATTACTGGCCCACATCAGGCAAGACAAATTGACGAAGACATAGGCCCATCGCGGATCTTCTTTCCAACTCATCGTTACCTTTCAGGAGGCCGAAAGAAGAGGAAGTCCATTGGAGGGCTACTCATAAATCTCCTGAAGAAGTTCCAAAATCCTCTTTTCGCTTACGGATGCGGGATTGGTGGCCATATTCACCGCATCCCGGGACGTATAAAAAGCAATTCTTTTCAGTTCGTCTCTCGGAATGCTGAGAGCCTTTAAGCTAACGGGGATATCAAGTCTTTTGTAGAAATCACAGAGACTTCCCTCAAGATCATTGGAGCGATTGAGCAGTTGCGCCATATCGATAAACTGCTCTTTGCAAGTCTCCTGATTGGCCTTAACAAAGCAGAGGAGTCCATAGATGGCTGCGCGACCATGCGGCAAATGGTAATGGGCGCCGAGCACATGCGTCATGGCATGTCCAATCCCTAATCCCTTTAGAAAAGCGAGACCTCCACAGATGGCTGCCATGCACATATCGGTGCGTGCCGCGATATCCTCGCCGTTCTGATGGGCCCGAATGAGGCTTCGTCCGATCAACTTCACTCCGTAGACCGCCATCGCCTCAAAGTAGGGATGATAGGGGATTGCTAACGAGACATAACCCTCGATGCAGTGAGCCAAAGCATCAATTCCCGATTCGACGGTGAGGCGAGCTGGCATCGTCTTGCAGTATTGGGGGTCGATGACGGCCAACCTGGGAATAAAATGATTGCTCATCAACATAAATTTCAGGTCTCGCTCCTTATCGGTGATCACCGCATAAGGATTCACCTCGCTCCCTGTCCCTGAAGTGGTAGGAATGCAGATGATCGGCGGCAGAAGAGGTTTGATCTTTGCAGTTCCGCCCACGATGCTTTCATATTCTCTCATCTCGCCGGCGTGCGTCACCCTGAGGCCAACGGCTTTTGCCGTATCCATCGAGCTTCCGCCACCAAGCCCCACGATTCCATCACAACCATGATTTGCATAAATCTTACCGACCCTCTCAACAAGTTCGATAGGAGGATCAGGCTCGACCTCTGAAAAGATAACCGTTGAAATACCGCTCGATTCCAGAATCTTGCGGACCTCCTCAGCCCTTCCCATCGAAAACATCATAGGATCGGTCGTCAGTAATGCCTTCTTTATTTTCAATGGTTGGATCCGCTCGCCCATGCTCTTCACAACACCTGCGCCAAACATTATCTCCGGCAGTGGCGGGATGCGGACTTCCCAGACCTTTTCCTTCTCCTGATAAGAATCCAACCCCTTCCAGATATTCCCCATCTCTCCATCATCCACGTCGAAAACCTGACCGGTGGGAGCAATCGCTTCTTCCCGAACGAAGGGTGTTGCTTTCGAATCCATTTTACTGAACTCTGCCTTTTCATTAAAAGCGAGTTGATCTTTGAGTGTTTGTTTGCCAATCCCCAGGATATCCTCGGGAGTCAACCCAACCCCGTACCTGGCATTCATGAGATCCGCAAAAAGTTGATAGATGGATGCACGGCCGCCGGGGACAGAATTCAAACAGTAGCCAAAGGCATCGCAGGTGGCAGCCTGAATCTGGGATTTAAGCGAATTCTCAGCCTGCTTATCTTTGTTCCTCGGATTCCTGTAGGTCAGGCCTGCCGTATGATCTGCTCCCATGGGACTCGTAAAATAAGTAACCCCTGTTCCCTTTACCGATCTGGGATCGTGGCCGGGGATTGCCTGCCCTTTATAAGCTGGGACCCGAGTGACATTTAAGTATCTTGCAGTGGCTACCACGCCATTGCCCAAGGCAAGGCCGAACGGCGTCTCCTTTTCAATTTCCTCTAAGAGTCGCGCAGCGGACTCCCAATCCCCAAATGACATTTTTCCGGCATCTGCGGCAAGACCGAGACTGCTTCCTGTCTCAATCGCATCCACGCCCAGGTCGTCACACATCCATTTGAGCCTTCCTATGGCATCATTATCGGTAATTCCCAGGTTGGTCCCAAGCATGGCGATCGTTTCATATTCATAGGCAGAACAGAGCCGCTTTCCATCTTTATCAGGATAGATGATCGAACACTGTACAACGCAGCCGGGCATGCAGCCATGCATCTTCCCGCCACGTTCAAACAGAATCTTCTGGATGCTATTGCCGCTCACGGCGACGAAGTTTTCGGGTCTTCCCGAACGGTAATTATTCGACGGCAACGTTCCTTGGCTGGCGGAGTTAGAGATGGCAAAGGGAGTTCCGAAACGGGAATAGAGACTGCAGCTGATGTCATGCTTGAGGGTATCCGTCCATGATTTGACGATCTTGCGAAATTCTTCCGGGCGTGCAATATCAACCTGCCCAACGTGAGAGGGGTCGATAACAATGGCTTTGAGTCCCTTCGACCCCATCACCGCACCGAGTCCGCCCCTTGCGGCGTTCCGTGATGGATCTCCGAATAGGTCAGTCAAAGAGACCGATGCCCCTTTGTATTTTCGCTCACCGGCAATCCCGGTACAGATGACGGCTACTTTCTCCCCATAGTGTTTGCGAAGCCTGTCCACCAGTTCATAATTCTTCATGCCCCTGTATTCTTCTGTCGGAACAAGGGTTGTTTTATCCTTTGAGATGAATAAACAGAACAACCGATCGTCACGAGGTGTGCCCTGAATAATAACGGCTCGAATGCCAAGCCTGTCGAGGATTTGTGCGGCCGGGCCCCCCGAGTTTGCCTCTTTGATTCCCAGCGTGAGAGGACTTTTCGCGCCAACGGATATGCGGCCTAGCTGAGGTGCCTGGGTCCCCGCCAGAGGACCAACGGCAATAATGAAAAGATTGTCAGGGCCGAGCGGATCGGCCGCCGGAGGAACCTCCTCGTTCATGATCTTTGCGACGAAGGCACTGCCTCCAATGGACTTCCAACTTTCATCGAGATTCTCGAACGTCATTTCTTCATTCGCGATGTCTACCCTTAAGATCTTCATCTCTTCTGTCCCTCTTTGTTTAGGGAACAACAATACCTGCCTACACAGGATGTCGATTTTTCCACCACGGTCACTTTAATGATCCCATGACCCATCTCCCCCAATGGGGGCACTTATTAACACAGCCGGTACCGTTAAACATCACTTCATTCGGGCCGCGACGTCAAAATTTTTCAGGCTTTCTTTTTGTTCTTTTCTGAGGTCGATAAAGGCCCGCCCTGTTCGTACCGACCAACCCTGCCCGGTACGAGCGGTCATCGACCTGGGAAAGCCCTGCAATCATGCCCCTTGTAAGGATGTGGATCTTTCGAATCTGGTCTAAGCGGTCTCCTATTTTCTTGATTGGAGGATCGTTTATCATCCAGTTGAATTTATCAAAAGCTTTTAAATGAAGGGGCAGGGTATAACCGCGAAGCGTTTTTTTCCGTTCGACATTATAAAACTGTTCGAAATAAGACACCACCAATTCACGCAGGGTTCGAAAAATAGGCTCCCGGAATCGCAAGCCGACAAAATTGGATTTAGCCACCGCACCCCAATGCCCATCACGCTTGTACAGTGCCAGTAGATGATCATCATCCTCATGATTAGCAATCATATTTAAGATCAGGGGAGGGTCTCCAAGGCGGCGCAGGGCTACAGCGCCAAACAAAGCCCCATCAAAGCAGTGCGCCACCTGCTCACGTAAGACACGAAGCGGACAGCGATAACCTTTTTCTATGCTGTAAGGAAGTCCGTCAAGAAAGGCCTGGATCTTCATCGGAGTGTCCATTTGTGCGATAACCCGACGTTCGGAGTTTGTCAACGCTTGATCGAAACTATCAACGATTGGCATGGCTTGCAGTTGTTTACACAGCCGAAATCATCACGTCTGATTGCTCGTGGGAACGAATCCAATCATCGATGATCAGTCTTGTTTTCAGTAGCAAAAGAAAATCAAAAAAAAGCCTGCCATCAGATGGCAGGCTTTCCGTGTCGTCGTTTTCACGACGACAATTTTTAATCTCGGCAACGTCCTACTCTCCCACACAGTTACCCATGCAGTACCATCGGCGCTGAAGGGCTTAACTGCCGTGTTCGGAATGGGAACGGGTGTTTCCCCTTCGCCATGGTCACCAAGAAACTTTGTTCGTGAAAGCGTAAACTGTAAATCGTAAGAAGTTTAACACCTTACTCTTCACGCCTTACACTTCACGTGTTAAATTAAGAATATGGATGAAGGGAGACTCTATCTCATAATTTCAATTATGGTCAAGCCGATCGAC
>Ga0335084_10006818_pt1 | contig 11359 bp, 5 predicted proteins | sample Lox_Sample_44_FD_206721 | JGI IMG/M metagenome (GOLD analysis project Ga0335084, IMG submission 206721) | Soil microbial communities from Loxahatchee National Wildlife Refuge, Florida, United States - Lox_Sample_4.4 | ecosystem: Environmental > Terrestrial > Soil > Wetlands | place: USA: Florida...
GCGTGTCCGTGCCGGCCTTCCTCTACCGGCCGCCGGGACTCCGGCCGGGTGCCCGCGCCCCGGTGGTGGTGGCCTGGCACGGCGGGCCCGAGGCGCAGGAGCGGCCGAGGTTCAGCGCCCCCGTCCAGGCGATGCTCGACCTCGGGCTGGCGGTGCTGCATCCCAACGTGCGCGGCTCGGACGGATACGGCAAGGCGTACCTCGCGAGCGACGACGGGGTGAAGCGCGAGGAGGCGCTGAAGGACATCGGGGCGACGCTGGACTTCATCGGCCGCCAGGCGGACCTCGACCCGGCGCGGGTGGCGGCCTATGGCGGGAGCTACGGCGGGTACATGACTTTGGCCTCGGTGGCCTTCTACCCCGAGCGGTTCCGGGCGGCGGTGGACGTGGTCGGGCTCTCCAGCCTCCCCACCTTCCTGAACAGCACTGCCCCCTACCGGAGGGACCTCCGCCGCGCCGAGTACGGCGACGAGCGGGTGGCCGAGGTCCGCGCGATCCAGGAGCGGATCTCGCCGCTCTACTCGGCGGGGAAGATCCGCGCCTCGATGTACGTGCTCCAGGGGAAGAACGACCCGCGGGTGCCGCAGAGCGAGGCCGAGCAGATCGTCCGCGCGGTGCGCGACCAGGGCAAGCCGGTGTGGTACCTCCTGGCGCTGGACGAGGGCCACGGGTTCAAGAAGAAGGAGACCCGCGACTACGCCAACGCCACGATGCTCTTCTTCCTCCGGGAGCAGCTGGTGGGCGGGGGCGCGGGTCCGGCGGGAGGCCGATGAGCACCGAGCGCGCGGACGTGGTGGTGGTGGGGGCAGGGCACAACGGCCTGGTGGCGGCGACCTTGCTCGCCCGCGCCGGGCTGTCGGTGCTGGTGGTGGAGGAGAAGGACACCGTGGGGGGCGCGGCGAAGACCGAGACGCCGTTCGCCCGGGCGCCGGAGCTGCGGACCTCCACCGGCGCCTATCTCCTCGGGCTGATGCCGCCGGAGCTGATGCGGACCTTGGGCCTCGAGCTGCCGCTGCTGCGCCGGGACCCGCACTACTTCTTGCCCACCACCGGCGAGCGCTACCTCCTCTTCGGCTCCGACCAGGCGGCGATGAAGGCGCAGTTCACCTCCTTCTTCTCCGAGGCGGACTGGCGGGCGAACCAGCGGCTGCAAGAGGAGATCGGCCAGCTGCGCGAGGACGTCGCCCCCACCTGGCTGGAGGAGCCGCTCAGCATCGAGGAGACCGCCGAACGGTACGTGCGGCCGGCGCTGCGGGCGACCTTCATCGGCCTGTGCCGGGGGCCGGTGGGGCGGTACCTGGACCGGTTCGAGTTCCGGAGCGACCTGCTCCGGGCGATGTACGCGGTGACCGATGGCTTCAGCGGGCTCACCGGGACCTGGGACACCCCGGGGAGCGGGATGAACTTCCTGGTCCACAACATGTGCCGGCTCCCCGGGGCGGAGGGGACGTGGATGATCGTCCGCGGGGGGATGGGCACGGTGACCACGCGGCTGGCCGAGCTGGCACGGGCCGCGGGGACGCGAATCCTCACCAGGGAGCGGGTGTCCCGCATCGCGGTGGGCGCAGGCGGTGTGGAGGCGGTGCACTGCGCCTCGGGCCGCGAGGTGCGGACAGGGGTCGCGGTGGTGAACGCCGACCCGTTCCGGATGCGCGATCTGGTGGGCGCGGCGCGCTTTCCCGCCTCGTGGAACGCGCGGGTGGACGCGTACCGGCGCACCGGCACCACCTTGAAGGTGAACCTGGCCCTCGAGGGGCTGCCGCGCTTCCGCTGCCTGCCGGAGGACCGCGGGCAGTTCGGCTCGACGATGCACCTGCTCCCGGACGAGGGCGAGGTGATGGCGTCCTTGACCCGGAGCTTCGCCGACGTCCAGGCCGGAAGGCTGCCCGAGTTCCCGACCATCGAGTGGTACATCCACACCACGGTGGACCCCTCGATGCGGGACGCGGCCGGACACCACAACTCGGCGCTCTTCGTGCAATGGGTGCCGCACACGCTCTCCGGGACGACCTGGGAGGCGGAGGAGGAGCGGTACGTGCGCCACCTCCTGTCGATCTGCGATCGCTTCGCTCCGGGGACGAGCGGGCTGGTGGTGGACACCTTCCCCTTGCACCCGCGGAAGATCGAGGCGCACTTCGGCATCACCGGGGGTCACATCCACCACGTGGACAACACGTTCGGGTTCTCGGACCGTCTGCCGTACGCGCAGCCGGTGGCCGGGCTGTACGCGGCGAGCGCGGGCTGTCACCCGGCGGGCTCGGTCATCGGCGCGGCGGGGCACAACGCGGCGCGCCGGGTGCTCCGGGATCTGGGGCGGGCCTGAGCAGAAGACCGATGCCGGTGGCGCGGGGAGCGCGGGCGGCGTAAGCCTCGGGCCGTTGCCCCCTCAGGAGGCGCCCATGCGTCGATGGTCGTTGCTGGTGCTGGCGCTGGCCGGCTGTGCCCACGCCCCCCCGGCGGAGTCGGCGGCGCCGGGATGGAAGCTGCTCAACGCGACCTCGGGGACGGACGAGATGCAGGTCCGGAGCGACACCCGTCTCCGCCGGGCGACGGTGACCGATGCCGCCGCGCGCGGCCCGGACCTCGACCTCAAGCGAGTGGAGGGGAAGCTGCAGGGGACGACGCGCATCGAGTATCCGGTGGAGCTCACGGTGAAGGGCATGACCATCACCGGGCGGGTGGCCGGGGACAGCTGGGACCTCCGGCTGGAGCAGGACGGAACCGAGATGCGCGCCACCGGGCTGGTTGCCGGGGAACCGTCGACCTTCTGGTTGAGCCCGGCGCGCATCCGCGGGTCGATGGGCTCCTGCCGCTTCGACGTGGTGTGGTCGGCGGCGAACTACGCCGGTAGCCGGACGTGCGGCCCCACGAGTGACGTGGTGCAGCTGCAGTTCCCGGCGTCGCTCGGGACGTGGAGCGACCCCGAGGTGGCGGCGTTGCTGGCGATCATCACCCAGCGCTAGCGAGGCTCAGGGCGGCAGTCCGCCGCGGCTGGTGGCGACCAGCTCGTACTCCCGGGTCTCGACGTCGGTGAGGAGCCGCGACTGGAGCACCCGGGCGAACTGCACCGATCCCCCGGCGGTGCGCTGGTGCTCGGCGGCGTCGGGGTCGTCGGCGGTGATGAGGGTGACGTAGACGTTGGGGTTCCGGCGATCGCGGTACGTGGTCCAGGAGGAGTCCTCGAGCTCGAGCCCCACGTAGAGGGCGAACTCGCGCATCGCCCGCTCGACCTCGTCCCGCGCGTCGGGGCGAACCGCGAACCGGGCAATCTTGAAGACTGGCATGAGGCCGGGGATTCTCACGCCCGGGCCCCTGGCGCATACCCTCCTTGCTGTCTCCGGGAGCTTCCCCGCAGGGAACCGAGATCCGCGAGGCCCAGGTCCGGGTCACCTCGGGCTGGCGGGCGGGCGCGGGGTGTGCTCACCTCAGAAGGGTTCCGGGGCGGCCGTTCCTGGGCGGCCCGAGGGGGGAGCGGATGAAGAACCTGGTCCTTCGCGCGGTCGCTCTGGCGGTGCTCGCGCTCGCGGGCTGCTCGACGAAGACCGAGGGGCAGCCACGCCCCATCGCCTCCGCCGGGAGCGACCAGACCCGGTGGAAGGGCGATCGGGTGGTGCTCGACGGGAGCAAGAGCCAGTCGGTCGCCGGTCACGGCTTGACCTACCGCTGGACCCAGACGACCGGAGCGACGGTGATGCTGGCGGACGGTGACAGCTCGAACCCGAGCTTCACTGCCCCACGGGTGACGGGCACGCTCGCCTTCAGCCTGGTGGTGGTGGAGAGCGGGGTCGAATCGACTCCGTCCGTGGTGCACGTCCAGGTCCAGAACCGCGCGCCCTTCGCCGACGCCGGAGCGGACCTGGCTGCCGCTCGGGGATCCACGGTGACCCTGAGCGGCTGGGGAAGCATCGACCCCGACGGAGATCCACTCGTCGCCACCTGGACCCAGGTCTCCGGGCCGGCGGTGGCGCTGGTGGACCTCGGTGACGGGACGGCCCGCTTCAAGGCGCCGGATGTCCCGGCCGAGCTGCAGTTCCAGCTCACCATCACCGACGGGGAGGCCTCGCCGGCGACGGACCGGGTGAAGGTGACGGTGTACGGCCCGGGGCAGGACGTGCCGCCGACGGCATTCGCCGGGCCGGACCAGGAGGTGTCGAGGAACGCCATGGTGACCCTCCACGGCGCGGCGAACGACCCGGACTCGGTGGCCCTCACCTTCGCCTGGACACAGGTGTCCGGCCCGTCGGTCTCCCTCACCGGGGCGGACGGGCCGAACCCGTCCTTCAAGGCGCCGGCGGAGGCCGCGGACCTGCGCTTCACGCTCTCGGTGAGCGACGGCATCGCCACCGGGAGCGACGATGTCTGGGTGCACGTCCGGAACCAGGCCCCGGTGGTGGGCGCCATCGCCATCGCCCCGCCGCTGCCGCGGACGCAGGACGACCTGACGCTCCAGGTCTCGGCGAGCGATCCCGACGGAGATCCGCTGACCGTGACCCAGCGCTGGCGGCGGAACGGGTCCCTGGTCTCCGGACAGACCGGGACGACGTTCCCCAACGCGCTCACCACCCGCGGAGATCGGATCGAGGTCGAGGTGACGGCGAGCGACGGTCAGCTCCAGACCTTCGTCGACGCGGGCGTCACCATCCAGGACAGCCCGGCTGTCCTGACTGCGTCCGCTCCGACCTCGGTCGATTCGGGAACGCTGGTGAGCTTCCAGGTGGACACGAGCGACCCGGACGGGGATCCGGTCGGCTCGCCCGTGCTGCTCCACGGTCCATACGGGATGGCGCTGTCCGATGCTGGGACGGTGACCTGGAAGGCGGAGCTCCCGCTCTTCGAGCAGGCGCTGGACGTGCACTGGGCGGTGGGCATCGCGGGAACGGACCCCGGCCTGACGGGAACCATCCGCGTGCACGACGCGAACAGGCCGTCGGCCCTGCTGCGGAGCGGCTTCGAGATCCCCGGCGGACGGGCCGGGCTCCGGGTGCTGGACCTCGACGGCGACGGCGTGGCCGAGGCGCTGATCGCCGGGCGAACCGGTCTGTACGCCTTCGGCAAGACCGATGCGGGCTTCGCCCAGGAGTGGATGCAGCCGTTTCCCCCTGGGGCCGGCGGGGTGAGCGCCGTGGCGGCGGCGGACCTGGACGGTGACCGGCGGCCGGAGATTGCCTTCTCCACCGGGCAGATCCTCGTGCTGCTGGACGGGCGCACCCGGCGAGAGCTGGCCCGGCTGGACCTCGGCAGCGGGTCGCGCTGCGCCGACCTGGCGATGGCCGATCTGGATCGGGATGGGACGATCGAGGTCGTCTGTCTCGACGCCACCTCCGACCCCTTCAACACCGCGAGCGCCCGGCTCCGCGTGCTCGACGCGCTGACCCTCACCCCGCGCTGGGAGACGCCCCAGCTCGGGCTCGGGACGTCGCTGGCGGTGGGGAACGTGGACGCCGACCCCGCGCTGGAGCTGGTGACCGCGGGCGGGTACGTGTTCGACGGCGCCACCCACGCCAACGAGTGGGCGTACGGTGAGGGGTTCGGGAGCGTGGTGGCCGTCGGCGATCTGGACGGGGACGGAGTGGCGGAGATCGTCGGCCTGCAGGGGGTGATCCGCGGCTACAGCGCGGTGCTCCACTCCCCGGTCTGGGAGCAGGCGGGGGGATTCGGCTACCAGGCGCTCGAGCTGGCGGACCTGGACGGAGACGGGAAGCAGGAGGTGCTCGCGGGCGACGGGCAGTGGGGAAACGTGACCGCCTACCGGTACGTACCGGCCAGCAACAGCCTGACCAGCCTCTGGTCGATCAACTCCCAGGACTACGGCGTCTCCGCGCTCGGGGTGGGAGACCTCGACGGAGATCACCTCCCCGACGTGGTGTGGGGGACCGGAGCGGGCAGCTCGGGGGCGGACAAGCTGGTGGTGGCCGGCGACGACGCGGGCATCAGCATCAAGTGGATCGGCAGCGACCCGTACCAGCTCGACGGCCCGTTCCTCGGGGCGAAGCTGGCCCGCCTTCCGGGGCGGAAGGCCCTGGTCTACGAGGTGCCGTCGACCAACAGCGGCTACGACGGGGCGCGGCTGGTGACGCTCGACCCTGCCACCGGCGCGTGGAGCGCCACCCCGGAGCTGGGAACCAACTGGAACCGCACCGGGGCGCTGGAGGTGGCCGACGTCGACGGGGACGGGCTGGACGAGGCGTACCTCGGGACGGCCGACTACTACACCGGCTACGTCGGCTCGTGGAGCTTCGCTCTCGGCGCGCCGGGCTGGCGCTCGGGCACCGACACGGGGACGGTGGTCGGCCTGGCCAGGGCGGACCTGAGCGGAGACGGCCACCCGGACATCGTGGTGGTCACCTCCGAGGGGTACGTCCAGGCCTACGACGTCCGGAACCAGAGCCTGATCTGGAAGAGCACCCGGATGTCGGGAGCGGGGCGGGCGGTCGCGGTGGCGGACCTGGACGGGGATGGGGTGGCGGAGATCGTGGCGCTCGCCGACTCGCGGCTCTACGTGTACCGCAAGGCCACCTCGGGTCCGGCCAGCTACCTCGAGCACGCCTCGGTGGCGGTGGCGAGCGGAGCCGATCTGGTCGTCGGGGACCTGGACGGCGCGGGGGCACCGGCCATCGTCGTGCTGAGATCGGACATCTTCGCCAGCGCCTCGATCAGCCGCTACTCCGGGACGCTCGCCGTCCTGGGGGAGTTGCAACTGGGTGTCCCGGCACAATCGCTGGCCCTGGAGGACCTGGGACCCGGTCGAAGGAACCTGGTGGTCGGGGTGGGGGAGCGCTACGCGTTCCCCGACAGCGCTCCGGCCTTCCTGCTGGCCATCGACCCGGCGAGCGGCGCGGAGATCTGGCGGTCTCCCTTCCTCTGGAGCGCCGCGGCGCGGGGGAGCATCGGCTATCCAGATCTACGCGGCGACGGCCGGCGCGCCCTCGCCTTCGGGACCGGGCTGGGGATGTACGTGGTGCGCTGAGGGACGGGGTTCCCCCGGATTCACTGGATCTCCGCCCGCTCCCCGGCGAGTGGCGGCCGTCACCGCGGCGTGACCGGCGGGGAGGCGATTCCAAGTACGCCGGATCGTGACTCGCAGGTGGTGTGACGACCTGGCGCATCGCCTGATCGCCCGTCGTGGGAAGCGTAGTGTCACGGGCCATGCCGGAGTGGACGCCCCCCTCCGAGTTCGATGGTTACCGGTTGGTACGGCCGCTCGGCCGGGGCGGCATGGGGCAGGTGTTCCTCGGGCAGGACACGCTGCTCGAGCGGCCGGTGGCGGTGAAGTTCATCTCCGGGCTGAACCCGGACGAGGGCCACCGTCAGCGCTTCCTGCTGGAGGGGCGCGCGATCGCCCGCCTCTCGCACCCCAACGTCGTCGCCATCCACCGGGTGGGCGAGGTGCAGGGCCATCCGTACTTCGTGGCCGAGTACGTGCGCGGGCAGCCGCTGGACGCGGTGACCAAGCCGCTGCCCTGGGAGAGGGTGCTCCGGATCGGCCGGGGGCTGGCGCGCGGGCTGGCGGCGGCCCACCGGCAGGGCGTGCTGCACCGGGATCTGAAGCCGTCGAACATCGTGGTGACCGAATCGGGGGAGACGAAGCTCCTCGACTTCGGGCTGGCGAAGCTGATCACCGAGCTGGAGCCGGTGGAGGAGGACGGGGACGACACCGGGACGCGTGACGTTCCGCGGCCGAGGTTCGATCCGTCGCTCACCCATCCGGATCTGATCCTCGGGACGCCGCGGTACATGGCACCGGAGGTGCTGGCCGGCGAGCCGTCGAGCCGCCGGAGCGACCTCTTCGCGCTGGGGGTGGTGCTCTACGAGCTGTGCACGGGGAAGGTGCCCGACCGCTCCGGTGACCGCGGGCTACCGCCAGTGCGGGGGATCCCGGGGGTGAACGCCCGGCTGGCGGAGATCATCGATCGCAGCGTCTCCGTCGATCCCGACCAGCGTTTCGCGTCGGCGGACGAGCTGCTGGATGCGCTGGACCACGTCGTGCCCGAGCGGCGGGAGCTGGTACTCCCGGAGGGGAATCCCTACCGGGGCCTCCGCCCGTTCGAGGCCGAGCACCGGGCGCTGTTCTTCGGCCGGGACGTGGAGGTCCGCGCGGTGCTGGAGCGGTTGCGCTCGGACCCGCGGGTGGTGGTGGCCGGCGACTCGGGGGTGGGCAAGTCCTCGCTGTGCCGGGCCGGAGTGTTGCCGCTGGTGAACGACGGCGCGCTCGGTGAGACGAGCTGGCGCGTGGTGCGCCTCGTTCCGGGCCGCTGCCCACTCGTCGCTCTGGCCGCGGCGCTGTCCCCGGCGCTGGAAGTGAACGAGGAGGCGCTGGGAGCTTGGCTGTCGTCCGAGCCGGCGGCGCTCGCCCGGGCCCTCCAGCGGGCGCGGCAGAAGACGCCCGGCTTCGGACTGCTGGTCTTCGTGGACCAAGCCGAGGAACTGTTCACGCTGGCCCCGGCAGCAGAGTCGGTGGTGGTGGCCGAGGCACTCGGGGCGCTCGGGACGACGCCGCATGCTCGCGTGCTTCTCGCTGTTCGCGGCGATTTCGTCACTCGACTGGCATCCCTGCCGGCGATCGGGGAGGACCTTGCATCCTCGCTCTACCTCCTTCGGGGAATGACCGCGGAGAGGCTACGCGAGGTGGTGGTGGGTCCGGCCCGGGCGCGCGGCTTTCGCTACGAATCGGACGCGATGGTGGAGAGGCTTGTCCAGTCGGGACTCGGCTCGACGGGCGCACTTCCCCTCTTGCAGTTCGCGCTGGCCGAGCTCTGGGAGGCACGGAACGAGGAGCTCAAGCTCGTGCCCGCGGCGGCGCTCGACCAGCTCGGTGGGGTCGAGGGCGCGCTCTCGCGCCAGGCCGACTCGCTGCTGGCGGCGCTGCAACCGGAGCAGCGCGAGGCGGTGCGCCGGATCCTAGTCCGGCTAGTCACCGCGGAGGGCACCCGCGCCCGACGGACCGCCTCGGAGCTCGAGGCCAGGTCCGGTCCAAGCGCGGTCGCTCTGGACGTGGTGGTCGGCGCGCGTCTCGTGGTCGCCCGGGAGATGGAGGGGGAGAGCACCTTCGAGCTGGTGCACGAAGCGCTGATCTCGGGCTGGGGGAGCCTGCGGGACTGGCTCGGAGCAGCCGCGGAGAAACGGCGGCTCCAGCAGCGGCTGGAGCTCGCGGCGGCGGAGTGGGAGCGCCTGGGGAAGGCTCGCGAGCTGCTCTGGGTCGGAAGACAGCTCGCCGAGACATCTGATCTGCCCGCGCCCCAGCCCCGGACGCGGGAGGCGGAGTTCCTCGATCGCTCCCGCGAGCAGGCTCGTGCCCGGAAGCTCTGGAGGGGTCTCGGCTGGAGCGCGGCACCCCTGGTCGTCCTCGGCGCCGTGCTGGTCGCCCAGCTCCGGGCTCGACACCAGCTCGACGTGGAGGTTGGCAAGCAACTCGAGATCGCCGGGACGGCCCTGGACGCGGGTCGAACCCTCGCCGACCGGGCGCGTGAGAGCGCGCAGGGGGCGTTCCGGCTCTACGACGCCCGGCCGGGTTCCTCGGTAGATTCGCCTGGAACCGGCTCGACGACCTGGGATCGAGCAGAGCAGGCGTGGGAGCGGACCCAGCAGTTCCGCCAGAGGGCGGAGGTCGAGCTTCGACGCGCTTCGGAAGCTCTGGAGGCTGCGCTCCTGGTGCAGCCCTGGAGTCGAGAAGTCCGGCAGATGCTGGCAGCGGTGACGAGCCAGCGGATCGACCTCGGCAGGACGATCGACTCGAAGCCACCGGACCCGGAAATGCTCGAGACGCTGCGGCGGCACGACCTCGGCGGGCGTCACCTGGCGGCGATCGAGGCAGCGGGGAACGTCGAACTCGTCGCTCGGCCGGCGGACGCCAGGGCGTTGCTCGAGCGGTACGAGGCCCGCGGGGCGAGGCTCGTTCCCAAGTCGATCGCCGAAGGCGCGGCGACCTCTCTTCCCAGAACCCTCCCCCCGGGAAGCTACCGCGCGACGGTCTCCGCCCCGCGCCACGTCACCGTTCGCTATCCATTCCTGGTGAGTCCCGGCGCGTCCATCCGGCTCCAGCTCGCGCTTCCCCGGGAGACGGAGGTACCCGCCGGCTTCGTCCACGTCCCGGCCGGGGAGTTCGTCTGCGGGGTGCAGGGCGTCGAGGCGTTCCGCCACGCCGCGGGGGCGGTTCCGGCGCACCTCTGCCGTACGAAGGCGTTTCTCATCCAGCGCGACGAGGTCACCTTCGAGGACTGGATCGGATTTCTCGAGTCGAGCGCGGGCCGCGCCCAGGCCAGCGTGGCCCCGCGAGCCAGGTCTGCCGGTGCCCCGGTCGTGCTCCGTCGGAGTAGAGACCGGTGGAGCTTGATGTTCCAGCCTTCCTCGGTTCGATTCCAGGTGCTGGCGGGGGAAAGCCTCCTGTACCCCGAGCGGAGTTCGCATGCCTCGCAGGACTGGAGGCGGCTGCCGCTGTCCTGGGTGACGCCCGGCCAGGCGGAGGAGTACGCCCGGTGGCTAGGTGGCCGGCTCGGAGTCGAGACAAGGCTCTGCTTCGAATCCGAGTGGGAGCGTGCAGCACGCGGTGCGGACGGCCGGAGCTTCACCATCGGCGAGCGGGTCGAGCCGGAAGAGGCCAACTACGATCGGAGCTATGGGCGACGCTCCGCTGCTTACGGGCCCGACGTCGTCGGCAGCCACCCGGAGAGCGACAGCCCGTTCTTGCTGCACGACATGCAGGGGAACGCACGGGAGATCGTCCGCTCCGAGCACGACGACGTGGAGCTGCTCGAGAAAGGAGGATCCTGGTACCACGATGTTGAGCTGGACGGGCACCTGGCTGGCCGGTTCGCGCTGGAGCGCGAGACGAGAGCGGTCCAGCTCGGGTTCAGACTCTGTGCGACACCAAGGGGGTAAAGATGAATGGCAAGCTGCGAGTGCTCGCAGTCGTCTTCTCGCTCGCCTCGAACACCGCACGTGCGGCGGGGGGCGGAAACAGCCAGGGTGTGCTCCTCGCGGGGACCGGGCTCGACTGGCAGCGGTCAGGGACCCAGGTGCAAGACGTCCCTGGGTGGCCCTCGGCCGTTTTCCCGCCCACCACGGCGGCTCCTCTGTCAAAGCCGAATATGGCGGTAGACATCACTCTCCACGGCTGTGTGCAGGTCCCGAACACCCGGTACGCGGAGTGCCGCCGGGCCAGGGTCGGTCTCAAGGCCAGTGCCCCTGAGTCCCTCTTCTGTGGCCGCTGGATCAAGCGGAAGAAGGACGGTGAGTACTTCACGCTCTTCGCGTTGGACGCCGTCCACGACGGCAAGGGGCGCTTCATCTTCAACGGCGGCAAGCTTCATGACTTCACGCTTGCCTGTGCCGCGGAGGATCTCGCGAGCGTGACCGAGCAGGA
>Ga0335084_10006819_pt1 | contig 11358 bp, 9 predicted proteins | sample Lox_Sample_44_FD_206721 | JGI IMG/M metagenome (GOLD analysis project Ga0335084, IMG submission 206721) | Soil microbial communities from Loxahatchee National Wildlife Refuge, Florida, United States - Lox_Sample_4.4 | ecosystem: Environmental > Terrestrial > Soil > Wetlands | place: USA: Florida...
GGCGATCAACGCCATGATCCTGTCGCTGCTCTACAAGGCCGAGCCGAAGAACGTGCGCTTCATCCTCATCGACCCGAAGATGCTGGAGCTGTCCGTGTACCAGGACATCCCGCACCTGCTCGCGCCGGTGGTCACCGACATGAAACAGGCGGCCAACGCGCTGCAGTGGTGCACCGCGGAGATGGACCGGCGCTACAAGCTGATGAGCTGGCTCGGCGTGCGCAACCTCTCGGGCTACAACCACAAGATCGCCGACGCCGAGAAGCACGGCCGCAGGCTCGAGGATCCGGCGACGCTCGAGTCCGGCAACCCGCAGCCGCTGCAGCAGCTGCCGGTCATCGTGGTGGTGATCGACGAGCTCGCCGACCTGATGATGGTGCAGGGCAAGAAGGTCGAGGAGCTGATCGCGCGCCTGGCGCAGAAGGCGCGCGCGGCGGGCGTGCACCTGATCCTCGCGACGCAACGCCCGTCAGTGGACGTGATCACCGGCCTCATCAAGGCGAACATCCCGACGCGCATCGCATTCCAGGTGGCCTCGAAGGTCGACTCGCGCACGATCCTCGACCAGTCGGGCGCGGACGCGCTGCTCGGCGCGGGCGACATGCTCTACCTGCCGGCGGGCACCGGCCTGCCGCAGCGCATCCACGGCGCCTTCGTCGCCGATCACGAGGTGCACAAGGTCGTCGAGCACCTGAAGAGCCTCGCCAAGCCCGAGTACATCGGCGAAGTGCTCGAGCCCGCCGCGGCCGATGAAGGCGGCGCGGGCGCGGGCGAGGGGCCCACGGGCGAGAAGGACCCGCTCTACGACCAGGCGGTGGAGATCGTGGTGCGCACGCGCCGGCCTTCGATCTCGCTGGTGCAGCGGCACCTGCGCATCGGCTACAACCGCGCCGCGCGCCTGATCGAGGACATGGAGCGCGCAGGCCTGGTGTCGGCGATGCAGTCGAACGGCAACCGCGAAGTCCTCGTCCCGGCGAAGGTGGAGTAGATCGATGGCCAGGCTGTGCATTTTTATTTTCATTTCTTTGTTCATGCAGAATTCAAGCGCGGCGAGCCTCGAGCGGTTCCAGAGCTACCTGCGCTCGACGCATTCCGCGCGCGGCGACTTCGAGCAGAAGGTCTACGACAGGAACGGCAAGCTGGTGCAGGACTCGCGCGGGAGCTTCGCGCTGCTCAGGCCGAACCGCTTCCGCTGGACCTACGTCAAGCCCCAGCAGGTGATCGTGGGCGACGGCGAACGGGTCTGGATCCTCGACGCCGACCTCAACCAGGTCACCGTGCGGCGCGTGGCGCGCGTGATCGGATCGACGCCGGCGCTGCTGCTGGCGGGCGCGTCCGACATCCAGAACGCGTTCGACATGAAGGAACTCGGCGAGAAGGGCGGCCTCGAATGGCTCGAGGCGACGCCGCGCGAGAAGGAGGCGGGCTTCGATCGCATCCGTCTCGGCCTCTCGACGGGCGGCGTCGAGGCGATGGAGCTGGTCGACCATTTCGGCCAGACCACGGTGCTGCGGTTCAGCAACGTGCTGCGCAACCCGCAGATCGATCCGGGCACCTTCCGCTTCGCCCCGCCCAAAGGGGCGGATGTCCTTGGGGAGTGACCTTTTCGGCCGGCGGGGAGACCTGGCGCAGCCGGTTGCTCCGCTGGCGGAACGGCTGCGGCCGCGCACGCTCGACGAGGTGGTCGGCCAGCGGCACCTGCTCGGGCCCGGCCGGCCGCTGCGCATCGCCTTCGAGTCCGGCAAGCCGCATTCGATGATCCTGTGGGGCCCGCCGGGCTCGGGCAAGACCACGCTCGCGCGCCTGATGGCGCAGGCCTTCGACGCGGAGTTCATCGCCCTCTCGGCAGTGCTCTCGGGCGTCAAGGACATCCGCGATGCGGTGCAGGCCGCCGAGCAGACGCTGGCGTCGCGCGGGCGCCGGACGATCCTCTTCGTCGACGAAGTGCACCGCTTCAACAAGGCCCAGCAGGACGCCTTCCTGCCCTACGTCGAGCGCGGCCTGTTCACCTTCGTCGGCGCCACCACCGAGAATCCGTCGTTCGAGGTGAACTCAGCGCTGCTTTCCCGCGCGACCGTCTACGTGCTCGAGGGTTTGCACGAGAGCGAATTGGCGCTTCTCCTTGATCGCTCCGGCGCGAGCCTTGACGAGCAGGCTCGTACCCGCCTCATCGGCTTCGCCGATGGCGACGCGCGCCGGCTGCTGAACGCAATCGAGATCCTGATCAATGCGAAACCGGAAGGCCTGATCGACGGCACGTTCGTCGAGGAGACGCTGGCGAAGAACCTGCGCCGCTTCGACAAGGGCGGCGAGCAGTTCTACGACCAGATCTCGGCGCTGCACAAGGCGGTGCGCGGTTCCGATCCCGATGCCTCGCTGTACTGGCTGGTGCGCATGCTCGACGGCGGCGCCGACCCGCTCTACCTCGCGCGGCGCATCGTGCGCATGGCGACCGAGGACGTCGGCCTGGCGGACCCGCGCGCGCTGCGCATTGCGCTGGATGCGGCGGAGACGTTCGAGCGGCTCGGTTCGCCCGAAGGCGAGCTCGCGCTCGCCGAGGCGGTGCTCTACATGGCGGTGGCGGCCAAGTCGAACGCCGTCTATGCCGCCTATAATGCGGCGCGCGCGTTCGTCGCGGAAGACGGCACGCGGCCGGTCCCGCTGCACATTCGCAATGCGCCGACGCGACTGATGAAGGACCTGGGCTACGGCAAGGATTACCGCTACGCGCACGACGAGGCCGACGCCTTCGCCGCCGGCGAGGACTACTTTCCGGTGGGCATGCCGGCGGTGAGCTGGTACCAGCCGAGCGGGCGCGGCCTGGAGGGCAGGATCCGGGAGAAGCTCGAGGAGCTGCGCCGGCGCAACGAGGAAGCGGGCAGAAGAAGGAAATGATCGACATCCAGTTGCTCAGGAATTCCATCGACTCGGTCGCGGCGCGCCTGCGCACGCGGGGGTACGCGCTCGATATCGCCGGCTTCGAGAAGCTGGAGAAACACCGCAAGGACATCCAGACCACCACCGAGCTCCTGCAGTCGCAGCGCAACGCGCTCTCCCGGCAGATCGGCCAGGCGAAGGCGAAGAAGGACGAGGCGCAGGCGGCGACGCTGCTTGCGCAGGCTGCCGAATTCGGCGACAGGCTGAAGCAGATCGAGGTCCAGAACGACGCGGTGCAGGCGCAGCTGCGCGAGTTCGTGTCGCTGATCCCGAACCTGCCGCACGAGAGCGTGCCGGCGGGCGACTCCGCCGAGCAGAATGTCGAAGTGCGCCGCTGGGGCGAACCGCGAGAGTTCGCGTTCGCCGCCAAGGACCATGTCGAGCTCGGCGCGGCGCTCGACGGCCTCGATTTCGACACGGGCGCCAAGCTTTCCGGCGCGCGCTTCGTGGTGATGAAAGGCCAGGTGGCGCGCCTGCACCGGGCGCTCGCCCAGTTCATGCTCGATCTGCACACCACCGCGCATGGCTATACGGAGGTGTACACGCCCTACATGGTGAGCGGCGCCTGCGCCGACGGCGTCACCAGCCTGGCCAAGTTCAGGGGCGACCTGTTCAAACTGGAAGACCTCGATCTGTACCTCATCCCGACCGCCGAATACCCGGTCACCAATTTCGTGCGCGACGAGATCCTGCCGCTCGACCGGCTGCCGCTCAAGTACGTCTGCCATTCGCCGTGCTTCCGCTCCGAGGCGGGCGCCGCCGGCAAGGATACGCGTGGCATGATCCGCAATCACCAGTTCGACAAGGTGGAGCTCGTGCAGATCGTGCATCCGTCGGCGTCCTACGCGGCGCACGAGGACCTGACGGGGCACGCCGAGGCGGTGCTGCGCAAGCTCGAGCTGCCCTACCGCGTGGTGACGCTGTGCACGGGCGACACCGGCTTTTCCTCGGCGAAAACCTACGACATCGAGGTCTGGCTGCCCGGCCAGCGGGCCTACCGTGAGATTTCCTCCTGCTCCAATTTCGAGGCCTTCCAGGCGCGGCGCATGCAGGCGCGCTTTCGCAACGAGAAGGGCAGGCCCGAGCCCGTGCACACGCTGAACGGTTCCGGACTCGCCGTAGGCCGCACGCTGATCGCGGTCCTCGAGAACGGCCAGAACACCGATGGATCGGTGACCGTGCCCGCTGCGCTGCGCGCCCACATGGGCGGCCTGGAGCGCCTGGAGCGCCGCTGAGCGACCGCGCGGAAGCACTGTTCCAGCGCGCGCTGCAATGGCACCAGCGCGGCGTGCTCGTCGAAGCGGAGCGGCTCTACCGCGAAGTGCTTCGCCTGGACCCCGGCCGCCTCGGCGCGCTGAACAACCTGGGCAACGTGCTGCAATCCCTCGAGCGCCTGACCGAGGCGGAGAACTGCTATCGCGAAGTGCTTGCGCGCGAGCCGCGCGCGCCCGAGGCCCTCTACAACCTGGGCGCCACCCTGGGCAAGCTGGGCCGGGAGGACGAGGCGAGGGCGCGCTACGAGGAGCTGCTGGCGGTGCTGCGCGCCGAAGGCGACGCTCTGGCGCGCGAGGGCAGCCATGCCGAGGCGGCCGAATGCTACCGGCGCGCGCTCACGCTGCGCCCCGACGACGCGGCGCTGCTGAACCAGCTCGGCGTGGTGCTCGACGCGCAGGGCCTGCTGACCGAGGCGCTGGCGCCGCTGCAGCGCGCGCTCGAGATCGCGCCCGGCGATGCCGACGTGGCCTATAACCTCGGCATCGTGCTGCAGGCGCTGGGGCGCTACGACGAGGCGATCGCGAACTACGAGCGGGTGCTGCAGGCCGAGCCGGATCGCGGCGAGGCGTCGCTCGCGAAGGCGCTGTCGCGATTGACGGCGGGCGACTTCGAGCGGGGCTGGCGCGAATACGAGTGCCGCTACAACGCGCGCTTCGAGCGGCCGCGCGTGGTCAGGCCCGACCTCGCGTTTCCGATGTGGCAGGGAGAACCGCTCGCCGGCCGGCGGCTGCTGGTGATTGGCGAGCAGGGCTACGGAGACCAGATCCAGTTCGTCCGCTACGTGGCGCAGCTTGCGCGCCAGGGCGCCGAGGTGGACGTGGCCGCCGATGCCCGGCTGCACCGGCTGATCGCCACCGCGCCCGGCGTGCGGCGCGTCGTCCAGGGCGTGGCGCGCGGTGCCGATTACGACTTCTGGAGCCTTATGCTGAGCCTGCCTTTGCGCATGGGCACGCGGCTCGATTCCGTTCCCGCCGACATTCCCTATCTCCGGCCGGCGCCGGAGGACGTCGGCAAATGGGCCGAGCGATTGCGCGCGCTCCCGCAGGGGCGGATGAAGGTCGGCCTGGTATGGAACGCGGGCAACACGAGCCGCGAGCGTGCACAGGGCCGCAGCATGGGGTTTGAAGCGCTGCAGCCCCTGTCACGCGTACCCGGGGTCAGTTTTGTAGGGATCGAGTACGGCGAGAGCCCGCCGGCCGGCGAGCTTCCGGTTCTGCAGCTGGGCGCCGAAGTCGGCGACTTCGCCGACCAGGCGGCGCTGCTGATGAACCTGGATCTGCTCGTCACGGTCGATACTGCTGCGGCCCACCTGGCGGGCGCGATCGGCGTTCCGGCCTGGGTCCTGCTGCCGGCGAGCCCCGACTGGCGCTGGATGTGGGGCAGGGCGGACAGTCCGTGGTACCCGAACAAAACCCGGCTGCTGCGCCAGGCGCAAATGGGCGACTGGGCCTCCGTCGTCGAGCGCGCAGCGCAGGAACTGAGCGCACTCGCAGCTCGTCCGCGCTGACGCGGCCATTCTCAGCGCGCCGTCGCCGGCGAGGCGGCGGTGGCCAAACCTTCCCTGCTAGAATGCGCGGCTCGCGTCGTCTGCGGGACGCGGAGAGATGGCAGAGTGGTCGATTGCGGCAGACTCGAAATCTGTTGAACTCGCAAGAGTTCCGGGGGTTCGAATCCCTCTCTCTCCGCCAGACCGGCCCGCTTACTTCGCGCCGAGCCGGTCGGAAAGCTTCAGCCTGAGCGGATCGCCAGGCATGCCCTCAAGAACGCTGGTGGCCGAATGCGCGCCCGGCGCCGGCAATGCGATGGCGCCCGGCATGATGGCGAGGCCCGATACTCCGGCCGCAATTGCAAACGCTGCCACGGCGGCATAGATCCTCGCGCTTGGCGCTCTGGCCGGCGCAATGCCAGGGAACGGAACTTCGCGAACAGGCATCGAGCGCCCGTCCGCGTCGAGCGTGCCCGCCAGCTTGCGCTCCAGGCATTCGGCGCGCGTCGCGGCTTCAAAACGCCTTTGCAGGGCGGCTCGCCTTTCGAGCGCGGCGGCGCGCGCCGCGGCAATCCTCGCTTCGGTCTGCTCCTCCGCGGCCTTGAGCTCGAGCGCGAGGCGCTCGGCGCGCCGCGCCGTAAGCAGGCGCAGTTGCTGCGCCTCGCGCCAGGCGCGCCGGGCATCGCAGGCGCGCTCGGCGGCGAGCGTAACGGCGGGATCGACGACAGGGGTCATGTCGAGGGACTGGAGCTTCAGGGTCTGGTCGGCTTTTTTGTTCATGGTGCGCGCAGTATGTCGCGCGCGGCGCCGCCTCGAAAGCGGAAAGGGATGCCGGCGGGCTGTAGGAAAAAAACAGCGGAAAAAAACCGGCGCTCGCCGATCAGCGATCCGCGACGTCCGGATGCTGCTCGTTCGTGTTCAGCCAGTAGTTGATGATGTCGCCGAGCACGCGCAGATAGGCCGGAAAGTTCATCGGCCGCACGACGAAGCTGTTGGCGCCGAGCCGGTAGCTCTCGGTGATGTCGTTAGGCACCCTGGAGGAGGTCAGCATGACGACGGGAACGTAGCGCATGCGCTCGTCGGCGCGCAGCTGCCGGAGCACCTCGATGCCGCCGACCTTCGGCAGCTTGATGTCCAGGATGATGAGCCGAGGCTTGCGCGCGGAACCCGGCGCGAGCAGCATCGTCAGTGCGCGTTCGCCGTCCTCCGCGATGTCGATGCGCACGCGGTCCTTCGCCAGCTCGCGCAACGCGCGCAGCGTCAGCTCGACGTAGCTCGGATTGTCCTCGACGAGAAGGATATCCGCGCCCTCGGCGTCGGGGCTCGCCGCGCCGTCTTGTTTTCTTGCACTCTCCATCGCCGTCATCATTTGTCCTTGCCGGCCTCCGACGACTGCGCCGGCGCCACGCCCGCCGTTCCGGCGCGCCGCGCATCCGGCACCGTAAACCAGAACGTGGCGCCGCCGTCGACCTTCGCCTCGGCCCAGATCGCGCCGCCGTGGCGCTTGATGATGCGTTCCGCGATCGCCAGGCCGATTCCGCTGCCGTCGAACTCGGACTCGCGGTGCAGGCGCTCGAAGACACCGAACAGCTTGCCGGCATAGGCCATGTCGAAGCCCACGCCGTTGTCCCGGACGAAATAGGCGCGCTTCGCCGCGTCCCAGCCGATCTCCACGCGCGCCGGCTGCCGTCCGCGCGAATACTTGAGCGCGTTGCCGACGAGGTTCGCCCACACCTGGCCGATCAGCGCCCGGTCACCGTGGCACTCGGGCAGATCGCCGACGCGGACTTCGGCGCCCGCCGTGGCCTCGGCGAAGTCCAGCAGCGACTCGCCCGCGATTTCGTTCATCGACAGCCAGGTGCGCCGCAGGTCTTCCCTGCCGAGCCGCGAGAATCTTAGCAGACCTTCGATGAGCCCGACCATGCGCGTCGCATTCTGCTCGACGAAGCCGAGCAGGCGCCGGCCATCCGCGCTCAGGTTCTCGCCGGCGCTGCTGCGCAGCAGGTGCGTGAAGCCGGCGATGGCGCCGACGGGCGCGCGCAGGTCGTGCGACACCGAGTAGGTGAATGCGTCGAGCTCCTTGATCGCCGCGCGCAGGTCGGCGGTGCGCGCCTCGACGCGCTCTTCCAGCTCCTCGTTGATCTTCTCGATTCGCTCCGCGGCGCTCCTGAGGTCCGTAATGTCGCGCCCGACGCCCCGATAGCCCCGGAACTGCCCCTGGGCGTCGAAGACGGGATCGCCGCTGACAGACACCCAGTGCAGGCGGCCGAGCTTGTCCGCGCGGTGCATTTCGAAATCGCGGAACGGCTCGCGCCGCTCCAGCTGCGCCCGGTGCCGCGCCCAGTCCTCCTCCGACAGGTTGAGCGCCGGGACATCCCATCGTTTATGGCCCAGGTGCTCCTTCGCTTTCAGGCCGATGTGCTTTTCGATGCCGGCGGACATGAAGGTGAAGCGGAACTGCTCGTCCTGCTCCCAGTACCAGTCCGACGACAGCATCGTCAGCTGCCGGAAGCGGGCCTCGCTTTCCGCCAGCAGCGCGCGCGAGCGCTGGGCCTCGGTGGCGTCGTGGAAGATCGCGATCCAGCCGCACACGCGGCCGTCTTCGTCGAACTCGGGCACGAGGCGGCCCTCGAGTTGCAATACGCCGCCGCCCGGCAGGTGGTGCGTGCGCGCGAAGGCGGTGACGTGCCCCGCCTGTACGCGATCCAGGTGACGTTGCAGCTGCGCGAGGTCCTCCGGCAGGAGCAGCTCGCGCAGCGAACGCCCGATCAGCTCCTCGGCCGGACGCCCCATCATCACGGCATAGGCTCGATTGACGAATACGAGCCGGCCGTCCCGGTCGGCGCGGGTGATCATCCCGGGAACGCCGTGCAGGATGTGGCTCAATTCCCGCTGCGCGAGCGCCAGATCGTCCCGCTTGCGGCGCCGCTCCATCCGCTCGCCGGCCGGTGCGGGCGTGACGAGGGCTTCGCGGTAGTGGTGGGCGAATGCGTCGCGGCTGGCGCGCAACTCCATCTCCATGACCGCCTGACGTGCGAGCGCGCGCAGCGCCGCGACCTGCTCGGCCCGGAGCTCGCGCGGTACTCGATCGCAGACGAACAGCGTGCCGAGCGCCTCGCCCTCTCGAGTCACCAGCGGCGCGCCAGCATAGAAGCGGATGCGCGGCTCGCCCGTGACCTGGGCCAGCGCGCGGAAACGCCGGTCGCGCGCCGCGTCGTGCACGACCAGCAGCCTGTGCGGTCGGCGGATGGCATGGGCGCAGAGGGCAGATTCGCGGGGCGCCTCGCGCGCCTCGAGGCCGACGCTCGCCTTCAGCCATTGGTGCGACCGGTCGATCAGGCTGATCGCCGCCATCGGCGTGCCGCAGAGCTTGGCGGCCATCCGCACGATGCCGTCATAGGCCTCGTTGGCCGGCGCATCGAGCACCCCGAGCTCGCGCAGCGCGCGCAGTCGCGCGCTCTCGCTCTCCGGCATTCCTGCCGTGCGCCGTCCCGGGCTATGCCCCGTCCGCGCTTTTCGGCCGTTCGTGCGCACCGCAGCATCCTACGCCCGCGAAATCGGGCGTGGACAGAACGGAACGCGCCGGGTTGACGTAGGTGGATTCCCTACAGGGGCGTGGTCGTCTTCCTGCACGGCGGCGGCGGATTCGCGCCTTATGTGGCAGGCCACAAACTTTTACGCTTCCGGGTGTCAAGCAACGGAGGCGACAGCATGAGCCTGGATTCCGAAGTGGCCGTGATCCGGCAGGTGCCGATCTTGAGCGCGATCAATCCCGCGCAGCAGAAGCTGCTCTGTTTTTCGAGCGAGCGCCTGACCTTCGAGCCGGGCGAGGTGCTGTTCCGCGAGGGCGAGGCCGCCGACGCCGCCTACGTGCTGATCGAGGGCGCGGTGGAAATCACGATCGCGACGCGGGACGGACCCCGCCTCGTCAATACCGTCGAGCGGAACGACATGGTCGGCGAAACCGCGATCTATGGCGACGTGCCGCGCACGGCGACGGCGACCGCCAAGACGCACCTGGAAACCTTGCGCATCTCCCAGGACATGTTCTGCGAGCTCATGCGGGACAATGCGCAAGCCGCACTGCATCTCAACCGCATCCTCGCGCGCCGGCTCGCGAATACGACGGCGCTGCTCAGCGCGACGCTGCGCGCGGCCTAGAGGATCAGGTCGGAACCCTCGGCCGGCGCGTCGCATTCGACGTCGGCGCCGAGGCGCGCCAGAGCCGCGCGCGCCTCGTCCAGCTTCAGGTCGATGTCGTCGTCGGACTGGTCCGGATCGTGGTGGAACAGATGCAGCCGTTTGACCTGCGCGCGCGCGGCGAGGCTGGCGACTTCGCTGACGCAGGAATGCCCCCAGCCCACCCGCGCAGGGTATTCGTGGTCGCGATAGGTGGTGTCGGTGATCAGCACGTCGGTTCCACGCACGAACTCGACGAGGCGCTCGACGTAGCGCTCGTCGCGATGCGCGTCTCCTTGCAGGAACAGCTCGTTGTCGGTGATGTAGCAGATGCTGCGGCCCCGGCAGGCGAGACGATAGCCCAGGCAATAGCCCGGATGGCTGAGCAGCATCGTGTCGATGCGCACGGGGCCGAACTCGAGATTCTCCTCCCGCAGGTCGTGGAAGCGTATGTGCGCGGCGAATTCCCGGATCGTCACCGGGAAGTAGACGCCTTCCATCTGCGCGGTGACGACGCGTTCGATGGTGAGGTCGCCCTGGTAGGGGCCGTAGATATCGACCTGGTTGCCCTTGACATACAAGGGCGCGAAGAAGGGAATGGTGTTGATGTGGTCCCAATGCGGATGCGACAGGAAGATGCGCACCGTGGCCCGCTGCGCCTGCATCGCCATGATCCGGTCGGACAGTCCCTTGATGCCCGAGCCGCAGTCGAAGACGAAAAGCGGCTCGCCGCCGACCTCGACGCTCACGCAGGGCGTATTGCCGCCGCGGCGCACGGTGCGCCGGCCAGGCACCGGCAGGGTACCGTGCACGCCCCAGTACGTGACCAGCACATCCTCGGAAACGATGCCGGCGACCGACTTTAGGAAGGTCGCGCGGTCGATGGGCTTGGTGAGGTAGCCATCGGCACCCAGTTCCTTGGCGCGCCGCCGGTCGAATTCGTAGGACTTGGTCGAGAGCACGACGATCTTCAGGCCGGCGAGCTCCTCGCTGCGCCGCAGCTGCCGGATCAGCTCGAAGCCGTCCATTTCCGGCATCATGATGTCGGTGATCACGCAATCGGGGCGCAGGACGGCAATTTCCTGCAACGCCGAGCGGCTCGACTGGCTGGTCGTGACGTCGTGCCCGGCCGCCGAAAGCAGTTCGGCGAGTACGGAGAGCGTCACGGCATCGTCGTCGACCGCGAAGATCCGCATGTAAAAGATTGTAGCGGAATTGCCTACACGGTCCTCCGCGCGAACCCCTACGAGGGCCCCGGGCCGGCGCGCATTGAGGCTGCGCGAGGGCGGTGTCAGAATACCGATTCCCAAACTGATCGCAGCCGCGCCGGACCTTCCCGCACATGACCCGCCGATCCGCAGGCAATTCCGTCTACGTGGCGAAGCCCGTTGCGACCGGGGCGCCGATCGATCACGCGATCCTTGGCACGTTGCTCTGCAACGACGGCGCGGCGGTGCGCGCGGTGCTCGGCCAATTCCTCG
>Ga0335084_10006821_pt1 | contig 11355 bp, 7 predicted proteins | sample Lox_Sample_44_FD_206721 | JGI IMG/M metagenome (GOLD analysis project Ga0335084, IMG submission 206721) | Soil microbial communities from Loxahatchee National Wildlife Refuge, Florida, United States - Lox_Sample_4.4 | ecosystem: Environmental > Terrestrial > Soil > Wetlands | place: USA: Florida...
CCTCCTCGCGCGCACCGACCTCCCGGGAATCATCGACTGGCGCTCGGAGCGCCGCGCGGTCGAGGCCTTCCTCGAGCGGATGCCTTTCCGTCTCGATCCGGATGCGCCGGCGGTGGCGCTCGCTGCAGGGGAGAAGCAGAAGCTCGAGATCCTGAAGCAGCTCTATCTCGGGGTCCGGGTGCTGATCCTCGACGAGCCGACGAGCGTCCTCACCCCGCAGGAGGCCGACGAGGTGCTCGCTCACGCGCGCGCGCTCGCCGATACCGGTGCGCTCACGGTCGTCCTCATCACGCACAAGTTCCCGGAAGTCCTTGCCCACGCGCGCGAGGTGACCGTCCTGCGGGGCGGCCGCAACGCGGGAGGTGGCGCGGTTGCCGAGCTGGACGCCAGCGCACTGGTGCTCATGACCTTCGGCGAGCGCCCGATCGCCGCCGCCACCGCGCACGCGGACCACCCGGCCGGCGCGCCGTATCTCGAGCTTCGCGGTCTCTCGACGCTGAACGACCGGGGCGCGCCGGCCGTGCGCGAGCTTTCACTGAGCGTGGCTTCGGGCGAAATCGTCGGCGTCGCCGGGGTTTCGGGCAACGGCCAGCGCGAGCTCGTCGAGGTGCTGGCCGGTCAGCGGGAAGCGGAGAACGGCGAGATCATCGTCGCCGGGCAGCCCTATCGTCGCACACGTAAGGAGATGCGCACCCGCGGCGTTTGCCTGCTCGCAGAAGAACCGCTCGCTTCGAGCTGCGTGCGCACGCTCTCCGTCGCGGACAATCTGGCGCTGCGCGATTTCGATGTCGCGCCGTTCTCGCGCGCGGGCGGACTCGTCGACCGCAAGGCGATCGAGCAGCGGGCGCGCGTTCTCATCGATCGGTTCGGCATCCGCTGCGCCGGACCGCGAGCGCGGGTCGATACGCTTTCCGGTGGCGACGTGCGGCTGCTGATCGCACAGAATCCCTGTCTTGGCCTCGACTTCGCCGCGACCGGCGAGATCCGCTCGCGCATCCTCGACGCGCGCAATCGCGGCGCCGCCGTGCTGCTGCTGAGCGAGGACCTCGACGAACTCCTCGAGCTCTGCGACCGCATCGTGGTGATGCTCGAAGGGCGGGTCGCCTTCGCCACCGACCGCCGTCGGGCGAACGCCGCGGAAATCGGCCGGCACATGACCGGGCACCATGCGGCGCCGGCACCGCCCCAAACGGGTGCGGCCCGGGAGCTGACACCTTGAGCGGGCGACGCAACCCGGTAGTGCGCAACGGTCGCATCCGGGAGGCTGGTCGAGCGCCCCGACCGTTAGCGTCGCCCCGAGCGCTCAGCCGCGCGCCCCGATGTCGCCTTCGGTCTTTAGCCACCGCACGGCGGTGCGGAATGCCTCGAGCGTCAGCGCGACCTCGCGCGGCCCGTGCGCCGCGGAGACGACGCCGCCGGGTCCACCCATGATGTCGACGCCGTTCGCGAGCAGGGCGAGCCGGAGGCGATTGATGAGGCTCGGATCGCGCGCGCCCTTGATGCCTTTGAAGCCGAGCCGCAGCGGGTCGAAGGTCGCCGGATCGATCGCGATCCGGCCGGGATTCGGGAAGATCACGAAGGCGGATGCCTCGCCGTAGAGTCCCCAGGGCACCTGCTCCTCGACGAGGACCTGGCGCATTCCGTTGCGGAGCGATTCGGCAGTCGCCTCGGCCTGCGCACAGGCCTCGGTGGTTTCGACCAGCTGCAGGGTAGCGACCGCGGCGGCAGCGCACAGCGGGTTGGCGTTGAAAGTGCCTTGGTGGCCGATCTTCTCGCGCCCGGCGGCCTTCGCCGCCACCGGGTCGAGCTGGTCCATGACGTCCCGTCTTCCCGCTACGGCGCCACCCGGCAGTCCGCCCGCGAGAATCTTCGCGAGCACGCAGAGATCCGGAGTGATCCCGTAGCGGGCCTGAGCGCCGCCGCGCGACCAGCGGAAGCCGGTGATCACCTCGTCCATGATCAGCAGGAGGCCGCGCCGCCGCGTCGCTTCGCGAAGGGCGGCGATGAAGCCCGGCGGCAGCGGCACCTGTCCCCACGACGCGCCCGACGGCTCGAAGATGACCGCGGCGATGTCGTCGCGTGTCTCGATCGCCTCGACGGCCGGCGCGACGTCATCCGCGGGCAGGACGATCGACTGCTCGAGGAGCGACGGCGGAATGCCGGCCGGCACCGATCCGTCGAAATGCGACATCGCGCCGGGCGCGACCTGATCGTGCCAGCCGTGGAAGTGCCCGACGAAGCGCAGCACCTTGGGCTTGCCGGTGTAGGCGCGCGCGAGCCGCAGCGCGAGCTGCGAGGCTTCGGTTCCCGACGCGGTGAAGCGGACGCGCTCGGCGCAGGGCACCAGCCGGTGGACGAGCTCGGCCCAGCGCACTTCCAGCTCGTGCGCGGCGCCCCAATGCGTGCCGAGCGCGACCTGCCGCTGGACGGCTTCGACCACGGCCGGGTGCGAATGGCCGAGCAGCAGCGCGCCGTGGCCGCCGAAATAGTCGACGTACTCGTTGCCGTCCACGTCCCATTTGCGCGGACCCGCGGCCCGGGCGGCGTAGATCGGGTAGGGTAGCGTTGTCCGCGAGTCGTGGGTCAGGCCGGCCGGAATCACCCGGCACGCTTCCTGGTAGAGCTGCGCCGACCGCCTGGTGCGCGCGCGGTATCGAGCCTCGATCGCGGAGAGGGATTGGGCGATGGCGGACATCGGCGCAGCCTCCTTTGCTCAGCGATAACCCAGGACTTCGGCGTTGACCACGACGTCGCGGTCGAGCCGCCCGTCGAGGCCGGCCAGCGCGTTCTCGGCCGTCGCGACCGCCATCCGGTCGAAGGCGGTCGCAACGTAGGCGGCGGTGTGCGGCGTGAGCACGACGTTGTCGAGCGCGAACAGCGGATGGTCCCGAGGCGGTGGCTCGGCCTCGAGCACGTCGAGTCCCGCCCCGGCGATGCGGCCGTCGCGCAGCGCCGCGATGAGCGCCTGCTCGTCGACGATCGGGCCGCGCGCGATATTCACGACGAACGCCGTGGGCTTCATCGCCGCGAATGCGGGGGCGCCGATCAGGCCGCGCGTCGCCGGCGCGAGCGCGCAGGCGACCACGACGAAATCGGCCTGCTGCAAGCCGGCCTGCAAGGTCTCCGCCCGCGCGTAGCCGTCGCGGGCGACGACCTCGGCCGGGAGGTTGGGGTCGACGACCACGATCCGCATCGCGAACGCGGCGGCACGGCGGGCGATCTGGCGCCCGATCCGGCCGTAGCCGACAATGAGACAGGTCAGGTCGCGGAGCTCGATCGCGCCGAAGGCGCGCGGCCACGCACCGGTCCGCACCGCACGATCGAATGCCGGCCCGCGCTTGGCGAGCGCAAGCATCAGGTAAAGCGCATGCTCGGCCACGGTGTCGGCGTTCGCGCTGCCCGTGGTCGCGAGCGGGATGCGGCGGCGCGTGAGCGCCGGCACGTCGAAGTTGTCGTACCCGGCGCCCATGCGGCAGGCGACGCGCAGGCGCGGTGCGCATTCGATCAGGTCCGCACCGAGCGAGGGCTGCTCCATCACCATCACGACCCCGTCGGCGGCAGGGAGCGCCTCGCGGAGCGCCGCCGCGGTGGGCTCGGGCAGAACCCGGACCGCGACGTCGCCGCGCGCGGCGAGGACGCGCATCCCGGGGTCGGGGAGCGCTTCGGTGAGGACCAGGGTCGCTGACATGCGTGTCTCGGGCGCTCGGACCGGCCCATTTTGCAGCATCGGCGTGTCCCGGGGAACCGCCGGCCGAGCGGCTCTTGCACCCGCCGTGCGATTGATGCGACCATCATCCGGGCAAGGCTCGTGCCACGCGCGCTCGAGCGCGGCGTGCAGCGATTCGACCCGGAACCCACAGGAGAAGACCATGTTGCGCCGTTCGCTCGCTGGAATCGTGCTCGGGGTGTCGGTTGCGTTGGGAGCGTCCGCGCAGGACCTGCCGAAAAATCAGTTCAAGGTGATCGGCCTGAACAGCCCGACGGTCGCGTCGATCGTGGACGAGGTGCCGTTCTGGCGCGAGACGCTGCCGAAGGCCTCCAATGGCGCCATTACCGCGGACATCACGCCGCTCGACCAGATGGGCGTCGACGACAAGACGATGCTGCGCCTGCTGCGGCTCGGCGTCATGGACTTCGCCGGCATGGACATCTCCAAGATGGCGGGGGACGACCCCCGCTTCGAGGGTTGCGATCTCGCCGGCATCACGCTCGACGCCGACAAGGCGCGGGCGGGGTGCAACGCCTACCGCGAGGTGATCGACCGGCAGATGCAGAAGAACTGGAACGCCAAGCTGCTCGCGTTCGGCGGCAACCCGCCGCAGGTGTTCTGGTGCCGGGGCATGCTCGGCGGCCTCGCCGACCTCAAGGGCAAGAAGGTGCGCGTCTTCAACAACACGATGCGCGACTTCCTCGGCGGCGTGGGCGCGACCGCGGTCAGCATGGCCTTCGCCGAGGTCGTGCCGGCACTCAGCAACGGCGTGGTCGATTGCGGCGTCACCGGCAGCCTGTCGGGCAACACGGCCGGCTGGCCGGAGGTGACGAAGTCGCTCTATCCGATGTCGCTCGGCTGGAGCATCAACATCATGGCGGTCAACCTGAACACCTGGAAACGCCTCGACCCGAAGACGCAGGACTTCCTGCTCGCGCAGGTGAAGTCCTACGAGGACAAGATGTGGCAGACGCTGAAGAAGGCGACGGCGGAAGCGGACAACTGCAATACCGGCAAGCAGCCTTGCACCATGGGCAAGCTTGCCAACATCACCATCGTGCCGGTGAAGCCGGCCGAAGCTCAGCAGCACAAGTCGCTCGTCGAGGGTGCGGTGCTGGCCGGCTGGGCGAAGCGTTGCGGGCGTGAATGCACGGTGGAGTGGAACAACACGGTCGGCAAGGCCCTCGGCCTTACCGCGCCGACGAATTGAGCGGTGCGTAGCCGGCCGTCGGGGACCCCGTGGAGGGCCGGATGGACGCGTTGATGCCAGGCGTGCGGCGCCTGACGCGCCTCGGCCTATGGTTCGGCGGGGCGTTGGTGCTCGCGGCGGCGGTCCTGATCGGCATCGACGTGTGCCTCCGGAAGTTCTTCACGCAGTCGATCGGCGGCGCGGACGAGCTCGCAGGCTATGCGCTCGCGATCGGCACCGCCTGGTCGCTTGGCGCCGCGCTGATCGACCGCGGGCATATCCGCATCGACTCGCTCTACGTCCTCTTTCCCACGCGGCTGCGCCTCGCCCTCGACTTCGTTGGATTGATCCTGTTCGTCGGGTTCTTCGGCCTGATCGCGTGGCACGGTTGGAACGTGGTCGAGCAGTCCTGGAGCGCCGGCTCGCGCAGCCAGTCGGCGCTGCAGACGCCCACGGTGCTTCCACAGGCGATCTGGTTCGTAGGGCTGGTGCTCTTCGTCGCGGTCGGGATCGTGCTCTTCGTCCACGCGCTGCGCCTTGCAGCGCGGGGTGAGACGGGCGCCGTGGCAGCGGTGATCGGGACGCGCTCGGCGGAAGAGGACGTCGAAGCCGAGATCCACAGCCTCAAAGAGCGGCAGTCGCAAGGGTAGGGCGAGCTCGGCATGCTGCTCTGGGCGCTCGTCATCCTCATCGTCGTGCTCGGGCTTGCCGTGCCGGTGGCGGCCGGTCTCGGCGTGCTAGGCCTCGCGCTCTCGGAGCTCTACTCCAAGCTGCCGCTGACGCTCGCGATCGGCGAGATGAGCTGGGCGACGTCGAACAACTTCCTGCTGGTCGCGATCCCGTTCTTCGTCCTGCTCGGCGAGGTGCTGCTGCGCTCCGGCATGGCCGAGCGGATGTACAACGCGCTCGTGCTGTGGATGCCCTGGCTGCCCGGCGGGCTGATGCACTCGAACATCGCCGCCTGCGCGATGTTCGCCGCCACGTCGGGCTCGAGCGTTGCGACCGCCGCCACGATCGGCACCGTGGCAATGGACGAGATCCGCAAGCACGGCTACTCGGAGCGGCTCTTTCTCGGCACGATCGCCGCCGGCGGCACGCTCGGGATCCTGATCCCGCCGTCGATCAACCTGATCGTGTACGGCGTGCTGACGGACTCGTCGATTCCGAAGCTCTATCTGGCCGGCATCTTCCCCGGGCTGGTGCTTGCCGGCCTCTTCATGCTGACCGTGCTCGCCTTCTGCATCGCCCGGCCCGAGCTCGGTGGACGCCGGACCACGGCGACGTGGGAGATGCGAGTGAAGGCGCTGCCCGACCTCATCCCGCCGCTCGTGATCTTCATCGCCGTTATCGGCTCGATCTACGCGGGCTGGGCCACCGCCACCGAGTCGGCCGCGCTCGGCGTGCTCGCCGCCCTCGGGGTCGCCGCCTGGCATCGCCGGCTCAGCGTGCGCATGCTGCTCGACGCGTTCGAGGGCACCATGCGGACCACCGCGATGATCATGGCGATCCTGATCGCCGCCTATTTCCTCAACTTCGTGATCACGTCGATCGGCCTCACCGCGCAGGTCACAGCGTTCGTCACCGGGCTCGGGCTCACATCGACGCAGCTCCTCGTCGCCGTGATCGTGTTCTACCTGATTCTCGGCTGCTTCATGGAGACGCTGTCGATGATGGTCGCGACGGTGCCGATCGTCGCGCCGATCATGTTCAAGGCGGGCTACGACCCGATCTGGTTCGGCGTGCTGATCGTCGTGCTGATGGAGACGGCGATGATCACGCCGCCGGTCGGCATCAACCTCTACGTCGTGCAGGGCCTGCGCACGCGCGGGAAAATCGACGACGTCATCATCGGCGCGGCGCCGTTCGTCGCGACGATGATGGTGATGATCGCGGTCCTCTCGGTCTGGCCGGCGCTTGCGTTGTGGCTGCCGCAGCGGGCGGGGAACTGACCGCGGGGGCTAGGCGAACTCGATCACGATGTTGCCGCCGGCGTCGAGGCCCGCCTTGGCGCCCGGCGGAATGACGCAAGTCGCGTCGTACTCCTCGATGATGAGCGGCCCGACGCGTGCCAGGGCGAGGTCGGAGCGTCGGAGGATCGGCGTCTCGACCCAGCCGTGCTGCGCGCCGAACCAGGCCGGACGCGGCGGCGGCGGCTCGGGTTCGGGCCGGCTCGGGCGCACGCGCGCGGGGACGCCCGTGCCTTCGCCCAGACCCTGCCCGACGACCTGGATCGACACCAGCTCCACCGGCTCCTCGGGGCCTGCGCGGTGGCCGTAGGTCTTCTCGTGCTCCTCGCCGAACGCCTCCTCGAGATGCGCGACCATCTTCGCGTCGAGCCGTCCGTCGGGCACCGGCACCGTCAGCTCGTAGGTTTGCCCCTGGTAATGCAGCGCGGCCGAGCGCCGCAGCCGTGCCTGCGCACCGCGGAACCCCTCGATCGCGAGCTGGGTCATCGCCTGATCGGCCAGCGCGTCCCAGGCGCGCTGGATCTCCTCCAGATCGGCCTTGCGCAGGAGCCGCCGGAAAGTCCGCGAGAAGTGGTGCTCGACGTCGGCGTAGAGCAGCCCGAACGACGAGAAGAGCCCGGCGGAAGGAGGCACCACCACCCGGCTCATGCCGAGGGCGCCCGCCATCCCGCAGGCGAAGAGCGGGCCGTTGCCGCCGAACGCGAAGAGCGCGAACTCGCGCGGATCGCGTCCGCGCTCGGTCGACACCGCCTTGATCGCGCGGATCATGTTCGACGCCGCGATCTGGTGTGCGCCGTACGCGGCCTGCTCGGGCGACAGCTTGAGCGGTGCGGCAATCGTCTCGGTGAAGACCCGCCGCGCCTTCTCGGCGTTCAGCTTCAGCGCTCCGCCCACCAGGTGCGCGGGGTTGATGTAGCCGAGCAGGACGTTCGCGTCGGTGACGGTCGTCACCGTCCCGCCCTTGTCGTAGCAGACCGGGCCCGGCGACGCGCCCGCGCTCTCGGGGCCGATCTGCAGCGCCCCGCCTGCGTCGATCCAGACCAGCGATCCGCCGCCCGCGCCCACCTCGGCAAGGTCGATCGCGGGCACCTTCAGGGTGTAGCCCGCGCCCGTTAGCAGCCGGGAGCCGACCATGATGCCGGCGCCTACCGAGTACTCCGCGGCGCGCGTCACCGCGCCGTCCTCGACGATCGAGGCCTTGGCCGTCGTGCCGCCCATGTCGAAGGTGATGACCTTCGGCAGCGCCTTCGCGCGCGCGAGCGCCTGCGCGCCCACCACGCCGCCCGCGGGACCCGACTCGATGATGTTCATGGGGCGCTCCACGGCGGCGCCGTCGGTGGTGAGACCGCCGTTCGACTGCATGAGGAGCAGCCGCGCCGGGATGCCCGCCTCGTCGAGCCCCTTGCGCAGGGCGCGCAGGTAGCGCGCGACGATGGGCATGACGTAGGCGTTCACGACCGTCGTCGAGGTGCGCTCGTACTCCTTGATCTCGGGCAGCACCTCGCACGAGACGCTGAGCGGCAGGTCGGGCGCTTTCGCGCGGACGAGCGCCTTGATCGCGAGCTCGTGCGCCGGGTTGGTGAACGAGTTGAGCAGGCAGATCGCGATCGCCTCGACCTGCTCGGCGAGCAGCACGTCGACGGCTCGCTCGGCGTCCTTCCGGTCGAGCGGGCGCTCGATCCGGCCGCGGGCGTCGATGCGTTCGTCGACCACCTGGCGCAGATAGCGCTCGACGAGCGGTGCCGGCTTCGTCCAGCCGATGTCGTAGAGCCGGGGCATCCGCAGCGTCCGGATCTCGAGGACGTCGCGAAACCCACGGGAGGTGACGAGGCCGACGCGCGCGCCCTTGTGCTCGAGGATCGCGTTCGAGGCGACCGTCGTCCCGTGCCGGATCTCCTCGATCACCTTGCCGTCGAGCCCGGTCTCCCGGAACACCTCGGCAAGCCCGTCGACGATCGCCTCGGCGTAGTTGCCGACGCTCGAGCCGACCTTCTTCGTGTGGATCGTTCCATCTGAGCCGAGCAGCACGATATCGGTGAAGGTCCCGCCGACGTCGACGCCCACGCGATAGGTGATCATCGGTCCGCTCCCCCACCGGAGGAAGGGATCGGGTCGTGCCACTGCACCTTAGGCACCTCGCGCCAGCCGCGCGCCGCGCGGATCTCTTCGCGGCGCCGCTTCGTCGCCGCCTCGTCTACCGTCCAGCGGCGCACGTCGACCACCACCCCGTAGTCGGCGGCGGCCTTCTCGGGCGAGAGCAGCTCGTTCCGCACGTCCTTCAGCACGGCGGCGGCATCGCGCTCCAGCGGATCGCCCCAGCCGCCCGCGCCGGCGAGCACGTGGCGGAACACGTCGCCGCGCCGCACGGTCATGGTGAGCTTGCCGGGCAGGGAGCGATTCTCGGCGTCGGGGTTGAGATAGTTCTCCGACGGCTGCCCGGGGCTGCCGCCGTACAAGCCGAACGGCCGGTGGTCGCGGCGGTCGGAGCGCACCTGGAGCACGCCCTCGGTCTCGTTGAACCGGTAGTCGCGCTTGAACGGCACGCCGCCGCGATACTTGCCGGCGCCCGCCTTGTCGGGCACGAACTCGTAGGCGAGGAGCGAGATCGGGTGCTCGGCCTCGGTCACCTCGATCGAGTGCGAGGCCATGTTCGCGAACATGTGCGAGTTGCCGTCGAGCCCGTCGGCCCAGGGCCGGGCGCCCCACGCGCCGCAGGTGAAGTCCACGTAGACGAACGGCCTGCGATCGGCGTAATAGCCGCCGATCGAGATTCCGGTGTTGCCGCCGTCGCCCGCCGCCTTCACCCGGTCAGGCAGCATCATCGCGAGCGCGCCGAACATGCAGTCGGTCATGCGGAACCCGGTGAGGCCGCGCGCCGCGCACGCGGCCGGCAAGACGCCGTTGCCGACCGTGCCCGGCGGGCAGATCACCTCGATCGCGCGGAACACGCCCTCGTTGTTCGGGATGCCCGGCGGCAGGACCGAACGCACGCCGGTGTAGGAGGCGGCCTTGGTGAACGAGAGCGTGTTGTTGATCGCGCCCTTCACCTGCGGGTGAGTGCCGGTCCAGTCGACCACCATGTGGCCGCCGCGCTTGCGCAGGGTGACGAAGAGGCGAATCGGCTGGCCGTAGTCGATGCCGTCGTCGTCGATCCAGTCCTCGAAGCTCCACTCGCCGTCGGGCAGCTTCTCGAGCGCCGCGCGCGTCAGGCGCTCGGCGTAGTCGATGGTCTCCTTCATGTAGATCCGGGTCTGCCCGGCGCCGTACTTGCCGACGAGCTCGGCGAACTGCCGCTCGGCGATGTGGCAGGCCGCGAGCTGCGCGCGCAGATCGCCGAACACCTGCACCGGGAGCCGGACGTTTTTCTCGATGAAGGTCATCAGCGTCTTGTTGAGCTTCCCCGCTTCGTAGAACTTGAGCGGCGCGATGCGCAGGCCCTCGGCGTAGATCTCGGTGGAATCGGACGCGTTCGACCCGGCGACGCGTCCGCCGACGTCGGTGTGGTGACACACCGTGCAGGCGAACGCGAGCCGCTTGCCCTCGTGATAGAGCGGCTTGAAGACGAAGATGTCGGGCAGGTGCATGCCGCCGTCGAACGGGTCGTTCATGATGAAGACGTCGCCCGGCGCCATGTCGCCGCGGTAATGGCGCATGATCGATTCCATCGCCGTGGGCACCGACCCGAGGTGCCCGGGGAGCGTGAGGCCCTGCGCCACCAGCTTGCCCTCGGCGTCGGCGAAGCCGGTCGAGTAATCCATGTTGTCCTTCAGCACGCCCGAGTAGGTCGTGCGGAAGACCGTGAGCGCCATCTCGTCGGCGATCGAGAACATGGCGTTCTTGAAGAGCTCGAAGGCGATCGGATCGTGGTCGGCTGTCATTCGCGCGGCGGCTCCTGCGAGAGCGGCCAGTATATGATGCGTCGGACCAGAGTGACGAGAAGCGGGGAGGGCGATCAGAGATGGGTGGCGCCGACGTCTATGGCGCGCTCGGTGTCAAGCGCAGGGTCAACGCCGCCGGGACCCTGACGCGGCTCGGCGGGTCGCTGATGGCACCCGAAGTGATCGACGCCATGGCGGCGGCCGCCCGCTGGTCGGTGGACATCGGCGAGCTTCAAGCCGCGGCGAGTCGCACGATCGCGCGGATCACCGGCGCGGAGGGCGGGCTGGTGACGACCGGCGCTGCCGCGGCCCTCACCCTGGCGGCTGCGGCGAGCATGACGCGCTGGGACATCGGGCGGATGGCGGCGCTGCCGCACACCGAGGGCTTTCCGAACGAGATCCTCCTGCCCCGAACGCATCGCACCGGCTACGCCCACGCCTTGCAGGCGGCAGGGGCACGGCTGGTCGATCTGGGTCACAACGACCGCGGGACCGGCGCCGGCGTGCGGGGAATCGAGCCGTGGGAGATCGAGGCCGCGATCACGCCGCGGACCGTCGCGTTCGCCTTCTCGGCGAACCCGTCCAACATCCAGGATCTGGCGGTCGTGGTGC
>Ga0335084_10006822_pt1 | contig 11355 bp, 9 predicted proteins | sample Lox_Sample_44_FD_206721 | JGI IMG/M metagenome (GOLD analysis project Ga0335084, IMG submission 206721) | Soil microbial communities from Loxahatchee National Wildlife Refuge, Florida, United States - Lox_Sample_4.4 | ecosystem: Environmental > Terrestrial > Soil > Wetlands | place: USA: Florida...
CGCCTGGCGGTTCTCGGTGTAGTCGGCGAGGCGCTCGAGCACGTTGTCGAGGCGGCCGGCCTGCTCGCCGGCCGCGACGGTGGCGCGGTAGATCTCCGGGAACACCTGCGGGAACGCCGCCAGGCCGTCGGCGAGGCTGCGGCCCTCGAGCACGCGCGCGCGCACGCCCGAGACGATCGCCGCGACCCGCGGCTTCTCGGTCTGCTGCGACACGGCGAGCAGCGCCTCCTCGAGCGGCAGGCCGGCGCGCGACAGGGTCGCGAGCTGGCGCGTGACGAGCGCGAGGTCGCTCGAGGACACGAAGCGCAGCAGCGACAGCCGCGACCGGCCGCGCGCCGCCTCGCTGCGCTCGACCTCGGCGACGCTGACCGGCAGCAGCTGCTGCTCGCGCAGCAGCTGGCGGATCTGGCGCGCGGTGTCGCCCTCCAGCAGCCCGCGCCGCTCGCGTCCGGCCGCGTCGAGGGCCGTGTATTCGAAGGCGGGCATGGGGCGCTGGCGCTCGGCCGGTCAGTCTTCGCGGGTGACGCGCAGCACTTCCTCGAGGGTCGTGACGCCCGAGAGGATCTTGTGCCGGCCGTCGTCGCGGATCGAGGGCGTCGCCTGGCGCGCGTGCCGCTCGAGCTCGAGCTCGCCGGCGCCGTCGTGGATGAGCTGGCGCATGGCCTCGTCGACGATCGCGAGCTCGTAGATGCCGGTGCGGCCGCGGTAGCCGCTGCCGGCGCCGGTGGCCGGGCGGTACAGCGTCGCGTCCTCGTCGCGCCGCAGGTTCAGGAACTTGCGCTCGTAGTCGGCGGCGGCGTACGGCACGCGGCTGGCGGGATCGAGCACCCGCACCAGGCGCTGCGCGAGCACGCCGAGCAGCGTCGAGGACAGCAGGAACGGCTCGACGCCCATGTCCCTGAGGCGCGTGATCGCGCCGACCGCGGTATTGGTGTGCAGCGTCGACAGCACGAGGTGGCCCGTCAGGCTCGCCTGCACCGCGATCTGCGCGGTCTCGATGTCGCGGATCTCGCCGACCATGACGACGTCCGGGTCCTGGCGCAGGATCGCGCGCAGGCCGCGGGCGAAGGTCATCTCGACCTTGGTGTTGACCTGGGTCTGGCCGATGCCGTCGATGTAGTACTCGATCGGGTCCTCGACGGTCATGATGTTGCGGGTGTCGTCGTTGAGGCGCTCGAGCGCCGCGTACAGCGTCGTCGTCTTGCCCGAGCCGGTCGGGCCGGTGACCAGGATGATGCCGTAGGGCTTCTGGATCAGCTCGTCCATCGCCCGCTGCGTGGTCGGGTCCATGCCGAGCGAGGCGAGGTCGAGGCGGCCGGCCTGCTTGTCGAGGAGCCGCAGCACCACGCGCTCGCCGTGCCCGGCCGGGATCGTCGAGACGCGCACGTCGACCGGCCGGCCGGCGATGCGCAGCGACATGCGCCCGTCCTGCGGCAGGCGCTTCTCGGCGATGTCGAGCTTCGACATGACCTTGATGCGCGACACGACGATCGGCGACAGCGCCCGGCGCGACTGCAGCACCTCGCGCAGCACGCCGTCGACCCGGAAGCGGATCACGAGCCGGTTCTCGAACGGCTCGATGTGGATGTCGGAGGCGTTCTCGCGCACCGCCTGGGTCAGGACCGCGTTGATCAGCTTGATGATCGGCGCGTCGTCCTCGCTCTCGAGCAGGTCCGAGGGCTCGGGCAGCTCCTCGGCGATGTGCGCAAGGTCGGTGTCGCCCTCGAGGCCCTCGGCCGCCTCGGCGGCGGCGTTGTTGCCGCTCTCGTAGGAGCGCTGCAGCAGCTCCTCGAAGCGCGCCTCGCTGACCCGCTCGATGAGGAGCGGCGCGCCGAGGAAGCGGCGCACCTCGGCCACGCCCTGCGGGTCGGCCCCGGCGCGCACGAACACCTGCGCCCGGCCGGCGTCGATGCCGCGGCAGAGCACGCCGTGCTTGCGCGCGAACGCGAACGACAGGCGCCGCTCGGGGCCCGGCGCGAGGTCGCTGGCGCCGGCGCTCATTCGTTCGGGCCCGCGGTCGTGCCCTGCGGCGGCGGCGCCTCGGGCGGCGCGGCCGGGGCCGGCGGCAGCGGCGCGGGCGGCGCCGGTGGCACGGCGCCGGGCGGCGGGCCCTGCGTCGCCTTCTTCTTCGGCGTCTCGACCGTCACCGGGCTCGGCTGCAGCGTCTTGAGGTCGGGCAGCACCGGCCGGCCCTCGCCCGGCATCAGCGCCACGTTCGGCTTGCCGCCCATCTGCAGATTACGCACGAAGTTGTACTTGGCCTCGGTCTCGCTCGCCATCTGCGCCGGCGTCACCAGGATCTTCGGCCGCATGAACACCATCAGGTTGGTCTTGGTCTTCTTCGAGCTCTTGGTCTTGAACAGGTAGCCGAGCACCGGGATGCTGCCGAGCAGCGGCACGCGCTGCTCGCTCTCGGTGACCTCGTCCTGGATCAGGCCGCCGAGCACGATGATCTCGCCGTCGTTGGCGAGCACGCGCGTCGTGATCACGCGCTTGGAGGTCTGCACGTCGACGGTCTGGATCGCGCTCTTGATCAGCGCCGACACCTCCTGGTCGATCTTGAGCAGCACCGTGCCGTCGTCGGTGATCTGCGGCGTCAGCTTGAGTATCGTGCCGACCTCCTGCCGCTGGATCGTCTGGAAGGGCGTCACCGAGGTGCCGGTATTGCCGATCCCGCCGGTGTTGCTGGTCGCCGCGGTCGAGTACTGGCCGGTCACGAACGGTACCTCGGTGGCGATCTTGATCGTGGCCTCCTGGTTGTCGAGCGTGACGATCGTCGGCGTGCCGATGATGTTGGTGCTCGCATCGCCGGCGATCGCGCTCAGGATCGCCGCGAAGTTGGTGCCGGTGCTGCGCAGCCGGCCGATCGCGAAGGTGGCCCCGGTCGGCACGGCCGCGGCGGTGATCGCGCCGCTGCCGCCGTTGGCCTGCGCGCCCTGGCCGGCCAGCACCGCGGCGGCGACGCCGGCGATCGAGGTGCCGGCATCGCCGATCGGGCTGTTCCAGAGGCCGACGCCGATGTTGCTGCCCGAGCCGTCGACCGCCCAGTTGACGCCGAGGTCGATGCTCTTGTCGGCGCTGAACTCGACGATGATCGTCTCGACCTGCACCTCGAGGCGGCGGATGTCGAGCCGGTCGACGACGTCCATCAGCTGGCGCATCAGCTTCGGCGGCGCCGTGATCACGAGCGCGTTGGTGGGCACGTCGGCCCAGATGGTCGTCGACTTCTCCTGCGCGCCCTGCGCGCCGCCCGCCGCCGCGCCGGCGGCGCCGGTGGGCGAGGTGCTCGCCTGGACCTGCTCCTTGAGCTTCTGTGCGATCTTCTCGGCCTCGGCGTAGTGCAGGTAGCGCACCACCGTGCCGCCGCCCTTCTCGACCGGCGTGTCGAGGTGCGCGACCAGCGCGCGCAGCCGCAGCCGCTGGTTGCGCTCCCCGGACAGGAGCACGCTGTTGGTGCGCTCGTCGGCGATCAGCTTCGCGCTCGCGCCGGCCTCGGGGCCGGCGGCCGCGCTCAGCTGGTTGACGACCCGCACCACCTCGGCGGCCGAGGCGTTCTCGAGCCTGAGCACCTCGATCTCCTCGTCGCCGGCGCGGTCGATGCGGTCGATGATGCGCATCATGCGGCTGACGTTGTTGGCGCGGTCGGAGATGATCAGCACGTTCGAGGCCGTGTAGGCGGCGAGGTGGCCGTACTGCGGGATCAGCGGCCGCAGGATCGGCACGAGCTGCGCCGCGCTGATGTTCCTGAGCGCGACCACCTGCGTGACGACCTCGTCGGAGGTCGAGCTGACGTGCTCGCGCAGGTCCTCGCCCGGCACGGTGCGCGCGTTGGCGTCGGGGATGATCTTGTACACCTTGCCGGACTGCACCGCGACGAAGCCGTGCACCTGCAGGATCGCGAGGAACGCCTCGTAGAACGCGTCCGCGTTCATCGGCGTCGCCGACAGCATCGTCACCTGCGCCTTGACCCGCGGGTCGATGATGAAGTTCTTGCCGGTGACCTGGCTCACCGCCTCGACGATCTGCCCGAGGTCCGCGTCCTTGTAGTTCGGCGTGATCATGGTCTGCTGGCGCGGCTCGGCCGCGGCGAGGCTCGCCGCGAGGCACAGAGCCACGAGGACCGCCGGCCGGGTGCGGCGGCTCGGGAGGGGCGGGGCGGAGTGGTTCATGCGGGATCTCAATGGCGGACGCGCCGGCGGCTGCCGGCAGGTGGCTCAGTCGGTCTTGGACGGCGGCTCGGCCGGCGGCGGGACCTCGGGGGGCGATGCGGCGCCGGCGGGCGGCGCGCTGCCGGCGGGCGGCGCGCTGCCGGCCATCGCCGCGACCTGCGCGGTGTCGACCGTGAGCTGCTGGACGACCCCGCCGCGCTCGATCGTGACGTTGGCGGTGCCGGAGTTGCCGAGCGAGCGCAGGATCTCCATGCCGTGCTGCGCATCGCCGAGCGGCACGCCGTTGATCTGCGTCACGAGATCGCCCGGCTGCAGGCCGAGCCGCGCGAACTTCTGGCGATCGCGTCCCGCATAGACCCGAAATCCCTTCAGCTGCCCGTTCGCGTACATCGGCATCGGCCGCAGCACCTCGCCGATGACCTCCGGGCCCTGCGCCACGAGCCGTTGGACGCTGTCGCCGAGCGCGGGTTCCGCGCTGTTGCCGGGTGGCGACAGGCGTGCCGTCCCGCCGCCGCCGCCGCCGCTGGACTGGCGCGGCATCGGCAGCGTCTCGAGCGCACCGTCGCGGTCGAGAACGACGCGGTCGGGATAGACCTCGTGCAGCCGCACGCCGCCCGGCAGGCTGCTGCCGGCCGCGTACAGCCGCGCCGCCTGGGCGGTCTCGCCGATGATCGCGAGCCCGGCCTTGGGGTCGCGGACCGCGAGCGTGCCGGCGAGCACGAGCGCGACGCGGGTGCGCGGCGCGTTCTCGCCACTCGCCCCGGCGGCGGCGGCGGGCGCGCCGAACACCGGCGCGCGCAGCAGCGCATCGAGGTCGGTGCGCGCCGTGCGCGCCGGCAGCGGCGGCGGCGGCGGCGCGCGCCGCGCGCCGGGCACGAACTTCCAGACGAGCAGCGCCAGCTGGCCGGCGATCGCGGCCGCGGCGAGCAGCGCGAGCGCCTGCGGCAGCAGCGCCGCGGCGGTCGCCGGCCGCGCGAGGCGCGACAGCCGCGCCGGCAGGGCGCGCGGCAGCTTCACCGCGCCCACCGCGGTGCGTGGGGCGCGGCGCAGCCGCACCGCGCTGGGACTGTGGCGCCGGACATCCGTCGATGATACGGGCACGGCTGCAAGGGTCACAAGCGCGCCGCCCGCAGCGCGGCGCGCAACCCCGCGGCCGGCGCGGGGCCGGCCGCTGCCGGGCGACTTGTCTTCGGCGGCCCGCGTCCCTATAAAGGACTTCGATGAAGCCCGACGACCCCGCCGGCGGAGTGCGCCACGAGCCGGGCCACAGTCTCGTGGTCGAGGAAGCGGCGCCGCGGCTCAAGAAGCCGCCGCTGTTCCAGGTGCTGCTGCTCAACGACGACTACACGCCGATGGAGTTCGTCGTCGACGTGCTCGAGCGGATCTTCGCCATGGACCGGGTCAAGGCGACGCGCGTGATGCTCGAGGTGCACACCCGCGGCAAGGGAGTGTGCGGGGTCTTTACGTACGAGATCGCCGAGACCAAAGTGGCCCAGGTGACGGCGTACGCCCGCCAGCACCAGCATCCGCTGCTGTGCACGATGGAAGAAGCGGACTAGCAACCGACACGAGGACAAGCGCGTGCTATCGAGCGAACTCGAGTTCTGCCTCAACGGTGCCTTCCAGGGCGCGCGCGAGGCCCGCCACGAGTACATGACGGTCGAGCACCTGCTGCTCGCGATCCTCGACACCCCGAAGGTGCGCGAGATCCTGCGCGCCTGCGGCGCCGACCTCGCCAAGCTCAGGCGCGACCTCGAGAACTTCATCGCCGAGACCACCCCGAAGCTCGGCGCCGACGACGACCGCGAGGTGCAGCCGACGCTCGGCTTCCAGCGCGTCCTGCAGCGCGCCGTGTTCCACGTGCAGTCGAGCGGCCGCAAGGAGGTCTCGGTCGCGAACGTGCTGGTCGCGATCTTCAGCGAGAAGCAGTCGCACGCCGCCTACCTGCTCGGCATGCAGGACGTCACCCGCCTCGACGTGGTCAACTTCATCTCGCACGGCCTCTCCAAGTCCAAGGACGAGGGCGGCGAGAAGGACGACGCGCCGGGCACCGAGGCCGCCGAGCGCGGCGAGTCCGAGAGCCACGGCAGCGCCCTCGACAAGTACTGCACCAACCTCAACCGGCTGGCCGCCGAGGGCCGCATCGACCCGCTGATCGGCCGCCAGCTGGAGGTCGAGCGCACGATCGAGATCCTGTGCCGGCGCCGCAAGAACAACCCGCTCTACGTCGGCGAGGCCGGCGTCGGCAAGACCGCGATCGCCGAGGGCCTGGCGCGGATGATCGTCGAGAACAAGGTGCCGGACGTGCTCGCCGACTGCACCATCTTCTCGCTCGACATGGGCTCGCTGATCGCCGGCACCAAGTACCGCGGCGACTTCGAGAAGCGCCTCAAGGGCGTCCTGACGGAGCTGCGCAAGCTGCCCGGGGCGATCCTGTTCATCGACGAGATCCACACCGTGATCGGCGCCGGCGCCGCCTCGGGCGGCGTCATGGACGCCTCGAACCTGATCAAGCCGGTGCTCGCCAACGGCGAGCTGCGCTGCATCGGCTCGACCACCTACCAGGAGTACCGCGGCATCTTCGAGAAGGACCACGCGCTGTCGCGGCGCTTCCAGAAGATCGACGTGGTCGAGCCCTCGGTCAGCGAGACGATCGAGATCCTGAAGGGGCTGCGATCGCGCTTCGAGGAGCACCACGGCGTCAGCTACGAGGACGAGGCGCTCAAGGCCGCCGCCGAGCTCGCCGCGCGCTACATCAACGACCGGCACCTGCCCGACAAGGCGATCGACGTGGTCGACGAGGCCGGCGCGCGGCTCAGGCTGACACCGGTCGCGGCGCGCGCCACGCGGGTCACGGTCGAGCAGATCGAGGCCGTGGTGGCGCGCATCGCGCGCATCCCGCCGAAGCAGGTGTCGACCTCGGACCGCGAGGTGCTCAAGAACCTCGAGCGCAACCTCAAGCTCGTGATCTTCGGCCAGGACCAGGCCATCGAGTCGCTGGCGGCGGCGATCAAGATGGCGCGCTCCGGGCTCGGTGACCAGCGAAAGCCGGTCGGCTCGTTCCTGTTCGCCGGCCCCACCGGCGTCGGCAAGACCGAGGTCACGCGCCAGCTCGCGCTCGGGCTCGGCGTCGAGCTCGTGCGCTTCGACATGTCGGAGTACATGGAGCGCCACACGGTGTCGCGCCTGATCGGCGCGCCGCCCGGCTACGTCGGCTTCGACCAGGGCGGGCTGCTGACCGAGGCGATCACCAAGCACCCGCACGCGGTGCTGCTGCTCGACGAGATCGAGAAGGCGCACCCGGACGTCTTCAACCTGCTGCTGCAGGTCATGGACCACGGCACGCTGACCGACAACAACGGCCGCAAGGCGGACTTCCGCCACGTGATCATCGTCATGACCACCAACGCGGGCGCGGTCGACATGGCGAGGAACGCGATCGGCTTCACGCCGAGCGACCCGACCAGCGACGGGCTCGAGGCGATCCGGCGGATGTTCGCGCCGGAGTTTCGCAACCGGGTCGATGCGATCGTGCAGTTCGCGCCGCTCGAGCCCGCGACCATCGAGCGGGTCGTCGACAAGCTGATCGTCGAGGTCGAGGCGCAGCTCGAGCAGAAGGGCGTGCAGCTCACCGTCGAGGACGACGCGCGCCGCTGGATCGCGAAGAAGGGCTACGACCCCAAGATGGGGGCGCGGCCGATGGCGCGGCTGATCCAGGAGCGGATCAAGCGGCCGCTCGCCGAGGAGCTGCTGTTCGGCCGGCTCGCCGGCGGCGGCACGGTGCGGGTCACGCTCGCCAAGGACGGCGACAGCCTCGAGGTCGAGGCGCGCGGCGCCGAGGAGCCGATGCTGCTGAAGTGAGGCGCGGCGGCGCCGCGCCGGCGGCCGCGGCCCGGGTCAGCGGCCGCGGTAGACGATCCGGCCCTTGGTGAGGTCGTAGGGCGTCATCTCGACGGTGACGACGTCGCCCGTCAGGATGCGGATGTAGTTCTTGCGCATCTTTCCCGAGATGTGCGCCGTGACGACGTGGCCGTTCTTGAGCTTCACCCGAAAGGTGGTGTTCGGCAGGGTCTCGACGACCTCGCCTTCCATCTGAATCGCTTCCTCTTTCGGCATTCTCGGTCCGGCTGACGTTGAGGCGGCGCATTGTGCACAAACGCCGCTGGCGTGGCAATTAAAGCTGTCGCGCCTGCGCTACGGCTGGCCCGGGCGCGTGGCGTCGATGAGGCGCGCGAGCCGGCGCAGGAACTCGCCGCGCGGCAGCGTCTGCGCCCCGAGGCTCGCGAGGTGCGGCGTCGGCATCTGGCAGTCGATGAGCCCGATGCCGGTCGAGCGCGCCTCGTCGATCAGTCGCGCCAGCGCCACTTTCGAGGCGTCCCGGGCCCGGCTGAACATCGACTCGCCGAAGAACATGCCGCCGAGCCGTACGCCGTACAGGCCCCCGACCAGTCGCCCGTCATGCCAGGTCTCGACCGAGTGGGCGAGCCCGAGCCGGTGCAGCTCGGCATAGGCGCGGCGCATCGAGGCCGTGATCCAGGTGCCCTGGCCGTCGCCGCGTGGCGCGGCGCAGGCGCCGATCACGGCCTCGAAGTCGGTGTCGAGGCGCGTCTCGTAGCCGCGGTTGCGGATCGACTGGCCGAGGCTGCGCGAGGGCCGGAAGTGGCGCGGGTCGAACACCGCGCGCGGGTCCGGCGACCACCACAGGATCGGCTGGCCGGGACTGAACCACGGGAAGATGCCGCGCCGGTAGGCACCGAGCAGCCACGCCGGCGTGAGCGCGCCGCCCGCCGCGAGCAGCCCGTTCGGATCGGCGAGCGCGGTCGCGGGGTCCGGCAGGCGCGCCGGGTCCTCGTCCGCGGCGAGCCAGGGCAGGGGCGGCGGGCCGCTCATCGCCGCTCGGGCGCAAGCTCGAGCGGCCGCTCGCCGGCCCGGAACGGCACGTGCCGCTCGGTCTCGGCGGCGTAGGCCTCGACCGCGGCCCGCTCCTCGGCGAGGAAGCGGCCGATCGCCGCGGCGAAGCGCGGATCGTCGATGTGGTGCGCCGAGTAGGTCAGCGTCGGCCGGAAGCCGCGCGCGATCTTGTGCTCGCCCTGCGTGCCGGGCTCGAAGCGCGCCAGGCCCTCGCGGATGCAGTAGTCGATGCCCTGGTAGTAGCAGGCCTCGAAATGCAGGCTGTGAAAGTCGCCGGCCGCGCCCCAGTAGCGCCCGTAGAGCGTGTCGGCGCCGCGAAAGAAGACCGCGCAGGCGACGAGCGCGCGGCCCTGCTTGGCGAGCAGCACGAGCGGGCGGCAGGCGCTCGTGCGCGACAGCTCGAGGAAGCAGGCGAGGCCGAGGTAGGGCTCGTGCCCGTGGCGGTGGAAGGTCGCGGTCTTGAGCGCGTGCACCGCGCGCCACTCGCCCTCCGACAGCTCGTCGCCGCCGTGCCAGCTGAAGCGGATGCCGGCCTCGGCGACCCGGCGCCGCTCGCGCCGGGCCTTCTTGCGCTTCTCGGCGGTGAAGGTCGCGAGGAAGGCGTCGAAGTCCGGGTAGCCGGCGTTCTGCCACTGGAACTGGCAGTCGATGCGGGTCAGGAACCCGGCGGCCGCGAGCCACTCGCTCTCGGCGCGCGTCGTGAACTGCACGTGGATCGACGAGCAGCGCGGCAGGCGGGTGCGCGCCGCCTCGAGGAGCTCGCGGCGCACGCGCGCGGCGTCGGCGCCCGGTCGCACCAGAAAGCGCGCCCCGGTCGCCGGCGTGAACGGGGTCGCGGCGACGAGCTTGGGGTAGTACTGCGCGCCGTAGCGGCGGTAGGCCTCGGCCCAGCTGAAGTCGAAGACGAACTCGCCCCACGAGTGGCTCTTCTCGTAGAGCGGCAGCGCGCCGACGAGCTCGCCGGCGCAGCGCAGCGTCAGGTGCGACGGCTTCCAGCCGGTCGCCGCCGCGACCGCGCCGCTGCGCTCGAGGGCGGCGAGGAACTCGTGCCGCAGGAACGGCACGCCGCCGTGGTCGAGCGCGTTCCATTCGGCGGGCGCGACCTCGTCGATGCTCGCGTGACAGGCGCAGCCCCGGGTTGCGGCGTCCACGGCGTCCCCTTCAGTGCCCCGCGTCAAGCCGCTCGAGGTAGCGGTCGGCGTCGAGTGCGGCCATGCAGCCGGTGCCGGCCGAGGTCACCGCCTGGCGATAGACGTGGTCGGCGACGTCGCCGGCGGCGAACACGCCCGGCACGCTGGTCGCGGTGGCATCGCCCTCGAGGCCGGTCTTGACGGTGATGTAGCCGCCGCGCATGTCGAGCTGGCCCTCGAACAGCTGCGTGTTCGGCGTGTGGCCGACCGCGATGAAGACGCCGTGCAGCTTCAGCTCGCGCTTCGCGCCGCCGCCGACCGCCTGGATCCGCAGGCCCGTGACGCCCGAGTCGTCGCCGAGCACCTCGTCGACCGTGTGGTTCCAGACGATCGAGGCCTTGCCGGCGCGCTCGCGCTCGAACAGGTGGTCCTGCAGGATCTTCTCCGAGCGCAGCTTGTCGCGGCGGTGTACCAGCGTGACGTGGCGGGCGATGTTGGTGAGGTAGAGCGCCTCCTCGACCGCGGTATTGCCGCCGCCGATGACGGCCACGTCCTGGTTGCGGTAAAAGAAGCCGTCGCAGGTCGCGCAGGCCGAGACGCCCTTGCCACGAAACGCCTGTTCCGACGGCAGGCCGAGGTAGCGCGCCGAGGCGCCGGTCGCGATGATGAGCGCATCGGTCGTGTACTCGCCGCGGTCGCCGTGCAGGCGAAAGGGGCGCCGGCCGAGGTCGACGCGCTGGATGTGGTCCTCGGCGATCTCGGTCTGGAAGCGCTCGGCGTGCTTGCGCAGCCGCGCCATCAGGTCCGGCCCCTGCAGGCCCTCGACGTCGCCCGGCCAGTTGTCGACGTCGGTGGTCGTCATCAGCTGGCCGCCGACCTCGACGCCGGTGACGAGCAGCGGCTTGCGGTTGGCGCGGCTCGCGTAGACCGCGGCGCTGTAGCCGGCGGGACCGGAACCGAGAATCAGGAGGCGGGCGTGGCGGGGAGTCGGCATGGGGCGCAGGGGTCCTTGGCGGCGGATGGACGCGGAGCGCCCATGGTAGGCAAAAACGCGCACGAAGGCAGGCGCCCGGCGCCGCGCCGCTGGCACCGGGGCTACTTGAGACGTATCATGGGCTTAACCGTCGTTTCTCGTTCAGGATCTT
>Ga0335084_10006823_pt1 | contig 11353 bp, 10 predicted proteins | sample Lox_Sample_44_FD_206721 | JGI IMG/M metagenome (GOLD analysis project Ga0335084, IMG submission 206721) | Soil microbial communities from Loxahatchee National Wildlife Refuge, Florida, United States - Lox_Sample_4.4 | ecosystem: Environmental > Terrestrial > Soil > Wetlands | place: USA...
GATCAGCTGGCGGTGGTGGCCACGCAGACCGACGCCCAGCTCAAGGCCGGGATGATCTCGCAGCTCGACGTCTTCGAGAACGAGCGCACGCTGCTGGAGGCGCAACAGGCCTTGCTGACGAGCCATCAGCAGGTGTTGTCCGACACGGTCACGTTGTACAAGGCGCTCGGTGGCGGCTGGGCCCCGATCGACGTTGCGAATGCACGCAACTGAAGCGCCGCCGACGGGTCTGGCACCTGACCCTGTGAGGATCGATACCGTGCAGGCGGCAACCGACCCTGATCACAGCGTCGAAGTCGTGCTCCAGCCGCTGTCGCGGCCCGACCTCGGGGACATCCGCATCTGCGGCGTGTCCGTGATCGGCCGGACCGAGCAGCCGTTCGCGTCATTCCCGCACGACGTCCTCGCGATGTTGTCGCGCCGGCACGCCCGCGTCCATTGCGAGGACGGTGCGGTGTACGTCGCCGATCTCGGCAGCCGCAACGGGACGACGGTCAACCGCCGCAGCGTGGGCCAGGCCCCATGGCGACTAGACAACGGCGACGAGGTCTGCTTTGGCGGCGCGCTGGCATACCGCGTGCAGATGACTCCGCGCGCAGCGCCAGGTCTGCACGAAGCATTCGTGCTGACGCTCACTCCAGTGTCCAACGGTTCGGGTCTCCAGCCGATTGTCATCGCGCGCTTCCCGCTCGTCGTCGGCAAGAGTGACCCGGCGTTCGCCCGCTATCACGACGACCACGCGCGACAGGTGAGCTTCCTGTCGCGCCGCCACGCGCATATCTTCAAGAAGGAGACCGGCGCGTACATCGAGGACCTGGACAGCACCAACGGCACCTTCGTCGACGGCATTCGGCTGCAGGGGCACCCGGTGCGGCTGGAAGACGGTGTGTTGATCGCGTTCGGCGGCGAGCACTTCACCTACCGCGTGGGCATTCAGGATGGCTCGGCGATCGCAGCGGCCGCCGCGGCCGTGGCGAAGCCTCCGGACGCGCAAGCGGCACGCAGGCCTGTCGACGAGCCCGGGGTTCGCGACAAGACGACCTTCGTTGCGGCGCCGACGTCCTTTCTCGAAATCTTTTGCGCCGACGACCAGCCCGAGCAGAAGGCACAGGCTGACGGGTCGACGGCAACAGCCGTCGGCCGTGTCGAATCTGCCCTTCAGCCGGCCAAGAGGGCGGCCCGCAGTCGTTCGGCCGTCCTGCTGTCCGAGGTCGCTGCGCTGATCTTCGCCCACGAAGGTGACCGGCGCCGCTGGTGGAAGGTGGCGGCCGCGGCGGCCGTGCTGGCCGCGCTGACGGTTGGGCTTTCCCTTTGGGGCCATGCGGAGCGCGCCCTGAAGGACGCCATCGAGCGAGGCGACTACGCGCAGGCCGCGGCGCTCGCCCATCAGCGGTTGCTCGAGCACCCGGACGATGCCGACATCCGCTCGGTGGCGACCGAGACCCTGCTGAAGGCCAACGTACCGCTTTGGCTCAAGAAGCTGCGCTCGCAGGACTTCGACGGTGCCCGAGCCGCGCTCGCTCGGATGTCCGATCTCGGCACGAGCAATCCTGACGTGCGTTCGCTGATCGGCGAGCTCGAGTGGCTGGGCAATCTGGAGCAGCTGGTCGTGACCCGCGGCGGGCCGGACGCGCCGTTCCGCATCTATGCCGACGAGCGCCGCATTGCAGCGCTGATCGATCGCTGGAACGGCAACACCGGGGAGCACCAGCGCGCGCTGGCCCGCATCGAGTCGTACGTGCCGGAGTTCAGCGAGCCGTACGCCGAAGCATTGACGCACCTGCGCAAGCTGCAGAGCGACGCCACGGTGTACTTGGCTGCGATCGACCGGCTGAAGGCCGCGATCGCAGCCGAGCTCGGTCGCGACGAGCCGCAGGCACTCGATCCCGTGTTGAAGGAAGCCGCCGAGAAGTACCCAGGACTCGGTGGCCTCGACAACGTGCGGCAGGACCTGGCGCAGTACGTCGAGTTTCGCAGCGAGCTGCGCAACCGCAGGTCCGCGCGCCTGTTCGTGCTGCTGCTCGGCGCGCACTTCACGACGCCACCGTTCCAGGATGCCTACCGCGCGCTGTCGGCCAGTCAGCGGCTGCCATCGGCCCAACTGCTGCAGCAATACGCCGCGGCCACCGCGGCATGGAAGCAGGGCAACACCGGCGACGGCGTGACCGGCCTGTTGACGATCGCCGCCGGGCCGTGGGCAGATGCGATCAATCTGGAGGCTCAGCGCCGCCAGCGCGTGATGGCCCAGTTTGCCGCGCTTCAACCGTTGCGTGCGTCGGCAGGATTTGCCGAACCCTTGCTCGCCTTCCGCGCCTCGCTCGATGCAGATCAGGACGTCTACTTCCTGCGCGCAACCCAGTCGGACGTGCAGGCGCAGAGGGATGCGGCACTTGCGCGGGCGAACCAGTCGATGCACCAGGCACGGGTGACGTGGCAAGAGTACCGCGGCAACGGCGCCATCGAAGCGCGGCAGCGCATCGAGACCACCGTTTCGACCTCGTTCCGCCGCCGCGCACGACTACTCTCCGACGCCGCCCGCCAGGCGCAGCAGGCCATGGAGATCTATCGGTTGGTCGACGTCACCGCGCCCGCCTCCTTCGTGTCGAGCCGCGACGACATCCGCGCCGAGGTCGAGCAGCAGCGCGCCGCGTTGGAGGAATTGCGCAACGTGCTCGAGCCCGAGCTGCTGCAGACCAAGCTGGCGCTGCTGGAGGGCGCAACATGACCCGAGTCCACCGCGCCGTGCCACTGAGCCAAGCCCTCGGTGACCACAGTTCCGAGGGCATCGCCATCCTCACCAGCGAGCCATGGCGCATTCTGCATGCCCTCGTCTACACGACGATCGGCCTCGTGCTGGCCGGGTTGGCGTGGTCCTTCATCGGCCATGCCGACGTGATCGTGACCGCGCAGGGTGTGCTGCAGCCCGATTCCGACTTGCGGCGCTTCTATGCGCCGGTCGATGGCGAGCTGGCGAACCTCTACGTCGCCGAGGGTCAGCCGGTGTCCAAAGGCGACGTCCTGGCCAGGCTGAATGCACGCGGGGCGATCGAAGCGGCGACCAACGCCCAGCAAGCGCAGCTCAAGCTCGAGGAGGCAGAGCGCGAGTGGCGTCAGTTCCCGGAGACGAAGGCCCTGCTTGAACGCAAGGCCGCGACCCTCCGACAAGCGATGGAGCTGGAGGAGCAGCAGCACGAGAGGCGGCTCGCGCTCGGCACCACCAGGATCGCCGAAGCCCAGAAGGCACAGGTCGACGAGGCGCGCACCAACCTCGAGGAGGCGAGGCGCGCGCGCGATGCAGCACGGGTCGAGGCGGAGAAGTTCGAGCGGGTGTTCGCGGCGACGGGCGGCGGCGGGGTGTCGCAGCTGCAAGTGGAGGCCAAGCGCAATTCGCTGCTGGCCGCCGACAACGCCTATCGCGTCGCGCAGTCGAGGTTGAGCGAACTGTCGGCCCGGCAGTCACAGGAGCTGACGCAGGCCCGCGCCCAGGTGGAAAGCAGCGGCGAGGCGTTGCAGAAGATTCGCCTCGACTACGAAGCGGCCACCGCCGAGCTCGGTAGCGCGGAGGACAAGCTGCGGCTGAAGCTGCAGACCGCGCGGCTGCTTGCCGACACGGCAACACGCATCCGCTTCGAGAACATCGACAAGGACAACTTCTTGCAGATCGTCGCGCCGGTGTCGGGCATCGTCACCGACGTGACCTCGACGCAGCCGGGGGACAAGGTTCGGGCCAATGCGCCGCTTGGCGGCATTGCGCCAAGCAATGCGCGCGCCGTGCTGCGAATCGAAATCAACGAGCAGGACAGAGCCTTCCTGCGCGAAGGACTGCCGGTCAAGCTCAAGTTCAGCGCGTTTCCGTACCAGCGGTACGGACTGATCGACGGGCGGCTCGAGTACATCTCGCCGGCCACCAAGGCATCGGCGCAGACGAAACAGCCGGTCTACGAAGGCCGCGTGTCGCTGGCGCGGGATCACTACTTGGTCGCCGACAAGAAGATTCCGCTGCGCTACGGCATGACGGCCACGGCCGAAGTCGTGGTTCGCGCGCGTCGGGTGGTCGATATCGCGCTGGATCCCTTTCGCCAGATCGGCGGATGACGCCGCAGACCCATCGAGTTCAACGCCAAGGATCGGATGACATGACAACGCTGCTGAAGATTGACGCCGACACGATCAGCGTGGACGCGTTCCTGCGAACGTTGAAGCTCAGTGGCCAGTACGAGGGACTGATCGAGCAGACCGTCAGAGACCGTCTGACGGTACTCGCTGCGAAGAAGCACGGCATCCGCTTGACCGAGCGGGAGGTCCAGGAACGAGCCGATCAGTTTCGGCGCGTGCGCGGATTGCATCGCGCAGCCGACACCAACAAGTACCTCGACGCGATGCGGGTCAGCCTCGAAGAGTTCGAGGAGTTCATCACCGACAGCCTGTACCAGGAAAAGATGATGGCGCAGGTCTGCAGCGAGCCGGCGGTGCAGTCGTACTTCAAGCTCCACTCCCCCAAGTTCGACAGCATCGAGGTCAGCCACATGGTGCTCGATGCCGAAGGCAAGGCCAAGGAGATGCTGTCGGTACTGGCCGACGACCCCGACAGTTTCGAAGAGATGGCGCGCGAGCACTCGATCGCCGACACGCGCGCGCAGGGCGGGCACATCGGCAGGGTGCTGCGCGGTTCACTGCGCACCGACGTCGAAGCCAAGGTGTTCAACGCCGCGGTCGGCGATCTGCTCGGGCCATTCGCATCGCCGGATCGCTCGGTCTTCGAGATCTTCCGCGTCAACGCGCGCAATCCCGCGCGACTCGATGCCGACACCCGCACCGAGGTGCGCCGCCTGCTGCGCGAGGAGTGGCTGCGCGCGCGCGCCCAGGAACATGTCATCGAAGCCTGCTGAGATTCGCAACCATGGATCCCATGAGCACACAACAGGCAAACCCCCGCGTCGACTTCCTGGCCTCGGTCGACTTGTTCTCCGCGCTGACGCGCGAAGACCTCGAGCGCCTCGCGACGGCGGCCGAAGCGCGGTCGGTGACGCTCGGCGACCCCGTCTGCAAGGCCGGTGACGTCGCCGACGGCTTGTTCGTGGTGAAGTCGGGCTCTGTCCGCGTCTTCAGCGACCAGGGCGGCAAGGAGATCAGCCTCGGCGTGCGCAAGGCCGGCGACGTCGTCGGTGAGATGACGCTGCTGCGCGAGCATCGGCACGAGCTATCGGCACGCGCGTCGGGCAAGGCCGAGCTGCTGTACATCCCGCGCCGCGTCGTCGCCCCGATCGTCGCGGGCAACCCCGCGGCGCGTGCGTTCATTGCCAGCCGGGTCGCGATCGGATCCGCGGGCGGGCTGATCAGCCAGCTGTTCGATCTGCGCGGCAAGGTCGACAAGGTCGAACTCGACGAGCTGATCCGCAGCGTCGGCGTCAAGCAGGTCGCCGCCGGCAAGACCATTCTGGCGCAGGGTTCGCGCGACGACCGCCGGCTGTACGTCGTGCGCCATGGCGAGGTGCGCGTCGTGCGCAACGACGACGGCATCGACTACCCGCTGGCCACGCTGCGCCAGGGCGACACCTTCGGCGAGAGAGCCTGCCTGATGCGCCAGGACCAGATCGCGTCGGCCACCGCCGTTGCCGATACCGCGCTGCTGGTGATCCCGGAGAAGACGGTGCACCTGATCCTCGAGCGCAGTCCGAAGCTGCGCGAGGCCCTGCAGGAACGCATCCGGGTGATGGATCGCGAGCTGCAGAGGCAGAAGAAGCTCGCCGAGCGGCGCCAGCAGTCGGTGCTGCTCGATCTGCAGTCGAAGGCGGAACTCGGCGCCAACGTGATCCGCCGCTTTGCCTGGATCCAGCAGGCCGAGGAGATGGACTGCGGCGCCGCGTGCCTGGCGATGATCTGCAAGCACTACGGCGTCAACATGACGCTGGGCAAGCTGCGCGAGATGGCCAATGTCACGACCAGCGGTGCGACGCTCGACAGCCTCGCGCGCACCGGCGAATCACTGGGCTTCACCACGCGCGGCGTGCAGTGCACCTTCGACACGCTGCGGGGTTTCGATCTGCCCTTCATCGTCCACTGGGAGGGCTACCACTACGTGGTGGTGTACGGCGTGTCCGCGCGCCAGGTCTGGGTGGCCGACCCCGCGACCGGCTTCAAGAAGCTGACCATCGAGGAGTTTGAGCGTGGCTGGAGCGGAACCTGCCTGACCTTCACGCCGCGTGCGGATCTGGCCCGCGAAGCGGCCGAACGCTCGCCGTGGGTGCGCTTCGCGCGCTACCTGGTGCCACACCGCAAGATCCTGTTGCACCTGTTCATGGCGACGTTCGTGATCCAGGTGCTGGGCATCGTGCCGCCGATGATCATTCAGAACATCCTCGACGGCGTGATCGTGCACCAGAACGTCAACCTGCTGCACTTGCTGATCGCCGGTCTGATCATCTCGAACCTCTTCACGCAGCTGATGGCGACGATCCGCGCGGCGCTGTCGAACTTCATGGTGCGCAAACTCGACTTCACCATGATGTCGCAGTTCTTCCGCCACACGCTCTCGCTGCCCTACTCGTTCTTCGCAAAGCGCAAGACCGGTGACATCTTCGCGCGCTTTCAGGAGAACCAGACGATCCGGGCCTTCCTCACCGAGACGACGGTCAGCACCGTGCTGAACCTGTTGATGATCTTCATCTACTTCTCGGTGATGTTCTTCTACAACGTCAAGCTGACCTTGTTGCTGATCGCGTTCGTCATTCCCATCCTGGCGCTCACGGTGCTGGTGACACCGAAGGTCAAGAGCTTCGCGCGCGAGGTATTCGGCGCGTCGACCGACGCCAAGGCATACCTGATGGAAGCGCTCGGCGGCGCGGAGACCGTCAAGGGCATGGGCATCGAGCGCCCGGTGCGCTTGAAGTGGGAGAAGAAGTACGCCAAGTCACTCGAGGTGCAGTACCGCGCGCAATCGTTCAACATCACGGTCGGGCTTGTGGGGCAATTGCTCAACGCAGCCACCACGATCGCGATCCTGTGGGTGGGCGCCACTCTGGTGCTGGATCGCGAGCTGACCATCGGCCAGCTGATCGCCTTTAATGCCCTGATGGGCAGCGTGCTGGCCCCGCTGATGGGATTGGTCGCGCTGTGGAGCTTGTTGAACGATGCGGCCGTGGCGATGGAGCGCCTGGGCGACGTGCTGGATCTCGAGCCGGAGCAGAAACCCGAGGACCTCGCCGCGCGGGTCGCGCTGCCCGATCTGCGGGGTGACATTCGATTCGACGGTGCGTATTTCCGCTACGGCGGCAGCGAGACACCGTACGTTCTCGAGAACATCAACCTGGAGATCAAGCCCGGTGAGACGGTGGCCATCGTCGGTCGCAGCGGGTCCGGCAAGACCACGCTGGCCAAGCTGCTGGTCGGGTTCTACACACCCACCGAGGGCAAGCTGATGGTCGACGGCTACGACATCAACGTGATCGACAAGGAGTACTACCGGGCGCAGGTCGGCTACGTGATGCAGACCAACCTGCTCTTCTCGGGCTCGATCGCCGAGAACATCGCCAGCGGCGACGAAACTCCGGACCGCCGACGCATCGAGGAGGTCGCCAAGCGCGCCGACGCCCACGGATTCATCAGCAAGATGCCGCTGGGCTACGAGCAGGTGGTCGGCGAGCGTGGCATGGGGCTCTCGGGCGGCCAGATCCAGCGTCTGTGCATCGCGCGGGCGCTGTATCACGATCCGCGCCTGCTGGTGTTCGACGAAGCGACTTCCGCGCTCGACACCCAGTCCGAGAGCAACATCATGACCAACATGGACGACATCCTCAAAGGCCGCACCGCGGTGATCATCGCCCACCGCTTGAGCACGATCATGCGGGCCGACAAGATCCTTGTGCTGTACGAGGGCAAGGTCGTCGAGGTGGGGCGGCACGACGAACTCGTCGAGCGCCGCGGCATGTACTACGAACTCGTGCAAAAGCAGCTGAGTGCCGCGACATGAGAATTCTCGATCAGGATGCCGATGCCGTGTCGACACTCTCTTACGCAGGACTGATCGAGAAGATCGAGATCCTGCGCTCGACGCTGCGTTGGGCCTCGAGTCTCGAGCGGCCCGAAATCGAGAAGGTGCTGCGCCAGGCAAGTGCGCTGCGCGACGAGGTGCTGCAACTGTCGCACAAGGAGCGTTTCGTGCGGGCCGCAACGGCCGAGCCGTCGCGCCCCGACCTCTCGCTGCGCCGGCGGCGTGAGGCCCTGATCGCCCGCAGCTTCAGCTTTGAAGGCACGTTCGGCGACAGCCCAAAGCTGCTCGAGGCGCTGGAGATCGCGGAGAAGGCTGCCCCCACCGCGCTGCCGGTGCTGATCGACGGAGAGAGCGGCACCGGCAAGGAACTGATGGCCAAGGTGATCCATGCCAACGGCGATCGTGCCGACCGACCTTTCGTGTCGGTCAACTGCGGCGCGATCCCCGACAACCTGCTCGAGTCGGAGCTGTTCGGGCATTGCAAGGGCTCGTTCACCGGCGCTACGGGCGATCGCAAGGGCAAGTTCGAGAGTGCGCACACCGGCACCATCTTCCTCGACGAGATCGGCGAGCTGCCGTTGTCAGGGCAGGTCAAACTGCTGCGCGTCCTCGAAGCACACGAGATTCAGCGGGTTGGCTCCGACCAGCCCACCAACGTCAACGCGCGGGTGGTCGCCGCCACCAACCGCGACCTCCGCAAGCTGATCAAGGAAGGCAAGTTCCGCGAGGACCTGTTCTATCGCCTGAGCGTCATCCACGTCTCGCTGCCGCCGCTGCGCGAGCGCAGGGACGAAATTCCACTGCTGATCGACTACTTCGGTGATGAGGCCGCCGAGGCGTTGAAGCGGCGCCCGATCGCGTTGACACAACGGCTGCGCGCGTTTCTGCTCGACTACGCGTATCCGGGCAACATCCGCGAACTGCGCAACCTCGTGTACCGCCTCTCGTGCCTGGCTGGCGAGACGGCCGACTGCGGACACTTGCCCGCCGATATCCAACCGCTGCTGGCGGACAGGGGCGCGGCCGGTCCCGCACCGATCGGCAATCACGAGACGGTAAGCGCAGATGCCCTGGGTGAAGCCAAGCGTCTCGCCAGCGACCAGGCGGAGCGCGCGTTCCTCGAACGCGGCCTGCAGGAGGTCGGCGGTCTCGTCACGGAGCTCGCACGCCGCTGCGACATGAACCGGTCGCACGTGCAAACGCTGCTCAAGAAGCACGGCATTCGATCGAAGAACTTTCGCGAAGCCGCCCGTACCGAGAGCGGAAACTAGCGCCGGCTCAAACTGGAGTCGTCAGCACCGGGTGCAACAGGGTGCGATCCGGGCTGCCCAGGTCTTCGGCGTGCACCGCCACCACCGTGATGTTGTCGCGGCCGCCCCGCTCGAGCGCCATGTCGACCAGCGCATCGGCCGCCAGCCGGCAACTGCCCGGCAGCAGAGCCTGCTCAATGGCCACTTCTCGCACTTCGTTGGTCAGGCCATCGCTGCACAGTAGGAAGACATCGCCATCGGCAACGTCGACGATCACGTCGTCGAGCTCCAGCATGTCGGCGCCGCCCAATGCGCGCGTAATCACGTTCGTCGGTGGGCGGTCGAGCGTGTCGTCGGACGACAGCATGCGCCGCGAGCGCACAAACTCAAGCTGGCTGTGATCGCGCGTCAGCTGCCGGAGCCTGCCGGCTCGATAGAGGTAGATGCGACTGTCACCGGCCCACAGGCATGCGCAGCGGTGCTCCGATGTCAGCAGCGCGGCGATGGTGGTGCCGATGACGGCCACGTCCCGTCGGGTGGCCTCGGCGCGCAGGCGGCGGTTGGCTTCGCTCAGGCGTGCTCTGGCCGTGCAAAGACGCTCCTCCAGGCCGCCACCTGATGGCAGGTCCATCAGGCTACGGACCGCCACCCGGCTTGCAAACTCGCCCAGCGAGTGGCCGCCCATGCCATCGGCGACGGCCCATACGCCGCACTTGGGTTGTTCGAGGCACGCGTCCTCGTTGGCCTGACGCACCCGTCCGGGGTGGGAACGCGAGGCCGATGTCCAGTGGATCGAGCCGGAATCGATGCTCACGAGGGCACCCTTCGCGTGGTCTAGGTTGCGGCGGTCAAGGCTGCGACAGCAGCAGCGGCGCAATGTTCATGTTCACCGAGTTCTGCCCGGCGTTGACGTTGATCTCCGAGTTGGGAGCCGAGTTCTCGACGTTGATGTTCTGGAACTGCAGCGTCAGTTGATCGGCGATGAAGTTGATCTGGTTGAAGATGATCGGGACGATGGGCAAAGTCGGGCGCAGGAACGGCCTGAACGCACCGAAGACCCACGGCGCACCGCCCGCACCTTTGACCGCTGCCATCGCCTTGTAGTCGAGCGCGCGGCTGGTGGGGAGATCGTTGATGGTGGTCGTGGCCATGATGAGTAGTCCTTGTGAATTCTCGGTCGCTTTGGCGCTGGGGGTGGGAGCCGACGGCCCCCACCCGCCCGCAAGCGGTCCAGATCAGCTGCGCAGCGCAGCCAGGAAGGCGACGAACTTGTCGCCCGAATCCTGCCTGTTTTCGATGCTGCCGTTCTGGGTGCCGCTGATATCGATGAAGTTGTTCACCGCGGCGCCCGGGGCCGTCCCGATGACGATGGGCGCATTGATGCCCATCTGCTGGAGGAGCGTGTTGACACCGGCCGCGCCGTTGTCGCCACCGACCACGGCGCCCATTTCCTTGGCGTCGAGGTCCTTGCTGAGGTCTTTGATCTGCATTTCAGTTCTCCGTGAAAGGATGAGGATGAATTACTTGCGCAGGAACACCGGCAGCAGAGCCAGGAACGAGTCCCCGGCGTCCTGATAGCTGACGATGTTGGCGTTCTGCTCGCCGTGCACGTCGATGTTGGTGTTGGCCGTGCCAAGCACACCCACCACAGACGGCACCGTCAGACCCATCAGTTGGCCGATGGTGTTGGTGCCGGCGGCACCGTTGTTGCCACCGTGCACAGCCGAGAGGGCCTCGGTGTCGAGTTCCTTGCTCAGGTCTTGGATTTGCATGTCAGTTCTCCAAATGAGTTGAGTGAGTTGAATGGTGCCGCGGCTTAGAACGGCAGCGCGAAGCGGGGGAACAGGGGCAGGATCGCGAACAGGTCGCCGGCGCGCTGATCATTGAGGATCGTGGCGTTCTGCGTGCCGGTGACGCTGACGTTGGTGTTCGCCGGGCCAGCGGCGCCAACCACGACGGGCACCGACAGGTTCATCACCTGGCCGATGGTGTTGTCCGCGGCGCTGCCGTTGTTGCCGCCCTGCACGGCCGAGAGGGCCTTGGCGTCGAGTTCCTTGCTCAGGTCTTGGATCAGCATTTCAGTTCTCCGTAAGAAGATGGTTGAGTGAAGAGG
>Ga0335084_10006824_pt1 | contig 11353 bp, 7 predicted proteins | sample Lox_Sample_44_FD_206721 | JGI IMG/M metagenome (GOLD analysis project Ga0335084, IMG submission 206721) | Soil microbial communities from Loxahatchee National Wildlife Refuge, Florida, United States - Lox_Sample_4.4 | ecosystem: Environmental > Terrestrial > Soil > Wetlands | place: USA: Florida...
AAATAGTAAATGACACTGAACTGCTTGAGCAGAGCCGGCAGGAACGAGTTGATCCCTTCCCAAATCAAAATCGCGGCCGCGGGCAGAATCGGATTCTTGAACAACATCCCTGCCACGAGGAAGAAGCTTCCATATCCGACGCACGCGAGAACCGTTACGCCAACGTAGATCGCGGCGTGCTCGAGACCATGATTGTTGTAAAGGTACGTGTTTTCTGCCTGTGGGGTGAAGTGCCAAAGAAAGGCGCCTGTCTGCAGTAGTATGCTCGTTACGAAAATGACGCAGGTGGCCAACAGTCCCGCCAGAAATTTTCCCACCATCAGGACTTCCCGACGGACGGGAGCAAGAAAATAAAAGTGCAGACTCTTGTCCAGAACCTCGCCACGGAACAAGTTCATGAAGACTCCCAGACAGCCGAAAAAGATCGCCAGTCTGAGGAAGAAGAACTGGAAAATCCCCGCGAACATGATCGAGTCCTCACCTTGATTGAAGCCTTCGTGAACGTGAACGCTCTCGACCTTGCCGTCCACTAGCCCCAGATAGAGCTCATTTACTCCATCGGAATATTGATAATCTTCGTGTGCAATTTCCTCGCTGGAATCAGGCCCTTTCGGCCTGGTTTCGGTCCAATGAAAAGTAATCGGAGGTTTTCCAAAGAGCGCGCTGACTTCCTCCTTCGTCATGCCAGGTTTGGCCGCAAGAAGGTCCTGATATGACAACGTCTTCTCGCCGCGCCGAGCGAGCCTGGAAGTCTGATGCTGCTGGTTGGTCATAGCCACCGCATATGCGATGTAAAGAAGCACTGGTAATGCGGCGAGCACATATATCCAGAGCCCGCGCTTGGCGAAGAACGTCTTCTTAAGCTCCAAACGAATAACAGCCTTCACCTGCGCCCACCATAGTCGGCTCATCGGGCTACCTCTTCGTTGCCGATCAGGTATTCGTACACGGATAGGACATCATCGTCGGCCGGAGCAATCGATTCGATTTGAATTCCATTCAGAGCGAGTTGGTTCATCGCGAGATAAAAGCGGTCCGCATCACGAGTCTTTAGTAGTAATCCGCGACCATCGTTGTGGATGGCAATTTCGATGATGTGCTCCGATGTAAGCATCTTTGAGGCAAGTTCGCGCGGGCGATCACAACGGATGAGAATCTGCGTCGGATGTTCCTGAATCTCGCTGCGCACGCTCTGGATCTGTCCTTCGGCAACGACATATCCGTTGCTCAACAAGATCACTTGATCGGAGATCACGTCGACTTCATGCAGAATGTGACTCGAGATGATCACGTAGCTACCTTGCGCGGCGGCTGTACGAAACAAGGCAATCATCTCTGCACGGGCAAGCGGATCAAGTCCGTTTAGTGGTTCATCCAAGACCAGGACTTTCGGATTGTGCGCCAAGGCCTGTGCCAGCCGAATTCTTTGCCGCATTCCTTTGCTGTAGCTTCCGATATTTCTCGACGCGGCCTCCACCATGTTCACGCGCTCGATCGCTTGCCAGGCAAGCCGTTCGGATTCTTGACGGTCTCCTCTGGAAAGGCAAAGATACGAATATATGAACTGAAATCCGGTCAGACCCTTTGGGAAGGCATCGAATTGAGTGGAGTACCCAACCACTTTGAAGAGATGTTCTGGATCTTCGGTTGTATACCCTAACACTTGTATCCGGCCGCGCGACGGTTTGACCAGACCGGTCATGAGATTCATCAATGTGGTCTTGCCTGAACCGTTCGGGCCAACCAGGCTGGTGATACCCGGAGGAATCGAAAGGTTGACCTTGTTGACGCCGAGGATCTCCCCGTAGAACTTCGATACGTCCTCGAAAACAATGCGATCGCTCACCGGACTACCTCGTAGGCGCGGACTTTGCGCATGAGGAGCCACAAGCAGATGGAGCAGTAGCCGAGGATAGCGATCCAAGCCTCACCGGCGGAGATCCCGCGATCACCGCCCACCAGGAACAGGTTGGTCCAGACCGTTGCGACCAAATAGATGAGATCGAAGAAACGGCCTTCCTGGATGTGCAGAACGACATTGATCGCTTGCCCAAAACCTGCGCCAAAGAACATTACGGCCAAAAGCAGAGCGCCAGCCACGACTCTCCATTTCACCCATGCCGAAAGGGCCATCGCCAGCAGTGACAGAATCGCAATCCAGATCAGCGAAGAAACGATCAGGCTGCCCGCGATCCACAGGTTGTTCCAGGTCCAAGCCGCACCCGCAAAACTCGCCTGAATGATGAAGAGAATCAGACCGGGTATCCAGGTGATCTCAGAGAGGAGGATTCCGAGCACAGACGACTTTCCCAGTACGTATTCGGCTCGTGAAAAAGGTCGGCAAAAGTACAACGGCAGAGCTCCGTTGGCGAGATCAGGTGAGACCAGGCCAGGGCCGGCGAACGCCGTTAGGAGGAATGCGAGCACACCCTGCACACTCATAAACAGGAGGAAGAACTTGTTGTCGATAGAAACAAATTGCGCGGGCAGGCCGAGTTTCGCCAGGAAGCTTGCGCTATTAGCGACATAGATCCACGCCAGACATCCAATTGGCCAAAAGAAACAGAGAACAAAAAAGCCTGTAAGAAACTTTGAGTGAAAGAGGTTGCGACGAGAGTAGCGAAATAGGACGAGAAATCGTGACCAGGCCGGGGTGAGGCCGCCGGAGTACGGTTTGTAGTTGCGCCGATAGACCGCCATCTATGCTCCCCGCTCTTTCCGAATCCCGTTCAACTCTCCATCGCCTTGAGGAAGATGTCTTCCAGAGTGTCGCGGCGGAAATTCATCCTCCGGATACGAACTTGTTGCTCAGCTGCAACTCGGAAGATGTCTCGTGCTTCGATCCCATCCGCCAGAACCATCTTCATTCGATTGGCGGTGACGGCACATTCGCAACCCAGTTTCTCTACAGCGGCAGTGAAATCCCCGTTCGCGTTGTAGATTTCCAGTTCCAGGAAACGCTTGTTCGCACGACGCTCTTCATCGAGATTCGAATAGTGGGCAACGCGACCCTGTTTCAGAATCAGGACTTCATCGCAGGTATCCTCCACGTCGCGCAGCAGGTGGGAACACAGCACAATGCGCATTTCCTGTCCATCTCGAATTTCTCGAATCATGCGGATCATGCGCTGACGGGCTGACGGGTCCAGACCATTGGTAGGCTCATCAAGAATCAGCAACTTCGGTCCGTGCACAATTGCCTGTGCCAGCTTGGCGAGTTGTTTCATTCCAAGCGAGTACGTTCCCAGTTTTCGGTAGCGCGCTTCAGCCAAGCCAACGTAGAACAATACTTCGTGAGCGCGCTCCAGGGCCACATTCGAGGGCAAACCCGAAAGCTCCGCCATCATCCGAACAAACGAAACGGCACTCATCTTTGAGATGAACGCATCGTTCTCCGGCATGTAGCCAACCAGGCTTCGAATGAGTTTGATGTCGCGGCTGATGTCATGACCAAACACGCGAGCCGAACCAGCTGCCGGCTTGTGGAAACCGAGCAGTGTATTGATCAGGGTGGATTTACCCGCGCCGTTTGGGCCAAGCAGGCCAATGGCTCTACCTCGGAGAGAAGTAGTGAGATTGCACAGAATATCTCGATTGCCAAAGCGAACGGTAATGCCCTGCAGATCAATGAGCGGCACAGCCGGAACACCAACCTGCGAGCCTTGATCGCTAGTTGTTGGTACTCCGGCTTGTGTCAACGTACTCATTGAGTTTCTTGAATCGCATGTCCAGAGGTTCGGCCAAAGAACATCAGAGGCCCGAACGGCCCATTATGACCCATCGTTAACAGGGTTCCCAGGTCAAAGCCCATGAATCCGGTGTTGCTCGCTACGACGATCCTGTCTCGTTCCCCGTAGGCATAGATCATCCCAGGAGCAGAGTTCGCGGTGAGTGCGTCCACCGATTGCTGCTGTCGCGGATTCAGCGCTCCACTTGACTTCAGTTCCTCAGCCAAAGGCCCAACCACCGGCCCGATGTTGTGGTAGAAGATCGCCGAGAAGTTGGTGTAACCGTCAGTCGGCAGAAGAGCCTGGAATGTGGGCGAGTGCGTCAATGTGTATCCAGCTTCGCGAGACTGAATCGCACGCGTGATTGTCCCCAAGTCAGGTGCGGCGATCAGATAGCTGTCGACGAAGGTATAGTCCACTTCGTAGTTCGGCTGATTCGGACTGCTGATCACAAAGTACGTCCGAGAACCAACTTCTTTCTTGGTCACGCGCAGAGAGTGGCCTTGGTTATTCTCGCGGTTGAAGCTGTCGACGAGCTTCTCGATCGTCGCCTGCAGAGTTGTTGGATCGTAGACTTCCATGATTAGCTTCCAGCGGGGGGTGGGGACCATAGGGCCATCGAACGCCATGGTCACTTCCCCACCGAGGGGAGCGGTCATGTCGTTCAATACATTGACCCCAGTCTTCGATTCGAATTCAGCGAGATGCTGGGAGAAATCAGGATCGCCGCTTCCCGCCATTTTGAAAATTTCTTCCATGATGCTTCGCGGATTCTTGATCACCGCCGACGTAACCATGCTGGCGTTGGGAGAAACAAACTCGAGAGATCCCATAGAAGCCGGGGCCGCCAGCCACGATGCCACGCCCTGCCGTTCGGAAGCAAAGGTCAAATCGGCGTGACTCTCTGGCTTACCTCCGACTTCTCGATGTCCCATCATCAGGTAGCGTACGTTCTCCATTCCGGCGGGCAGATCGTGGTTCTTGCTATCCGTGTGTACGTTGGCCGCGACAATTTGTTCCATATCGGCGCAGAATAACCACTCAGCGCCCTGTTCATAGGAGCGGACGATTTGCTGGTAGAACGGCGTCCCGCTAAACGCGCTGTTGCCGCCCTCTTGCGAGCGCCTCACCGTCAGTTGCAACTGTGCCAGGTCAGGTGTGGCGACCAGCAATTCATTGGTCGCGTATACCAATAGTGGATGGCCCGCAGCCGGCGTCACCGACCATGGGTCGCGGACGATCTGCATCTCGACCTGCGATGGATTCGTATTGAGCCTCTTGCTCTCGCTCTGAAGAAAACCGTCCAAGCCAGGCTGTGTCACTCTGGCGAGGACAACAGGTGCCGTATACGTCGTTCCGGTTTTGGCCACTGCGAAAACCACTTCCTCGCCGAGGTAGCCGCTGAAGCTCCTGACCTGATCGAGCACGTCCTCCAGTTTCGGACCATTGCCTTTCTGCTGCTGTTTCCACCAATCCCGAAGCTCTGGGCTCTGTTTCAGACGATCCTGGAACAGCCGGTTTGCCTCAGCGATCGTGTTGGCAAGGTTCGGAATTGCTGCATAGACTACCGTGTGCTCAGGAACGTATGTAAGAAGCTCCGAACTGTACCGCAACCCCGGGCCGGGGATTGCCGCAATCTGCCTTTGCAGCACAGAGAAATCGCCGAGTAGTGACAGATATTTGCTGGAGTTGCGACTCCAGGCGATCTCGTTTTGCACCGGCACCTTTGAGACTGCACTGCTGGAGGTTGTTTGTTCTCCCGCCCGTAGGTCTGTCGAGTTGGCGCCGAAGTCAGTGCGAACAACTCCTTCAATCACTGCTACACGCGATCCCTTGATCCCATGATTGACAGAGAAGATAGTGCCCTTCACTGAGACGAGGCCGTCATCAGTGGCGACATAGAGGTGCCGGCCCGCACGTTGCTTCGCGGCCTGTACGATCACCTGACCATTTCCCAGGCGGATCGTCGTGCCTCTCCACTGCCGCGCAACGGAAAGGTCGGAACGCTGCCCCATTTCCACCAGAGATCCATCCAGCAGACGAACGACAGCGGTCGATCCCTTGGCAGTCCGGATTTCCTCTCCACTCCTCACTTCGTAACCTGCAAGAACCAGATGCGTCTCATTTCCGCTCACGGCATAAAGCGATCCATCCACTGCCTGCACTGCTGCTTGAACGGTGTGCTGTCCGGGCAACATACCGTTGACGAATGCAAATGCAACAATCGCGACTGCCGCAATTGCGGCGGCGCCCATCGTCCAACGCCAAGGCATTACACTTGTGCGCCGTGGTTCAACACGCCACAAACGCTGTGGCTCTCCATCTTTGGCTCGCTCGAGAGCATGGCGGCACGCAACGCACGCATGAATGTGATCCTCAAAAAGAAGCGCACGCGCCGGTGCCAATTGCCGAGCCAAGTATCCAGGGATCAATGCCTGAAGATCTTCGCAGCTTCGAAGAGCGTGCACACGAGGCTCCATGGTTGGAGTTCCGCCGGCAATAGACTTCCAGACTCGGTCGCCAGCCTGAGCGACGACCTTCGGGTCTACCTCTTCATTTCGAATTTCCGAAAGCAAACGATCGAACTTATCGTCTTTCATGACCTGTCTCCTCGATAATGCCCAAGCTCCTTGCGGAGCTGTTGCCGGGTGCGGTGAACAATGACAGCTACCAGCACCTGTGAAATGCCCAGCGTCCGAGCGATCTCCTTATTGCTGAGACCTTCCAGAAATCGCAAGATGAAAACTTCTGCTTGACGCGGCTGGAGTGCGCTCATTGCCCGGGCAAGCGCCTGTCGTAAGTCAGTGGTTTCGCCATGACTGCTGCCGCTCTCGACGTCTACCAATTCCAGAGTGCGGTCGGCCTGCCGCGATCGCACTACATCGAGAGAGGCATTGATGGCAGCACGCCGCAAATAACTTTCTTCATGCTCAACTGTGTGGACCTCGTCAGACCGACGTAGTAATCGCAGGAATATGGTTTGCAGCACATCTTCCGCATCGGCGACGTTTCCCGTGATTCGATAGGCTGTGCGGAAGACCAGTCCGTGATGCGCCCGGAAAGAGCGTTCGAGTTCGTCCGGAATAGCGATTTCGGGTTCCTCAATTAATACGCTTCGCAGGGTACTCCTCCATGCCGCTCACTTACACCCCTAAAGACGAATCGGGCCTCCGGTTTATTACGGAGGCCCCGACAATTTTTATGAGCAGCTAAACCAAGCACTTACAGGCGAGGAAAACGACGGTTTTGATCAAACCTGCAGGGTGCGCAAATATGGAACGCTCTCCTGCATCAGTTCGAGTTTCATCTCCACGAAGTAGTTCTTAATTCCACCAGTCTTCGCAGCCGAGAAGATCTTCTTCCAATCCAAGGTGTCCTTGCCCACAGCCGTGATCTTCTTAGTTGGCGCCGACCATCCTTGAACATGCATGGAAATGAAGCGTCCCGGATACTTGTTGAAGTATTCCGCCGCGTCGAATCCCTCGCTGATTGTGGAGACCTGGAACTGAAACTTGACGAGCTTCGGGTCAAGAAGTTGGAAGAGGACGTCGTAGGTGCGCTTTCCATCGACCATTGAGGTCTCGAACTCCTCGTTGTGCAAGCCCTGCTGGATGCCTGCTTTCGCAGCTTTTTCGCCCATCTTGTTGTATTCGTCCGCTGCGCGCTTCACGTCGTCCATGGTCGGGTTCTTGGGCCCATCGAGGCTGGCCACAAGCATCTGCGTCAGGCCGATATCGGACGCCCACGCAATCCGGTCTTCCTGATTCTTCCGGAGTTCATCTAGGCCAAAGTGAGAGCTCACACACGTGAGACCGGCATCATTAATGATTTTCTTAAGTTCAGATCCTTTGTACTTGACCAGCCCACCAAATCCGTTGTCGTCATAGCCCACTGGCGAGCACATCTCAATACTCTGAAACCCCGCTGCGGCAAGTTGTTTCAGTGTGCCGGGAAAGTCCTTGGCAATCATCTCGCGCACCGGCCAAGTCTGGCATCCGATTGGCAAGCCCAGAGGGTTCGCATGAAGTTTCATCACGCCCGATGACATTAAACCGACCGCTGCTGCCGAAGTACCGACTGTCTTGCAAAACTCTCTTCTCGAAATCGCTGACATTTTGCTCTCCGTGTCCGCTGGTTGCGCGTTAACTGGAAACTACAGTTCCCATCCTTTTCGTCGCTCTGGTCGAATATATTTCTGCCCAAGATCAGAGTTGTTGACCTTCAGGTTGGCTCGATCCCATGTGAGTTTCTCGCCGGTGAGCACCGCGACATTCCCGAGCAGAAGAGTCTCTGTGACCAGATCCTCAAATTCGAAATTCCCGCCCGGCTTCACTTTCCCGCCTTTGCAGGCGTCGATCCATTCCCTCTCATTACCCGGCGACCGCGGCAGCGTTTTTGGAGGCTGCTTATAGCTGTCCATTTTGGACTGCGGAATTAGCTTCGGACGGGCTCCGTTAAATCCGCAAAGAATCTTGCCGCTATCGCCTACGAATAGCAGTCCCTCCTCTTCGTCTTCTTCTCCGCGGAACGGCCGATTGGCTTCCAGTTCGGCCGGTCGAGCCGGTTTGAGTCCGCCGTCGAACCATGTGAACTTTACCGGTGGCATTTCGCCGCGCGCGGGAAAATCGTAGCGAATAATCTCGGCCTGTGGATATGTCTCGTCATAGCGATCCGTTGAACTTGCCTCCACACTCGTCGGCGTTTCGAGCTTCATCACCCGGAAGATCGTGTCGTAGCTATAACAGCCCATGTCACCGAGTGAGCCGCAGCCAAAGTCCGTCCAACCACGCCACACGAACGGAAGGTACGCATGATTGAATGGACGCTCCGGCGCCGGACCCAGCCAGAGCTCCCAGTCCAACCCTTCGGGAACAGGCTGTGTATCTTTGGGACGCTCAAGGCCTTGGGGCCAGAACGGACGGCTTGACCAGTTGTAGACCTCACGCACCGGACCAATTGCACCAGCCCAGATCCATTCACAGAGGAGGCGTGTGTCTTCTGACGCCTGATTCGCGACCGCGATCTGCGTGGCGACGCCTGTCTCGCGAGCAATCTCAGCGATGCGCTTTGCTTCATGAATCGTGTGCGTCAGTGGCTTTTGGCAGAAGACGTGTTTGCCTTTCTTCATCGCCGCTGCCGTAATGGCCGCATGCAGGTGATCCGTGGTGCAGACCACTACTGCGTCCACGTCCTTTTGCTTTTCGAGAAGTTCGCGGAAGTCGACAAATGCTGCGCAGCCACTATACTGACCTGACTTCTGCTTGGTTCCGTAGTAACCTTCGACGATCTTTTGAGCCGGTTCGCGTCCCGCAACTCCATTGGTGGCCTGCAGCGTGTGGCTCAATTGAATTGGCTGATCGGGACTCAGCCAATCCCAGCCGCTATCGACTCCAAGCAGCTTGCGCACGGACTTGCAGAACTCATGCGTATCCCACTGCGGGTAGCCGTCGCTGCCTTTGTTGACATCGCACACTGCAACGCCCTGTACGTCAGGCTCACGTAGAAAATGCAACATGACGCGCAGCCCCTGCGCGCCGACACCGATGAAAGCAATGTTGACTTTGTCGCTTGGGGGCACAAATCCCACGCCCCCCAGCACCCGCCGCGGGACAATTGTGAACCCCGCCGCAGCGGCTGCGCTACCCGCGATGAATTGCCGCCGCGAAACCGTGCGAGTGGACGAGACTTGAACCTGATCATCGTTCTTCATTGTGCCTCCTGGGCCGAAGATGGCACTTCGTGGTAGGACTTCGTGGCAACAGTCGAACGAAACAACCCGATACTCTACTCCTGCTGAACGACAGTAACAATGTTTTCCCTTACTTCTGTCGTAAACTGAAATCAAGTCTAGGGAACGTGGGGAAATGAAGACTGCGCCCGGCAGCCATCTTGCGGAGCAACAGCCCGACCGTGAAACGGCCGACACTCCTCACTCTCAACCGCCAATTGAAGTTGCCGGGATAAAAATTGCTCCACCAGCGCGCGTTGCGGCGGGACTAAAATCCGTTCTGAAAGCCGCAGAATTCACACTGAAGGAACCGGGCCTGGGACGAGGCATCGCCGCCCTCTCTCATCTCAATCAGTTCGATGGAATTGATTGTCCGGGCTGTGCCTGGCCTGATCCCGATCAAGAACGTTCGCTAAATGAATACTGTGAGAACGGAGTAAAAGCGATCGCTGAAGAGGCGACGGCGAAACGCTGCACGCCTGATTTCTTCGGCGCGTGGAGTGTCTCGGAACTTTCGAAACAGTCGGACTATTGGCTCGGCCACCAGGGCCGATTGACGCATCCGATGGTCCTCCGAGCTGGCAGAACGCATTACGAACCGATTTCGTGGGATGACGCCTTCACCATGATTGCCGGAGAACTCGACGCTCTGAGCAGTCCGGATCGCGCGATCTTCTACACATCGGGTCGCACGAGTAACGAGGCTGCTTTTCTGTACCAACTGTTCGTTCGCCAGTTCGGCACGAATAACCTGCCCGACTGCTCCAATTTGTGTCATGAATCTTCGGGATTGGCACTGCGGGAAGTGATTGGCGTCGGGAAGGGAACTGTAAAACTCGACGACTTCGATCTCGCCGACACCATCCTTATTATTGGGCAGAATCCGGGCAGCAATCATCCCCGGATGCTCTCGACTTTGCAGCGTGCGGCGCGGCGCGGCGCAACGATCATCAGCGTGAACCCGCTGACCGAAGTCGGCCTCACGCGTTTCAAGCACCCCAAGGATCTTCTCCATCTTTTTGGCCCCGGAACCAGAATCGCCAAGCACTTTGTTCAGGTTCGTCTGAGCGGCGATCTCGCATTTCTTAAAGGGTTGTGCAAGGAGATCCTGGAAGAAGATGCGCGCCATCCGGGTGCGATCAACCGGGATTTCATTGGGCAGAAGACTATTGGCTTCGAAGAGTTTCGCGCTGTGGCCTCGGCCGCCTCTTGGGACGAGATTGTGGCGCAGAGCGGAATTGCACGATCTCAAATCCAGGAGATCGCGAGTGTCGTTATGCGATCGAAGGCCATGATCGCTTGTTGGGCGATGGGCTTGACGCAACAGCGGCAGGCCGTTGCAACTATTCAAGAGATCGTCAACTTAATGCTGCTGGGCGGTCATATGGGGCGCCCCGGCGCTGGAGTCTGCCCTGTGCGCGGACACTCGAATGTGCAAGGCGACCGCACGATGGGTATTTGGGAACGGATGCCCGCCAGCTTCCTCGACAAGCTTGGCAACACCTTCAGTTTTGATCCTCCCCGTAAGCATGGGTGGGATGTGGTTGATTCGATCAAAGCGATGCACGCCGGCGATGCGACCGTCTTTTTTGCGATGGGTGGAAACTTTCTCTCCGCCACGCCCGATACCGAGTTCACAGCGCAGGCTCTATCACGATGCAATCTTACGGTTCACGTTTCTACGAAGTTGAATCGAGCTCATGTGATCCCCGGCAAGCAGGCGTTGATCTTACCTTGTCTTGGCCGCTCGGATCGAGACATACAAGCTGCGGGACTACAGTTTGTAAGCGTGGAGAATTCGATGGGCGTGATCCACACATCGCGTGGCAATCTTCAGCCTCCTTCAGAGCATCTTTTGAGTGAGCCAACAATCGTGGCTCGGCTCGCTGTCGCGACG
>Ga0335084_10006825_pt1 | contig 11352 bp, 10 predicted proteins | sample Lox_Sample_44_FD_206721 | JGI IMG/M metagenome (GOLD analysis project Ga0335084, IMG submission 206721) | Soil microbial communities from Loxahatchee National Wildlife Refuge, Florida, United States - Lox_Sample_4.4 | ecosystem: Environmental > Terrestrial > Soil > Wetlands | place: USA...
GTCTCCGGACTCCTCGAACGCGGCGGCCGCGTCGTCTGCCATCGCGGCAGCTCGCTCGAGGTCGCCCGATTGCCCGAGGGCGAGCGAGAGCATCAATTGCGCGAAGCCACGCTGCCACGGTGGCGCATGAGCGGCAAGCGAAACGGCGCGTTCGCCGACCGCCAGCGCAGCGTCGAGGTCGAACTCCTCGGTTGCGATGTAGCAGAGGTCGGCGAGCTGCTCGATCCGCAGCTCCAGCGGAGCGTCATCGTCCGTGGCAGCGAGGACGAGCTCGAGGAAGCGCCGTCCCTCGGAGATGCGATCGGCCAGCGCGAAGTACCAACCCAACGTGCCGAGCCGAACCGCGACGGCAGGATCGGAAGCGTCGCGTGCGTGGGCTGCCGCGGCCCAGAGGTTGTCGTTCTCCAGCTCCAGGCGGCGTTGCCAGCTCAGCCATTCCGGCCCGCGCAGCTCGTCGCGCGCCTCGTCGGCCAATGCCGCGAAGTATTCGGCGTGCGCGCCGCGGGCGGCGGCGAGCCCGCCGCTCTCGGCGAGACGCTCGAGCACGTACTCGCGGACCGTGTCGAGCAAGTCGTACCGGGCCGGGCCACCTGTGAACGAGGCCGACACGATCGACTTGTCGACCAGCGCCGCGACGAGATACGCGACGGTCGCCTCGTTGAGGCCGTGCCCCGCTGCCAGCGCGACGAGCGACGGCAGCGACGCGCCGCCGCTATGGACCGCCAGCTGCTGGAGGAGCGTCTTCTCGTCTCGGTGCAGCAGGTCGTAGCTCCATTCGACGAGCCGTTGCAACGCAGTGCGGTCGGGGTCGGAGGCCGGACTGTCACGCAGAAGCGCCGCTCGCCGCTCGAGAATCGAGGCGAGCTCCCCGAGCCCGAGCACGTTCACGCGTGCGGCGGCGAGCTCGATCGCGAGCGGCAAGCCGTCGACGCGCCGGGCAATCTCGGCGGCGAGCGCGAGAGCCTCCGCATCCGGCTCGAAACCGGGTCGCGCCGCCCGCGCGCGCTCGAGGAAGAGCTCGACCGCCGCGCCCTCGAGCGGCGCCACCGGGAACCTCGCCTCGCTCGCGACGTGGAACGCTTCGCGGCTCGTCGCCACGATCCGCACCCGGGAGCACTCCGCGAGGAGCGTCGACGCGATCCGCCCCGCCTCGGCGAGCACGTGCTCGCACGCGTCGAGAACCACGAGCGCGTCCGCAGCTCGCAGCCTCGACGTCACGCGTGCGAGCGGGTCAGAGCCGCGAACGTCAAGGGCGTGTGCGAGGAGCCGGACAGCATCGCCCGCATCGCCTGCACGCGCGAAGTCGACGAGCCATGCGCCGTCGGGGAGCTCGTCCTCGAGCGAGCGTGCCATCTCGACCGCGAGCCGGCTCTTACCCACGCCGGGCGGGCCGGTGAGGGTCACGAGACGGTGCTTGTCCAGGAGCGCCGCGACCGCGCCGAGGTCGTCCTCGCGGCCGACGAACGAGGTCGTGGGCGCCGGGAGGTTGCCGCGGCGCCTGCGCTCAACGGGGAACGCTGCGATCGCCGGGTCGTGCGCAAGGATCGCCTCCTGAAGCCGCCGTAGCTCCGGCCCCGGCTCGAGCCCAAGCTCGTCGGCGAGCACGCCGCGCGCCTCCTGGAACGTCTCGAGCGCATCGGCCTGGCGGCCGCTGCGATAGAGCGCCAGCATGAGCTGCCCCCACAGCCGCTCGCGGAAGGGGTTGTCCGCGAGCGCCGAGCGGAGCGCCGATATCAACTCCCGATGCTCGCCGAGCGCGAGCCTGACCTCGAAGTCCTCCTCGAGCGCGTCGACGCGCAGCGTCTCGAGGCGACGCGCCTCGGCGCTGAACCACGCAGTGCCGGTCAGACCCTGCAGCGCCGATCCGCGCCAGAGGTCGAGCGCCGACGCCACCGCATCGGCCGCGGCAGGGACGTCGCCGTCGCGCAGCGCGGAGCGCGTCTCCGCGAGCAGCTCCTCGAACCGGACGGCATCGACGCCGGCGTCCTGCAGCGCGTATCCGTCGGTGAAGCCGACGATCGACTCCTCCCCGAGAGCCGCGCGGAGGCGGGCGATGTGGTGGTGGATCGCGTTCCGCGGCGCGGCCGGCAGCTCCTCTCCCCAGAGGCCGTCGACGAGCGCGTCGATCTCGACCGGGCGGCCGTCACGGAGCGCGAGCATGGCCAGCAGCGCCTGGCGCTTGGAGCCGCCCACGTCGGCCGGCTCCCCACCGAGAAGAACCTCGAAGGGGCCGAGAAGCCGGATTTCGAGCAACTCCTGCATGGCGGCTTGCCTCCTTCCGACGAGTCTCGCACGCTCGGGCCCCGGCATCCAGCTCGCGACGTACGGACACGACGGCACGCACACGCGGCTCCGCTTCCGCTCTGCGTCTCGGTCGTAGGCGTCCTCTTCGGCGGCTTCGCCGCGATCCTCGCCGTACCTTCACCTCGGCAGTTGCCACACTGATCGACGTGCTTGCGCCAGATCACGACCCGCCCGCTGCCCAGGCTCACCGCCCGGTGCGGTTGCGTCGCACCGGATGACGCCGGGCGCCTGGTCTCCCACGGATCCACCGCGGCGCCCCGTGCTCTTCCTGAACCCGAGATCGGGCGGCGGCAAGGCGACGCGCGCCGGCCTCGCCGAGCGGGCGCGTGAACGCGGCATCGACGCGATCGTCCTGCGCCCGGACGACGACCTCGCAACGCTGGTGGGCGACGCGGTGGCGCAGGGCGCGGACGCGCTCGGCGCTGCCGGCGGCGACGGGTCGCTCGCCGTCGTGGCCGCAGCCGCTCTCGCGAACGACCTTCCCTTCGTCTGCGTACCCGCCGGCACCCGCAACCACTTCGCGCTCGACGTCGGAGTCGACCGCGGCGATCTCGTCGGCTCGCTCGATGCTCTCACCGACGGCGTCGAGCGCCGGATCGATGTCGCCGAGGTGAACGGCCGCCTCTTTCTCAACAACGTCTCGCTCGGGATCTACGGCGATGCCGTTCGGGAGTCGGCCTACCGCGACGCCAAGGCACGCACGCTCGCGCAGACGACGGCGAAGGTGCTCGGACCAAGCGCACCGGCGTCTGGCCTGGAGCTCGTGGACGACCGTGGCGACTCCCATCGCGACCCGGCCGTCGTACTCGTGTCGAACAACCCCTACTCCTTCGACCCGCCGCGTGCGCCTGGCACCCGCCCTGTCCTCGACGGCGGGCAGCTCGGCGTCGTCGTGCTCGACCGGCCAGCTCCCGGCCAGACCTCCGCGCTGACCTGGACGGCGAAGCAACTCGAGGTGATCGCCACCGCTCCCGTTCACGCCGGCATCGACGGCGAGGCAATCGACCTAAGCCCGCCCCTCCGCTTCGTCATCCGGCCCGCTGCGCTCCGCATGCGGATCTCCCGCAGCCACGAGAGCGCTCGCCGTCCGCTCGAGCGGCCGTAGAAACGTCGAGGCCCGACTCGGCGGGCCTCGACTGTGGTCAGGCGCGAAGCTCGTCAGGAGACGTGCAGCTTCTCCTTGGCCTTCCCCACCTGCTCGTGAACGTCGGCGCTCAGCTTCGCCTTGCGCTCCTCGCGCACGACCCGCCGCGCTTCGCGGGCCGCGGCATCGGCGGCGTCCTCCGCCGCCCCGACCTCGGCCGTCACCTCGGCGGCGGTGTACCGCTCGACGGTGCCGCCGAGCATGTCCATCTCGGCGTCGATCACCTCGACGACAGGCTCGTCCACGAGTGCGAGCAAGGCGGTCGCCTCAGGCGGAATCGCCCTGCCGAGTGTGGTGAGTGCCTCGTCGGAGGTCACGGTGCGATCGATGTCGAATGCCCCTCCGAGAGCGGCGCCGGCACCCCAGCCGAGTAGGACGCCCACCGGGCCGCCGAGCACACCCACGAGCATCCCGATCAGCGAGCCGCTCGCCATGCCGACGGGGCCGGTGTTGTCCCAGCTCTCGAGGGTGTGCAGCTCGCCTGTCGGCGTGCGCTCGACAATCACTGCCGACTCGAGGCCGATGCGATCCTCGGCGTCGCACTTCTTGAGGATGCTCAACGCCTCGTACGTCTTGCTCGGTTCCTCGAACCGAACGAGTACCACGTTCTCAGCCATTGCTACTCCTTTCGTCGAACGTCTATGACGCTCGCACCCTCGCGCACCCCACTGCCAAATCGATGCCACGGCGCCTGAGGCTGCTGCCATCACGCGTGCGCGCCGATCGGCACGTTGGCAGCGCGAGCCACAGGCGAGGCATGCGCCTGGCAGCGCAGGCGGTCATCGTGGCGGGGCACTTGTACCTCGTGCCGGCGCAGTCCGACGCCGACGAATGGAGCTGGAGATGTCGAAGACGCCTCGTATCAGGGCTGCTCGCGTCGCTGATCGCCGAGATCGAGTTCTGGGTCGTGGCCTTCGCGCACATGTACCGGACGTGAACGCGCCGGCGACCGTCGGGCCCGGAACCAGTCGCAAGAAACCAGCGCGACCCGCCGGTGAGTCGTTTCTCGCGCACCCCGCTCATGCTCTTTGGGCAGCCGGCGGAATGCTCGCGCTCGTCGTCCTGATCGCCATCCTCGTACCGGAAGGACCCCTCGGGGTGGACCGCAGCTGGGCCCAAGCAATGCATCACCTCGAGACCCCGCTCCTCACCGACCTCGCGCTGGCGTTCAACTGGCTCGGGCGCGGGCTCGGCCGTGCCCTCGGGCTTACGCTCGTCGGACTGCTCCTCCTGCGACGACGACGCTGGCTCGCCCTCGCCGCCTTCGCCTTCGCCGTGCTCGCCCCGGCCGCCGACCCGCCTTCCCCTCCGGCCATGCCACCTACGCCGGCGCGACCTGCCTGGCGCTCGTCCTGCTCTTCACCACACCTGGCATGCGCCGCAGATGGTGGTGGGCGCTCGCGAGCCTCGGAGTTGTCGGCATGGCCTGGAGTCGCACGTACCTCCAGGTGCACTGGCTCACCGACGTCATCGCCGGAGCGCTCCTTGGCAGCGGCATCTCGCTGCTCGTGTTCGCCGTCGCCCAGCGGCACCAATCGCGGGCGGGCCGCACCAAGGTCGCACGGCTGTGCCAAACGCGGCGAGAGGCGGCTACCAGCGAGGAACACGAACCGGCACCCTTGAGCCCAGGCTCGCACAGGTCGGCCCCCTCCTCACGTTCATGGTAAGGAGGGGGTCGACGGTTCGAGTCCGTCAGAGGGCTTGAAGAAGCGCTGCAAATCGAGGGTCTCGTCGGTCTCCTCGTTGTCTGATCCGGCGACGTGAGGTCGCACCGAGGTCGCACGCACGCCTTCACGCCCGCGTTGCTGAATTGACTCCCTACTCGAAGAGGGCGTCAGCACGGCGACGGCCACTGCGACGACCACGGGCCGCTGCAGGTCGCCTGAGCCGGCTTTGCGCTAGCGGCAGTCGCCGCAGGCGCCGTGGAGGACGACGTCGTGGAGCGAGACGTCGTAGCCGGAGTGCTCTTCGACGCGGCCCAGGGCGCGCTCGAGGCTCTTGTCCTCGAACGGCTCGACCTTGCCACAGCTGTCGCAGACGAGGTGGTGGTGGTGGTCGCCGCCGGGCTGGATCGGCTCGTAGCGGCAGGTGCCGGAGCCGAGCTCGATCTTCTGCACGTAGCCCTCGCTGACGAGTAGGTCGAGTACCCGATACACCGACGCAATCCCGACCTTGCGTTCGGCCGCCCGCAGCCGGTCGAGGATCTCCTGCGCGGTCAAGCAGCAGTCCTGCTCGCCGAGTGCCTGGACGATCGCGCGGCGCGCGCCGCCCTGCCGCAGGCCCTTCGTGAACAGCCCGTTCAGGGTCGCGTCAGCCCAGTTCTGTTCGATCGTCTTTCCCGCCATCGCCGGTAATGGTAGCGGCTCTCATTGTTGTCACTCCACGAGGGAAAGTAAGATTGAGTCTTAGTATCTGATAGCCTCGCCAGGTTTGTGACCTCGCGTCTCTTCAGAAGGAGTGGAATGGTGTCTTCCTCGGCTTGGCTTCGCGGCCTGCTCTTGGCGGCGGTGCTCGCGCTGGTTGCTGGTGGTTCGGTTGCGTGCGGGTCGGCCTCCGGGTCGGGCTCTAGTTCGACTTCCGCAGCGCCTCTGTTTCAGGTGGCGGCGGCCGAGAATTTCTGGGGCAGCATCGCCCAGCAGCTCGCCGGCTCGAAGGCGACGGTGAGGAGCGTCATCGTCAACCCCGACACCGATCCGCACTCGTATCAGCCGAGCACTGGTGATGCGCGGACGATGGCGGGGGCGAAGTTCGCGATCGTGAACGGGATCGGCTACGACAAGTGGGCCTCGCAACTGCTGGCGGCGAACCCGGTCTCCGGCCGTACGGTGCTCGACGTCGGCAACCTGCTGGGCATGAAGGAGGGCGACAACGCGCATCAGTGGTACAGCCCCTCCTCGGTGCAGAAGGTGATCACCGCGATCACCGCTGCCTACGACAAGATCGATCCGGCCGACAAGGCGTACTTCGCGGCGCAGAAGAAGCATTTCGAGACGGTGTCGCTGAAGCCCTACGACCAGTTGCGGGCGCAAATCCGGAAGCGATTCGCCGGCGTTCCGGTCGGCTACAGCGAGAGCATCTTCCAGCCGCTCGGCCAGAGCATGGGGTTGAAGCTGCTGACGCCGTACAGCTTCGCGAAGGCGGTCGCCGAGGGGACGGAGATCAGCGCCCAGGACAAGCAGACGGTCGACAGCCAGGCGCAGCATCGTCTGATCAAGGTGTGGGTGTACAACAGCCAGAACGCGACGCCCGACATCCAACGGATCAACACCATCGCCAAGCAGCAGCACATCCCGATCGCGACCGTCACCGAGACCCTTTCGCCGGCAGCGCTGAACTTCGAGCAGTGGCAGGTCGCAGAACTACGTGGCCTGATCAAAGCCCTGCATCAGGCCACCGGCCGCTAGCTCCGTGACGATTGTCGATGTGGATCGTCGCGACGCCACACGACCCGACCTCGCCGCCGTCGCGGCGGTCGAGTTGGGCGGCGCCGCGGTCACCCTCGGCGGCCGGACGATCTGGAGCGACGCGACACTCACGATCGAACCGGGGGAGTTCGTCGCTGTGCTCGGCCCCAACGGCGCCGGTAAGTCGACGCTTCTGCGCGTCCTCCTCGGGCAGCAGCCCCTGACGACAGGGACGGTGTCGGTCCTCGGCAGCGCGCCCCGGGCCGCCAAGCCGGAGATCGGCTACCTGCCGCAACGGCACGCCTTCGACGAGACGACGCGAATCCGCGGCATCGACCTCGTCCGACTCGGCCTCGACGGGGCTCGCTGGGGGCTACCGCTCCCCGGTCGCTCGGCCGAGCGGCGCCGGGTCGACGAGGCGATCGGTCTGGTCGGCGCCTCCGGCTATGCGCGGCGGCCGATTGGCGAGTGCTCGGGCGGTGAGCAGCAGCGGCTGCTGATCGCGGCGGCGCTGGTTTCCCGGCCACGCATGCTGTTCCTCGACGAGCCGCTCGACAGCCTCGACCTGCCGAACCAGGCGGCAGTCGCCGCGCTGCTCAACCGGATCCACCGCGCGGAAGCGATGACCATCCTGCTCGTCGCCCACGATGTCAACCCCCTGCTTGCGCATGTCGACCGGGTCGTCTACGTCGCCGCGGGCCGGATCCTCTCCGGGCCGCCCGAGCAGGTGATCACGAGCGAGACCCTAAGCGCGCTCTACGCCTCGCACGTCGAGGTACTGCACACCTCGGACGGCCGCCTCGTCGTCGTCGGACAGCCGGAGGCGCCGCACCATCACTCCGACCGGCACGCCCACCCGTGAATCCGCACCTCTCCCTCAACCCGGTCACGGACTACCACCAGCTCGTCGTCTACCCGTTCATGGTCAACGCGCTCGAGGCGGGCACGATCGTCGCGGTGATGGCGTCCATCGTCGGCTGGTTCATGGTGCTGCGCCGGCAGACGTTCGCCGGACACACGCTGTCGTTGATGTCCTTCCCCGGCGCGAGCGCCGCGGCGCTGGTGGGCGTGTCCCTCTCGCTCGGCTACTTCTCTTTCTGCGTCGTCGGCGCACTGGCGATCGCCGCCGGCTCACGCACGGCAGGCCGGCGCGACTTCGGGCAGGAGTCGGCCGTCATCGGCACGGTTCAGGCGGCGGGACTCGCGCTCGGCTTCCTGTTCCTCAGCCTCTACGGCGGCATTCTCGAGAACCTCGAGGAGCTGCTCTTCGGATCGTTCCTCGGAATCACGACGACGCAGGTGCACACGCTCGCAGCGATCACGATCGGCGTGCTCGTCTTCTTCCTGGTCGCCGGCCGGCCGCTGCTCTACAGCACGGTCGACGAGCTTGCAGCCGCCTCGCGCGGTGTCCCCGTCCGGCTACTTCAAGTCGCGTTCCTCGTCATGCTCGGGCTGGCGGTGGGGGCGACCGCCCAGATCACCGGCGTGCTGCTCGTCTTCGCGCTGCTCGTCGCTCCCGCGGCTGCAGCACAGCAGCTGACAGCGCGGATCCCGCTCAGCCTCTTCCTGACTGTGCTCTTCGCGCTCGCGATCATCTGGGTCGGCCTGACGCTCGCCTACTTCAGCGCCTACTCGCTCGGCTTCTACGTCTCGACGATCGCCTTCGCCCTCTACCTCGCTTGCCGGGTGAGCCGCACGGCGATCGATCGGATCGGCCGGCGTACGACCGCCGCGCCCGCGATCGCATAACCCTTGTTCGCGCACGACTTCATCCGCAACGCCCTGCTCGCGGGAACGCCGATCGCGCTCGCCTGCGGCGCCGTCGGCTACTTCGTCGTGTTGCGCAGCCAGGTCTTCGCCGGAGACGCGTTGAGCCACGTTGCCTTCACCGGAGCGCTCGCGGCGGCCGCGGCCGGCGTCGACCTGCGCCTCGGGCTGTTCGCCTCGACGGTGTTCGTGGCAGCACTCCTGGCGGTGATCGGAGAACGCACACGCATCGACGACGTGACGATCGGCATCGTCTTCGTCTGGGTGCTCGGCCTCGGCGTCTTCTTCCTCGATCTCTTCAACCGCGGGGTCAACGGCGGCAACGGCATCGTCGCCTCGCGCACCCTCTTCGGATCGATCTTCTCGCTCACCACAAGCGAGGCGCGACTCGCCGCGCTGATCGGAATCGGCGTCGTCCTGGCCGTGCTCGCGATCGCGCGGCCGCTCCTCTACGCCACTGTCGATCCACAGGTGGCGGCGGCCCGCGGCGTGCCCGTCGCACTGCTCGGCGCTGCGCTCCTCATCCTCCTCGGCATCGACGCCGCCGAGGCGACCCAGGCGGTCGGCGCGCTGCTCCTGCTTGGCTTGATCGCGGCGCCGGCCGGCGCCGCGATCAAGCTCACCGCTCAGCCCTACAGAGCGCTTGCGCTCTCGTGTCTCTTCGCGCTTGCCTCGATCTGGCTCGGCGTCGTCGCCGCCTACGTGATCTCGTCGCTGCCACCAAGCACGGCGATCCTCGGCGTCGCGGCACTCATATACGCCGGCTCGTTCGTGATCTCGTTCGCCCGCCGACAGTTGCGGCGAGCCCCACGGTCGGCGATTCCTCGACACATGTCACTCGGAAGGATCGAACCGGAGTGAGTGTCGACGGGTTGGAAGGGCTCATCGCGCGTTGGGACGCCCAGCAGGCGCGGTATCTGCCAGGGCGCGAGCTGCGGTTCGAGCTGATCCGCGACCTGGTCGAACAGGTCGCTCCGCCCTCGCCGCGCATTCTCGATCTCTGCGCCGGCCCGGGCTCGCTGTCGGCCCGCTTGCTCGAGCGGCTTCCCCAATCGTCGATCACCGCCGTCGACTTCGATCCCGCCCACATCGAGCTCGGACGCCGACGCCTCGGCGATCGCGTCACCTGGTGCGAGATCGATCTGCGCCAGCCCGGCTGGGACGAGGAGTTCGGCGACGGGTCCTTTGACGCCGTCGTCACCGCGACAGCGATCCATTGGTTCACAGCCGAGGAGATCGTCCCGCTCTACCGAAGCCTCGCGCGGCTCCTGCCCCAGGGCGGCCTCTTCGCGAACGCCGACCACCTACCGATCAGCGCAGACCGGATCGCGGCGATCAGCGCCGACCTTCTCGAGCGCTGGAAGGACGAGCAGCTCGACGGCGCCGAGAACTACGCCGACTACCGCGCCGCCCTCCGCAGCGAGCCCGCGCTCGCAGAAGACGTCGACACGGGCGACCGCCTGCTCGGGAACCGGCACCCGGGAAGCACCTTGCCAATCGCATTCCACCACGCCGCGCTCGCCGTCGCGGGCTTCGCCGAAGCCGGGGAGGTGTGGCGGCACCACACCGACGCGCTGCTCGTTGCGCTGCGTTGATCGGTCACGCCAGCGCCGCCGCGAGCTCTCGCGGGGCGAGGTCGCACCAAGGTCGCACGCAAGCGCAAGACGCGACGATCCGCGGCGACTAGCGACAAGCCAAATCCCGGTCCACCACGCGGGATCCCGCATGGGTCGGCCCCCTCCTCACGTTCATGGTAAGGAGGGGGTCGACGGTTCGAGTCCGTCAGAGGGCTTCGCGGAAGCTCCTGCAGATCGACAGTTTGAGTTGTCGACGTTGGTAACGGCATGTCACGCGCGGCGACTCGCGAGCACTAGCTGACGTTCCCTCGTTGGGCCGATCGGCAAACCGAATTTGGCTTGTTCAAGCGGCTCCGACCCGCTCTGACCCCCTCTATAGCGGCCAACGGCTGAGGCCATTCCCGACGCCCCGCCGGGGTGATGATCTCGGGAAACCGGGACCCAGCTGCTCAGTGGACGGGGACTCAGCGCGACCGAACCGTTTGCCTCAGGGACCTGTCCGTCTTGGGGGATGCGTCCCCCTTTCCGAAGCGGTTGTCGAACACGCTCCCGACCGCGGCCAAGCCGGCGCTCGTGATCGGTGGGTAGATCTGCTTCTCCAGCGAGAGCAGCATGTCGTCCTCGGTCCCGGCCCGACTATGCGACGTGCGCGGGTGCCACCGGTTGGAACGGGTGCAGCTCGTCCTGGCCGGGTTGGACGATCCCGTAGCTCGCCTCGGGCACTTCGTTCCAGACGCCAGGCAAATCACCGAGTGGCTCGGAGACGACCAGCCGCGTCTCCTCGTCGAAGAGGGCGAGGCGCGGGTCGTCGGGATAGAGCTCCTTGAGCGTCTCGTACGTGCTCGAATAGAAGAGCGAGCGCGACCTTCCCTCGCTCGAATAGCGGAAGGCCCAGAGCCGCTCGCCGTTCGTCGTCACGATCGTCCCCTGGAACGGGAACTCGACGTCGTGCCGATGGCCGACCTCCTCGACCAGCCCGAGCGTGCGGGCGACCGCGGCGGGCGGATCCTCGTCGAGGCCAAGCGTCAGCGCGAGGAAGAAGAGCACCTCCGAGTCGGTCGTGCCCTCGATGAACGGATAGAGCTCAGGATCGACCGCGAGCACGAGGTCGCGCTTCACCTCCAGCCAGTCCGACACCAGGCCGTTGTGCGCCCAC
>Ga0335084_10006826_pt1 | contig 11352 bp, 6 predicted proteins | sample Lox_Sample_44_FD_206721 | JGI IMG/M metagenome (GOLD analysis project Ga0335084, IMG submission 206721) | Soil microbial communities from Loxahatchee National Wildlife Refuge, Florida, United States - Lox_Sample_4.4 | ecosystem: Environmental > Terrestrial > Soil > Wetlands | place: USA: Florida...
GGTCCACGTACATGATGACGTGGAAGCCGAAGGGGCTCTTGACCACCTCGCTGACCTGCCCCGGCTTCAGGGCGTACGCGGCCTTGGAGAACTCCGGCACCATCTGCTCGTAGCGGAAGAAGTCGAGCTCGCCCCCCTTGGGGACCGAGGCCGTGTCGATGGAGACCTCGCGGGCCACCTTGTCGAAGGCCTCGCCCTTCTTGACCCGTTCCATGACCTCCTTGGCCTCGGCCTCGGAGCGGACCAGGATGTGCTTCACCTTCATCTGATCGCCGGAGAACTCGTCCGGATGGCTCTTGAAGTACTCCTCGACGTCCTTGTCCTCGACCTTGACCTTGGCCGCCACCTCATCCTGCAGCAGGGTGCGGATCATCAGGTCCCGGCGCAGCTGCGCCACCTGCTCGGCGATCTCGGGCCGGTCGGCGAGCTTCCGCTTCTCCGCCTCCTGCAGCAGCAGCTCCCGCCGGACCAGACCCTCCAGCAACTGCTTCTGCCCCTCCTTGGTAGCGAGATACTGCTGCATCGAGCCTTGACCGCGACGCCCCTCCTGCTGGATCTCCCGCTCCAGGTCCGACACGCTGAAGCTCTTGTTGTTCACTTTCAGAACAACGGGGCCTTTGTCTCCCCCGTCCTTGCTGCACGCCGCCAGGGCCAGGACGCAGAGCAGCCCTGCCGTCACTCGATTCCAGTGTGTTCTCTTCACTCCGCAGACCTCCTGTGTTCGATTGGAGCGCATGACCAGCGCTCAGGAAGGATTGACCGTAGCACCGGTCCTGAGCCTTTGCAATAATTTTCTGGCTGCCTCCACCCTCGCCTCCGCGGTCGTCCCATGAGTCTGATATTCGAGCGTGTCGTTGGGCAGATACTTGAGCCGTCCCCGCTCCGTGCGCAGCAGCTGCACGATCGTTTCGGGTGCGATGGGCGGGTCCGGGGCGAAGCCGACCCGGATGGCCTCGCGCCGGGCGTCGATCTCGCGCACCCGCAGCGCCCGGGCCTGGAGCTTGAGGTCCATCACGGTGAGGAGCCAGCGGACCTCGGGCGGAGAGGGGCCGAACCGGTCCGTGAGCTCCTCGGCAAACTCCGTGAGACGCCCCGCCTCTCGCACCGCGGCCAGCCGTTTGTACAGGTTGAGCCGGAGCGTCGGGTCCGGAACGTAGGACTCGGGGATGTACCCTTCTGCCCGGATGCGGATCACCGGGTCGAGCGGCGGCTCCACCGGCTCACCCTTCAGCTCCGCGATGGCCTCCTGGACGAGCTGCGTGTACAGATCATAGCCCACGGCGGCGATGTGGCCCGACTGCTCCGAGCCCAGCAGGTTCCCCGCCCCCCGGATCTCCAGATCCCGGCTCGCGATCTTGAACCCCGAGCCCAGCTCGGCCAGCTCGGCGATGACCTGCAGACGCTTGCGGGCCACCTCGGTCATGCCGCCGTCGGCCGGGATCAGCAGGTAGGCGTAGGCCCGGTACTTGTCCCGCCCCACCCGACCCCGCAGCTGGTAAAGCTGGGCCAGGCCCAGGGTGTCTGCCCGATCGATGATGATGGTGTTGGCCGAGGGGACATCCAGCCCGGACTCGATGATGGTGGTGCAGAGCAGGACGTCCACCTTGCGCAGGTAGAAGTCCACCATGATTTTTTCCAGGGCCGCCTCGCTCTGCTGGCCGTGGGCCACGGCCACCCGGGCCTCGGGCGTGAGCTGCTTCAGCTGGCGCGCCACCGCGTGGATGCTCTCCACCCGGTTGTGCACGAAGAAGACCTGACCGCCCCGGGCGATCTCCTGCTGGATGGCCTGACCGATGACCTCGGGGTCGTAAGGGGTGACGTAGGTGCGGATGGCCAGCCGCTCCTCGGGGGGCGTCTCGATGAGACTCATGTCCCGCACCCCCAGCGTGGCCATGTGCAGCGTCCGCGGAATGGGCGTGGCGGTCAGCGTCAGGACGTCCACCTCACGCCGCAATCGCTTCAGAGTCTCCTTGGCCGCCACGCCGAAGCGCTGCTCCTCGTCCACCACCAGCAGGCCCAGATTGGGAAACTGCACGTCCTTTTGCAGCAGCCGGTGGGTTCCGATGGCGACGTCCACCCCCCCCTCCGCCAGGGCGCGCAGCACCTGCTTGTTCTCCGCGGCCGGCCGGAAGCGGGACACCATCTCCACCCGCGCCGGGAAGCTGGCGAAGCGGGCGCTGAAGGTTTGGTAATGCTGGAGGGCGAGGACCGTGGTCGGCACCAGCACCGCCACCTGCTTACCGTCCATGACCGCCTTGAAGGCGGCGCGCAGCGCCACCTCGGTCTTGCCGTAGCCCACGTCCCCGCAGACCAGCCGGTCCATGGGCCGGGGCGCCTCCATGTCGCGCGTCACGTCCCGGATGGCCCGCAGTTGGTCGGGGGTCTCCTCGTAGGGAAAGGCCGCCTCGAACTCGCGCTGCCAGGGACCGTCCTTCGCAAAGGCATGGCCCGCCAGGACCTGCCGTGCGGCGTACAGCTTGAGCAGCTCCTGCGCCATCTCGCGGACGCTCGACCGGACGCGCTCCTTGGCCCGGGCCCAGGAGGTGCCCCCCAGCCGATCCAGGGCGGGGGCCGCGGCGGACTCGCCCCCCACGTAGCGCTGCACCAGCTGGAGCTTGGAGACCGGCACGTACAGCGCATCATTGCCGGCGTACTGCAGGTGCAGGAAGTCCCCCTCTTGCGCTCCCACCACCAGCTGCCGGAGGCCCAGGTACCGGGCGATGCCGTGTTCCACGTGGACCACGTAATCGCCTTCCTTTAGGTCCTCGAAGGAGCTGAAGGGCAGCGCCTCGCGGGGCCGGGCGCGTCGGCGTGGCAGCGATCGCACCCCGAAGATCTCTCCCTCGGTGAGGACCGTGAGCTCGACGCTCGGGATCCGGAAGCCCGTGCCCAGCTCCCCGCTCCAGAGCGCGATGCCGCCCGCCTCCGGCACCTCGCGGCCCAGTCGGGCCCCCAGGTTGTGGTCGCGCAGGATCTCCTGGAGGCGGCGGGCCTGGGCGTCGCTTCGCGCCACCAGGACGATCCGCTCGCCGGCCCGCCGCCACCGATCCAGATCCTCGAGGAAGGCCGGGATCCGCCCCCGGTAGCCGTCCACGCTCGCCGCCGGAAGCTCCACGGCCGGAGCCGACCGCACCTCGGGGGGGGGCCCGAACTCCTCCAGCACCAGGGTGGGCCAGGCCCGGGCTCGCTCCCGGAATTCTGCCCACGGCGTCCAGCGCGCGTCGAGCGGCGGGAACAGGGCGGCCAGGTCGGGCTCGCGGGTCGCCTCGGCCTCGGCCTCGTGCAGGACCGCCGCCGCCCGCTCCTCCAGGGCCGCGGGCTCGTCCAGCACCACCACGCCGTCGGGGGGGAGGTAGGCGTGGAGGGTGGCCAGCTCCCCCTCGAAGTAGGGGAGGAACGCGTCCCACTCCGGGACCGGGCGTCTCTCGCGGAGCGCCTCGAGCAGTGCCGGGGGGATCTCCGTGCCCCGCTCCAGCGCGACGGCGCGAAGCCGTGTCTCGGCCCCCTGCACCGCCGCGTCGGTCAGCAATACCTCGGAGAGGGGCAGGATGGTGATCTGCGTCTCGGGCAGGAGCGACCGCTGCGTCTCGGGGTCGAAACGGCGCAGGGAGTGGACCTCGTCCCCGTAAAACTCGATCCGGACGGGATGCGACAGGTGGGGGGGAAAGCAGTCCACGATGCCGCCCCGCCGGGCGACCTCACCCGGCTCGCTCACCTGGGCGACGGTCCGGAACCCGCCGGTGCCGAGGAGCCGGAGCAGGTCGTCCCGCCCGATGAGCCGCTGCGGATAGAGCGTCAGGGCCGACGACTCCAGGCTGGCGGGCGGGACCGTCCGGGGCAGGGCGGCGGCGGGGGAGGTTACCAGCGCCGCGAGCTGACGGCTCTGGAGCCGGGAAAGCGCCTGGACCCGGCTGGCCCGCGCCTCGGGGTCCGTCTCGCGCTCGGTGAGCAGCGCCACGGCGCCCAGGAAGAACTCCAGGTCTGTGGCCAGCGTCGCCGCCACCTCGTCGCTGCGGCACACGACCAGGAGCGTCCGGCCCGTCGCCGCCTGGAAGGCGGCCAGGGCCAGGGCGCGCGCCGGCCCGTGCAGGCCGTGCAGGCGCACCTCGGCGGGCGCCGACAGGTCGTCGAGCAGCAGCCGCAAGCCGGATTCACGCCAGAGGAATTGGGGCAACATAGGACAGCAGCACTTGGCGGTCAGCCATCGCCAGGGACAGGACAACCGGAACCGAGCGGCTCACCGGTCCCTTGATCCGGCTGGCCGCCGGGCACGAACGGCCGTCGGTGCGGCGCAGGAGCAGCGCGGGAGGAAACGTCCGGGGGCGAACGCCCGATGCCCGGGCGGCCAAACGTCAGTCGCGTTGGGCGGCGGCGATCCGCCGGATCAGTTCCGTGGTGGACGTCCCGGCCACGTAGGGGAGACTGCGCACCGCACCCCCCCGCGACAGCACGAACTCCGCGCCCACGATCCGATCCACCGGCCAGTCGCCGCCCTTGACCAGCACATCCGGCCGTATGGCCCGGATGACCCGTTCCGGGTCCAGCTCGTGAAAGACCAGGACCGCGTCCACCGCCTCGAGCCCCGCCAGGACCTCGGCCCGCTGGACCGCCGGGACCACGGGCCGGCCGGGCCCCTTGAGCCGCCGCACCGAGCCATCGCCGTTGATGGCCACCACCAGGAGGTCCCCCAGGTTTCGCGCCTGCTCCAGGTAACGGATGTGGCCCTGGTGCAGCAGGTCGAAGCAGCCGTTGGTGAAGACCACCCGGCGGCCCGCCCGCTGCGCAGCCCGTGCGGCCCGCACCGCCCCCGCCAGGGATTTCACCTTGTGGGCCGCGCGGCGGATCCTCGCGGCACGTATCTTGCGGCGCATGGCGTGACCTGTATTCCCCAGGGGGCCCTCCCGTCCTCCGCCTCGGCGCCTCGGCGCCGACCGGGCCCCGCGCCGTGGCATCACCCGGGCCGCCTCTACGGCCTCGGCGCTCTGGCACCCCAGGGAGCAAGGAGACCTGGGTGCCTAACTGCCCGATTGCCCGGGTGCCATTTCCTCGATAAGCGCCGCCGCCAGGAGCGGCACCAGCAGCTCGTGGTGCCCCGTCAGAGCGTACCCGCGCCCGCCCCGGCTGACCGGGCGCCGGATGACGTTCTGTGTGGGTCGGTAGTGCTGGATGAAATCCAGGTTCACCGTCACGAAGTCCTGCACGCGATGCCCCAGGTTGCGGGCCAGGGTCAGCGCCTTGAGGAAGACCTCGGGCAGCAGCACCGCCGAGCCGAGATTCAGGTAGACCCCGCCGTCGTTCAGATCGGCCACGGCCGCCGCCAGCAGATAAAAGTCCCGCAGGCTGGCCGCTCCCACCGCCGCGCCGTCGCACCCCGGATGCATGTGCACGATGTCTGTCCCCAGGGCCACGTGGACGGTGCACGGCCGATCCAGCCGCGCGCAGGCGGCGAGGAGGCTCTGGGCAAGGTGGGCGGGCTGTAGCGCCCGCAGCCGCTCTCCCAGGGCGCGTCCGAACCCGAGGCCCCGCCCGACACCGTCGGCGACCGCCTCGTTGATGATCCGGCCGGTCTCCTCCGCCATCCCGAAATCCCCCTCGGTCAGCTGCGTCTCCACGTCCTCCGACGTTTGGCCAGCCCAGGCCAGCTCGAAGTCGTGGATGGCCCCGGCGCCATTCATCGCCAACACCGTGACGATCCCCCGCTCCAGCAGGTCGATCAGGACGCGGGAGAGCCCGACCTTGATCACGTGCGCGCCCATCCCGACGATGACGGGCTTGTCCCGTCGGCGCGCCTCGACGATCGCCGCCGTGACCTCGCGGAAGCTCTGGACGGCGAGCTGGCTGGGCAGTCCCGCCAGGAACTCACGGAGCGTGCCGCCCGGCCGCCAGGGCGTGGCGGCGTCCGCCGCCCGCACCTTGCTCGGGCGCGAGGCGAGCGGGTAGGTCCGGACCCCGCGCGGATCCAGGGGCTCGTATCGTCGCGGCATCAGGGCGTCCCCCTGCGCATCCGTTCGAGTTGCGCCGCCAGGGCGCGCACCTGCACCTCGGCCCGGATCTCGTCCTCGAGTCTCCCCCGGGATGGGCACGGCGTGACCCCCAGGGGCTTCTCGCTCGCCATCGGAAACAGCGAATAGCGGAAGGTCTGAAACAGCGCGTCCACCCGGAGCCGGGTAGACCCCTGCGGGCCCCGCTCGAGGATCAGCTGGAGTTTCCCCTCCGTGGTCCGATAGGCCTGGCCGATCCCCGGCTTGCCGCAGTTGCTGTAGCGATCCCCCATCCGCGTCCGGATCGCCGTCGCCTCGAACTCCGGGTTGGTGAGCCGCCAGTCGGTCTCGATCCGGCCGGTCTGGAGATCCGCCCGCTGCACGACGTAGCCTCGCTCGGCGATCGTCCGCAGGGCCGCCTCCCAGGTGTGATCGTAGTCCGCCTCGATGCGCCGGAATTCCACCGGGGGCTTCCAACTGCTGTCCGCCGTGGCGCAGCCCGCCGCCAATCCCATGCAGAGCGTTCCCATCATGAGCTGCTGCACCGCACGCTCCGGCCCCTTCAGGTTGCTGGTATTCCCCCGTCGAGCCGCCCTCGGCAGGAGGCGACTCTAACACAGCCACCCACCTCAGTCAAAAGCACCGGCGCCGCCTCCACCCCCCACGCACCCCCCTCCGCCCCCCGAGACACTCCACTCCAGTGAGGGGACGTTGCCACTATTGTCACCTTCTGGGCTGGGCAAAACCACGGTGTGCGGCGGCCGTCGAGCGGTCCCTGCTACACTCTGGGATTATCGGGGCGGGCGATGACGATGCGGTGCGGATAGGGGATCTGGATGCCTTCGCGGTCGAAGCAGCCCTTGATCCGGCGGCGAAGCTCCCGGGCCACTTCCCACTGCTTGAGCGGCAGCGTCTTGGCCAGAAGACGGACGGTCACCTGTGACTCGGCTAAGGCCTCGACGCCCGTGACCTGGGGCGTCTCGAGCACGAGCTTCCCGAAGGCAGGATCCTCGGCGAAGGTTCGGCAGAGCTCCGCCAGCAGCACGATCACTCGATCCACATCCTCTTCATACGCGACCCCGACCTCGATCACCGCCCGTGACCACTCCTTGGTCAGGTTGCTGGCGACCTTGATCTCGCCGTTGGGAATGAAGTGCGCCGTCCCGTGCAGGTCGCGAACGACCGTGACCCGCATGGTGATCTGCTCGACCTGGCCGCTCACGCCCGCCGCTTGGATCACATCGCCCACGTGGAACTGTTCCTCCAGCAGAATGAAGAACCCGGCGATGACGTCCCGGATCAGGCTCTGGGCGCCGAGGCCGATGGCCAGGCCGACGACACCGGCCCCGGCGATGAGGGGCGTGATATCCAGCCCGAATTCCCGGAGCCCCATCAGCAGGGCGATGACAATGAGGACCGAGACCCCCACCGTGCGCAGCAGGCTGGCGATGGTGTGGGCGCGCTTCTCGGCCTCAGTGACCCTCAGCGTCTCCCCGCGAGCCACCAGGCGGGGGATCCGGTCCGCCAGCACCCGCAGGAACCGGGCCAGGAGCAGGCTCCCCGCCGCGATCAGCAGGATGCGGAGCCCGCTCGTGCGTAGCCACAGCAAGAGCTCGGTCACACCGTCACGCACGCCTCACCTCGTTCCCCTCCCGGATTCCGGCCGCGGAGGGCAATCCCTGCCCCTTCCGCGGCCGGAGCGAGCACTCTCGCAGCACGCCGCCCCGCTCACTCGATGATCGTTTGGCTCTGCTCGCGCATGTACAGGGTGAGGTAGTACGGGCCGCCGTTGGACTTGCCGGTTGAGCCGGATGCCTTCCAACCGCCGAACGGCTGGTAGCCGGGCCAGGCGCCCGCCGTCGCTCCCTGCGGGCGGTTCGCGTAGCTGACCCCCACCTGGATGTTGTCGAAGAACCAGGCCGCCTCCTTCTTGGAGCCGTAGAACCCGGCGGTGAGCCCGTAGTCCGTGCCGTTGGTGAGGCGCATGGCCTTGTCCAGGGACTCCACCCCTGCCACCAGCAGGATGGGGAGGAACATCTCCTGCTTCCAGAGCCGATGATCCACCGGCACGCCGTCCACGATTGTGGCCGCACAGAAATAGCCCTGCGCCAGGTCGCCCTGCGTGAGCTGGGCCCCGCCGGTGACGATGCGTCCCGCCTGGCTCGCCGCCTCGATGTAGCCCCGGTAGTCGTCGTAGGCCTTGCGGTTGATGACCGGCCCCAGCCAGTTGTCGCGCCGGGTGGGATCACCCACCGTGACCTTGCCGGTCAGGTCGAGGAGCTTCTGCAGCAGGGCCTCCTTGATCGGCGCCTCGACATACACCCGCGAGCAGGCGGAGCACTTCTGCCCCTGGAGGCCGAAGGCGGAGCGAAAGATGCCCAGCGCGGCTCGGTCCAGGTCCGCGTGGCGGGAGACGATGGCCGCGTTCTTGCCGCCCATCTCGGCGATGCAGGGCCGTGGGTAGCGGCCGGCGGCGAAGGTCCGGTAGATGCGCAGGCCCACCTCTGAGGAGCCGGTGAAGGTGATCCCATCCACCCGGGGATCCCCGATCAGCGCCTCGCCCACCACGCCGCCGGGGCCGGTCACGTAGTTGAACACCCCGTCGGGCAGCCCGGCGTCCCGGATACACTGGGCCAGCAGCGCGCCGGCCCACGGGGTATCGGTGGCGGGCTTGAAGACGACCGTGTTGCCGCTCACCAGGGCGGCGCCCGCCGGTCCGCCCGAGAGGGCCACCGGGAAATTGAAGGGGGAGATGACGACCCAGACCCCGTGGGGGCGGAGCACGCTGAAGTTGGTGGCGTGGTAGCCCTTGAGCGGATCCCGCCCCAGCTGCCGGATGAAGCCGTCGTTTCGCTCCATGGTGTCGCAGGCGTGAGCGATCAGGTCCGCCGTCTCCTGCACGTCCCCCAGGGCCTCCATACGATTCTTGCCCACCTCCAGGGCCACGGCGGCGGCGATGTCGTACACGCGCTTCTCGATCAGGGCCACCGCCTTGCGCAGCAGCCGCACCCGCTCCTGCCACCGGCTGCGGCTCCAGCTTGGAAACGCCGCCCGGGCCGCTGTCACGGCGTCCTGCACGTCCTGCGCCGTGCCCTTCGGGAATTCTCCCAGCACCCAGCCGGTGTTGATGGGGCTGCGGTCCTCGAACCACTCGGCGGCCGGGCACTCCTTCCCGCCGATCCACATGGTATGCCGCTTCCCCAGCCCGGCCTTCACCCCGGCGAGCGCCTCCTCGAAACTCGAGTGCAGCGTCTCTGGCGGGTCGAACATCGTGGCATAGGTCAGCCGGAACGATCCCCCGGCGGCCGGGCGGCGCTTCGAGGTCTTGGGCCCAGGGCGGGCGGCACGGACGGCTCTCCGGGGGGCGGACTTTCCGCGCTTGGTGGCCATGGCGAACCTCCTTGAAGGTTGACGGACAATGCCCGTCATTATACGCCAATCGGCTGGCGGAATGCAGCCCACGAATGGGGCCAGGGGCAGGGTTGGCGAGGGCCAGCAGCTCCGGGCGGCGTCCGGGCGTGGCTCCGATCTAGCGGATGCGCAGCTGCCGCACCGCCTCGAAGATCGGCCGCACTTCTGGCAGCGGCCCCCAGGCGAGGATCGGCACGGCATCCTCCACATAGCCGGGGTGGCGCATCCCCACCAGCACGGTGCTCACCCCGGGTGTGCTGGCCAGGACCCACAGGGCCTTGCGGGACAGGCTCTCCCCCCGGCGGGCCTGGGGAAGGTGGGGATTCAGGGCGGCGGCCACCTGATTGCTCGCGGCCTGGCTCTGGCGCGCGGCCCGGGCGTGAAACGCCGCCAGCAGCGCCTCCAGCGCGGGCAGGTACCGGTCGCGCCACCCCTCCCACATCGCCCGGACCGGACCCGCGAGCCGGAGATCCAGCATCGTGACCACCTGGCTGACCATGGGGGTGATCATGCCCGCCTCGATCTGCTCCCAGTGGTCCAAGCCCTGGAGACGGAGGGTGAGCCCCTCGAGCTGATTCGCCCAGGCGAACCACTCGCTCGGCGGCACCCCGCCCTCCGGCACCTGGAGGCTCGGGGCGATGGTGCTTCCGAACTCCGTCTCGAGCGCGGCCGCCTGGCGCAGCGCCTCCTCCAGCGCCACCGGGGCGTCGGCGATGTCCGCCGGCACGTCAGCCAGGCGGACCAGCCGGTCCCCTGCGGAGGCGTTCAGGGGGCGGTTCACCAGGACCCCGAGGCGCGCCTCCTGGGCCGCCTCCAGGACGGCGCGGCGGCCCTCGGGTCCGGTGTTCGGCTGCAGCAACGCCCCCGCCTCGAACAGGTTCATGGGGACCTGCAGGACGCGGAAGTGGTGTCCCGGACCCCCCGCGGCGCGCGCGGCCTCGAGCAGGAGGGTCAAGGAGGTCGCCTCCGGATCGTCGGCGGGCGCCACCGCCGTGTTCGATGAGACCCCGTAGCATCCGATCCGCCCCTCGGCCACCTGGCTCTCCAGGAAGGCGAAGGCGGCGCGCAGGCGCCGGGAGAACTCCTGCCGCAGATCCGGCAGCAGGCCCCGCCGCTGCTTCTTGGCGTCGGAGAGGAAGTACTCGGGATTGTGCAGGAGACAGACGTCGACCGTCTCGAGCTGCAGCCGGTCCAGGGACCGCGCCAGCTGGTCTTGCAGGAAGGCCGGGTGGATGCAGTGCCAGCACCCGTCCATGTACTTGACCATCTCCGGGAAGGGCGTCCCCGCCTGCTCCCGCTCCAGAGCCAAGGCCAGGTTCTGCCCCTGGACGTAGCCGATTTTGGAGACGACGACCACATCCTCCCGGGCGAGCCGGCCCTCCCGGGCGAGCTCTGCCAGGACCGATCCCACCAGACGCTCGCTCGCCCCGTCGGTGTAGTTCGTGGACGTGTCGACCAGGGTGCAGCCCTGCTCCAGCGCCGCGGTGAGCGCCTCCCGGTGCTCGGGGGTCTCGTCATCCACCCGGTAGCCGCCAAAGCCGAGCCGGCTCACCGTGAGGCCGGTGGAGCCGAGCGGCCCGTACCCCGCCGCGTAACCCGCAAAGCGCCGGGCCCGACCGGCGGTGCCCTCCGGGGTCGCCCGACCCGTCCGGCGAATCGCGATCCCGGTGCGGACCTCGTCGGCGGTGGCAGTCGGCCCGTCCCGGAGCGCCTGCTCGACCTCGGCCGGTCCCGTCACCGGCGCCCGGCAGGCGAAGTGCCGGCAGACGTACAGGGCCGCCCGACCGCCCACCAGGCCCTTGCCGGCGAGCAGGGGCAGGTCCGGGGCCGGCCCCGTGGCGGGGTCGTGATGCGCGATGATCCGGGCCGGAAGGTACCGGCGCGCGAGCGCCTGCCGGAGCGCCTCGTATCCGGCCTCACCCGGCGTGCCGACCAGGGCCAGCTCGACCGGGCCCTGGAG
>Ga0335084_10006827_pt1 | contig 11352 bp, 11 predicted proteins | sample Lox_Sample_44_FD_206721 | JGI IMG/M metagenome (GOLD analysis project Ga0335084, IMG submission 206721) | Soil microbial communities from Loxahatchee National Wildlife Refuge, Florida, United States - Lox_Sample_4.4 | ecosystem: Environmental > Terrestrial > Soil > Wetlands | place: USA...
CGGCAATCCTTGATCTTCGCAATCTGGCCGACCACGCTGCCGACCGCGCCGGAGGCGGCCGACACCACCACCGTTTCGCCCGCTTTCGGCCGGCAGATATCGAGCAGTCCGACCCAGGCGGTCACGCCGGGCATGCCGAGCACGCCGAGATAGGCCGACAACGGCGCGCGGCTCGCGTCGACTTTGCTGAGTCCCTTGCCGTCGGAGACGCCGTACTGCTGCCAGCCGAGCGCCCCGAGCACCTTGTCGCCGGCGGCGAACTTGGGGTTCTTCGACTCGAGCACCTCGCCGACCGTGCCGCCGACCATCACCTGGTCGAGCTCCTGCTTGGCGGCGTAGGACTTGACGTCGTTCATGCGGCCGCGCATGTACGGGTCGAGCGAGAGCCACAGGTTCCTCACCAGCACCTCGCCCTCGCGCGGGCGCGGCACCGGCGCGCTTTCGATGCGGAAGTTGTCCTCGCTCACCCAGCCCTTCGGCCGGCTGGCGAGCACGACGCGCTTGTTCTCCACGAGACTGCGGAGTTTAACCGGGACAGCGCTCGCCGGTGAGCAGGGTCGCGGGCCGTGATACCACCAGCACTTCGCGCCCGTCCTGCGCCTCGAGGCGGCCGTCGATCGCGACCAGCGACTCGGGCAGGCGCTTCTCGGAGAAATCTTCCTTCAGGCGCTCGCCCGGCCGCGACTCGCCGAGCGTCCAGGCGAGGCCGGTGCGGCACTCGTGGAATGCCGCGCCGTCGTAGCGGCCGACTACGCGGAACGGGCCGCGCAGCGCCTCGACCTGCGGCAGGCGCTTCAGGTTGCCGCCCTGCGTGCCTTCGAGCGAATCGAGCGTGTCGGGCGGCTGCACGACGTAGCGCCGCGGCAGGTCGCGGCCGCCTTCGAGCAGGAGCCCGTCAGCGCCCTGGCGCCAGCGACCGAAGTCGTAGAACTCCGAGGCGCCGAGCCGCTCGCGCACCAGGTAGGCGCCGTCGGGCCGCAGCGTGAGCGTCACCGCGAGGCAGCCGTCACAGCTGGGGGTATTGGCAAAGCTCGCCGGCAGATCGGCGAGCGGCGACGCTTCTTCTTTTGTCTCTTGAGGAGAGCCGGAAGAGGCGCATCCGACCGCCAGGGCCAGCAGAAAAAGGCTAAAGCGAGGCAAAGCGCTCCAGGTGGTGGTCGGCGTCGCCGTACAGCTGCCCGAGCACCGTCAGGCGGCGGAAGGTGTGGCTGACCTTCAGCTCCTCGCTCATGCCCATGCCGCCGTGCAGCTGCACCGCCTCCTGGCTGATGAGGCGCGCGTTGTCGGCGACCTTGATCTTCGCCGCGGAGACCGCACGGGCGCGCTCGGCAGGGCTTTCGGCAGCGTCCACCTTGGAGCAGGCCAAGCAAGCCATGGACCGGGCCTGCTCCTGCGCGATGTAGAGGTCGACGATGCGATGCTGCAGCGCCTGGAAGGTGCCGATCGGCACGCCGAACTGCTTGCGCGTCTTCAGGTACTCGAGGGTCGTGTCGCAGGCGAACTTCATCGCGCCGGCGGCCTCCGCGCAGGCGAGCGCGGTGGCGAAGTCGACGACCTCCTCGATCAGCTCCAGGCCGCCTTGCAGCGGGACGCCCTCCGCGCCGTTCAGCACGACGTCGGCCGCCCGCATCTCGTCGATGGTGGTGAACGCCTGCTGCTTCACCTTGCTCGCGTCCACTACGAACAGGCCGCCGCCCTGCGCCGACACGATCAGCTTGTCGGCGCTCGGCGCGCCGAGGACTGCGCTCTTGGCGCCCTCCAGCTTCGCGCCGCTCGCCTTGGTCTTGACCGCCTTCAGCTCGTAGCGGGAGCCGGGCTCGGCGTGCGCGAAGGCGAGCTTCATCCGGCCTTCCGCCACCGCGGGGAGGATCGACTGCTTCAGATCGGCCGAGCCGCCCTTCGCCACCAGCAGCGCGCCGAGGATCGTCGGCACCAGCGGCTCGACCACCAGCGCCTCGCCGAACGCCTCCATCACGCCCATCAGGTCGACCGCGCCGCCGCCGAAGCCGCCGTGCTCCGAGGGCAGCGGCAGCGCCGTGAGGCCCATCTCCGCGAATTTCGACCACACCTCGGCGCCGTAGCCTTCCTTCGACGCGACGATCTTCTTGCGCGCCTCGAACTCGTAGTCCTTCTGCAAAAGGCGCCGGACGGAATCGGCGAGTAGCTGCTGCTCTTCGCTGTAGTCGAAGTTCATAGACCCAACGTCATCTTGGCGATGATGTTCCTCTGGATTTCGTTCGAGCCGGCGTAGATCGTCGTCTTGCGCGTCGACAGATAGCGCTTTCTTATCGAAACGCTGAACTCGTCGCTGGCCGCGGGATCCATGGCCTGCATCATCAGCTCGGTGAGGCCCTGCTGGATCTCGGTGCCCTTGATCTTCAGCATCGAGACGTCGGCGCCGGGCGGCTGGCCGGTGCGCCGCATGCGGTCGAGGAAGCGCAGGTTGGTGATCTCGAGCGCCATCAGCTCCACTTCCAGGCGCGACAGGCGGTCGCGGAAGCGCAGGTCGCGCATCATCGGCGCGGCGAACTTCTTCAGCTTGGCGAGCTGGCGCTTCGACTCGCCGATGCGGCCGGTGTTCATGCGCTCGTAGCCGAGCAGGTACTTCGCCACCGTCCAGCCCTTGCCCTCCTCGAACACCAGGTTCTCCAACGGCACCTTGACGTCGTCGAAGAACACCTCGTTCACCTCGTGCGCGCCGTCCATCAGGATCAGCGGCCGCACGGTGATGCCGGGGGTCTTCATGTCGATCAGCAGGAAGGAGATGCCGTCCTGGCGCTTGGCGCCCGAATCGGTGCGCACCAGGCAGAAGATCCAGTCGGCGTAGTGGGCGAGGGTGGTCCAGATCTTCTGGCCGTTTACCACGTAGTGATCCCCCTGCCTGAGCGCTTTGGTCTTCAGGGAAGCGAGATCGCTGCCCGAGCCCGGCTCCGAATAGCCCTGGCACCAGAAGTCGTCGCAGTTGTAGATGCGCGGCAGGAATCTCTTCTTCTGCGCCTCGCTGCCGAACTGCAGCAGCACCGCGGCGCACATCGTCAGGCCGAAGGGGATCAGCGGCGGCGCGCCGACGTAGCCGAGCTCTTCCTCGAAAATATAGCGCTGCACCACGTTCCAGCCGGTGCCGCCCCATTCCTTGGGCCAGGCCGGCGCCACCCAGCCCTTCTTGGCGAGGATCTTGTGCCAGCGCACCAGGTCTTCTTTCGACAGGTGCGCGTAGTCGGCGACCTTCTGGCGCAGGTCCTGCGGCAGGTTCGCCTCCAGCCAGCCGCGCGCCTCGTCGCGGAACGCGAGCTCTTCCTGCGAATAGTTGAGATCCATGGCCGTCCTCCAGCAGAAAGTTTACTGCCGCGACGTGACGCGAGGGTGTTTCAAACGTGTCCCATGGAAAACGCTCACAGTATCGTCACGCCGCCGTCGGCGACGATCACCTGACCGGTGATGAAAGCTGCGGCGTCGGAGGCGAGGAAGACGGCGACGCCGCCGATGTCGCGCGGCTCGCCCAGGCGACGCAGCGGCGTGGCCTCGATGCGGGCCGCCGCGCGCTTCTCGTCCTCCCACAGGGCGCGGGCGAATTCGGTCTTCACCAGCCCGGGCGCGATCGCGTTGACGCGCACGTTCTTCGGCCCCCACTCGGCCGCCAGGTTGCGCACCAGGTGGTGGTCGGCCGCCTTGGAGATGCCGTAGGCGCCGATCACGGTGTTGGCGACCAGGCCGCCGATCGAGCCGACGACGATGAAGCTGCCGCGGCCGCGCTCCGCCATGCCCGGCAGGGTCAGGGAGGCAAGCCAGAGCACGCTCTTCAGGTTGTTGGCGACGATCTTGTCGAAGGCGTCGTCCGAAATGCCGGTCAGCGGGCCGTAGTAAGGGTTGCTCGCCGCATTGGCGACGACGATGTCGATCTTTCCCCACCTCGTCGCGGTGGCCTGCACCAGCGCCTGCAGGTCCTCCTTGCGCGAGACGTTGCAGGGCTGCGCCAGCACGTCGAAGCCGGCGCGCTCGAATTCCTGCTGCACCTCGCGGCAGGCCTCGGCCTTGCGGCTCGAGACCGCCACTTTGGCGCCCGCGCGCGCCAGCTCCTCGGCGATCGACTTGCCGATGCCGCGAGTCGACCCCGTCACAAGCGCCACCTGCCCGCTCAGATCGAACATGGTTGATTTCACTATGCGAAATCTGGTATGACTAAGTTGACAGCAATGCCCCACCGACAGAATATCGAAACGCGAAACACTCCGCAGCCGAACCTCAGAAACCCCAGAAACGACAAAAGGAAAAGAGTACATGGGAGCTCCTGAACCCACGGCGCCGCTTTCCGCGCCTCCCGCGACTTTCAGCTACGAGCACGAGGGCGACCGCCAGTTCGCGACCACGCTCGCGCGCGGGCTGGAAGTGCTGCGCTGCTTCACCCCGCTCGAGCCGTTGCTCGGCAACAAGGAAATCTCGGTGCGCACGGGGCTGCCCAAGCCGACGGTTTCGCGCCTCACCTACACGCTCACCAAGCTGGGCTACCTGCGGCACAACATGCGCCTGGGCAAGTACCAGCTCGGCTCGGCGGTGCTGTCGATCGGCTATCCGCTGCTCGCCTCCATGAACGTGCGCCAGGTCGCGCGGCCGCTCCTCAAGGAGCTTGCCGACTACTGCAACGGCTCGGTGTCGATGGGCGTGCGCGACCGCCTCAGCATGGTCTACGTCGAGTCGAGCCGCAGCGGCAACGGCATCACCACCCTGCCCGACATCGGCACCTCGGTGCCGATCGCGCAGTCGGTGATCGGACGCGCCTTCCTCGCCGCCTGCACCGCGCCCGAGCGCGAGGCGGTGCTGAACCAGATGAAGGTGAAGGAGCCCGAGTCCTACCGCAAGTACCGCGGCTCGGTGGACAAGGCGCTCGAGGACATCCGCGCGCGCGGCTTCTGCGCCTCGCTCGGCGAGCTCAAGCGCGAGGTGTTCGCGGTCGGCGTGCCGATGCGGCGCACCGTCGACGGCGAGATCGTCGCCTTCAACTGCGCGGTGCCCGCGTTCATGATGAAGAAAGGCCAGCTCGAGGACGACATCGGGCCGCGCCTGGTGGCGATGGTGCGGAACATCGAAGCCTCGCTAGGGTTGCACTAGAGGCGCTGCTCACTACAGGGCTTCGCTGACGCCTGCTCGATAGCCTCCTCAGGTTCTTCGGCAACCTCGACGACGACGCGCGCCTGATGGTGGTGCGCGCGTCGCGCATCGTCGTCATCGTGCTGCTGGCGTGGCTGGTGCAGCGCTTCGCCGGGAGGCTGGTCGAGCGGCTGCAGCACGTCGCGCAGCGCCGCCGCCAGGGCGAGGACCTGCGGCGCCTGAGCACCGTCAACGCGATGCTCGGCAACGTCGGCACCGTGCTGGTGGTGCTGATCGCCGGCATGCTGATCCTCGGCGAGTTCGGCGTGTCGGTCGCGCCGTTGCTCGCCACGGCGGGCGTCGCCGGCCTGGCGATCGGCTTCGGCGCACAAAGCCTGATCAAGGACTACTTCAACGGTTTCTTCCTGCTGATCGAGGACCAGATCCGCGAGGGCGACGTGATCGAGATCGCCGGCAAGGCGGGCGAGGTCGAGGAGATGACGCTGCGCTACGTGCGCCTTCGCGACGGCGACGGCTTCGTCTATTTCGTGCCCAACGGCGAGATCAAGACGGTGGTGAACCGCACGCGCTGGTTCGCCTACGCCATGATCGACGCGGCGGTGCTCAGCCATCAGCATCTCGAACCGGCGTTCGCCGCCATGCGCGAAGTCGGCGAAGCGATGCGCAAGGATCCGCAGTTCGCGCCGGCCATCCTCGCCGACCTGGAAATTTTCGGCGTCGAGCGCTGGGAGCTCTGGGGCATCGGCGTGCGCTGCCGCTTCAAGGTGCTGCCGCAGCAGCGCGACAACGTGCGGCGCGAGTTCCTCAAGCGCCTCGCCGCCGCTTTCGACGCCCACGGCGTAAAGAGCCCATGAGAAGACAAGACCTGAAGATTCACTCGAGCGAAGGTCCCGAGTTCGACTGCTATCTCGCCACGCCCGACGTGAAAGGCAAAGTGCCCGCGATCGTGCTCGCCTCGGCGATCCACGGCGTCGACAAGGACCTGCGTTCGATCGCCGACGAATTCGCCTCGCACGGCTACCTCGCGGCGGCGCCGGACCTTTTCTGGCGCACGACGCCGGGACCGCTCAAGCGCGACGATCCGCGCTCGGCGCCGCGCGGGCAGCCGCGGCTGGAAAAGATCAAGACCGGCGAGCAGGACCTGAAGGACGTGCTGGCGCTGCTGCGCGCGCAACCGCTTTTCAACGGCAAGGCCGCGGTGATCGGCTTCTGCTACGGCGGACCGTACGCGGTGCTCGGGCCGAAGCGCCTCGGCTACGACGCCGGCGTCTCCTGCCACGGCTCGCAGATGCTCGACTATGCGGGCGAGCTGGAAGGCGTGCGCCGGCCCGTATGCGTCATCTGGGGCGACAAGGACCATCTCGCGCCGCCGCCGGTCCTCGAGGCCTACCGCGAGCTCGCGAAGCGGATGAAGAACCTCGAGCTGCACGTCTTCCCCGGCATCGAGCACGGCTACATGATGAAGGACGCGAAGGTCTACGACGCGAAGAGCTACGAGTTCTCCATGCAGCGCGCGCTCGCGATCCTCAAGGGGCTTGAGACGCGCTGAGGATCTCGAAGATCCGCCGCACGCCGTCGGTGAGCGCCGCCGGGCCCGGCTGCAGGATCTCGGACGATTTGATCTCGTAGAGCCGGTTTTCCCGCACCGCGGGAATCGCCTGCCACCCGGGCCGCGCGGCCACCTTCTCCGGCCTGAATTTCTTGCCGCACCACGAGCCGAGAATCACATCGGGGTTTTTTCCTATGACCTCTTCGGGCGCCGCGATGATGCGTCCGGCGGCCGACTGGGAGAAAGATCGATCCTTGAAAACGTCTTCGCCGCCGGCGATCTCGACCAGCTCGCTCACCCAGCGGATGCCGCTGATCATCGGCTGGTCCCACTCCTCGAAGTAGACCTTGGGTTTTCGCTGGAATTTTTCTGCAGCCCTGCGGACGCTTGCGAGATTCTCTTCAAGCTGTTCAACCAACTTCCTGCCCTTTTCCGCAGCCCCTACCAGCGATGACAGCATCAGGATCATCGACAGGATCTCCTCCACCGAGCGCTGGTTGAAGACCATCACGTTGAGGCCGGCCTTCGCCAGGTCGCGCAGGATGTCGGCCTGCAGGTCGGAGAAGCCGAGCACCAGGTCGGGCTTCAGCTCGAGGATCCTGTCATTCTTGGCGCTGAGAAACGCGGAGACGCGCGGCTTCTCGCGCCGCGCGCGCGGCGGGCGAACGGTATAGCCAGAAATGCCGACGATGCGGCGCTCCTCGCCGAGCAGATAGAGGGTTTCGGTGGTTTCCTCGGTGAGGCAGACGATGCGCTCCGGATAGCGCGCGGGCATTCGGTATTATCGGGTCATGGGGCCACTCGACGGCATCCGGGTGCTGGAATTCGAGGCGATCGGCCCCGCGCCGTTCGCCGGCATGCTGCTCGCCGACATGGGCGCCGACGTGCTGGTCGTCGACCGCCCGGCCGCGACCGACCTTGGCCTCGAGCGCAAGCGCTCCGAGGCGGTGATGATGCGCGGCAAGCGCTCGGTCACGCTCGATCTCAAGCAGAATTCCTCGAGGGAAATTGCCCTTCAATTGATCGGCCGGGCCGACGCGCTCATCGAAGGGATGCGCCCCGGCGTGATGGAGAAGCTCGGGCTCGGCCCGGACGCAGCGCTCACGCGCAACCCGCGCCTGGTCTACGGCCGCATGACGGGCTGGGGCCAGGACGGCCCGCTCGCCGCGCGCGCCGGCCACGACATCAACTACATCGCGCTCGCCGGCGTGCTGCACGCCATCGGCCGCAAGGGCGAGGCGCCGGTACCGCCGCTCAACCTGGTCGGCGACTTCGGCGGCGGCGGCATGCTGCTCGGCTTCGGCGTCGCCTGCGGCCTGCTCGAGGCGCAGCGCTCGGGCAAGGGCCAGGTGATCGACGCGGCGATGGTGGAAGGCGCCTCGCTGCTGGCGGCGATGTTCGCCGGCTTCCTGCATTCGAAGCAGTTCAGCGAAGCGCGCGGCGAGAACATCCTCGACACCGGCGCGCCCTGGTACAACGTCTACGAGACCAAGGACGGCAAGTACGTCTCGATCGGCTCGATCGAAACACGGTTTTTTGAAGAACTGATTCGAAAGTTGAAGCTGGAAAACGTTCCGCCGCAGAACGACCGCGCGCGCTGGCCGCAGATGAAGGCGCTGTTCGCGCAGGCGTTCCGCGCGAAGACGCGCGACGAATGGTGCAAGGTGTTCGAGGGATCGGACGCCTGCTTCGCGCCGGTGCTGTCCTGGTCGGAAGCGAAGCGCGATGCGCACAACGTTTCGCGGAAGAATTTTTTCACCCTGGCGGGCGTCGCGCAGCCCTCGCCCGCCCCCCGCTTTTCCCGCACCCCCGGCGCGGTGCGGCGTGCGCCACCCGAGCGTGGCGAGGGCGGCGCGGAAGCTTTGGCGGGGTGGGGTTTCAACGAAACTGAAATAAGAGCCTTAATATCGCGCGGTCTCGGCACCCTGGAGTAACGCGATGCTCGGCCGCCTGATGCCCCGCGAGGGCAAGTTCTTCGAGCTGTTCAACGCCCACGCCGAGCGCATCGCCGAGGGCGGCCGCGAGCTGGCGCAGATGATCGGCACCTTCACCGAGCTCGAGGCGCACGCGCAGCGCATCGACGCCGCCGAGCGCGCCGCCGACAAGATCACCCACGAGACCATCGCGCTGCTGCACAAGACCTTCATCACGCCGTTCGACCGCGACCAGATCCACCAGCTGATCACCACGCTGGATGACATCCTCGATCTGATCCAGGACGTCGCCGAATCGGTCGCGCTCTACGACCTGCGCCGCGCCACGCCCGAGGCGAAGCAGCTGGCCGAGATCAACCAGATGTGCTGCGAGCGCGTGAAGACCGCGGTCGGCCTGCTGACCAACATCAAGCACCCCGAGGCGATCCTCAAGTGCTGCGAGGAGATCGACCGCCTGGAGTCGGACGCCGACCGCGTGCTGCGCGCCGCGATGTCGAAGCTGTTCCGCGACGAGCCCGACGTGAAGCAGCTGATCAAGCTGCGCACCATCTACGAGCTGCTGGAGACGATCAGCGACCGCTGCGAGGACGTGGCCAACATCATCGAAGGCATCGTCCTGGAAAACTCGTAGCGCGTGGAGAGCCTCTCGATCAGCTTCGGGGTGGTGTTCGCGCTCGTGGTGATCGCGCTCGCCTTCGACTTCATGAACGGCTTCCACGACGCGGCGAACTCCATCGCCACCGTCGTCTCGACGCGCGTGCTGAAGCCCTACCAGGCAGTGATCCTCGCCGCCTTCTTCAACTTCCTCGCGGTGGCCGTGTTCCACCTCAGCGTGGCGGCGACCGTCGGCAAAGGCATCATCGACCAGGGCATCATCGACCACTACGTGGTGTTCGGCGCGCTGATCGGCGCCATCGCCTGGAACCTGATCACCTGGTGGTACGGCATTCCCTCTTCCTCCTCGCACGCGCTGATCGGCGGCCTCTGCGGCGCGGGCGTGGCGAAGGCCGGCACCTGGGCGCTGATTCCGGCCGGCATCCTGAAGACGGTCGCGTTCATCTTCCTCTCGCCGCTCATCGGCCTGGTGGTCGGCGCCTTCCTCCTGCTCGGCATCTCGTGGCTGTTCCGGCGCTCGACGCCGAGCCGCGTCGACCGCCTGTTCCGCAGGCTGCAGCTGATCTCTTCCTCGCTCTACAGCCTCGGCCACGGCGGCAACGACGCGCAGAAGACCATCGGCATCATCTGGATGCTGCTCGTCGCCGCCGGCTACACCGGCACGAAGGACCCGGCGCCCGTATGGGTGGTCGTGGTCTGCTACATCGCAATCGGCGCCGGCACGCTGTTCGGCGGCTGGCGCATCGTCAAGACGATGGGCCAGCGCATCACCAAGATCCGGCCGGTGGGCGGCTTCTGCGCCGAAATCTCCGGCTCGGTGGCGCTGTTCCTCGCCACCGCGCTCGGCATCCCGGTGTCGACCACCCACACCATCACCGGCTCGATCGTCGGCGTGGGGATGGCGCAGTCGGTCTCGGCGGTGCGCTGGGGCGTGGCGGGCGACCTGGTCTGGGCGTGGATCCTGACCATCCCCTGCTCGGCCTTCATCGCCGGCCTCGCCTGGTGGCTCGCCCGGATGCTCGCCGCCTAGGACGCCTGCATCGGCAGGCCCTTGCCCTTCCATTCGGGAAAGCCGCCGCGGAACCAGAAGATGTTGCGGTAGCCCTGCTTCTGCGCCCACACCGACGCCTTGTAGCTCTTCCAGCACTCGCCGCCGTTGCAGGCGAAGATCAGCGGGGCGTCCTTGTCCTTGACGACCTCCGCGATCCTGAACTCGTCCTTGCTCATATCGAAGCCGATCTCCTTGCCGCTCTTTTCCTTGTAGGGCACCGAGATCGCCCCCTTGACGTGCATTTCCTTGTACTCGCGCTCGTCGCGCACGTCGTAGAACGGCACCCCTTTGGCCATCAGCTCGCGCGCCTCCTCGGCGGTCACGCCCTTGATGCCCGAGATCAGGGTCGGCGTGAAATAGCCGAGCGTCGAGACGTAGCTGTAGTCGTCCTTCGCAATCGGCCTGAGATCGCCGATGCCGAGGCCGGCCACCTGGGCATAGGCGGGGAGCTTGCTGTTGGGCGAGAGCAGCGCGTCGCGAATCTTCGACTGGACGGCCTTGTCGAGGCCGGTATGCACCGCGAATCCGAGCGCCGGCACGGCCTTGGTTTCGTAGATCACGCGGCCTTTGTTCTGCGCCAGCCATTTCTGCGCCACCTGAACGTCGGACACCGCGACGTCGATCGTGCCGAGCTCCAGCGAGTAGAGCGCCACTTCGTGCAGGCGGAAATACCTGATCTCCTTGAAGTAGGTCTTCGCGTGGATGCCCCTGGCGTTGAACTCGCCGAGGGCGAGGTAGGTGGCGAGCGAATCGGCGCTCGGCAGCCCGATGCGCTGGTCCTTCAGGTCCTCCAACGACCTGATCGCGCTGTCCGCGGGCACCACGAACACCATCTTCTCGCTGCCGGGGCTGCCCGCCACCGGCTGGTAGCCGTAGCGCAGCGCGCTGCCGATCACGTGCGCCGGCCCGAACAGGATGCCGAACCGGCCGGTGCGCGTGTTCTGCAGCTCTTCGGTCAGGTTCTGCGAGTACGAGATCCGGATGTCGGCCCCGACTGCGGCCGACAGGTATTTCGCCAGCGGCGCGGACTGCAGCATGATGTCCGCGGGCCGCGTATCCTCGGTGACCTCCTTGGTCACGCTCAGCAAGATCGTCGC
>Ga0335084_10006829_pt1 | contig 11351 bp, 9 predicted proteins | sample Lox_Sample_44_FD_206721 | JGI IMG/M metagenome (GOLD analysis project Ga0335084, IMG submission 206721) | Soil microbial communities from Loxahatchee National Wildlife Refuge, Florida, United States - Lox_Sample_4.4 | ecosystem: Environmental > Terrestrial > Soil > Wetlands | place: USA: Florida...
CCCGGTAGCGAAGACGTGCACATCGCGCCAGATTCCCATCTCTTTGTCAGGAGGCATCGGCGCCCAGTCGACCAGTGTGATGGCCAGATCGTGCGGCTGTGGGGGAAACACCTCGACGGCAAGAGCATTCGTGTCACCGATTTTGGCAACTGATGTGATGTCGAACTGGAAGAGGCGCCAGGTGCCGACAACGTTTTCAGAAGAGGCGATGCGCGTGCCGTTCACCCAGATATTTGCGCGATAGTTGATTCCGTCGAAAGCGAGCCAGATCACTTTCCCCTTGTAGTCGGTGGAGAGCCTGAATTCTGTGCGGTACCACCACGAGTTCCGGAAGGGGCTGGCGGGCGGCATCATGATGTTCGAAAAGTCTTCGAAGATCGGATAAGTCGTGCCGGGGATGGAGCGCAGGTTCATGCCGGTGTACGGGTCGGCATAGACTTTGTTCTCGACGAGAGCGCTGAGCACCGTTGTCGGAACCGTCGCAGGATACCAGTTTCTCGACGCGAAACCTGCGGTTGAAATTGCGACTCCGTCGGCCTGCACGTCGGCGGAAGACTGCAGCGACCAATTGGCCCCGAGCGAGATCGACTGCGGTTCGCTTGCTTCGGAACTGACGGCAATTCCAGGGATGAGGCACAGCAAACAGCTAAGGACAAGCAGGGGCCGAATCACAGTGCTCCTCCGTGAATAGGGAGTGGACAGCTCTTGTGCTGCCACAGAATGTTCAGTTCGGTAAGTGAAGAACGGGCGATTATCTCATCCTGGAAGGAGGCGGAACGGACGAATCATGAATAGGAGCGCGCAATGGACAGTCCCGATATAATTGCGGCGCGTTTTCGGTTCCAGGTAGCTGGTCGCAATGAACTCTCTTGTTCCGAACAAGACGCTCCGTCTCTGCATGAAATTCTGCCCACGGACTTCCCGCCACCGAAGCAGGTACTTAGCCGCGATGTGCCTGCATTCATTGCTTCTCTTCTCGGGAATGCCGCTGTTGGCACAGGAGGACCCCCTAAGCGCGGAGAAAGTGATCGCTAAATATAAAGAGGCGATCGGCGCAAGTCGATTGTCTTCCATCACTACAGTCGCGGAACATGGTGAACTCTATGGCGATCTCACGCCGCAAAGCAGACAGCAAGGAACGTATGAGTTTTATTTCAAGAGTCCCAATTTGAGGTTGAGCTCGAGTCTCGATGAAAAGAAGCGTGTGATTTCGCTATATGGTTGTGATGGAAAAATCTCATGGATGGTCGATCAGCATTTGAGACGTTTCGAATTCAAGCCGAAACCTGGTCACGAATACAGTTGCGAGGAAGGGTTTGAATTGATCCCGAGTAGCTTGCGGGGAGATCACCTGAAAATGCGGCTTGGCAAGCGGAAAGAAGTTGAGGGCCGTATGGCGTGGGAGGTGAAGGTCGACGACGCCAAATCGCACAGCTCGGGGTACTACTACTTCGATGCGGAGACCTATGTACTGCTTCGTATCGATATGGCGGGATCGCACATTATCTACTCGGATTATCGCGATGTGGGCGGCATCAAGTTTGCATTCAAAATCACTCATGCGTACGCCAGTTCGAAGATGGTGACCACGGTGCGCGAGCTTCTGATCAACAGTCCGATCGAGGATGCCCGGTTCGTCGAACCCAATGCGAAGGAGGGCGGCATCACATTAGGATCTGTCGGCTCTTCCAAGGAAGACCATGCCGACAATGCTGGCGCCGCTTCGGCCACGGCGACAACGAATACCGGCGAGACTGCTGTTTCTAAGACCGATGCACCCAAGGCAACTTCCGCACCGGCGCCAACCCGCGCTAAAGAGATAAATTTCCCGAATTTTACGTTGTGCACAACCGCCGAACTCCAGGCGATAGTCGCCGAACTTAAGGGACTCAAACCGACTGCGGACCAGCAGAAACTGACCGACCTGCTCGATAAGGTCGGGGCCAAGACACTAGAGATAGCGCACAACACGCCCAACCTGATTTCGCGAGAGAGCGTGACTGAACTCCCGCAGGGTGAGCCCGAATCACGCTCTGACTACGATTACCTCATACTGACTCGTCTGGAAAGAAATGCGGTTGGTCTCAGTGAATTTCGCCTGGATCTCAAAACCGGAGAAAAATTCCAGACTGAGGATGCGATGAAAGACGCAGCCGCGACTTGGGCGGCTGTGGAGCGTGCCAGCCAGGCGCTCGCCGCGTCGCGACCCGGGCGCCGACCCAATTCACAAGGATTCGCCGTCTCGTGGGTCCATTTTTATCCTCCGAACCGTCCCCAAGCCACATTTCGTTATCTGGGTGAGCAGAAGATGAATGGCCATCGCACTCTGGTTGTGGCGTTTGCTCAAAAACCGGAAGCTGTCCTGACGCCTGCGAGATTTCTTTTTGAGGGCAAAACTGTTCCGATGTTTCTTCAGGGCGTCGCGTGGGTCGATGCTTCCGACTTTCGCATTGTGCGTCTACGGACCGACCTGCTTTTCCCCATCCCCGAGGTTGCACTGCACCGCCTGACGGCTGACATTCAGTTTGAACCAACACGAATCCAGGAGGTGTCGTCGCTATTATCACTGCCACGTGAAGTTGAGATCACGTCACAAACGGGTGGATCGGCACTCAGGGAAATACACAAGTATTCCGACTATCGACTGTTCCGTACGCGATCAAGGATAGTCCTGAAGTAATTTTCGATTGGCCGATTACTGACAGAGGATAAGATTACTTCCTCGGTTGCGCCGAAAAGCCGTACACAAGCCCCAGATGGTGATTCATCATGCCGCGTCCCGTCTGGTTTGGGCTTGTCTCCAAAGCTCGGTTTGGCGCGCCGCGGCCTTTAACAGCATCTTCTTTTCGTGACAACTGGCGTGCACGGTCAAGCCGTGTTCATCGGTTGTACAGTGTTCGAGCAAAACGTCTTTCCCACAGAGCCAGCAAAACTTTGTATTTCCAATTGTCGGGAGCATAAGTAAAACCTACCTGGATGAAATTGAGCGGAGTGGATTAGTACCAACATACAACAATATGGCGCTCGAAGTAACGCGTCGATAAGCGCCAACTCTTTGCATCCCTTTCGCAAGCTCGACCTCCACTTATCGGCTGGAGCGATTGGAATGAAGAGCGGTTCCGACCGGCAACGATTGCAGCGTTCTTCCCGCCCGGACGAACGACGGGATCTCGCGATTCGCCTCTTCCGTGCTGAGAAACTTGACGTCGAGCAGACCGTGGCTGGGCAGTCCGTAGAGCTGAAAGCTGATCTCGGCCAGGCACAAACTCCAGCCCTCGAGCCAGACCCGCAATTCCCGCCGCTGCTCCGGATTTCCATCACCCACCACAATCAGATCGATGTCGCTGCCCACGTTGGCATCTCCGGATTCGGTGCTGCCAAAAAGATACGCGGCCTTCACGCCAAAGCGGGTGGGATCCATGGCGCTCGCGATGCGCTCCGCGAAGCGATGGCGCCAGCGCCAGTGTTCCGGAGCGGCGCCCAGGCGTTCTCCGCTGAGCTCGCGCTGCTTCCACTCGAGGTATTCGCCAATGCGGTGCGCGATGTTGTCGAGCAGTTCCCGCTCTTCCTGCAGGAACGGTCCTTCCCAGGCATCGGGTCTGTGCAGCTTGTAGTGAACTTCGATGGCTCCCACCGAAGTCCGCCAGATCGAAATGGGGGAACGAAGCCGCCACGGCGTATCGACAAAATCCGGCAGCGCATGCGTGCGGCCGAAGTATTCGATGCGCGCAGTCGTGTTCTCCGGAAACTGCCAAGCCGGCGGAATGGCTTCGAGAACCCAGCGAAACACCACTTGCGGCGGCTCTTCCCGCCGCGATAGAGCGGAGGCCACGCGGTAAATACACTTCAGTTCCTTCGCTCGTTCCCGCAGTGCCCAGAGTTCATCGCCGGTCTCTTGTGCGTCGTCGCTCATTTCGATCCCGAATGAAGATCGGATTGTCTTCACTCCTTTAATCAGACCTTCACGGCGGCATGCGCGTCAACTGCCAGTAGTGATGGTTCACATCATCTCCTTTCTGAGCCGGGTATGCGGACTCAGTCGCTGGGCTCTTTCCAACTGGTCAACAACTGCGCCGTTTGCTCGCGGAAGATTTCCGTGAGGCATTCCCCCGCCGAGGCGGGGGTCACACTGCCGTTCGCAAATGCACTCTCGAGCAGCTTCATCGAAGGTTGGCCGCACTCGACCAGAACCGCTCTGGCGATCTCTCTCAAATAGAGGTCTTCCGAGTTCAGCGCCTTGATGAGTTGCCAGCCTGCGACCAGGTTGGCGTTCTTCTGCCAGATGATGCCGCATACCAGGATGTAATGGACGTCCTTGACGAAGTCGTCAAGACAGATTGCCGGGCTGTTTTCCGTTTGCATTCAGGCTGCCAGGACCTCTCTTTCATCTTCATTCCATGCCAGGCACTCCCTCACAAGGCCAACGATCTGCCGGTAAGGACGCTTGCACACGATGTCTTTTGCGCCCAACCCCTCAAACCGCATAAAGTCCGCAATCCGTGGGACGTTTGGGTGCATCACGATGCAAAGCGTGCGCCTTCCATGTTTCTGCAGAGCCTGCAGCACCTCTTCGCATTTGGCGTCGGGTAGATATTCGTTCAAAAGTGCCAGGTCGAAAGCTGACGCATAGGCCACTTCGAGCGCTTCTTTTCCACCCCAGGCGATTGTGGTGTCGAAGCCTGCATCCTCGAGCAGTTTCTCGAGAACGATGAGGTAATCTTCGTCGCAATCCGCCAGCAGAATTCTCTTCCGATTGAGTTTCATGACCCGATGCCTCCTTCAACTGGTCTCACCGCCATGAATGCCGACGGCTCGAACAGTTCGTACGCAGGCCTTCCGGACCTGCGACGCTTCCGGTTGCGCCCGAAATGACGTGCCAGAAGGCTACGGATCTTGCCCGACACGCCATCAATCGCACCGTGGACGCTTGAGCCCCAACTCTCCACCGTGATGGGGGACGAGTACGTGAACGAGACGGCGAGTTGACAATGCTTGTCGATTCCACCGCGCGAACTGTTCACATCCCGAACCCTCAGTCGCACGATGCGGATCTTTTCTGCGAAGCGATCGAGCGCGAATGCGAGCCTTCGCTCGATGTATTCACGGATTGAGTCCGTGATCTCAAGATGACGTCCGCGAATTTCCAGTTTCATATCAACCTCCGATTGATTGGTTTATTGCTATAGGAGTGCACAGATGCGCGTGAGATGAAACGCAGCATCCGCGACGGAGACTTAGAAATCCAACAGATGAGAAGGAGAGAAACTAACAGCGCAAGGAAGAGGAGATATCAAGAACAGTTCGACCAGCCAGAGGCGGAGAGACGCGATTCCGCGCTGACTGACGCGAATCTGCAACCAATGTCGATGCAGGAGCTTTTGACGCAACGGTGCGGTCGGTGCTGTTGCCTCGGGACGCGGAGTGGCCCACTCGCGCCCTGGCCATGGCGACTACCGGTACGCTGCCGCTATCTCCTTGATCAGCCGCGGCGACAAGGGGCGTGAACGACAGCAACACAAATACAAGGCCCACAGCTACGGCCAGGCATTGCCAGCATCTCGACGAATTGACAAAGCGGGCGCTCACGAGGTGATCCTTAAATCGTGTGATGCTGTGCCAACGTCGAAAGGATGCTTGCCTGACCCGAGTACTGAACTGCACAACATTTGATGCAAATAGCAATCACTCCGCGGGCTGGGCACTGACTTTTTCTCTCAGGTTGGCATCGCACTCGGCAATCTTCTGCGAAACAAAACTCGGGCCGCTGGTATCGAAGCCTCCAGGACTCATCACCCCCGGGTTGCGGATCTGCTTCCACTCGGCAAAGCTTTTCTGAAACCAGTCTCGCGCCTCGGTCCATTGCTTCGAGCGATTTCCTGTGCGAAGGTTCGCTGCCTGACTGAGAAAAGTATTGCCCATTCCGCTGTAGGCATCGGCCAGCGTGTACTGCGCCTGCAGGTTGGGCGGCACAGAGTGCGCGTGAAGCTCCGCCACGGTAACCGCTCTGCGATACGTATCGAGCGCAGCGATCAGATCCCCCATGGAGAGCAGCGTGTCCGCGACCTTCGTATTCGCAGCGGCCAGATTGATGGCCGTGTCGGTATCCTGCGGATCGGAGGCAATGAGCTTGCCAAAGATAGAAGCTGTCCTACGATAGTCCCTGAGCGCGCCGTCCAAATTTCCGGACCGCGTCAGAATCTGGCCGCGCCACACATAGAGCAAGCCCAGCGCCCGGTTGATCTCCACGTGCAGGGGATCGAGGGCGGCTTCGTGCTCGAGAGTGTTGATTGCTCGGTTCAGCTGTGTCAGGCCACCGCTCCGATCTCCAGCTTCTGCGATGGCCTGGCCCATCAACGCCTCTGTGGTCGCGAAATCCACGCGAGCCAGGGCATTGCCATCTTCAGTGCCCGCTTTCTGTTGAAGGTCAAAGGCAGCGTGGTAATTTTCCACCGCCTCTTTGAAGTTGCCCTCAATCAGGTAAGCGTTTCCAATGCGCGTGTAGATCAAAGGCAGATCGCGCGCGATCCTGGGATTGTCGGACTTCGCGGCAAGAGCCTTGTAAATCTCCAATCCCTTGCGGTAGTTCTCGACGCCGAGGGAGCGCTCCCCTTGCTCCACATGGTCCTCGCCAATCTTCAATTCGTAAATCGCAACGGCTCGCTGCGCGGTGGGATCGTCGGGAAACTGACGCAATGCCTGCTGCGCGACTTCAAGCGCCTTGGTGTGATTTGCCAGCGCTCCGGGCAAGTCGCCCAGGTTCGCGGATGCGCCATTACCGCCTTGGATGTCGCCGATCAGCTCATACGCACTTTCCAGTTCATCGAGCATCTTGAACTCGTTCGGATAGGCGTCGGCCAGCGGCTTCATGATTGCCAGAGACTTATTAGCGCTGCTGAGCGCACCGGTCAGGTCCCCAGTTGTGATCTGCATCTGGCCCAGTACGCGATACCCTTCCGCCATGGCGTGGCGGTCATCCTTGTCGTCCGAATCCTCCGCCAAGGCTTCGCGAATCTGCACGACTTTGCGGTAGCTGGCGAGCGCGGCCGCACTGTCTCCCACATTTCCCTGGAAGGGATATCCCTGGACATCGCCGAGCTTCTTATAGGCGGATGCCAGCTCGCGCTGCAGTTCCTGGTTGCCCTTGGATTCCTGAGCGAGGCTGTCCAGGTATTTCAGTGCGTTGTCGAGAAGCAGTTTCCGCGCCGCGGTCGATTTGGGCAGTTCGGAGATCGCGCCTTCCATGTCGAAGATCAGAGCGTTGGTGAGGTGGCGAACTTCATTAAAGTGACGTTCAGCCTTGGCGCGCTCGATCTTCGCAATGTGGGCCTGCCACGACGTAGCGACAATACCTGCGATCAAGCTTAGTGTTGCCAATGACACGGCACCCACGCCTAGCTTGTGACGTTGCGCGAACTTCATGGTGCGGTAGCGAATGGTATCTTTGCGCGCCGCAACCGGGCGGCCTTCCAGATGGCGGCGGATGTCTTCCGCAAGCTGCTCGACGGAGCTGTAGCGGCGTTCCGGCTCCTTGCGCAGTGCTTTCAACAGAATGTTGTCGAGATCGCCCTTGAGGCGGTGGCGCAGTGACTCGACCTGGCCATCGCGAACTTCACTTACACCTTCGGGTGACAACTGAATCGGACGGCCCTCGCCATCCGTTTCCTGCGTGATGCGATCGATCACGAGGCTGGGACGAACGGGCTCCGATTCGGAGATCGCGCGCACCAAGTCGTGCAACTGCTTGCTCTCCGTGTAGTGGGGCGAGTGACCCGTCAGCAAACGATAGAGCAGCACGCCGAGGGAATAGACGTCGCTCGAGACGGTGATGGCTTCGCCGCGAATCTGTTCCGGGCTGGCGAACTCCGGCGTCATCGGCTTCATGTTCGCGAGCGTCAGTGCCGTGGTTTGCAGGAAGATCTCAGGATCAAGTGGCTTCGCAATGCCGAAATCCAGCAGCTTGGGCGTGCCGTCGCTGGTGATCAGAATGTTCTGCGGCTTGAGATCTCGATGGACGACCAGGTGCTGATGCGCGTATTGCACCGCCGAGCAGACCTGCAGAAACAAGTGGAGCCGGGCGCGAGTGGTCAGGCGGCGATGGTCGCAGTAGTCATCGATGTGCTCGCCTTCGATGTACTCCATCACGAAGTACGGCAAACTTTTGATGGTACCCACGTCCAGCAGGCGGGCAATATTAGGATGATCGAGGCTCGCCATGATCTGGCGCTCGTTCATGAAGCGGCGCTGGTAGGAATCGTCTCCCAGACCCGGCCGAAGAAGTTTGATTGCGACCTGCTTGATGTACTGTTCGTCGACGCGGACCGCTCGATAGACCGCACCCATACCGCCCTTGCCGATGGGCGCGATGACCTGGTACGGGCCGATGAAGGTGCCGATCCAGGGGTCGCCGGAATCAAGAAAGACGTCGGCAGTGACTTTCAGAGAGGCGTCGTCGAGTCGATCTCCCGCTTCGTGGTGAGCCTTGAGCAGCGACTCGACTTCTAGACGCAAATCAGCATCGTGGCAGGCCTGATCCAGATACAGAGCGCGCTTCTCCGGAGGCAGGTCGATTGCCGCGTGAAACGCGAACCGAATCTTCTCCCAGTCTTCGGCCTTCATAGATAAAGAGGGTTGACTTGCGTTCAGGTTCTTGAATCTCCGCCAGGCCCAATGAGATTACCGCTGACGATCTCGATCTTCCGTCAAGCCTGCATTTCGCGATGAAGCCAGGCTTTGGCCATGGCCCAGTCGCGCTTCACCGTGGCGGGAGAAATCTTGAGGATCTCCGCCGTACCCTCGATCGATAATCCCGCAAAAAAGCGCAATTCCACAATCTGACTTTGTTGTCTGTCCAATGCAGCGAGCCTGGTCAACGCCCGGTCGAGCGCGAGTACATCGATGTCGCAATTCTCGGTCGAGAGCAGCCCCTCGTCGAGTGTCACCCGGCAGGCGCCGTCTCCACGTTTTTCGGCGTGCTTGGCGCGCGCATGGTCCACCAGGATCCGTCGCATCATCTGTGCAGCAATGCCGAAGAAGTGCGCCCGGCTCTGCCAGCTGACATCCTGATCCACCAGGCGCAAGTACGCCTCATGAACTAATGCCGTGCTCTGTAGGGTATGTCCGGGATTCTCGCGCTGAAGGTAAGATCGGGCCAGCCGCCGGAGTTCGTCATAGACAAGCGGGAGGAGTTCCTCCATCGCCTGACGATCCCCATCGGCCCACTGCACCAGCAACCGCGTTACGCCCATCGCCCCTTGAGCGCCCATATAGGACCCTTGGTCTTGCGCATGAACCCGTCCGCGTAATTGCAGACGACTCCCCAGGTGCGCATACCCCGCCCTGAAAAACTAGAGGAACGAAGGGAAATGGTCAAGAGTGATGGGCTAAAAGGTAGGGCGGGAAACCAACTCGTAAAAAATTGGCGCGCCGTTGCCAGCGCGCCGCGACAGGGGAAATGAATTAGCTAAGTATTAGGCCCGTTCTCCTTGCCGGCACCGTGTAGGTGCTTACATTGCTTGCATTCGGTTACTCCATCGGCATTGTCCACGCGATGATGTACCGGCTTCACCGTGCGCAGGTACGCGAAGATCGACTTGATGTCGTCGTCGCTCATGTTCTTGAAGAACCACCACGGCATGGGTGCGTTCAATCCGCGAGCGCCGACGTGGCCGGTGCGCAGCACGCTCATGAACAACTTCTCGTCGTAGTAAGAAATGCCGCTGGCGTCCATGGTGATGTTCGCGCTGACCACGTTGGGCCCGAACGATTCTCCACCGGCGAACAGCATGCCGGACAGGGGCTGTCCCGTCTTGTCCTTGGGAGTATGGCAATTTTCGCAGTGACCAATCTTCGTGAGGTATTTGCCGCGAGCGATCGAGTCCGGTAAGTCCACCATCACTGGCGCCATCACGGGCTGCGGGGCGGATTTGATCAGCCGCGACAGCGGGAACGGCACTTCGGTCTTGGGCAGAACATTGTGAACCGGCTCCAGCGAGCGGATGTAGACGATTACGGATGCTAGATCGTCGTCGCTCATATTGTGGAAGTCCTGATAGGGCATCAGTGGGAACAGCGTTCGGCCGTCGTGGCCAATGCCTTCGCGAATGGCGCGCGCGAATTGGTCGTCGGTCCAGGTGCCGGCGCCAGTCTCCATGTCGGGGGTGATATTCGGCGCCACCAGGCGGGCCTTACCTTCTTCGAACATGACGCGGCCTGATCCCAGCTTCGCGAAGATCGGAGCCTCCCCCGGCTTTACATCCTTGAAGTCCTTAATAGCCTGGGCGTGGCAGTCAAAACAAAGCGCAACGCTGTTCACCAGATACCTGCCGCGCTCCAAGCGCTCGGGCGTGTGTTCAAAGCGCCGCTCTGTCAACGAGCGGGACTTGGCTCCCAACAATGGTCTCCATCCGATGGTCACCGTCATCAGGACGGCCACGCCCGTCAGCAGCACGCTTACGCTCCAGGCTGCGATCTTCTTGAACTGCTTCCCCCCCGACTTCGTCATAGCAATGTCCTCCGAAAGCTCGAAACGACCTCTGTTCACTAACGCGGAAGATGGGGAGAAACTGGCTCAAGAAAAAATAATGGCAAGCGGCTCACTCCTCGTCACGTGGGTTCTAGCGGCTTCTTCGCAGGAGGGAAATCGAATAAAAACAGCTGGTAAGTTATTCTCCGTCAACGCGATAGTGCTGGGCCCAACGTAACCGCCCTGGCCCCAAATCTGTAACGGTCTCCGAGGGGAACCTTCGTAAAATTGATCTCACAACCCTGACCGTTTCGCTTTTCACCACTTTTCAAGGAGACCTTTATGCTGAAGACATTCGGGAAGTGTGTCGCTTTTCTAGTGACCGCAGGCATGCTGGCGGCGGCCCAGACGGTACCGGCCGGAACGCATATCACGGTGCGAACAGACTCACAAATCAATTCCGGAACCGCGCACGTCGGACAATCGTTCCGCGGCAATCTTGTTAAAGACGTAGTAGTCAATGGAAAGACGATCGCCAAGGCAGGAGCGCCCGCCAAGGGCAAGGTGACCTACGCTGAGTCGAGTGGACGTCTGCATGCGCCGGGGGAGATCTCGATCCGGCTCACGTCGATTCAACTGGCCAACGGTAAGACTCTGCCGCTATCGACCAGCGCATTTCGCGAAAAGGGCAAGAGCCACACGAAGAGCAACGTAACGAAAATCGGCGGAGGCGCGGCAGCGGGTGCCGTGATTGGCGGAATCGCTGGCGGCGGAAAGGGCGCTCTGATCGGCACGGCCGTGGGCGCCGGTGCCGGGACCGGCGTGGCGGCGGCAACTGGCAAGCAAGAGGCAGTGATTCACGCCGAAACCGCGATTACGTTCACAACTA
>Ga0335084_10006832_pt1 | contig 11350 bp, 10 predicted proteins | sample Lox_Sample_44_FD_206721 | JGI IMG/M metagenome (GOLD analysis project Ga0335084, IMG submission 206721) | Soil microbial communities from Loxahatchee National Wildlife Refuge, Florida, United States - Lox_Sample_4.4 | ecosystem: Environmental > Terrestrial > Soil > Wetlands | place: USA...
ACAAGCTCGCCGAAATCGAACGCCGGTACCTCGAGCTGAAGGCGCGCTCCGAGTCGCCCCAGGTCGCGTCCGACCACGTGGAGTACGCGAAGACCGTTCGGGCCATGAAGGAGATCGCGCCGATCGTCGAGAAGGTGCGCCAGCGGCGCCGCCTCGAGAAGGAGATCGGCGGGGCGCGGGAGCTTCTCGACACCCTTCCCGCCTCGGACGAGCTCCGGGCGGTCGCGCAGGAGGAGTTCGACGCCCTCCGCGGAAGGCTCCCGGCCGTCGAGGAGGAGCTCAAGCTTCTCCTCCTGCCGAAGGACCCGAACGACTCCCGGAACGTCGTTCTCGAGATCCGCGCCGGGACGGGGGGCGACGAGGCGTCGCTCTTCGCCGGCGAGCTCTTCCGCATGTACGTCCGCTACGCCGAGAGCCGCGGCTGGAAGGTCGAGGTGATCGACCGGAGCGACGCGGGAGGCGTCGGCGGGATCAAGGAGATCCAGGCCATCGTCGAGGGAGAGGGGGCCTTCTCCCGCCTCAAGTACGAGGGGGGCGTCCACCGTGTCCAGCGCGTCCCGGCCACGGAGACGCAGGGGCGGATCCACACGTCGGCCGCGACGGTCGCCGTCCTGCCGGAGGCCGAGGACGTCGACGTGACGCTGAACGACAAGGAGATCCGCGTCGACCTCTTCTGCGCCTCCGGCCCCGGCGGCCAGGGCGTCAACACGACCTACTCCGCCGTCCGCCTGACCCACCTCCCGACGGGAACCGTCGTCCAGTGCCAGGACGAGCGGTCGCAGATCAAGAACAAGGCGAAGGCGATGCGGGTCCTGAAGTCACGTCTCTACGAGGTCGAGCGGGAGCGGCGCGACGCCGCCTACGCCGCCGACCGGAAGAAGATGGTCGGCTCCGGCGACCGGTCGGAGAAGATCCGGACCTACAACTTCCCCCAGTCCCGCGTCACGGATCACCGGATCGGCTTCACGTCGCACCGCCTCGCGGACATCCTCGACGGCCGGCTCGACGAGATGATCGACCCGCTGGTGGCCTACTTCCGGGCGGAAAAGCTGAAATCCGGGCTGGCGAAGAGCTGAAGGCCGCCTACTTCTTCTTGGCGGGCTTGGCGTCGGCCTTGACCTCGACGGTCGTCGCGGTCATCCGGTACTCGATGGTGACCTTCGCTCCGACCTTGAGGTCGCCGGTGATCTTGGTCGAGGCGTCCCGGGCGATCTCCCATTTGTCGTTGCCCTTCTGGACGGTGATCGTCGTGGCATCCACCGCCAGCACCGGGCCCGTGACCTGATAGGTCTTGCCCGCCGCTGCGTGGAGCGGAGCGGGAGCGGCGAAGACGACGAGAACAGCGACGGCGAGGATGAGACGGAGTGCTTTCATGGAATTCCCTCCCTCATGGAATCTTCCGGTAACTCTAACAAATGCGGTCAGCGCCGCGTGAGCAGATAGACCGGCCCGGCCTCGCGGACGGCGACGCCGTCCGCCTGGTAGCCCTTCGCGAAGAGCGCCCGGGCTGCCGCGGCGAACCGCTTCCTCTCCCGGAGCGTCCCGTCGTGGTCGCTCCGGTAGATGCCCGGCGCTCCCGCCGGGAACGGAAGCGCCACGCGCGGAGCGCGAGGAACAGGCCCGGACCGAGCCACCGGTACCCTCCCGCTTTCTTCGGGTGGCGGCGCCTCGCCGCGGGCGGCCGCGGCGACCGCCGGGTCGTCGAGGCGCCACGTCACCTCGAAGCGGTCCGTCGGGAGATTGCCGTAGATGCCGCCCATGAAGCCGTAGAAGTTGGGGAGGAAGCCGCGCACGACGGCCCGGAGACGGCAGAGGTTCAGCTTCGCGTTCTTCAGGAGGAACGGGTCGTAGGTCCACGTCACGATTCGAACGCCGTGACGAAGGCACCAGTCCCGCTGGAACAGTTTCAGCTGCACGGACAGGCCCCGCCCCTGCGCCTCGGGCCGCACGGCGAGGAGGTGGGAGTGGTGAGCCGGCTCGCCGAGATTCGTCCGCGGCAGGCCGTGGACGAACCCGAGCATCCGGCCCTTCTCGAAGGCTCCGGCCGTCATCCCTCCGGCGTGCGTTCCCGCGATGAGGTCCGTCCAGGGCGAGAGAACCCGGTCTTCGAACTTCCACGCTTCCTTCGACACGTCGAACGTCTCGTGGAATTCGTCGGTCGTACGAAGCTCCCGGATCACGACGCGGGCGCTCACGCGGAGACTTCCTCGAGGAGCGCCGCGAGGAGGGCGCAGCGCCGCGGCAGGTCCTCGACGAGGAGATGCTCCGTCCGCGCGTGCGCGCCGCCGCCCGACGGACCGAGGCCGTCCAGCGTCGGCACGCCGGCGCCGGCCGTCAGGTTGCCGTCGGAGCCGCCCCCGACGCGCGCGGACGGGAGGGGAAAGCCGAGGCGCGCTGCGAGCGCCGCAGCGACGCGGTAGATCTCCATCGAGACCCGCGTCGGCTCCATCGAGGGCCGGTTGAGACCCCCCTCCGTCTCGACCGACACCCGCGAGTCGGCGGTCCGGTAGGACCGCAGGGCCGCCGCGATCCGCTCTCCCTCCGCCCCGGACCAGAAGCGGAAGTCGACCGTCAGCTCGGCGGACTCCGGCACGACGTTCGCCCTCGATCCCGCTCTCGCGAGGGTCGGGACGACGGAGGTGCCGAGCTCTCCGTCCGCCAGCGCCTCGGCAAACGGGACGAACCGCGCGAGCTCCGCGAGGGCCGAGACCCCCTTCTCCGGCTCGAGGCCCGCGTGGGACGCCACGCCGTGGAATCGGACCGTCGTCTGGCCGACCCCCTTCCGCGCGACCTTCGCGGCCCCGCCGTCGCCGGCCGGCTCCAGGACGAGGACGCGCGCGTGCCGCACCGCCTCCTCCAGCAGCAGATCACGCGAGGCGGCGGTTCCGACCTCCTCGTCGGGAGTCAGGAGGAGCGACACCGGGCCGGACGGGAGAACCTCTCCGCGGCCCACGGCGTCGAGCACGCCGAGGGCGACGGCAATGCCCCCCTTCATGTCGAAGACCCCCGGGCCCTTCGCCACGCCCCCCTCGACGCCGAACGGGCGCTCCGAGAGGGTCCCGGCGGGCCAGACCGTGTCGAGGTGGCCGAGGAGGAGCGTTCCGCCGACGGTCCCCGCGCGGGAAAGGAGCGCGTCGCCCCGCCCCGCGCAGGGGACGCACTCGGCCGGGATTCCGGAGGCCCCGAGGCGCCCGGCGATCCACCGCGACAGCTCCCCGACCCGGGCCGGGTCGTCCGACGGGCTCTCCCGGTTCACGAGCTCTCCGAGCGTGGCCACGAGAGCCTCCCGGCGCCCTTCGAACAGGGCGGCCAGCTCGGCCACGCGGTCGACACTCACGCCGGGAATTCCCTTCGGGTCACGGTCACCCTCTCGAGAACGTCGCGCCGCACCGCGACGCCGATTCCCGGCCCCGTCGGGACGGGCATCAGGCCGCCCGTCGCCTCGAGCGGCGGGGTCACGATGTCCTCCTCGAAGTAGCGCGACGAGGAGGACGTGTCGCCCGGCTTCGAGAAGCCGGGGAGGCTCGCCACGGCCACGTTCTGAGCCCGCCCGACGCCCGCCTCCAGCATCCCGCCGCACCAGAGCGGGACGCCCGCCCGGCCGGCCACCGCGTGGATCCGGAGCGCCTCGCCGTGCCCCCCGACCCGTCCGATCTTCACGTTGATGACGCGGCACGCGCCGAGAGAGATCGCGGTCTGAGCGTCGCGGGCCGACCGGATCGATTCGTCGAGGCAGATCGGCGTCCGGAGCGTCTTCGCGAGCTCCGCGTGGTCCGCGAGGTCCTCGTGGTGGAGGGGCTGCTCGACGTAGTCGAGGCCGAAGGGATCGAGGGCGCGGATCCGGTCCGCCGTCGCGAGCGTGTAGGCGGCGTTGGCGTCCACGGTGAGCGCGATCGAGGGAAAGGCCTCGCGGACCGCCTTCACCCGCTCCACGTCCGTCCCCGGCTCGATCTTCAGCTTGATCCGGCGGTACCCCTCGGCTACGTGCTTCCGGACGTTCTCGACGGTCTCCGCCGCCGTCGGGGAGATGCCGAGCGAGACGCCGACCTCGATCGCGGTCCGCGTCCCGCCGAGGGCCGCGGAGAGTGATCTCCCCGAGGCCTTCGCGAAGAGGTCGCGGAGAGCCGTTTCGACGGCGGCCTTGGCCATCCGGTTTCCGCGAATCCGGTCTGCACGCGACTCGAAATCCTCCGGAGACGCGAGCTCGACCCCGACGACGAGCGGCAGGAGGAATTCCGACAGGACGTGCCCGGCGGTTCCCAGAGTCTCCGGTGCGTAGAACGGGCCGGCTTCGGCGACGCACTCCCCGAAACCCGAGAGGCCCGAGGAGAGGAGCTCGAGCAGGAGGAAGGACTTGACCGTCGTTTCGCCGAAGGAGGTCCTGAATCGGAATCTCAGCGGCATCTCGACGTGCCGGAGAACGGCGGCCTCGACGCGCATGGCGGGATTTTCTCCGATGAGCTTCCGGAGCGGCGCGGAGGCGGCGCTTGACCGTTTCCGGCCCCCGGAAGATGATCCCCGCTCCCCGGGGGGTGGCCGGACGATACAGGAGTCGGGCCGGAACGTGGGGAGCGGGGTTCACCGAAAAGGAATGGATTCCAGCAGGAACCGGATCGTTCACGGGACGGCGCGCGTCGTGGCGGTCGCCGTGTTCGTGCTGCTCGTCGTCGGCGCGCTCGTCACGTCGACCGACTCCGGCCTCGCCGTCCCCGACTGGCCGCTGGCTTACGGAAGGGTGATGCCCCCGATGGTCGGCGGCATCCTGTACGAGCACGGGCACCGGATGGTGGCCGCCCTCGTCTCGTTCTTCGTCGGGCTCCAGGTCGGCGTCCTCCTCTGGGGCGAGAGGCGCCGGCCGGTGCGCCGCCTCGGCCTCCTCGCCTTCGGGGCGATCCTCGCGCAGGCGCTGCTCGGAGGGCTCACGGTCCTCCTCCTCCTGCCGCCGGCCGTCTCCTCTGCGCATGCCGCTCTCGCGCAGATCGTCTTCGCGCTGACGGCCTCGATCGCCCTCGTGACGTCGCGCGCCTGGACCTCGGGCGACCTTCCGTTCGGCGTGGGCGCCGCGGACGTTCCGGACCTCTCGCGCGCCCTCCTCTGGACCGCGGTCGCGGCCGGCGCCGTCTACGTCCAGATCCTCCTCGGCGCGGTCATGCGCCACACGGGCGCGGGCCTCGCCATTCCCGATTTTCCGCTGGCGTTCGGGAGGCTTCTCCCGGGGTCCGGAGAGTTCGCCCGCCCGGGCGTTCCGATCCATTTCGCCCACCGGATCGGGGCCGTCGTGGCGAGCGGGCTCGTCATTCTCGCCATCCGGGCCTCGCTCCGCCTGAGAGCCCGGGTTCCCGCGGCCGGAACGCTGGCGGAACTCTGGGCCGCGGCGCTCGCCCTCCAGGTCACCCTCGGCACCTTCTCCATCTGGACGAGGAAGGCCGTTCCGGTCACGGCGGCCCATGTCGCCGTCGGCGCGCTCGTCTGGGTTCTCGGCGTCCTCCTCGCCCTGACGCTCGGCCGCGCCCGTGCCGCGGCTCGCGCCGCTCTCGCCGCCGCCGGCGAGAGCCAGGCCGCGTCGCCGGCCCCGGTCCCGCATCCGGCCTTTCGCACACGCGTTTCCGACTACATGGCCCTGACCAAGCCGCGAATCACGCTCTTCGTCGTCCTGACGGCGTTCGTCGGCTTCGCCGCCGGGACGAGCGGACGGCTCTCGGCCATGGATCTCGCCCTCCTCGCCCATGCCCTCGCCGGCACCGCGCTGGTGGCCTCGGGTACGAGCGCCTTCAACCAGCTCTCCGAGATCGACCTCGATGCGCGGATGCGCCGGACGGCCGGACGGCCGCTGCCCGGCGGGCGGGTCTCGCCGCTGGGGGCGTTTCTCTTCGCCACGTCTCTTTCAGCGGCCGGCATCGCGGAGCTCGCCTTCTTCGTGAACGGCATCACGGCCCTCCTCGCGGCGGCCACGCTCGTCAGCTACGTCTGCCTCTACACGCCGATGAAGACGGTCTCGCCCCTCTCGACGATCGTCGGCGCCGTCCCCGGAGCGCTCCCGCCGCTCGGGGGCTTCACGGCCGTGCAGGGCGCCATCGGGCCGCCCGGACTCGTCCTGTTCGTCCTTCTCTTCCTCTGGCAGCTGCCGCACTTCTTCGCCATCGGATGGCGGCACCGCGCCGACTACGGCGCGGCGGGGGTCCGGATTCTCCCCACGATCGACCCGACGGGACGTCGGACGTCGCGGCACGCTCTCGGCTGGTGCCTGGCCCTCCTCCCGGCGAGCCTGCTCCCGTCCGTCTTCGGGATGGCCGGCAGCGTCTACGCCGTCGGCGCGCTCGCCCTGACCCTCCTGTTCCTGGCGGCGTCGTTCCGCTTCGCGCGCGAGACGACCGACGAGCGGGCGCTGGGGCTCTTCCTGGCCTCGATCGGTTGGCTTCCCGCCGTTCTCCTGCTTCTCGTGCTCGACCGCGTGCCCTTCTGAGCGCCGCGGTGCCGGTCCTTTCGGCCGACCGCCTCTCGCGCGACTTCGGCTCCCGCCGGGCGCTCGACGGCGTCTCCCTCTCCGTGGCCGAAGGGGAGATCTTCGCCCTGCTCGGGCCGAACGGCGGCGGGAAGACGACGCTCTTCCGGATTCTCGCGACGCTTCTCGCGCCGACGTCCGGCTCCTTCCGCGTGGCGGGCCACGGGCCCTCCGGCGACCTCGCCGCGCTCCGCCGGTCCCTCGGCGTCGTCTTCCAGTCGCCGAGCCTCGACCGGAAACTGACGGTCATGGAGAACCTCCTCCTCCAGGGGTCGCTCTACGGTCTCCGGGGCCCCGCGCTTCGCGCGCGCGCCGGCGAGCTCCTCGAGCGTTTCTCGATCGCGGACCGCGCCCGCGACCCCGTCGAGACCCTTTCGGGCGGGCTCGCCCGCCGCGTCGAGATCGCCAAGGCGCTGCTCCACCGCCCCCCGGTCCTGCTCCTCGACGAGCCGTCCACCGGGCTCGATCCCGGCGCCCGGCGCGACCTGATGGCGCTCCTCGCCTCGCTCGCGGAGGGGGGCGCGGTCGTCCTCCTGACGACGCACCTCTTCGAGGAAGCCGAGGCGGCCACGCGCGTCGGGATCCTGGACCGGGGCCGCCTCGCGGCGGAGGGAACGCCGGCGGCTCTCCGGGCGCAGGTCGGCGGCGACGTTCTCGCGCTCGAGACGGCGGAGGGAGAGGAAGCCGGGGGGCTCGCCCGCGCGGTCGTCGCACGCTTCGGCGGCGAGGCGGGACACGTGACGGCCGTCGGGAGCACGGTCCGGATCGAGCGGGCGCGGGGACACGAGTTCGTCCCCGCTCTCGTCGAGGCGTTTCCGGGGCGCTTCCGCTCGGTGACGCTCGGCGCGCCCTCCCTCGAGGACGTCTTCGTCGACGCGACGGGGCGCCTCTTCCGGGACGAAGAGCCCGGGACCGGCGAGGAGGCCGCGTGAGAGCCCCCCTCGCCCTCGCACGGCGCGAGGTCGTCCGCTTCTTCAGGCAAAAGAGCCGCGTCGTGGGCGCCGTCGCGCCGCCGCTCGTCATGTGGGCGGTGGTCGGCTCGGGCCTCGGCGGCTCCTTCCGCCCGGACGGGGCGAGCCCCGCGACGGTCGGCTCCTCCCTCGCCTTCTTCTTCCCGGGGACCGTCGTCCTCGTCGTCCTCTTCGCCGCGATCTTCTCGACCATCACGGTCATCGAGGACCGCCGCGAAGGCTTCCTCCAGGGTGTCCTCGTCTCCCCCGTCGGCCCTCGCGCGATCGTCTTCGGGAAGGTGCTCGGCGGAACGCTTCTCGGGACCCTGCAGGGGGGCGCTCTCCTCGCGCTCGTTCCGCTTCTCGGGCTCCCGGTCGACGGCGCCGCCCTCGCAGCGGCCGCCGCCCTCCTCTTCGTTCTCGCCTTCGCCCTGACGTCCCTCGGTTTCCTCATCGCCTGGTCCCTCGACTCGACACAGGGATTCCACGCCATCATGAATCTCTTCCTGGTTCCCCTCTGGCTCCTCTCCGGCGCCTTCTTTCCCGCCTCGGGGGCGCCGGCCTTCCTGCGCGGCGTGATGGCCCTGAACCCGCTGACCTACGGCGTGGCGGCCCTCCGGCGGGCGCTGGGAGGCGGGGGCGCGAGCCTCCCCGGCTGGGGGCTCTCCGCGGCCGTGACCGTCCTCTTCGCCGCGGCCCTTTACGCCGCCGCGCTCCTCGTCGCGACACGCCGTCCGGCGCTTCGCGGAGGGAGCAGACTTCCGGCATGACGAATACGCCTGCCTCCCGTCGAGAGGGACTCCGTCTCCTTCCGCTCGCGCTCGCCGCCTTCGGCCTCGCCGCCTCGCTCGCCCTGCTCGCCTGGGCCTGGAACCTCCGCCAGAGCGTCCGCCCGTACGGCCGCGAGGAGCTGCCGCGCCTGACCGCCGTCCCCGACTTCACGACGACCTCCGAATCCGGTGCGACCGTGACGAAGGCTTCGCTGGCCGGAAAGGTCGTCATCGCGGATTTCATCTTCACGACCTGCCAGGGGATCTGTCCCGGGATGACCGCGAAGATGAAATCGCTCGCGAACCGGCTCCGGGACGAGCCCCGCATCCGGTTCGTCTCCTTCACGGTCGACCCGGTGCACGACACCCCCGAGGTCCTCGCCCGCTACGGGAAGGAGCACGGTGCGGACCCGGACCGCTGGAGTTTCCTCCGGACGGATACGGAGAGCCTGCGCCGGCTCTGTCGAGAGGGCTTCCGGCTGGCCGTCGAGGACGCCGGCCCGGGGGCGAAAGAACCGATCCTCCATTCGACCCGCTTCGTCCTCGTCGATGCGGGCGGAACGATCCGCGGCTACTACGACAGCGACGAACCGGGAGCGATGGAGGCGCTCGCCGAAGGCGCGCAGAGGCTCGCCCGCGAGGACGGCGCCCGGCGATGAACGTCTCCGCCCTCCCGACGGTGAACGCTCTCCTGAACGCCACCTCGGCCGCGCTTCTCGTCACGGGCTGGCTGCTGATCCGGTCGGGACGGCGCGACGCGCACCAGAAGACGATGACGGCCGCGCTGATCTGCTCGGCTCTCTTCCTCGTCTCCTATCTCGTCTATCACGCCCGGGTGGGGAGCGTCCGCTTCGCCGGGACCGGCGCCGTCCGGACGGTCTATCTCGCGATTCTTCTGACGCACACGGTCCTGGCGGCCGCCGCCCTTCCCCTCGCCCTCACGGCGTTCGTCCTGGCCCGTCGCGGGCGCTTCGACCGCCACCGCCGTCTGGCGCGATGGACGCTCCCGGTCTGGCTCTACGTCTCCGTGACGGGAGTCGTCGTCTACTGGATGCTCTACCGCTCGGCCTTCGGCCCCTGAGACGCCCCGGGGGCGGCTCGGCCCCACCGGTCGACGAGCTCGCGGATCCGCGCGAGCGTGACGGGCTTGGTGACGAAGTCGTTCATCCCCTCGGCCTCGCAGCGCCGGCGGACGTCTTCCGACGTGAGCGCCGTCAGGGCGACGACCGGAAGCGTCGCGCCCCCCGGCAGGGCGCGCAGCCGCCGGAGGACCTGGTAACCGTCCATCTCCGGCATCTGCAGATCGAGGAGGACGAAGGAGAAGGGCTGCCGGGAGGCGGCCTCCGCGGCTTCCGGCCCGGTGGCGGCCACGACGACCTCGGCCCCGCGGGAGCGGAGCATGTGGGCGAGCAACTCGCGATTCTCCTCGTTGTCCTCTACGAGAAGGGCTCGCGGAGCGCCGGAGCGCCGTCCGGCCTGCAGGGCATCGACGCGGCGGAGGAACTCCCGGGTCGTCTCGGCGAGGTCGACCTCGGCCCGCGCCCTCTGAACCGGTCCCGACGACTCGTCTCGGGCGCGCCGGACGGCGCTGGCCACCTCCTCCACCGACGTCCGGAATTCGCGGGCCGATGACTCGATGGCGTCCGCCGCGGCCGCCCGCGCTTCGACCAGAGACCCGCGGGCCGACTCGAGGTCCGCGAGCAGGTCCCGGCGCGACGTGCCGTCGGTCAGGACGACGTCGGCCCCGCCGCCGGAGCGTGGCGCCGCGACGACGTGGACCGGCCGGGGCGCGCCGTCCACCGAGAGAAGCGTTTCGTCGAACTCGAGCGCGCCCGGCCCGTCTTCGGCCCGGCGCCGCCGGCGGGCGACGCCCTCGAGTGCCTCGCGGAGAGGCGCCGGAAAGATGTCGGCGCGTGCGACTTCCGTTCCCTCGAGCAGATCGACCCGCCGGCCCGTCCACTCCGAGAGGCGGACGTTCGCCGCCTCGATGCGCCCTTCGCCGTCGACGCCGACGAGCGCCGCGGGGGCGGCGTCGAACAGCCGTGCCTGCTTCTCGCCCGCGCTCGCGGCGCGGATCTCGACGAAGACGATCGCGATCTCGACGGTCCGTCCGTAGCGCCGGAGCGGCACGAGTGTCCGGACGGCCTCGACCCGCCGCCCGTGGTCGTCCGTCACGGCCGTGCGCCGCGGGGGAAGGCCGCGCCCGGAGGAAAAGACCGCCTCGATCTCCTGCCGGAAGGCCCGGTCCTCCTCGGCGGGGACGACGAGACCGACGGCGGACGCCCCGTCGGCGTCCCGCGCCGTGCGGCCGAAGAGGTGCACCGCCCCCGCGTTCCAGTAGGCGATCCTCCCGTCCCGGTCGACGGTGCAGACCGCGAGCGCCTCCGCTCCGTCCAGCGCCGGGCCGAGCGCCGCGCGGGCCGACAGGGCCGGGTCGGGGACGGGAGGTCCCGGCTCGGCGGAGCGGCCGGCTCCCGCCGCCAGAGCCGAGAGCGCCGCGAGCCCCGTGAGCACGGCGGAAACCGGCACGGCGATCCGCGGAGGGACAAGGCCTGCCGGGCCCGCCAGCCAGAGCGCCAGCGCCGCGCCGGCCAGCACGAGCGACGTCCGGGTCAGAATGCGTCCGGCGGACACGCCCCCATCTTAATCAGCCGGGGACGGCGCGACGAAGGAGGTCTCGGGTGGAGAGGTCCGGCACGGGGGAAGCGGAGGGACGCCGAAGCGCGACCTGGGGCGATCTCCTCGCCGAGGCCCGCCGGCGCCTCCCGCCTCCCGGCCATCCCGCCTTCGAGGCGGAGGAGCTCCTCGCGCGGGCGGCCGGCCGGCCGCGAGGCTGGTTCCATTCCCGACGGGGCGAAGAGGCCGTGCCCGCCGAGGCCGACGCCTTCCGCCGCCTCGTGGACCGCCGCGCGAGAGGCGAGCCCCTCCAGTATCTCCTCGGCGAGTGGGAATTCCTCGGCCGCACCTTCCGGGTCGACCCGCGCGCCCTGATTCCGCGCGGCGAAACCGAGGGAATCGTGGAAGTCGCCCGCGAGGCGGCCCCTGCAGCGCGCCGGATCCTGGACCTCGGCACCGGAAGCGGCGTTCTGGCCGTCACGTTCGCCCTCGAGCGCCCCGCATCCACCGTC
>Ga0335084_10006834_pt1 | contig 11346 bp, 7 predicted proteins | sample Lox_Sample_44_FD_206721 | JGI IMG/M metagenome (GOLD analysis project Ga0335084, IMG submission 206721) | Soil microbial communities from Loxahatchee National Wildlife Refuge, Florida, United States - Lox_Sample_4.4 | ecosystem: Environmental > Terrestrial > Soil > Wetlands | place: USA: Florida...
CGCGCGCTGGCCCGGCGGTGCGCGGCTCGCGCTGCAGATCGTGATCAACTACGAGGAAGGCGCCGAGGCGAGCGTGCTGCACGGCGACCCCGCAGCGGAGACTTTCCTCTCCGACATCGCCGCTGCGGAGCCGTATCCCGCGCGGCACCTGTCGATGGAATCGCTCTACGAGTACGGCTCGCGCGCCGGGCTCTGGCGGCTGCTGCGCCTGTTCCGCATGCGCGGGCTGCCCGTCACGGTGTTCGGCGTGGCGATGGCGCTCGAGCGCAACCCCGCCGCAGTCGAGGCGATGCTGCGCGACGGCCACGAGCTCGCCTGTCACGGCTGGCGCTGGATCAGCTATCAGGAGGTGGACGAAGCGACCGAGCGCGAGCACGTCGAGCGTGCGGTCGCGTCGATCCGGCGGCTCACCGGCGAGGCGCCCGAAGGCTGGTACACCGGCCGCGACAGCCCCAACACGCGCCGGCTCGTCGTCGAGCACGGCGGCTTCGTGTACGACGCAGACTCCTACGCCGACGACCTGCCGTATTGGGTCGAGGTCGCCACGCGCGATGGAAAGAAGCCGCACCTCGTGGTCCCCTACGCGCTCGACACGAACGACATGCGCTTCGCAACTTCTCCTGGCTTCGCCAGCGGCGATGACTTCTTTCACTATCTGCGCGACGCCTTCGACACGCTCTACGGCGAGGGCGATCCGCGCGGGCTCGACGCGCCGAAGATGCTCTCCGTCGGGCTGCACTGCCGCATCGCCGGTCGGCCCGGGCGCTTCGCTGCGCTCGCGCGCTTCCTCGATCACGTGCGGGGCCACGAAGGCGTGTGGGTCGCCCGCCGCATCGACCTCGCGCGGCACTGGATCGCGACGCATCCGTTCCGGGCACACGCATGACGCTCGCCGAGCTCAACGCGATCGACCACGCAAAGTTCGGCGCGGTGCTGCGCGGCGTGTTCGAGCATTCGCCGTGGATCGCGGCGGAAGCCTTCCCGCTGCGCCCCTTCACGAGCGTCGAGAACCTGCACTCTGCCCTCATGGAGATCGTGCGCGGCGCGTCGGCCGAGGCGCAGCTCGGGCTCCTGCGCGCGCACCCCGAGCTCGCCAGCCGGGCGGCAATCCGCGGCGAGCTCACGGAGGAATCGAAGCGCGAGCAGCAGGGCGCGGGCCTCATGCAGTGCTCGCCAGCCGAATTCGCACGGCTGCATGCGCTCAATCGCGCCTACGATGCCAAGTTCGGGTTTCCGTTCATCATCGCCGTCAAGGGCCTCACGCCGGGCGAGATCGTCGCCCGCTGCGAAGCGCGTCTCGAGCGCGACCGCGCCACCGAGTTTGCCGAAGCGCTGGAGCAGGTAGGGCGCATCGCGCGCTTCCGACTCGAGGCGCTCCTCGGCGGAGAGCAGTCCGAGGGCCTGCCGAAAAGCGCGTAACGCGGGAACCAGCGAGGCGGCGATGACGACATCCGCGGCACAGGTCGATCCGGTCGACGAAACGCTGCCTGCTGGGCGCATGCTGGCCATCGGCCTGCAGCACGTGCTGGTGATGTATGCCGGCGCCATCGCCGTGCCGCTCGTCGTCGGCGGCGCCTTCAGGCTGCCGAAGGATCAGATCGCATTCCTCATCAACGCCGATCTCTTTGCCTGCGGCGTGGCCACGCTCATCCAGTGCGTCGGCTTCTGGCGTTTCGGCATCCGACTGCCGGTGATGATGGGCGTCACCTTCGTGGCCGTGCTGCCGATCGCCGCGATGGCGGTCGCCGGTGCGGCGATCACCGACGTATTCGGCGCAGTGATCGCCGCGGGGCTCTTCACGATCGTGCTCGCGCCCTTCGCGGGGCGGCTGGTACGCTACTTTCCGCCGCTGGTGACCGGGACCATCGTCACCGTCATCGGCGTGACGCTGCTTCGCGTCGCCGTAAACTGGGCAGGCGGTGGCATCCGCAACTTCGGCGATCCGGCGAACCTTGTTATCGCGCTCGCAGTGCTCGTGGTCATCGTCGGTGTCAACAAGCTCTTTGATGGCTTCGTGGCGAACATCGCGGTCCTGCTCGGGCTGGCGGTGGGTTTCGTCGCTGCGCTGGCTTTCGGCCTGGTCGACCTGACGGGCGTGCGCGAGGCCGACTGGTTCGCGCTGGTCCATCCATTCCGCTTCGGGCTGCCGACCTTCGACGCGGCCGCGATTGCAACGCTCTGCATCGTGATGGTCGTGTCGATGATCGAGTCGACCGGCGTGTATCTCACGCTGGGCGAGATCTGCGCGCGCCCGGTGGGCCCGAAGGAAATCGCCCGCGGCCTTGCCGGCGATGGTCTCGGCACTGTCATCGGCGGCGTGTTCAACACCTTCCCGTACACGTCCTTCTCGCAGAACGTAGGCCTGGTCGGCGTGACGGGGGTAAAGAGCCGCTGGGTCGTCGCCGTGGCCGGAGCGATCCTGGTTCTCGTCGGACTCTTCCCCAAGATGGGGAGCGTCGTGGCGTCGATCCCGCATTCGGTGCTCGGCGGAGCGGCGCTGGTACTGTTCGGCATCGTCGCCGCGACGGGGATCCGCATCCTCGCCCGCGTCGACTACGCCTCACGGCACAATGTCCTGATCGTCGCAGTGAGTATCGCGGTAGGCGTGATTCCCGTCATCTCGCCAACCTTCTTCGGGCAGCTTCCCCGGTGGAGCGCGCCCATCCTGGGCAGCGGAATCTCTCTCGCGACCGCAACCGCGGTGCTGCTCAACCTCCTCTTCAACGGCCGCGGCGAGGCGCGGCGCGACGCGGCACCGGTGAGTTAGCGCCCGAAGAGCTTGCCGAGCGCCTTGTTGACCTCGTCGGTCGGCACGGGCTGCTGCTTCGTCGCGGCCTTCTGGGCGGGCTGGCTGCTCCCCGACGCACGGCCGAGCGCAACCTGGCACGGCGCGCCCGTGTCACCCGTGGGCTGCGCGAGCAACACGTTGCCGAGGGCAGCGAGCCCCCCGCCCCCGGTGGACATGCCTGCGGCTAGCTTCGCCACCGTTGAGGCCGCCGCGACGGCGTCGACGCCGACCGTCGGCGCGGTGAACGGGCCGTGGAAGCGCACGAGCTCCGCAATCTGCGAGATGTTGATCGGAATCCCCTGCCTGATTTGAGGCTTGACGGAAAGATCGATCGTCTCGCTGCGGAAATCGATCGTCCCGCTCGCCGTCGCGCCGAGTTTGTCTGTCTCGACGGCGATGCTGCGGTCGACGGAGGCGACGCCGCTCTTGAGCGGCAGGCGCACTACCGCGCAGCGCAACTCGGTGGTCGCGTCGACGTTGCGGAACGGGTTGACCGCCTCGGCGAGCTTGTCGACACTCTCCGTCGCGCTGCCCTTGGTGTTGACGAAGGAGGCCTGCCCGGAGGTGGCGAGGAACGTGCCGCTCGCGGTGCTCGCCCACTGCCGCGCGGAGGCGCCGCGCGCGCTGATATCGGCGCGCACATCCACCTTGCCGCCGCGCACTTCGCGCTTCATGCCAAGCGCGGCGAGCACGGCGGAGAGGTCGAGGCTCCTGGCATCGAGATTGAGCACGAGCCCTGCGTCGGGAGCGTGCGTCGCGTCGACCTGCACACGACCCTGCACACTGCCGCCGAACGCGCTCGCCTGCACGGGCATGTTGAGCCGGCCGTCCTGAAGCGCAATCTGCACGTGCGCGTGATCGAGGTGCTGGCCGTCGGGCAGCACGAGCTTGTCGATCGCAAGATCCCCGGTCGCATCGACGGAGCGCAGCTCGGACACGTCAATCGGTTCCTCGCCGAAGACATAGCGCGACTTGGCGTGCGCGGGAGCGGCCGCCTTGGCGGCGATGGTGTTCGCCTGCCCCGCGGCGGCCAGCTCGGCCAGCGTCATCGTCGGCGCGGAGAGCTTGAAGTCGACCTTCGGCCGCGGGCCGCCGGTTGTTACGCTCATTTGCCCCGTGAGCTGGGTCGTGCCGTAGGCGGCCTGGAGCGGCGTGGCGTTGATCGTTTTCGATTGCACGCTCAACTGGCTGCGCACCGACGCCTTCTGCGTGCCGATGTTCCCCTGCACGGCCACCGGATATGGCCAGCGCTGGTGCAGCACCTGGTCGAGCGGTCCGAAATCGCCTTCGAGGGCGATCGGTGTGTTGTTGATCTTGCCGCGAAAGCTGCCGCTGATCGGCGATTGCGCGTCGCGCGCATGTACCGCAAGCTGCTCGATCAGGACCGTGGTCGTTTCGCCGGTGCGGCCGTCGCGGTAGGTGAGCGAGCCGTCGGAGATGGCGAGGTCGCCCACCGCCAGCGCTCCGAGCGTCGCGCCGGAAGGCGCAGACGTCGGCGCGTTCGGCTGGGCCGTGCCGGTCAGCGCGGGAAACTCCCAGTTGCCGTTGCCCTTGCCGTCGGTCTCGAGCGCGATGTTCGGCTCCACCAGCTTGAAGCGAACGATCTCGAAGCGCTTGCGCAGCAACGGCAGCAGCTCGATCTGTGCCTCGAGCTGCTTGGCGGTGAGCATCTGCGGCTGCTTGCCCCAGGTTGCATTGCCCAGGCTCACATCGTTGATGACGAGCTTCGGCTCGAGCCCGAGCTTCAGATCGATGCCGCCGCGCACGGTGAGGTCGCGGCCGGTCGCTTCCTTGACGCGCTGCTGCAGCGGCCCGAGGAACTCGTTGATGTCGACGCTGCGGATCGCGACTGCAACCGCGATCAGCAACAGCAACACGACGCCGCCGAGAACGGCGAGCGTTCGCCAGAAGACGCGCATCAGGCGATTCTAGCGCTTTTCGGCCCAGCAGCTAACGCAATGACGCGTTGAACTTCTCCAGGGCGGCCGCACCGGGGACGAGCTCCTTCTCGCCGAGCTCGTTGAGCGGCGAGTCCACGGTATTGAGCAGCGCGTGCAGGTCATCGGCCTCCTCGTTCACGTACAGCAATCCCGTGACAATCTCTCCGGCGGCCTTGCGCTGTGCGAGGTAAGTGAGCGCCCCGATCTTGTCGCCCGCGTCGTAGTCAGCGTGGAGCTTGCGCAGGCGCAGCGTCGAGCCGTCGTGCTGGAGCACGTCCTGCACCGTACCCGGCGCATAGTCGGTGGTGATCTCGCTGCGCGGCGGCATGAAGTCGAGCCGGTTCACGGCCTCGTTGTGCTCGCGCACGAAGTCGTAGCTCTTGGTCGACCCGGCATGGTTGTTGAACGCGACACACGGGCTGATGACGTCGAGGAAGGCCGCGCCGCGGTGCCGGATCGCCGCCTTCACCAGCGGCACGAGCTGCGCCTTGTCGCCGGAGAAGCTGCGCGCGACGAAGCTCGCCCCGAGCTCCAGCGCGAGCATCACCATGTCGATCGGCTCGTCGTTGTTGACCGCGCCACGCTTGCTCTTCGAGCCCTTGTCCGCCGTGGCGGAGAACTGTCCCTTGGTGAGGCCGTACACGCCGTTGTTCTCCACGACGTAGACCATGTTCACGCCGCGGCGCATCGCGTGCGCGAACTGTCCGAGCCCGATGGAAGCCGAGTCGCCGTCGCCGGACACGCCGAGGTAGATGAGATCGCGGTTGGCAAGGTTGGCGCCGGTCAAGACCGAGGGCATGCGGCCGTGCACGCTGTTGAAACCGTGCGAATTACCGAGGAAATACGTCGGGGTCTTCGAGGAGCAACCGATTCCGGAGAGCTTGGCGACGCGGTGCGGCGCGACGTCGAGCTCGAAGAAGGCTTCGATGATCGCCGCCGAGATCGAATCGTGACCGCAGCCGGCGCACAGCGTCGATACGGTGCCTTCGTAGTCGCGATGCGTGAACCCGAGCTTGTTGCGGGGCAGCTCGGGGTGGTGCAGGCGGGGCTTGGCGAGATAGGTCACGGGGCCACCTTTCGCAGCGGCGTCACGTTTAGCATGGCGAGCTTTTCTCCGAGTTCGCGGATGATAAAGCGCGCGGTGATCGGCGTGCCGTCGTAGTGCAGGATCGAGACGAGCTTCGCGGCGTCCACGGCGAGCTCGTTGATGAGCAGCATGCGCATCTGCGCGTCGCGGTTCTGCTCGACCACGTAGACCTGCTCGTGGTCGGCGACGAAGTCGGCGATCTCCTCATGGAAGGGAAAGGCCCGGATGCGCAGCGTGTCGAGGTGGATGCCCTGGGCTGCGAGCGCGCTGAGCGTTTCCTCCATCGCCGGTCCGGTCGAGCCGAAGTAGATCGCCCCAAAGCGGGTAGGTTGCGCCGCCTTGCGCACGACCGGCACGGGCAGATAGCGCCTCGCGGTCTCCAGCTTGCGCAGCAACCGCTGCATGTTGTCGACGTAGGTAGGGCCGTCCTCGGTGTAGCGGGCGTACGGGTCCTTGGTCGTGCCGCGGGTGAAGTACGCACCCTTGCTCGGATGCGTCCCCGGGTAGGTGCGGTACGGAATGCCGTCGCCGTCGACGTCCAAGTAGCGGCCGAAGGGCTTGCCCGCCTCGAGGTCGGCGTGTGTCATCACTTTGCCGCGATCGAGCCGCCGCGAGTCGTCCCAGGCGAGCGGCTCGCACAGCCAATCCTGCATGCCCAGATCGAGGTCCATCATCACGAAGATGGGCGTCTGCAGACGGTCGGCGAGATCGAACGACAGCGCTGCGAACTCGAAGGCCTCTTTCGGGTCCTCGGGAAGGATCAGCACGTGCTTGGTGTCGCCGTGCGAGGCGTATGCACAGGACACGAGGTCCGCCTGCTGCGTGCGCGTAGGCATGCCCGTGGAGGGGCTGCCGCGCTGGATATCGAACAGCACGACGGGAATCTCGGCGAAGTAGGCGAGCCCGATGAACTCCTGCATGAGCGAGATGCCGGGGCCCGAGGTGCAGGTGAACGCGCGCGCGCCGTTCCAGCCGGCGCCGATGGCGATGCCGACCGAGGAGAGCTCGTCCTCCGCCTGCACGATCGCATGGCGCGCCTTGCCGGTCGCCGGGTCGGTGCGGAAGCGCTTGCAGTGGCGCGCGAAGGCCTCCGCCATCGACGACGAAGGCGTGATCGGGTACCACGCGGCGACCGTGGCCCCGCCGTACACGCAGCCGAGCGCCGCCGCGCTGTTGCCCTCGATGAAGATCTTTTCGCCTACGCCCCCGGCGCGCCGCACCTTGATGCCGAGCGGCCAGTCGAGCTCGTTCTTGGCGTACGTGCGGCCCTTCTGCATCGCCTGCACGTTGGGCTTGAGCAGCGCTTCCTTGCCCTTGTAGAGCTCGCCGATCAGCTCTGCGATCGCCTCGGGCTCGATCTCGAGCAGCGTGGAGAGCGCGCCGACGTAGATGATGTTCTTGAACAACTGGCGCTGGCGCGCGTCGCTGTACTCGCGGTTGCAGATCTCGGTGAGCGGCATGCCGATCACCTGGATGTCGTCGCGGAACTTCGCAGCGGGAAGCGGCTTGGTCGAGTCGTAGAAGAGATAGCCGCCGGGCTCGATCTCCTTAATGTCCTGATCCCAGGTCTGGGGATTCATCGCCACCATCAGGTCCACGCCGCCGCGCCGGCCGCGCCAGCCCGCTTCCGAGACGCGCACCTCGAACCAGGTGGGCAGTCCCTGGATGTTCGAGGGAAAGATGTTGCGCGGCGCCACCGGTACGCCCATGCGCAGGATCGACTTGGCGAACAGCAAATTTGCCGACGCCGAGCCGGAGCCGTTCACGTTGGCGAATTTCACCACGAAGTCGTTGACTCGCGCGATCGGCGCAACCTGCGATTTCATGCGCTGCGCTCCTGCATGTCTACTCGGCGGCCTGGGCGTACGCCACGGGTTGGGCGCGCCGATGCCGGTCGCACGCCTGCGCCGGCTCGAGCAGGAACTTCTGCATGTCCCAGGCGCCCGTCGGGCAGCGCTCGGCGCACAGCCCGCAGTGCAGGCAGACATCCTCGTCCTTGACCATCACGCGACCGGTCTTCAGGTCCGAGGCGACGTAGAGGTCCTGCGTGAGGTTGTGCGAGGGCGCGTTCAGCCGCCGGCGCAACTCCTGCTCTTCCCCGTCGGCCGTGAAGGTGATGCAGTCCATCGGACAGATGTCCACGCAGGCGTCGCATTCGATGCACAGCTTCGACGTGAACACGGTCTGCACGTCGCAGTTCAGGCAACGCTCGGCCTCGGCGTAGGCCTGGTCGGCATCGAAGCCCAGCTCGACCTCCACCTTGATGTTCTTGAGCGCGATCACCTTGTCCTTCAGCGGGACCTTGTAGCGGGCATCGTTGGAGATCGCGTTGTCGTAGCTCCACTCGTGTATGCCCATCTTCTGGGATATCAGGTTGACCAGCGGCGGAAGTCGCTTCTTCGGATCCTCCCCGCGGCAGAGGGCGTCGATCGAGATCGCCGCGTCGTGCCCGTGCGCGACCGCCCAGATGATGTTCTTCGGGCCGAGCGCGGAATCGCCGCCGAAGAAGACCTTGGGGTGCGTCGACTGGAACGTGACCTGGTCGACCACGGGCAAGCCGTGGCGGTCGAAATTCACGCCGATGTCGCGCTCGATCCAGGGAAACGCGTTCTCCTGGCCGACCGCGATCAGGACGTCGTCGCAGGCAAGGTGAACGTCGGATTCTCCGGTGGACACGAGTTTTCGCCGGCCATCGGGATCGTGCTGGGCGACAACCTTCTCGAACAGAACACCGGTGAGCCGCCCCGCCTCGTGGGTGAACGCCTTGGGCACGTGGAAGTTGATGATCGGGATGCCCTCGTGCATGGCATCCTCCTTCTCCCACGGCGAGGCCTTCATCTCGTCGAAACCCGAACGCACCACGACCCTCACGTCCTCGCCGCCCAGGCGCCTCGAGCTGCGGCAGCAGTCCATCGCGGTATTGCCGCCACCGAGCACGATCACCCGTTTGCCGATGCGCTCGATGTGGCCGAACGAGACGCTGGAGAGCCAGTCGATGCCGATGTGGATGTTGCTCTTCGCCTCCCAGCGACCGGGGATGTCGAGGTCGCGGCCCCGCGGCGCACCGCTGCCCACGAAAACTGCGTCCCAGCGCTCGCCACCGGCGCCATCGAGAAGCGCCTTGAGGCTGTCGATGCGCGTGTTGCCGCGGAATTCGACACCGAGATCGAGGATGTAGCCCACTTCCTCGTCGATCACGGCTTCGGGCAGGCGGAACTTCGGAATCTGGCTGCGGATCATCCCGCCGGCGCGTGCGTCGCTGTCGAAGAGGACGCATTCGTAACCGAGCGGCGCGAGATCGCGCGCCACGGTGAGCGAAGCGGGTCCCGCACCGATGAGCGCGACGCGCTTACCGTTCCGTTTCGGTGCCCGCTTGGGAAGGCGGTGGCGGATGTCGTCCTTGAGGTCGGCCGCAACCCGCTTCAGACGGCAAATCGCCACCGGCTCGGGCTTGGCGCGTGCCTCACGCCCGTCGCTCCCGGTTACGCCCTCCTCCACTCGCCCGCGCCGGCACGCCGGCTCGCACGGGCGATCGCAGGTCCGGCCGAGAATGCCGGGAAAAACGTTCGACTGCCAGTTGACCATGTAGGCGTCGCTGTAACGCCCCGCCGCGATCAACCGGATGTATTCGGGGACTGGAGTATGGGCGGGGCACGCCCATTGGCAATCGACGACTTTGTGGAAGTAATCGGGTTTCGCTATATCGGTCGGCTTCAACACCTCTCCTCAGACAGGCGCGCTCGAGCGCTGATTCTCTGCACGGCTCCCCGGTGCCCCTTCTCACCGCCGAGGCGCGATCGATGCATCGCCCTGCAAGTGGGCGTCAATCCTACCCCACGAGCGCCGTGCTGAAAAGCCTTTTGCATTCAACTACTAGCGACAGGGACTTTAGAGGCTGCGCACGTTGCGTCACGGCAACAGGTCGGCGTGCCCAGGGTCCGTCAGAAGCGCGCGTAAGGATAGAATGTCGCCTCGCTGCTTCTGTCTACTACGATGAATGCTCCCGAACGCGCCGCGCTGCGGTTGACCGAGTTCAGCCACGGCGGCGGCTGCGGCTGCAAGATCGCCCCGGCCGCGCTGCAGGAGATCCTCTCGCGCACCGCGCGGGCGGTGGTACCGCCTGCGCTGCTCGTAGGCATCGAGACCTCGGACGACGCGGCCGTGTACCAGATCAACGAGCGGCAGGCGATCGTCGCGACCACCGATTTCTTCACGCCGATCGTCGACGAGCCCTTCGACTTCGGCGCTATCGCGGCGACCAACGCACTGTCCGACGTCTACGCGATGGGTGCCACGCCCCTGTTCGCTCTTGCGCTGGTCGGTATGCCCGTGGGCAAGCTGCCGCCCGAGGTGATCCGCAGCGTGCTTGAGGGCGGCGAGGCGATCTGCGCAAGGGCGGGGGTGCCGATCGCAGGCGGGCACACCATCGACGCGCTCGAGCCCATCTATGGACTGGCCGCGATCGGGCTCGTCGATCCGCGGCACGTGAAGCGCAACGCCGGCGCGCGCCCCGGCGATCTGTTGATCCTCGGCAAGCCGCTCGGAATCGGCATCTACAGCGCCGCGCTCAAGAAGGGGCTGCTCGACGCCGCGCGCTACGCCGCGATGGTCGCGACGGCGACGCGCCTCAACACACCGGGCGTCGCCCTCGGGCGCAACGATGCCGTGCACGCGCTCACCGATGTGACGGGCTTCGGGCTGCTCGGCCATTTGCTGGAGATCTGCCGCGCCTCCGGCACCGGGGCACGCGTGCGCAGCGATCGAGTCCCGGTGCTCCCGGGCGCGCGCGAGCTCGCGGCCGACGGCGTGATAACGGGTGCCTCCGGGCGCAACTGGTCGAGCTACGGCGGCGACGTGGCACTCGCCAGCGACGTGGGCGACGTCGAGCGCGCGCTGCTCACCGATCCGCAAACCTCGGGCGGACTGCTCGTCGCCTGCGCGCCTCAGGCGGCCGACGAGGTGCTCGCGTTGTTCCGCCGCGAGGACTTCGAGGGTGTTTCGGTGATCGGCGAGATCGGGGCCGGGCCACCTCGCGTCGAGGTCGTTGCGACATGAGCGCCCGGCTTCCCGCCCGGGCCGCAGGGCGCGCCTCCGCAGACGAGCACGCCTCGCTCGCTGCGCGCTACGCGGAAACGCGCGCCGTGACGGAGGCGCTCGCGGCGCCGCTTTCGGCCGAAGACTGCGCGATTCAGTCGATGCCCGACGCCAGCCCGGTCAAGTGGCATCTCGCGCACACGACCTGGTTCTTCGAGACCTTCGTCCTTGAGGCGCACCGCGCGGACTACGCCTTGTTCGAGCCGGCGTTTCGCGTGCTCTTCAACTCCTACTACAACGCGGTGGGCGACCAGCATCCGCGACCGCAGCGCGGCCTGCTCTCCCGTCCTTCCCTCGACGAAGTTCGCGCCTATCGCCGGCACGTCGATCGCGCGCTGCTGAAGCTTCTCGACCTCGATCCCGCGCCGAAGATCCGCGAGCTGGTCGAGCTCGGCATCAACCACGAGCAGCAGCACCAGGAGCTTGTTCTCACCGAC
>Ga0335084_10006837_pt1 | contig 11345 bp, 11 predicted proteins | sample Lox_Sample_44_FD_206721 | JGI IMG/M metagenome (GOLD analysis project Ga0335084, IMG submission 206721) | Soil microbial communities from Loxahatchee National Wildlife Refuge, Florida, United States - Lox_Sample_4.4 | ecosystem: Environmental > Terrestrial > Soil > Wetlands | place: USA...
TCTGGTCGCCGCGAGGCGCCCGTGACCGCCGGACCCAGGAGGGACAGCAGCCGTCCCGGTAGCTGCACGAAGCCGCGTGAGAAGCGCGACGCACGGTAATATTCCTCCAGAACGACAGCCCGACTACCGGTCGAGATAGTTCAATCAGGTAGGCGTTCTCTGGACAGCGGATCATCAGCGTCCGATCGTTCGGCGCCGTCCAGGAAGGGCGCGGGCCCTCTGTGATGTCGGCCGGAGAGAAGGTGAATGCGGCAGTTATAAATGCCATCTGCGGCGTTGGCAGAGCTTACGAACCATCCGATGGCGACCTCCTCGCCAACTAAGAGGCCCTCGCATTGCAGCATCCCGATGTTCCGCGCGGCACCGCTCGCATGCGGAGCCGGCACACGCTGGCCGCAAGCGACGCGGGCCGGGATTGGCTGGATAGAAGAGATACGAACCCTTCAGCTCACTGCACCTCCTCGAGTGTGACGACTACCTGTCGGCTGCTGCCATCACGAATGACCTGCAGGCGTACCTGCTCCCCGACCTTGTGACGATCCAGACTTCGCCGCAAGTCATCGACTGTATGGACCGACTCCCCATCCACGGCGGTAATCACATCGCCTAGTTGACCGGAGCGCCCTTGCGTCGTGCCGCGCAGGCCCGCACGGTCAGCGGCACCCCCCGGCACTACCTGCCCGATGATCACCCCCTGCGCAGCAGAGCGCCTGGCAACCGAGTCGGGTAGCAGTGAAACACCGATGCCCGCGCGAATGACCTTTCCAAGTTGTATCAGCTGCGGAACGATTTCGTTGATGGTGTCGACAGGCACGGCGAATCCGATGCCTGAAGACGCCCCGCTGGGGCTCACGATCATCGTATTGATGCCGATCAGACGGCCGCCGCTATCAAGCAGCGGGCCACCGGAGTTTCCCGGGTTGATGGCCGCGTCGATCTGGATCACGTTTTCGATGGTGCGCTTCGTCATGGACTCGATGGAGCGCTGGAGTGCGCTTACCACGCCGGTGGTCAACGTATGGTCCAATCCGAAGGGATTGCCGATGGCGAGAACCTTCTGGCCGACTTTCAGATCGTGCGAGCTGCCGACGGCGATCGGAGACAATTTCTCCTTCGGCACCTCGATCTGCACCACTGCCAGGTCGTGGTCCGGATCGGCGCCGACCACCCGTGCTTCATGCTCCGTCCGATCCGCCAGCACGACGGTTAGCGAATCGGCGTTGTAGACCACGTGGAAGTTGGTGACGATGTAGCCCTCCTGGTTCCAGACAAATCCCGAGCCGGCACCTTGCGGGACTTCATACACGTTGCGTGAGAAGAGCTGACGCATCAAGGCGCTGTTGACGATGAATACGACAGAGGGCGCTGTCCTCTCGAATACCTGGATGGTGTGCGATTCCTCCGCCTCCATGGGCGCCGCGGGCGCCACGGGACGCATACGTACCTCCGGTCCCGCGTACGTCGGCCCAAGCGGTTGACCCCACTCTCCCACCGCGCTTTGCGCGGCGCTTCCCATGAACGCGCTCGCCGCGAGCGCCGCAAGCGCATGCCGGTGCCACGCCATTTTTCCGTTTGCTCCAACCATGAGGTCTCCTGCGATCACACGGCTACCGACGCGAGTGAGAGTGTAGGCGCGCTCGCAAAATAAAGAGCAGGCCACTGCTTGCGAGAGTATCGGACCAAGGGGCGGTTCCTTCGGTTGATACGCTGCTGCAAAGAGAAAGTGACACTCTCCAGGCTGCGCTTCCGGGTCAAGGCAGCTGCTATGCGCGCGTGACCTTGCTGACGAAACTTCGAATCTTGAACGCGAACACCACGATCAGCACGCCGAACAAGATGGCGTAGGCGCCGATCACCCACAGCACGGCGAGTGCGCCCTTCTCTGGCTGTGCTATAAGCCAAACTCCGAACGCCACGGACACGAGCCCCGCGAGGATGAGCAGCCATTCGTTGCTTATCAGTTCACGAAGGCGAACCGCAGCGACGATCTCAAGAACGCCACTCGCGATCGCCCACAACGCGATGTAGAAAAGGAGTGCCAGTGCCGTGATGTCGGGTTTAACGAAGGTGAGAATGCCTATCGCTACCCCGAGTAGACCCCAGAGAAGCAAAGCACCCCAAGAGTCATATACCTCGCGTGCCTGGATCGCCAAGGAGACACCGACAAGACCCTCGACCAGCACGTATAGCCCAAAGAGATATACCAGCACCTGAAGTGAAATATTCGGCTTCGCAAAAATCAAGATACCAAATCCGATCGCTACGAGGCCGCGCAGCAGCAAGTGCCACCAATTGCGCGAGAGAATGGAGCCCAGGCTCTCGACGACGCTACTCATAACCCCTCCTTACCACCCTTAAAGTTTGCTTGTTCTATCACGCCGGATCTCTGACCGATCCGCAGGTGTGTTTAGGCCGGCGGAGTCTAACCCAAACTGCCCCATTCACAACACCTCGACCCTGTCAGTCTTCAGGCGCCCTGCGCGAGCTCCCCCCAATTAATCTGCTTCACAAGCTACGTCGATCACCTCTGCTCACCCGCCTCTTCAACCGAAACCAACTCTCTAAACGTCTGTCCGGTTCTGATAATCTTTTAGTCTATGCGCCGCTTCGCAGTCCGAGCTTCAATATGGGTCACATGACCAGGATCCCGGCGGCGATGCAGCGACCTCCGGTACGAAAACTCTAACAACTGCCAGCCGCGATCCATTCGCGTCTTACCCATCGGCCTCGCCTGTGAACTTGCTGTTCAGGGTTGTTACCGCGCTGCTGCTCGAGGTGAAGTGACCCGGGGTCGTGCTTCCCGAGTAGAACGATCGGTCTGATTCCGGACAAATGCCGTGGGTGTGAAGCCGGTGACCTTGCGGAAAGCCGCCGTAAACGTGCTGGTTTCAGCGAAACCCAACGCGATGCCAATCTCCGTCACCGACATCTCGGAGTTCGCCAGTAATGTCTTGGCGCGCTCGATACGTCGCATCATGTGATAGCGGTGCGGCGGCACGCCAAACGACCGCCTGAAGCATCGCGCGAAGTGATACGGACTTAGCTGCGCCAGGCGTGCGAGCTCGGAAAGCCGGAGCGACTCATCGAGATGCTCCTCGATATGCTCTACAACGATTCGTTGCTTCCACCGGGCGAGCCCACCGTGGAAGTTGGGCTGCTCTCTATCGGGACGGGCAAGTTGATGGGCGAGGACCACCCCAATCGCTTGAAGATAAGCAGCATCTGCGCAAGATGTTTCCATGACTTGCTTCAGGTTTAGTGCGAGCGCAAAAATCAGAATGTCTTGGAAGAGCACTCGTGGCTCAGGTGTGTCAGAGACGCGCAGCTTGGCCGGATCGAGATAGATGAATATTGCCTGGCTCTGTCCCTCCAGCTCATGGCGTTCGTAGTACCTGTGGCCTGCCGGAACAAGGCTCATTCTTCCGCTTAGATCGTGCAAGGTTGAGGAAGGAAGCCCTTGAACGAAGGTCTCCCCAGCCCGTCGCACCGTCCGCTCGGCGACAATAAGGAGATGAGAGTCGCCATTGAATCGGAACTCGACCCTAGCGGTTCCCGCGACGTCCACAGCCTCGACATTCATACCATCACACGCCATAGCCTGGCGTTTCGCTGAGGTTGCCGGAGAGATCTCCACCTTGGGATACACAGGACCTGCGACATGAGCACCATCGTCGCGTCGGGCCCGACGGCCTATTTCAGAACGTGGCTTCCACCGCGGCCGTTGGGCGAAATCGCCGCTGCTCAAGAGGCTCCCGAGCGAACCTTGTACGAGCGGCGCCTCTGGCGGCATGGGCGACATGATTGTCTTTATCGCACGGGTGCTCCTCGCACCGCAGTTCGAGCAAATACGTATCGCGATTGCGCTCGCGCGCCCGGAATCTCCGGATAAAGACGCTGCACTCCGATAGCCGTGGATTGCTGGTACTTCCACCGGGACTCCAACCCGGTTCAGGCAGCAACCCGCGCCGCGTGGTCCGCCCGGCGAAGCTTGAGACATCGCTCGGCACGGGTTCGGAGTCGTATGCCCAACGCTGCAGTACACCCTCCAGCAAGGCCGAGCTATTCGCCGCAACCCGTGACAAGCCAATCGATGTGCCGTCCGCCACGCTAGCGGTGTCGCATGCTCCCCGGGCGCGCCGATCCTGGCTTGCTTGGTGCAGCGGGGGTTCGAGTTTCACGAAAGAACCCTGTGATTGGCCCGGCCAACGCCTCACGGGGGGGAAATGGACGGGCAGTGGCTGCCTGGAAAGTCCGGAGATTGACGCGTGACTACAAACCGCCATACCTATGGTGAAGTCAACAGCGAGCGCGATTTGCGCCGGGTGTTTACCGACATCCGACAAGACGTGAACAACGCCGATTCGCCGCCTGCTCTGACCGAGCTTTACCGCCGTGCCGGATACCTGATCACGCTGACTTATCTGCCGTCGTGGACAGAAAAGGTCGGCGAGCGAGCCAAGCAGCTGCGCCAGCTCGGTGAGCATGAGTTTCAACAGACGGCTCGCGAGATCAATCACCGCGCGGCTCAGAGTGGTACCGAGGCGAACTACCACAAAAAAGGGGGGTGGCAACCGTGAGCAGCTCCTCGGGACGCTATCGTTCTACCGAATCCAAGTACAGGCGCGCGGCCGAGGATATGTTCGTGGTTTACGACCTCAAACAGCGGATGCGAAGTGGAGCAGGCGCTCTCTATCCGAAGGTCAAGCGCGTCCACATCGCCGGCGATGTTGAGAAGGTGACAAATGGCCTGAAGCGCAAGCGCTCGGGACGGAAGGTACGCGGTGTGCGTATCGAATACCTTCACACGCGAAAGGGATACCGCAGGGACCCTTCATGGAGTACTGGAACATTGAGCCGCACCTGGTCGAGCCACGCGCGGTCCGCCCCGCTCAGCAGCGATTGACTCGAGTGGTGGAGCTCCCTGAGCGAGCACGCAACGTGCGGCTCTATCCGAGCCGGGAGCTGCTGCCGCAGAAGTACGCTCATGCGCTGCAACGCGTGCGCTAGCGCTGAGCCATCGATGGAAGTGGCGGGAAAGCCCTCCCGCCCAGAACCAGGGGGTGCCGTGGTGAACATCCGAAAGACGACAGCTCTTTGCTTCCTCGCGTGGTGCGCGGGTGCACTCATCGGGATTGCACCCGTGGTGATTGCGGAGCAGCCGAGCAAGGCGATGTCCGCGGAAGAAGCACAGAGTCGTGCGACAGACGCCGCGAAGAGGGCTCGCGACGCAGCGAAGCAGGCCGTTCAGGCCGCGGACGACGCAGCGCACGCTGCTGCGCAGGAGGAGGCGCAGCGCACGAGCAAAGCTCTGGTTGACGCCGCTCACCGCGCCGAGGCGGCTGCGAAGCATGCGGAAGAGGAAGCCGACAACGCTTCGCGACAGGCGACCGAGGCTAATAAGGAACTGGCGGCGCGCACGTCGCAGGCAGCGAAAAAATCTGCCGACGCTGCAAAACAAGCCGCTGAAAGGGTGAATGCCGCAGCCCAGGCGCAAGCCCGGGCGGACCAGCAAGCCGCAGCTGATGCGGCCGAGCAGGCGAAGCAGCTCGCCCGGCACGCTGACGAGGCGTGCAAAGCGGCCCTCAAAGCGGCCGATGAGTCGCTCGCGGCTCTGAGTCAAGAGAGTGAGGCGCACGTCAAGGCACTGGCACACGAGGCGGCCCTCAGCGCGCAGCGAGCGAAGGAGAAGGCCGACGCTGCGGCTGGCAAGGCGAAAGCCTCGGCCGACAAGTACTCGAGCGAGGTCGCCGCGGAGATCCAGCGCTCAGCTGCGGAAACGCGCCAGGCGGCCGATGAGGCAAGCCGGAAGGCCACCGCGGCCCGCGACAAGGCGAGCGCAGGCGCCCGCGAATCGGCAGAGCGCGCGCAGCAGGCGGCGGAGCAATCGGCCGCGGCCGCTCGGGAGGCATTTGCCAAGGCCGGGGCCTCAGCGCAGAAGTCGATGCAGTCCGACAAGGAGGCGGCACGGGAAGCCGCGGAGGAGGCGCGGGCGGCGATCCAACGGGCGGAGACGGCTGCGGATGCCGCCGAGAGCGCTGCCCGGAAGGCTTGGGATGCGCAGATGTCCCCACCGCAACCGAGCGCACAAGCCAAGGAGGAGCAGAACCACTAAGAAAACCAGGAATGTCTCGCTGCGCACCGGGACACAAAAAAGGGCGTCCCCGAGACTCGGTTAACTCCGGACGTTCTGCGGAGTTTTTCCCTCACGCCGGCAGGAGTCTTGCGCGCAGCTCTCACTGGGCTTCCACAGCTGCAAGCGATAGGGACCATTCCGTACGGACGAGCATGGGCACCAGTGTTAGCGTTTTTGTTAGCGACATGCGTGCAAACGTGCGCGTTAACCTAAACCTTGGAGGTATGGCGTATGGCGTCGAACACATCCTTCGCGGGGTCGCTCGCGGCAGGCCTCGACAAGATTCATGATTCCTGGGGCTGGTTTGTCACAATCGGCATCGCCTTCATTGCGCTGGGCGTCGTTTGTATCGTGGGCGATATGACGGCCACCAAGGTGAGCGCCCTCACCCTCGGCTGGCTGCTCGTGATTGGAGCCGTCGTGGCGCTGGTGCAGTCCTTTCGCACGCGCGAGTGGAACGGCTTCTTCCTCTACTTCGCGACCGCGCTGTTGCGAGGGGTGGCGGGATATCTGCTCATCCGCTCTCCGGCGATCGGCGAAGTGGTGATCACGATCCTGCTCGCCTCGCTCTTCATCGTAGGAGGACTCTTCCGCACGGTCGGCGCCGGTACCCTGCGCTTTCCGAGTTGGGGGTGGATGGCGTTCTCGGGCGCAGTCTCGGTCCTCTTGGGCTTCATGCTGATCTTTTTACTGCCGACGGCGAGCCTGTGGTTCATCGGGTTCCTCATCGGGGTGGATTTCATCATTGACGGCGTCTCTCTCATCGTCTTCGGCATAGCGATACGCCAAGTCCCGGCGGGGCGCGACTTTGCGAGAGCCTGAACCAAACTAAGTTCCGCAATTGGCGGAGGAGAGCTGTATGAATAAGTTGGTGGCAGTGGTGTTCCGCGATGAGGCAACGGCCTACCAGGGTGTTCGTGCGTTCGCGGAGATGAATAACGAAGGCAGCGTCGATGTCGCTAACGTGTGTGTGGTCACGAAGACGCCTGATGGCACCCTATCGACACGGGAAATGACCGATTATGACTTCCCGATCCGCACGCTGGGTGGCACGACTGTGGGAGCGCTGGCTGGGCTCCTCGCTGGACCCGTGGGCGCCGGAGTTGGCGCGGCGGTGGGCGCATTGGCGGGGATGGTCGGGGACTTGTACAGCTACGGGATAGATGCGGACTTCGTGTCCGACGTCTCGACGGCGCTGACGCCCGGCAAGTCCGCGCTCATCGCGGAAGTCGAGGAGGAATGGGTGACCCCGCTCGACACGCGCATGGAGGCACTCGGTGGAGTGGTGTACCGCACGCTCAAGTCCACCGTACGGGAGGATCAGTCGAAGCGCGAGGCGGAGGCCGCGCGAGAGGATCTTGCGCAGCTCAAAATCGAGCATGCCCAGGCGCGCGCCGACCGCAAAGCAAAGCTGCAGGCGCGCATTGAGAATCTCAGTAAGCGCATCGAAGCGAAGCTCGCGCGCGCACAGGCGCGGTCCCAGCAGGATACGCGCGACTACGAGGCTAAGGTAAAAGCTCTGCAGCAGAAGGCGGACAAGCAGAAAGGCGATGCCAGGGCTGCCGTAGAAGCGCGGATACAGAGGTTACGCCAGGACTATCAGCCGCGTGCCTAGAGGGCTTTGTTCGGAGAGAGACGATGAGGAGGTCAGTTATGACGAGCGATCGTGTTGTTGCGGGTGTATGGCACCAGATCAAGGGCAAGGTGAAGGCGCAGTGGGGCAAGCTCACCGACGATGACTTGAAACAACTTGAAGGTCATGCCGAACAGCTCGCCGGAAAACTGCAGGAGCGCTATGGCCTTCTGCGCGAGGAGGCGGAGCGGCAGGCGAAGGAGTTTCGGAAGCGCAACAACTGGCACTAGGCGTCCTCGGTGATCTCCCGCGCTTGCAACGGTCCGCGGTGCAGGTAAGGGAATCAAAGGAGTATACGTGGAGGATCTGATCGTTGTTGGATTCAAGAAAGACATCCATCGCGCCTCGGAGGTTTTAGATCGGCTGGCTGAGTTAAAGGATGACTGGGTCGTCGATTTGGACGATGCGGTTGCTGTGTATCGGACCTACAAGGGAAAGCTGCGGGTCGATCAAAGCTATCAGATGACAACCGGCGAGGGCGCTGGCATCGGGGCGTCGTGGGGAGTTCTCGTCGGCGCGCTGATGGCGATCCCCTTCACGGGCGGCGCGAGCGGCGCTGCGGCGGCCGGCACGATGGCAGCGGGCGCGGCTGGTGGCGGCGTGCTGGGGGCAGCCGCGGGAGTAGTCAATGCCGACTGGTTGAAAACGGAGTCTGGCATTCCGGAGTCCTTCGTCAAGAGCGTTGGCGCCCTGGTGCAGCCGGGTGACTCTGCCATCATGGCGCTGCTGCGCACTGCCAACCCCGAGGCTGTCGCGGCGCAGTTCCGCGGCTACGGCGGAGAGGTTCTGCAAACGACCCTCAGCAAGGAGCAGGCGGCAAAGATTCAGTCGATGCTGAGCGGAGGCAGCCGGGTCTTCAAGAAGGCGAGCTAGAAATTAGAGCCCGGCGGGAGGGGATGCCCGTCGGGTCTCTTAGGGCAATCAAGCACCAATCCCTCAGGTACTCACGCGATGTGGAATCACGCGCCGACCTGACGGGCGCCGATGTCTGTGCGTCTGCCGGGGACAATCCGTGGGGACTCGTTTGGCTCTTTGGAGCTTTCTCGGATGCCAAGGGAGAGCGACCCGAGGTTCTGTCGGATCACCCTGATAATCAGAGCCGCGGTGACGCTCTCACGCAGCATTTCGCGTCCGATCCCGGGAGGTTTGGTCGGTTCAGCTCCGAAGAGAGTTCAGCCTCGCCGCTCGCGGTGCCCAACAAGCCGCCGGTGGCCTTCCTGCGCTAACGCACAACGAGGCAATTCAGCGCAGGACCGACTCATGTCGCTTCGGAGCCCTCTCTGCATGTCGCCAGATCAGCCCCTTGGCAAGCTGCACGAGCAGCAGATACAGGAGCGTGGTCACCGCTACAAAGAGATAGAACGTTCCGGTGAGGGGAACAAATCCCAGCGGTCCGCCGAGCCCGGTGAAGGGCAGGAACGCGCCAAGCGCCACGACCAGCAGGGTCGTGATGAGGAGCGCCCGGCTGGGCCTGCTCTCAAAGGGATTGCCCATGGTGCGGATGACGTAGATCACCAGCGTCTGAGTCGCCAGCGATTCGACGAACCAACCGGTATGGAAGAACGGCTCACTGGCAGCGAAGTAATGCAGCAAGACATAAAACGTCAGGAAGTCGAAGACGGAGCTAATGGGACCGATGTACAGCATGAATTTGCGGATCAAGCCGATATCCCATTGCCGTGGCTTCCGAGTGAAATCCTCATCGACGTTGTCGGTGGGAATGGTGACCTGTGATAGGTCGTAGAGAAAGTTGTTCAGCAGGATCTGCGTCGGCAGCATCGGCAGGAAGGGCAGGAAGGTCGAGGCACCCGCCATGCTGAACATGTTCCCGAAGTTGGAGCTCGTGCCCATGAGCAGGTATTTCATGACGTTGCCCAAGGCCTTGCGTCCCTCGAGGATGCCGCTCGTCAGTACCTGAAGGCCGGGCTCGACCAGGATGATGTCGGCGGCCTCACGCGCCACGTCCACCGCCGAGGCTACCGAGATGCCGACATCCGCGGCGTGGAGGGAGGGCGCATCGTTGATTCCATCGCCCATGAAGCCAACCACGTGACCCCGATGCTTGAGCGCCATCAAGATACGGTTCTTCTGCGCGGGCGAGGCACGCGCGAACACCGTGGTCTGTTCCGCGACGACCTGCAGCGCCGGATCGCTCATCTTCTCTATCTCATCGCCCAGCACGATCTTGCCGGCATCGAGTCCCACCTGCGTGCACACCTGCGTGGTGACGAGATCGCTGTCACCGGTGATGATCTTCACGCGCACGCCCGCGTCGCGTAATCCGGCAAGCGCCGCAGCAGCATCCGGCAGCGGCTTGTCCGCAAACGTGACGAAGCCGGCGAGGGTGAGATTGCGCTCATCGGCCGCGGAGTATTTGTCGCGTGCCTCGACCATCACGTACGCCACGGCGAGCACCCGCAGTCCCTTGCGGCTGAGCTCCGCGAAGGTTGCGCGGCTGCGTGCGCCGAGGTCCGCATCGAGGGGCATGACCTGCCCTCCCCGCTCGACCGCGACGGTACGTTCGAGCACCCCCTCGGGCGCACCCTTGGTGATCAGGAGCCGCTTCGAGTCGTGCTCGAGCACGACGGAAAGGCGGCGGCGCTCGAAGTCGTAGGGGATCTCATCGACCTTGTGGTAACTCGCTTCCTCGCTAGTCTCCGGCGTACCAAGGATCGCCGCATCGAGGGGGCTGCGGATCCCGGTCTGGTTTTTGCTGTTGAGCCGCGCGAGGGTGAGCACCCGCAGGGAGGGCTCTCCCCAGGGATCGAGACACTGATCGAAAGTCATGCTGCCGCTCGTGATGGTGCCCGTCTTGTCGCTGCAGAGCACATCGATGCTGCCGAAGTTCTGGATGGCGGCGAGGTGCTTGACGATCACCTTCTTGCGGGCCATCGCGCGCGCACCGTTGGCGAGCGTGACCGAGACGATCATCGGCAGGAACTCGGGGGTGAGGCCGACCGCGAGCGCGACGGCGAAAAGCAGCGACTGCAGGGCATCCCGGTGCCTGACGATCCCCACGATGATCAGAAACAGCACGAGAAAGAACACCGTACGGGTGAGGAACAGGCTGAAGTCCTTGAGTCCCCGCTCGAAACTGGTGGGCTCGGGGGGTGCGGCGAGGCGCGCAGCGATGTCGCCAAAGGCTGTCGCTGTGCCTGTCGTGACGATGAGCGCCTTGGCGGTTCCGCTGACCACGGAGGTACCGAGAAATACCATGTTCTCGGCGTCGGGCTGGGTTGATACCGCCTCGCCGCGAGCCTCCTTCTCCGCCGGCAGCGACTCCCCCGTGAGCGCCGCCTGCTGGACATAAAGATCGCGGGATTCCAGAAGCCGCGCATCGGCTGGAACCATGTCGCCCGCCGAGAGGCGCATGACATCGCCAGGCACGACCTCGGCACAGGGGATGTCCACCCATTGCCCATCGCGCAGCACCGTGGCCTTCGGCGCCACCTGCGCCCGCAGCTGCTCGACGGCCTTCTGTGAGCGATGAGTCTGCGCAAAATCGAGCGTGTTGCTCAGGATGACGATTGCCAGAATGATGGCCGCATCGGTCACTTGCCCGAGGGCTGCGGAAGCGGC
>Ga0335084_10006841_pt1 | contig 11341 bp, 7 predicted proteins | sample Lox_Sample_44_FD_206721 | JGI IMG/M metagenome (GOLD analysis project Ga0335084, IMG submission 206721) | Soil microbial communities from Loxahatchee National Wildlife Refuge, Florida, United States - Lox_Sample_4.4 | ecosystem: Environmental > Terrestrial > Soil > Wetlands | place: USA: Florida...
GCGCGCGAGAACGCCGGCCGCTCCGAGCGCCGGCCTCGCCGTCACGTTCGGTAATCTGCGACGGCTGCGGCAATTGGCGACGGGCCGGCGCCATCACCAATACCTCAATGCCATCGCCAATGGCGCCATTCAATCACCCATGGCTCAATTCAATCACCATGGTTCAGCACAATCGCCCATGGCTCAATTCAATCGCCCATGGCTCAATTCAATCGCCAATGGCTCAATACAATCGCCAATAGCTCAATACAATCGCCAATCCCCAATCCCCCGATTTCAATCACCCATCACCCATCGCCCATCGCCGATTGAACGCGGTGACAAAAAAAGGGCGCGGCCCGAAGGCCGCGCCCTTCAACCAACCGTGTCAGTCGAACTACTTGAAGCCGAACCGCACGCCGATTCGCATGATGCGCGGGTTCATGATTTCAAGCACCTTGTTGTAGTTCGTCGCGTTGAGATTGTACTGCTTGCCGAGCGTCGTCGCCGTGTTGAACACGTTGAAGATGTCGAAGTCGATGTTCGCCGTGTAGGTCTTGTAGTTCAGCGCCTTGCTGATCCGCAGGTCGCCCGAGTGGATGTTCGGGAGGCGGTACTGGTCAACGTCCGGGATCACGATCACGTTCCGGCCACCCGGGAACAGGGTCGGGTCAGCCGTGGCCGAGCGGTTGTTGTTGTAGTACGGCTCGGCGTAGCCCTGGCGGAACAGATAGTTGAACCCGAAGTTGATGTCGTACTTCATGTTGTAGGCGAACGTCAGCACGTACTGGTACTTCGGCAGCACCAGGTAGATGTTGCTCTTGCCGCTGCCCGATGTCGGCGTGATGACCACGCCGCCGTTCACGTTCGGCGACAGCAGGTTCCACTCCTGCGTGCCCGGCAGTGACGGCGTCGGATCGTACCGGGCGGCCGCGCTGTCGAAGTACTCGCGGTTGGCGCCGCCGGCCCACGACATGCGCATCATCCAGTTGTTCGACATGCGCTTGGTCGCGATGATCTCGAGGCCCTTGTACGACTGGTGGTACCCGTTGCGCTCCTCGAAGACCAGCCCGAAGTCCGACGGCACGGCCGCCGGATTCACCGTGTACAGCGGGATGCTGTACGGGCCGACCGGCGCCACGTTGCCGGTGAGGGTTCCGGTCTGCGTGAAGTCCGAGCCGTCCACGCCGTTCAGGTGATTCCAGTTCTGGCTGCTGCGACGCCGCCAGGTGTACGACGCGCTCAGGCCGAAGTTCGCCATCAGCTCGTGGTCCGCGCCAATCACGAATTCATCGGTCATGGGCGTGGCGTAGTTGCCGGTCTTGTTCGCGTTGGCCAGAGGATCCTCTGGATTGAAGCCCGCGGTTCCGAGGAACTGCGTGAACTCGTTCGGATCGGCGATGTGATTGCCGTTGAGGTCCTTCGCCGCGTAGTACGCGTACGAGTAATACGGGATCTGCGCGAGCGACAGGCCGAACGGAATGTTCGAGTCGAGTTGGTCCGCAAACCGCGAATACGTGGCGCGAAGGAGCGTCTTGCGATCCTTGCCCAGGGCGTAGGTCACGCCAAGGCGCGGCACGAACGAGTTGTAGACCACGACGTTGTCGGAGGCGGTTCCCTGCAGCGCCGGCAGCACGGTCGGCGCGAGCGGGTTGGCTGGCACCGAGGCCGCCCCGATGGACGCCGCCTGGCGATCCCAACGGACGCCCAGGTTGAACGTGTACCGATCCTTGGTGATGGTGTCGCCCAGGTAGCCGTTCCAGTAGGCCGCATGGCCCTGGTAGGCAGCGTCGCGGACCAGCTGCACTTCCATGTTCGGATAGGTGTCCCAGAACGTGATCCCGCCACCCGGCCAGCTGCTATCGGAGGTCACCGAGGACTTGCGCCAGCCGAACCCGAATTTCAGCTCGTGGATCCCCTTGAACGAGTTGCCTTCGAGCTGCACCGTGTCCTGCGGGCGATCAGTAACGTAGTTCACGTAGTTGTTGTGCCAGGTTCCGGCGTCGTCGACATACGCCATCGGGCCGCTCGCGCCGCCGCGCGGCGTGAGCGAGAACCCGCCCGTGATGTGGGCATACCGGCCCGTCAGGAACAGGTTGTTCGAGATCGTCCGGTTGACCTCCGCCTTGTACAGCGAGGTCGGTCCCTTCTGGTTCCACGTCGTCTCGTCGGGGTGCGTCGCGCTCGCGCCGCGGCCGAACTTCTGCTTGTCGCCGCGGAAATACGTGAACGACGCGCGCGTGTCGGCGTTGATGTCCCCGTTCACCTTCAGCGACGTGTTCTTCAGGATCGTGCAGTCGTGCGCGCTGACGGCGTACGTGTTCCCCGGATACGCCGTGAACGTGCCGAGCTGCGTCGACGGGCAGACGTCCGTGCTGTCCGGGAATGATTTGCCGCTCTGGCCGGTGTAGGTGTAGATGCGGTTATTCGGCTCGGTCCGGCCGTACGCGCCCCAGGCCCACAACTTGTCCTTGACGATCGGCCCGCCGACCTCGAAGCCGGTGTCGAAGTACTTCGTCGTGCGGTTGTAGCTCTGGATCTGGCTGGAGAGCGCCGCCGACACGTTGTCGGCCTGCATCGAGTCGTTCTCGAAGTAGTACCGCGCCGACCCGCGGAAGCGGTTCGTGCCGCTGCGCAGCACGAAGTTCATGCCGGCGCCCGGCGTCGGCGTCGTCACATCGGCGCCGCCCGTCGTCACCTGCATTTCCTGGAACATGTCGAAGTCGTAGTAGGTCGGCGAGGAACCGAGCGCGGCCATGTCCGTGATGGGCACGCCGTCCATGTTCCACGTGTTGTCCTGACCACGGGCGCCCTTCGCCTGGTAGTTCGACTGCTGGCCCGACTCGGCGCCACCCACGTTCACGCGGTCGACCACGACGCCCGGCACGGTCTGTAGGATGACCCACGGATCGCGCGACGTCGGGATGTTCTGCAACTCATCGAGCGACACGTTCGTCTGGATGGCGACCTTCTTGGTCTCGAGCACGGGCGTCTCGGCCTTCACTTCGACCGAGGTCGCGACGTTGCCGACCGTGAGGGTCACGACCAGCGGCACGACGCTTCCGGCGCCGACCGGCACGTTGTCGTTCTTGTAGTTGTTGAAACCGGACAGTTTCGCCGTGACGACGTATTTGCCGGGGGCGAGATTGAGGAAGTGCGCCTCCCCGCGGCTATCCGTTACGGAGTTGGCCGACATCACCCCTGAGATTTCCACGGTGACGCCCGGCAACACCGCGCCCGTCCCGTCCTTCGCCGTGACGTCGATGCGCCCGGTGAACACCTGGGCCGACGCCATCGCGGCGACTGCTAGCAGGCACAGGGCCATCAAGGCCACTTGTACCAGTCGTTTACTCATGAGTTTCCCTCCATCTCCCTCGTCGTGCTGACGCGCCTCCCGGGGCCCGCCCTCACGGTCGAGGACCGTAAGTAGCCGATCACGAGATGCAAGATTTCACCCACATTTCACAGAGTTGTCAAGGTAGCGTAACTCACTGAAAGGACAGGGTTGGGACCGGCGGCCGAGGGTCCAAAATGGCCGAAAATCCAAGGAGTTGGATGGTGCACGTCCAGTACGTTGGGGTACGGACGGCTAGATTGGCGGGACGGCCCGGTATCTGGGCGGGACCAGCCGGGAAAAAGCGTAGGTTTACTTCGCGAAGCGGTCGAAGATATCGACCAGTTCGGTCAGCTGCTTTCGGCGCTCGATATCACCCTTCGACGCGCCCTCCTCGACGCAGCTGTCGACGTGGTACTTGAACACGGCGAGGCTGATGCGATTGAGCGCGGCTTCAGCGGCGGCGAGCTGCTGCAGGATTTCAATGCAGAGGCGCGGTTCCTGAACCATGCGGCGGATACCGCGAATCTGGCCCTCGATCCGGTTCAGGCGTGTGACCAAGGCTTGCTGTTCAGATGAACCCAACATAAGTGCACCCGCACCGGCGCCCTGCAACAGCTGGCTGGCACAGGGGCAGGGCCCGGAATAATGGTCAATACGACGCAGCCCTGCCAGGCTGTTGCACCCTGCGGGAGAGTACCGGCTGAAGAAAGTGCTGAGTGCCGGGTGCTGGGTGCGCGTGCTGGGTGCTGGGTGCTGGGTGCGCGTGGCGGATGGGTGCTGGGTGCCTCCGTCGGCTTTCATCAGGACGGGCCTGGAGGCGCATGGCGACGCTTGACGGGCGTTTGCGGACCTGGTATTGAATGAACGTTCATTCATTATGACCAGACGCCAGCCAACGCGCGCGCCGGCCCGGCCCGTTCGCCGGCCGTCCAAGCGGGACGCCATCCTCGACGCCGCCACCGTCGTGTTCGCCGAGCGCGGCTTCTTCGCCGCCCAGGTCGCCGACGTCGCCCGGCGCGCCGGGGTGGCCGCCGGCACGGTCTACCTCTACTTCAAGAACAAGGACGACCTGCTCATCTCGCTCTTCAACCGCACCATGATCGCGGCGATCGAGGAAGGCCGCGAGCTGCTCACGTCGGTGGCCGATCCCGCCGCCCGGCTGCAGCGCTTCGCGGAATTGCATCTCGCCCGCCTCGGCCGCGACCGTCACCTCGCGATCGTCTTTCAGGTCGAGCTCCGGCAGTCCACGAAGTTCATGGCCGAGTTCTCCGCCACGCGCCTTCGCGAGTACCTCGGACTGATCCGTGACACCATGGCGCTCGGGCAGGCGCGCGGCGACTTCCGCACGGACCTCAGCCCGACGTTCGCCGCCAAGCTCCTGTTCGGCGCACTCGACGAAATGGCCACGAACTGGATCCTCTCGAACCGCACCTACGCGCTCGAAGCGGACGCCGCACGCGTCGTCGACGTGTTCGTGCGCGGCGTCCAACGCCAGAGCGGCGTCGCCGCCGGCGTGATTCGGGCGACGAGGCCATGATGCGCCCGGTGCAGTCGGCCGCGGTGCTCGGCGCCGGCGTGATGGGCGCGCAGATCGCGGCGCACCTGGCCAACGCGGGCACCCCGGTGACGCTGTTCGATCTCACCGCGGACGCCGCACGCGCGGGACTGCGGCGCCTCGACACGCTGAAGCCGGACCCGTTCTTCACGCCGGACGATGCACGCCTGATTCACCCGGCGGGCTTCGACGAGATCGCCCGGCTCGAGACCGCCGACTGGGTCATCGAAGCGATCATCGAGGATCTCGCCGCCAAGCAGGAGTTGTTCGGCCGCGCGGCGGCGCATATTCGGCCGCACGCGACGCTTTCTTCCAACACCTCGGCCATCTCCCTCGCGGCCATTGGCGCGGAGCTGCCGCGGCACCTCCGGTCGCGGCTGCTCGGCACGCATTTCTTCAATCCTCCGCGCTATCTGCGGCTGGTCGAGGTGATCGCGACGCCGGAAACCGATCCAGAAATGGCGCGGGCCATCGCTCGCTTCCTCGACCTTCGCCTCGGCAAGGGCGTCGTCTCCGCGCGGGACACGCCCGGGTTCATCGCCAATCGGCTCGGCCTCTTCGGCGTGTGCCGCCTGCTCGAGCTCGTCGCGTCCGGCGAGTTCACGATCGAGGAAATTGACGCGGCGACCGGCCCCGCGATCGGGCGGCCGAAGAGCGCGACGTTCCGGACGATCGACATCGCGGGCCTCGACATTCTGGCGGCGGTGGCGCGCGACCTCGAGCGAAGGCTGTTGGACGCGGACGGACGCGCCTTCCGGCTGCCGCCGTTCGTGGCGGCCATGGTCGAGCGCGGCCAGATCGGCGCGAAAACCGGCCGCGGTTTCTACCAGCGCGTGCAGGACGACGGTCGCGAGGCGCGGATCCTCACGCTCGATGTGAAGAGCCTCGAGTACCGCGAGGCCGCGCCCGCCCGCCTGCCGGACCTGGAGGCGGTGCGCGCGCGCCCGACGGCGGTCGAACGTCTCCGCGCGCTGTTTCTCAGCCGCGATCGCACGGGCGACCTGCTTCGTCGCACGCTTGGGCCAACCCTCGTGTACGCGGCGACGATCGCTGCCGACATCGCCGACTCCATCGATGACATCGACCGGGCGATGCGCTGGGGGTTCGGATGGGAGCTGGGACCGTTCGAAACCTGGGACGCCATCGGCGTGAGGGCCGTGCTCGACGCGTGCGGTATCGCCGAGGCGCCACCGCTCGTGCGACACCTGCTCGATGCCGGCCGCGACCGTTTCCGCGACGCGCCGCTGCCGCCGGCCGGACCTGGGCTGCTCGTACTGCAGTCGGCCAAGAACAGCCGCGCCGTCGTCAAGCAAAACCCCGGCGCGAGCCTGGTCGATCTCGGCGATGGCGTGCTGTGCGTCGAGTTCCATTCGAAGATGAACACCGTCGGCGGCGACACGATCGAGATGCTGCGCGCCGGGGTCGCCGAGGCCGCGAAGCAAACGGCGCTCGTCATCGGCACCGAGGCCGACGTCTTCTCCGCCGGCGCCAACCTGATGCTGGTCCTGCTCGAAGCGCAGGAGGGCAACTGGGACGAGATCGATCAGATGGTCCGCGCGTTTCAGCAGATGACGATGGCCCTGAAGACTGCGCCGGTGCCCGTGATCGCCGCACCGGCGGGGCTCACGCTGGGCGGCGGCTGCGAGATCTGCCTGCACGCCGATCGCATCCAGGCGGCGGCGGAAACGTACGCCGGCCTGGTCGAAGTCGGCGTCGGCCTGATTCCCGCGGGCGGCGGCACCAAGGAAATGCTGGTGCGCGCCGCGGACCGTGCGGGCGGCGGCGATCTGCGCGCCTCCGTCCGCGCGGCGTTCGAAACGATCGGCCTCGGCAGGGTCTCGACGAGCGCGCCCGATGCGCGCCGGCTCGGGTTTCTGCGCGACGTGGACGACATTTCGATGAACCGGGAGCGCGTCATTGACGACGCCAAGGCGGTCGCGCTCGCCCGCGCGCGCGGCGGCTATCACCCGCCCGTCCGCCGCGACGCGATTCCCGTCGGCGGCGCCGACCTGCGCGCCCTGCTGTCGCTCGGCGTGCATCTCGCCTGGCGCGCCGGCCGTCTGAGCGACCACGACGCGTTGATCGGGCGGACGCTGGCGCGCGTGATGTCGGGCGGCGACGCGCCGCACGCGACCAGCGTCAGCGAGGACCATCTGCTCGACCTGGAGCGGGAGGCGTTTCTGAGCCTCTGCGGGCAGCCGAAGACGCTGGAGCGGATCGGCTATACGCTGAAGACAGGCAAGACGTTGAGAAACTAGAAAGTCGAGAATTCAGGAAGTCAAGAGGTCGGGAAGTCGGGAAATCAAGAAGTCGGAACGCTGGACAGCTGAGAAGCGGAGCGCAGATTGATCGACGCACACGGCTCACCGATCCTGCTCATCCCAGGCGTCCAGGGCCGATGGGAATGGATGGCGCCGGCGGTTGAGGCGCTGGCCGAGTCGCATCGCGTGCTGACGTGCTCGCTCGAGGAGCTGGGAGACACGAGTGTGCCGGAGCGGACGTTCGACACGTGGATCGCGGGCGTCGACGCCCTTCTCGATCGAGCCGGAGCGCGGCGCGTGTGCGTGACGGGCGTGTCCTTTGGCGGGCTCATCGCGGTGAGCTACGCGGCGGCGCGGCCGGGGCGTGTGTCCAGCCTCGTGCTGGTGTCGACGCCCGCGCCGCGATGGCGCGACGACCATCCCGCCGGCGCGTACTTGCGTCATCCGCGGTTGTCCCTGCCGCAGTTCGTCTTCGGCGCAGTCAGCCGGCTGCGGCCGGAAGTGCGCGCGGCCATCACCCGCTGGCCGGCGCGACTGGCGTTCTTCATCCGGCACTTCGGGCGGATCCTGCGCTTTCCGGCGTCGCCGACGCGCATGGCCACGCGCGTTCGCGCCTGGATGACGACCGACATCGTCGCCGCCTGCCGGCGCGTCACGGCGCCGACGCTCGTCATCACCGGCCAGCCGGGGCTCGACCGCGTCGTGCCGATCGACGATTCGCTGCAGTACGTCTCGCTGATTCACGGCGCGCGGCACGCGATGCTCGAAGGGACGGGCCACCTCGGCCTCATCACGCGGCCGCAGGCGTTTGCGGCGATCGTGTCGTCGTTTGCGCGCGAGGGCGCCGCCGCGGCCCCGACCGCGGCGGTCAACAAGGCAGGCTGACGTGCGCGAGGTGATCCACGGTCCGGCCGGCGTCCTCGAGGGACTCATCGATGGCGACGGTCCGGCGCCAAAGGCCGCGGTCGTCTTCGCGCATCCGCATCCGCAACAGGGTGGGTCGATGCACACCAAGGCCGTGTTCCAGGGCGCGAAGGGCCTGGCGCGCATCGGCTGCGCGGTCCTGCGGTTCAACTTCCGCGGCGTCGGCGGCAGCGCCGGACAGTTCGGGAACGGCGACGGCGAGAAGGCCGACTTCCGTGCAGCCCTCGATTTCATGCACGCGCGCTATCCGGGCGCCCCGCTCTGGGCCGCCGGCTTCTCTTTCGGGTCGTGGGTCGCGCTTGAGACCGGTGCGGAGGATCCGCGCGTGTCGGTGCTCATCGCCGTGGCGCCGCCCGTCGCACGCGACGGCTACGCGTTCACGCACACGCTCGAATCGACCAAGCCGAAGTTCATCGTGCAGGGCAGTCTCGACGAGCTCTGCCCGATCAAAGCCTTGTGGGCGTTCTACGCCACGCTCAAAGAGCCGAAGGAGCTCGTGGTCATCGACGGCGCCTCGCATCTGTTCGCAGGCCGGACCAAGGAAGTCGGCGAAGCGCTGGAAGATCTCCTGGGAGACTTCGAGTGAGGGACGCCGTCGTGGTCTCCGCGGCGCGCACGGCGATCGGCAGGGCGCCGGGCGGCACGCTGCGCGCGACGCGGCCCGACGACCTCGCGGCCGTCGTGCTGCGCGAGGTGCTCGCTCGCGCCCCCGCGCTCGACGCCGCGGCCGTGGACGACGTCATTGTCGGGTGTGCGATGCCGGAAGCCGAGCAGGGCTTGAATGTGGCGCGGATCGCCAGCCTGCGCGCCGGATTGCCGGTCACGGCCTCGGCGGTCACCGTCAATCGATTCTGCGCGTCCAGCCTCGAAGCGATCGCGTGTGCCGCCGATCGCGTCACCGTCGGCCGTGCCGATGTCGTCATCGCCGGCGGCACGGAGTCCATGAGCCTCGTGCCGATGGGCGGGAACAAGGTCGCGCCGAACCCGCACCTCGTCGCCGATTATCCCGACGCGTACCTGACGACCGGGCTCGTGGCCGAGAATCACGCGCGCGAGGGCCGCATCCCGCGTGACGCGCAGGACGCATTCGCGCTCGGGAGCCATCAGCGCGCGCTCGCCGCCATCGACGCGGGTCGCTTCCGCGATGAGATCGTGCCGGTCGAGGTCGAGGTCGTCGATCCCGGTCCCCACGGCCATCCCACCGTTCGACGCGTCCGCTTCGACACGGACGAAGGCCCGCGCCGCGACACGTCGGCCGAGGCGCTCGCGAAGCTCAAGCCCGCGTTCCACGCCACGGGCACGGTCACCGCCGGCAACTCCTCGCAGACGAGCGACGGCGCCGCCGCGGTGCTCGTGATGTCCGCCGATCGCGCCAGGGCGCTCGGGCTCGCGCCGCTCGCGCGCATCGCCGGGTATGCGACCGCCGGCGTGCCGCCGGAGCGCTTCGGCATCGGCCCAGTTCCCGCGATCCGCAAGGTGCTCGCGCTCACCGGCCTGACCCTCGCGGACATCGACCTGGTCGAGCTGAACGAAGCGTTTGCGGTGCAGATTCTGGCGTGCCTCGCGGAGGTGCCGATCGATCCGGATAGGCTCAACGTCAACGGCGGCGCCATCGCGCTCGGCCACCCGCTCGGCTGCACGGGCGCGCGGCTGATGACGACGCTCGTGCATGAACTCAGGCGCCGCCGCGCGCGCTACGGCCTGGTGGCGCTCTGCGTGGGCGGCGGCATGGGCGCCGCGATGATCGTCGAGGGCATGTGAGAGTGAACGTCGAGAAGTCAGGAAGTCGGGAAATCAAGACGCCGGGAAGCGGAGCGCCAAAATGACGACGAGCACCGTGCACAAGGGCGGCGAGTGGCTGACGACGGACGTGACCGCGGACGACGTGTTCACGCCGGAACGCCTGAGCGACGAGCACCGGCTCGTGGGCCAGACCGCGCAGGAGTTCGTGACGAAGGAAGTCCTGCCCGCGCTGCCCGAGCTGGAGAAGAAGAACTGGACGGTGGCGCGTTCGCTCATCAAGCGCGCCGGCGACCTCGGCCTGCTCGGCACCGACGTGCCCGAGGCCCTCGGCGGCGTCGCCCTCGACAAGGCCGCGTCGATCGTCGTCGGCGAGATCATCGGCACGACCGCGTCGTTCGCGACGACATTCGGCGCGCAGACGGGCCTCGCGATCATCCCGATCCTCTGCTTCGGCACCGAGGCGCAGCAGCGGACGTATCTGCCGCGCATTCTCTCGGGCGAGATCATCGGCGCGTACTGCATGAGCGAGTCGGCGTCCGGGTCGGACGCGCTGGGCGCGCGCGCGCGCGCGACGCGCCAGCCCGACGGGTCGTGGCGGCTCAACGGCGAGAAGCTCTGGATCACCAACGGCGGCTTCGCGGACGTGTTCATCGTCTTCGCCAAGGTCGACGGCGAACAGTTCTCCGCGTTCATCGTGGAGCGCGGGTTCAAGGGCATCGCGAGCGGCAAGGAGGAGCACAAGATGGGCCTGCAGGGCTCGTCCACGACGCCGATCCTGCTGAGCGACGCCGAGGTGCCCGCGGCCAACCTGCTGGGCGACGTCGGCAAGGGCCACAAGATCGCGTTCAACGTCCTCAACTACGGCCGATTCAAGCTGGCGGCGATGTGCAGCGGCGGCGCGAAAGCCGTCGTCGCGGAGGCGGTCGCCTATGCGAACTCCCGCCGCCAGTTCGGCCAGCCGATCGCCGCCTTTGGCGCGATCCGGCACAAGCTCGCGGAGATGACGGTGCGCACCTTCGCGATCGAGAGCGCGCTCTACCGCATGGCGGGCCTGATCGACGCCGCGACCGGATCGGCGAGTCACAGCGCGGCCGCCCTCGAGGAGTTCGCCGTCGAGGCGTCCGCGCTGAAGGTCGCCGCCACCGAGATGCTCGACTACGCCGTGGACGAGAACGTGCAGATCCATGGCGGCAACGGCTTCGTCGCGGACTACCCGGCCGAGAAGCACTTCCGCGACGCCCGCGTGAATCGCATCTTCGAGGGCACGAACGAGATCAATCGCCTGCTCGTGCCCGGCATGTTGATCAAGCGGTCGCTCAAGGGCGGCGTGCCCGTCATCGAGGCGGCGCGGCGGCTGCGCGACGAGCTGCTCGGGCCGGCGGCGGCCGCCGCCGACGGCGACAACGCCCTGGCGAACGCGCGCCAGACGGTCGGCGCGCTGAAGAAGGCGGCGTTGATGGCGATCGGCCTGGCGCTCGAGAAATACGGCGAATCGATCCATCAGGAGCAGGAGATCCTGATGCTCCTGGCGGATATCATCAT
>Ga0335084_10006842_pt1 | contig 11338 bp, 12 predicted proteins | sample Lox_Sample_44_FD_206721 | JGI IMG/M metagenome (GOLD analysis project Ga0335084, IMG submission 206721) | Soil microbial communities from Loxahatchee National Wildlife Refuge, Florida, United States - Lox_Sample_4.4 | ecosystem: Environmental > Terrestrial > Soil > Wetlands | place: USA...
GGGGTTCGTGTACACCGCCTTCGTGATCGACGTGTTCGCGCGCCGGATCATCGGCTGGCGCGTGGCCCGCTCGATGCGCACCGAACTCGTCTTGGATGCGCTCGAGCAGGCCATCTGGTCGCGCTGCCCGCCGGCGGGAGTGATTCACCATTCGGACCACGGCTCGCAATACCTTTCCATTCGGTACTCAGAGCGCCTGACCGAGATCGGCGTGGAGCCTTCGACCGGCAGCGTCGGCGATTCCTACGACAACGCGCTCGCCGAGACGATCATCGGGCTGTACAAGACCGAGGTGATTCACCATCGCGGACCTTGGAGAAATCTCGAAGCCGTCGAGTACGCCACGCTGGAGTGGGTGGACTGGTTCAACAACCGGCGGCTGCTCGAGCCGATCGGCAACGTGCCGCCGGCGGAGTTCGAAATGCAGTACCTTCAGCAGCAATGCGAGTCGGCCGTCCCGGCCTGACTCAAACCAAGGAGCCTCCGGGGAAGCCGGGGCGGTTCATTGGTGTGCTGGTGCGTCCGTCGCACCGCGGCTTGTTCCGGTTTGTTATTGACGTCTTGAACGTGTTGGGGGCAACTGTTTTTTGTGGTGTGGACTTGCCCCCAAACTTGCCCCCAAATTTTGCGGCTGTCTCCGGACAAGAATGGATCGAGCTGTCGCTAATGTCGAAAGCAGCTCGAAATTGGCGCCTTTCCGACTGGGTATCTCGAGTTTCACGTCGCAGACTGTGTTACTGGTGGGAAGTCTGCGCGTGCTGGTGGAGGGCGGCGGGAATCGAACTGTAGAGTGAAGAACTGAAAAATCGAAGCGACTTGCCCCCGAAGTTGCCCCCGCGAGACGCGGCTCTCTTGAACGCTTGGAAGACCTTCGGAGAGCGGCATCGAGGTTGACCAACGGGTGAGGCGAGTCGACATGAACCATAGCCGCTTTTCGTCGTCGCAGAGATGGTCGCCAGTGCCCAAAGAGCAGGCGAGCGAAGCTTCATTCGTCATCACTTGATGGCCAAAGAGTGATGTCGGGAGTGAGTTCGAGGTACGCCAGCTAACGGCGCAAGAAGAGGTTCTCTGCGCGAACCAACTCGTCCGAACGGAACGGCCGTGCGGCGCGACTCGCCGCGATCGCCAACCTGTGGCGAATGGTTCGCGGATGCCTTACAATGGTGTAAGGAACATGATGGAGGATCGGATGTCGACTGCGACGCTGACCAGCAAAGGCCAAATCACCATCCCTTCTGACGTTCGCCGTACTCTAAATGTAGAAGCCGGCGACCGTGTCGAGTTTGTCCAGGTTGGGCCTGGCCGCTTCGAGCTCGTCGCTGCCACGCGCTCAGTACGAGAACTCAAAGGAATGTTCGGCAAACCACCGAGGCGCGTGTCGATCGAGAAGATGAACGAAGTGATCGCGACGCGCGGTGCGAGTGCTCGATGATCGGGCTGGACACCAATGTGGTGGTTCGCTACATCATGCAGGACGACCCGAAGCAGTCGCCCAGGGCGACGCGTCTCGTCGAGGCGCTGACGCCCGAGGCACCGGGATTCGTGCCGCTCGTCGCGGTGGTGGAACTGGTGTGGGTCCTGTCCTCGGCATACGGGCTGGATCGGCAGCAGGTCTCGGATGCGCTGGAGCTCTTGTTGCGCAGCAAGGAGATCATCCTGGATCGTGCCGACCAGGTGCTGCAAGCTCAGCGGCGGTTCAAATCAGGGGGTGACTTTGCTGATTGCCTTATCGAGCGCATCGCAGCTGAAGCAGGGTGCGCGTCGACCATGACATTCGATGCCGGCGCAATGAAGTCGGCCGGCATGACTTTGATCGCCTGAAGACCAGGGCTTGGACAATCGGCTCATCCAAGCCGAACGGCCCGCAGTGCCGTCGCACCGTGCGGTTGAGCGCCGAGTCAGGCTCGGCGGATTGCTGAGTTTCTATCGTTACGCTGCCGCCTGAACGTTCGTCTCGACTTCTTGGACCGTACGGCGATCAAGGTTCTTTGAACGAGCACTCGAGGGAGTCCGCCACTGCTCTCAGGCGCTTGTCGCGCGTCCATAGCGACGCGCCATCGGTCAGCGCAACCGCAGCCAGCAGATGCACGTCAACGTAGCCGATGCCCTTGCCGATAAGCCGATGCCGTTCGATGAAAGCCAGAACCTCGTCGGCGTCCGCAACGCTGGCAGCCGGCAGGTCCTGCAGGAGTTCGAGCACCATCTTCCGATCGGCGAGATTGCCACAGGCGATCTCGCCGAGAATGAAAGGATGAACGATCACCGAAGCGCCCTCGAGCAGCGCCACGAGTTGCGGATCGCAGCCGCGGCGCAGGTGATCGACCCACACCGACGTGTCGACGAGGATCAAGATCCGGTCGCGGCGCGCCTGCGCGGAGCGGCCTTCAAAGCTCGCTGAGTGCCGCCGAGGCGTGCCAGGCGCCGGGCGCTCTCGCGTTGAATCAGCGCCCTGAGTCCTTCGTGCACAACCGCCGAGCGATCCAGTGGTCCCGCGAGCTTCGCCGCCTTCGCGAGCAGTTCATCATCGATATTGATGGTTGTACGCATCGTCCAACGCCCGTTCGGAAAGTCGCCTGTAGCGCATCAAGTCTAGCATCATCTGATGCTTTCTCTGATGCGCACGCGAACCGCTGCCCGGCAATCGACGCACGCCAAAGTCGCGGACGCAGCATCGACGCTGCTCTTCCAAGTACCGCCTTCGACGCAGATGAACCGCATCCTGCCCGAAGCGCACTCGCAGAACCGGGAGAGGACACCGACGTGCAGACTCGAGATGTTGAGACGGCCTCTTGTCGAGGCGCGCCGAGCCGAATCTCCTCAGAACGCGCGCGTGCTCCAGGCGTCAATGCGCGGCCGAATACTTTCGAGTGCCGTCAGACGCAGCAACTCGGATGATCGAAACCGCCGAACACACGTCGCCTGTGAGCTCGAACGGGTTGGCCGGACCAGACCGGTCGACCTCGAACATCGAGTCCGTGCAGTGACCCGATGCGCGGGAGCCCTGAACTACTTAACGGTGTAGCCCCGTCCCTCGAGGCAAGCCCCACGCGCCTTTCCGTAAGCGGCCTGCTGTGAGCTCTGCTGCTGCGCCGCTCGTTGCTGTTGTTGCGCCTGCGCAGCGTTCTGCTTGCGGCTCGCGCCGCGCGCAGCGACTGCGCCTGCGGCCGCGCCGGCACCCTGCGGTCCCGGCCTGCCTCGGGTCGACTGCCGCTCCCGCTCTCCAGCGGAGCGTCGCGTGACCATCAGCGGCCGGTCGACCGCTGCATCACCATCGACGCCGGCAAGCGTTCTCCAGGAGCGTCGCCATCGACGCGCAGATACTTCCGGCTGTGCCGGAAGAACTTCTTGTAGCTCGGGCACAGGTAACGCAGTCCCGGTTCTCCATGCTGCGTGGTGGCGAAGCGATGCGGGCATCCACGTCAGTCCGCCAGTGCTTTCTGGCGCCTGAGCGCGGTCACGGTCTTCTGCGCTTCCACACCTTCGGCCGCCTGCAACGGCGCGATGTCGATCCTGACTCGCTCGATGGTGCCGGTGAACTTGTATGGCGCCGCGATGCCGTACGTCTCGACCACCGGCGTTTCGCCGTCCTCGCCGACGTCGGCGCCTTCATCGGCCGAGAAGATGCCCGGCTGGGTCCGGCCGATGCGGCCTTCGGCGACCTTCTTGTCGTTGACGAAGATGCGACTGATGCCCCCCTTGCCGAGGCCGCCGCCGGCGTAGGCGAACTCGTAGCGGATCGTCGCCTTGCCGGGAGGCACTGGCTGCTGGGCCGCGACGGAGAAGCTCTGAAGGCCGAGGAAGTTGTACGTGTAGGTTGGCTTGCCGTCCTTCAGGTACAGGCTCCAGCCACCGAAGCGACCGGCCTGCGCCAGGATCACGCCCTTGGCGCCGCCCGTGGGAATCACGACGTCGGCCGTGATCGTGTGCGAACGGTTCTTCGTGTTGATGAAGACGTTTTCGGACATGCCGATCATGCCCTCGTAGACCGTCAGCGACGTGCGCCCGGCCATCAGGTCGGGGCGCCCGGCCAGCGCGGGATTCACGCGTTCGACACCGCGGTCATCGATCGGCAGCACGCGGTATTTCTCGGCCTCCTTCAGGAACAGCGCCTGCATCTCCTTCAGCTTGTCCGGGTTCTGTCTGGCTAGGTCGTTGGCGAGGCTGAAGTCATTCGTCGTCTCGTAGAGCTCCCAGGTGTCGTTGTCGAGCGTCGCGCGCGGCTTCGTCTCCCATGCCGCCCGGTGCACCGTGCCCGCGAGCCAGCCGTCGTGATAGATGGCGCGATTGCCGAAGATTTCGAAGTACTGCGTCGTGTGAGTGTCCTTGGCCTTCGCATCGTTGAAGGTGTAGAGCATGCTGACGCCCTCGATCGGCGTCTGCGGCACGCCGTCCACCGCCTTCGGCTCGGGGAGCCCGGCCGCCTCGAGGATCGTCGGCGCGATGTCGATCACGTGGTGCCACTGCGAGCGGAGTTCGCCCTTGGCCTTCACGGCCTTCGGCCAACACACGACCATGCCGTTGCGCGTGCCGCCATAGCTCGACGCCACCTGCTTGGTCCACGTGAACGGCGTGTCGCCGGCCACCGCCCAGCCCGCGGCATAGTGGCCGTAGGTATGGGGACCGCCGAGTTCATCGTAGTGCTTGAGCACGTCCTGCACGGTCTCGGTGACGCCGTTGAAGTAGGTCATCTCGTTGAACATGCCGCTCATGCCGCCCTCGGCGCTGGCGCCGTTGTCACCGACGACGTAGAAGATCAGCGTGTTGTCGAGCTGGCCCATGTCCTCGATAGCCTTGACCAGGCGGCCGATCTCGGTGTCGGTGTACTCGGCGAAGCCCGCGAAAACTTCCATCTGCCGCGTGAAGAGCTTCTTCTCGTCCGCGGAGAGCTTGTCCCAGTCCTTGATCGCTTCCGGCTTGGGCGCGAGCTTCGTCCCGGGTGGCACGACACCGAGCTTGATCTGGCGCGCCAGCGTCTGCTCGCGCAGCTTGTCCCAGCCCTGGTCGAACTTGCCCTTGTACTTGGCGATCCACTCCTTCGGCACCTGGTGCGGGGCGTGCGTCGCGCCCGGCGCGAAGTAGACGAAGAAGGGCTTGTCCGGGGTGAGCGACTTGATCGACTGCGTCCAGCGAATCGCCTGGTTCGTCATGTCGGTCATGAAGTGGTACCTCGGGTCCTTCGGCACCTCGATCTTCGTCATGCCGTCGTAGACAGCCGGCGCCCACTGGTTCGTCTCGCCGCCCATGAAGCCGTAGAACTTGTCGAAGCCGCTGCGCACCGGCCAGCGGTCGGTCGGACCGGACGGACTCACTTCCCACGCCGCGGTCTCGTGGTTCTTGCCGAAATGCGCGGTGGCGTAGCCGTTGTAGCGCAGCATCTTTGCCAGCGGCGCCACGCTGTCCGGCCGCTGCCCGGTGTTACCCGGGAACGCGGTCGCTGTCTCCATGATCGAGCCGGTGTTGGTCGTGTGGTGGTTGCGACCTGTCAGCAGCGCGGCGCGCGTTGGCGAGCAGAGCGCCGTGGTGTGGAACTGGTTGTAGAGCAGCCCGCTCTTGGCCAGGCGGTCGAGCGTCGGCATGTTCAGCGGCCCGCCGAAGGTGGCCGACTGGCCGAAGCCCATGTCGTCGATCAGCACGATCACGACGTTCGGCGCGCCTTGGGGCGCAGTCACCTGAAAACGCTCGGGCGCCTTGGCATTGCGCACGTCGATCTCATTGCTCCTTGGAACGTCCGGCTCCCGGATCGGCAGCACAGTGCGATCCAGCGGCGTCTGCGCGCCGGCTGCGGCACAGGTCAGGCCAAGCGCGATCACCAGCGCGTCGTAAGCGATCGTTCTCTTCATCTCGTCCTTCTCCTTGTTGTGCCGGTCAACGAATACCGGCGGCCCGTTAGTCGTTCCGCCTCACCAGCGAAACGCAACGGCGATCGCAGGGCCGTTGAAATTGATTTCCGCGACCGGACTGCCGGACTTCATCTGGTAGTCCGTGTAGCGCCACGCGCCGACCACGTCGCCCCAGCCGAACGTGTACCCGACGCCGTCATCGCCTGCCATGTGAATGACGATTCGCCGGTCCCGAGGTCGAGGTAATAGGGCACGAACCACTTGCCTTCGGAGCCAAACACCGCTCTGCCGCGCACGCCGACCACGGCGTCCCATGGAAGCCATGGCTGTTCCTTTTCTCGTGAGGTATCCGGCAAAGCAGGCGGCTGGTTCACCCGCTGATTCCTGCTTCCTTGGTGATGACTGCGAATTGGCGATCTCGCATCGGGGATCTTCCGCTCGCTCCTTGGTGACAGATTGATCGAGGTCAACTGCGCGAGCACGATCGCCAGTGATCACGTCAATCCGTTGCTGCGCTGGAGCTATCCGGACGCTGACTGGACATATTCGGACAGCGCCCCGTATGCTTTTTTGCATGCGATCAAGCCGACGTCGCTCAGAGGGCGCGCGACAACCAACGGTGAGGCGACGGTCCCGAGAAGCGACCGTCCGTGTCGGCGTCGCGACCGCGATTCCGGAGATCCTCAGGAGCCTGGGTGCAGATCCGGCGGCGGTCGCGGCGGACGCAGGGTTGGACCCGAAGGTGTTCGACGATCCCGATAGTTTGGTCCCCTATGCGGCGCGGGGCCGTCTGCTGCGCCAGTGCGTGGCCAGCACCGGCTGCAAGCATTTCGGTCTCCTGCTAGGTCAGCACGGTCGCCTGTCCTCCCTGGGGCTGGTGGGCTTCCTGGCGCTGCACTCCACGGACGTGGGAACGGCGCTGCGCAGCGGCGATGCTGGGCGAGAATAATTGTCATCGACCATCGGGTAGTTGAATCGCACGACTGCATAGCAGATTAGCTGCCCGACGCGTCACGTGGAGGCGCGCGGCGCGTTGAAGGTCTCTCGCTCGCAGCGCTCCGTACCCAGCGAAGGCTGACACCGGACCGGCATGCGGCGCGAAAGCTGTCGCCCCTTTTCACCCTGGCCAACGCCGCGTGATCCTCGCTTGCGCCTTGCGAGGGCCGCGAACGCAGGCAGCGACAGCACTCCGCACAAAACTGCGCCATTATGCTAGTGTGCCATCCATAGGGATGGTGCATGGATGGTATACGGATGGCAAAACTTCGCTTGATCGAACCGCGGCGCAGGGAATCCGAGTCGGAAAAAATCACGATCAATCTCGGGTACGTCGATCTCGGACAAGTCGATTTGTTGGTGCGAGAGGGGTTTTATTCGAACCGGACCGACTTCATTCGCACGGCAATCCGCAATCAACTCGGCACCCACGCCGACACGCTCAAGCAGACGGTGGCTCGCCACTCGCTGGTGCTGGGTTTGCAGCGCTACACGCGCCAGGACCTCGAGAAGGTGCGTGCTGCAGGAGAGCAACTGCATATCCAGGTTCTAGGCCTCGCAACCATTGATGACGACGTGCCTGGGCAATTAGCCGCGCAGACCATCGCTTCCGTCGCGGTGCTCGGCGCGCTCCGCGCCAGTCCGAAAGTTAAGGCTGCTCTGGCCGACCGTGTTCGCTAGCGGTCGAGCGCCGTTTTCGAGGGAACAATCATGGATACGAACAAAGTACTACCTGCTGGACTCATTGAAGCGGCTCAGCTAACGCGCACGGGTCGTCTTCTCGAAGCGACCGCGCTTATTCAACGCGCCCTTCGGTCCAGTTCGCCATTTTCGGATGGTGCCAAGCAAGGTGCGGCGCCGAAAGGCGGCGCGAGCCGCGACGTCATCGATGTGGAGTCCATTGAGGTCGCAGAGCCTATCGACGGTGCTTTGGCTCCGCTTCAAAAGGTGAAGGGCGATGACGTAGCGACGGCGACCGATCTCGAGAGGTTCATGCGGAAATGGGGACGGCGCGTCTCTACGGTTGACGAGGCGCCTGCCCCGCCGAGCGTCACTGACAGGCAGACGGGCCAGTTCCTCTCCGCGTTCTATTCAAGCCAGCATGGAGCACGCCCTTACAAGCTCTATATCCCGACGAGCTACGCTGCACAATCGCTTCCGCTCATCGTGATGCTGCACGGGTGCACGCAAACCCCCGATGATTTCGCCAACGGCACCCGCATGAACGAACTGGCCGAGGAGCGGCAGTGTTTCGTTCTGTACCCCGAGCAGACCCACGCCGCCAACGGTTCGCGGTGCTGGAACTGGTTCAAGCGAGGCGATCAGCGGCGCGACCAGGGCGAGCCAGCAATCCTCGCCGGCATGACGCGCGAACTCTTGAATCGCTACCGAATCGATGCGGGCAGGGTCTTTGTAGCGGGATTGTCGGCAGGCGGCGCTATGGCCGCGGTGATGGGCACGGCGTACCCGGAACTCTATGCCGCCGTCGGCATCCACTCGGGTCTTGCGTGCGGAAGCGCGCATGATCTTCCGTCCGCATTGGCTGCCATGCGCGGCACTTCGGCACCCGTTGCCGGCACTAGAGAATCAAGGTCTCCGACGCCGGCAACCCCGACCATCCTATTCCACGGTGATCGGGATAGAACCGTGCATCCCCGCAATGGGGAGCAGGTGGTGGTGCAGTCAATGGAGCGAGGCGTTGTATCGAGAGACGATGTCACGACAGAACGCGGGAAGGTTCGGGATGGTCACGCATATACCCGAACAATTCACCGCGATTCGACGGGCCGGGTCGTGCTCGAGCATTGGTTGGTGCATGGAGGCGCTCATGCGTGGTTTGGCGGCAGCACGCGGGGTTCGTATGTCGATCCGAAAGGGCCCGATGCGGCACGCGAGATGATTCGCTTTTTCTATCAATGCCGCTGACGGTCGGACTGCCGCGATCCTCGCCGAGTGGGATTAGGAGTCCGCACGCATGCAGACGTCGGCAGTCGGATCAGCATGGGACTTCAGGCCACCGCGAGGCTCTGCTCGTTCTTGACAGCACCTCACCACCTGATGGTAGTGATGATGGCGATGCGGGGTTGGTGGTGGGGGATGTGGCTTCGACGCGGGTGACAGTGCGCGCATTTGCTCGCGCGCTCGGCGCCGGGCTACGGACCGTGCGCGCACGCTACCGTCGGGAGCGCCCAGCACCTGCTGACCGGAGTGTCCTAGCGACGTGACGACGCATGTGCAGTCGTCTTTCTCGGCGATACTGCGCAGGTCTTCCGCCGATCAAGCAACGCTCACGTCGTGATCCCGGGCTTGGTAGCGAACGAGATAGGTGTCGCGTCGATCAGCTTTCTTGACTTCACCATCAAGTCAGTCGCTGCGCGGAACTTCTTGAAATGTGGCGTCTGCAGGTGCGCCTGGTAGGCAGCTGGATCGCGATAGATTTCGAGCACGCGCACGCGGCTGGGATTGTCCTTTTCCGCTACCGCGTAGAGCGCAAGACAACCGTCCTCTGAGATCACGGACGCCTGGCCCACTTCGCGTGTCGCTACAGCGAACGCATCGGCCTGAGCCGCATCGATTTCTAGTTCTGCGACGCGCACATACCGGGTTTGGCTTTCTTGAGACATGGTGGCTCCGCAGAGTTTTGGTCGGTACTTGCTTCGCCGGTGTACTCAAGTACCCACGCATCGGCTGCGTCCGGCGAACTCCGACGTTCAATTGGTGCAAAACGCGCCAGTAGACCAAAACGGTAGCGCGCCGTTCGAGGCGCAGCGACTCTGCGCTGGGATTGTCTCCGGCGCCCGAAGCAGAAGCCACGATTTCATGTCGCAAGCTTGGAGCGAGAATGATGAGTCCAAGCCGGCAGTGGGAGCCCGCACAAGGAGCAATGCGATGCCTCGGTACCTGATTTCGTTCGACGACGGCTCGATGGACCACATTCCCGAAGAAGACTGGCCAGCAGTTGGCGAGGCGGCGCATGCGGTGGTTCGGGAGGCCAAGGCAGCCGGAGTCTGGATCTTTGGGGGTGGGTTGCAGCGCCAGCAGTCGACCATCGTTGCCATCGACGGAAGCATCACATTCGGACCCGTACCGGAAAAGAAGGCCGTCATCGGCGGGTTTTCGATTGTTGAGTTGCCTTCCCGCGAGGAGGCCCTTATATGGGCGACCCGGATCGCAGATGCATGTCGATGCGCACAAGAGGTTCGCGAAATCATGTTCGACCCGGAGTCCTGATCGGTCCAACAACAACGAACGAAGCGGATCGCTTGACTCGCGGGGCATCAACGTCAATCACGACCCTGAGGTGCGCTACTGGTCGAAGGAACGAGCCCTAGACAAATGTGTGTCGATAAGCCGGCTCGCAGTCATGATCAGGTCCAACTCGATCCAAACCGGCGTGTGGTCGCTCGACTTGTCCCAGCCGGACACGTCCACATCAACACCCGCGGAGCGCAGCCGTAGCGCCATCGACGGGCTCAGCATGTGGTCGATGCGCAAGCGACGGTGTAGATCGTCTCGTCGGGGTGCTGCGCACGCAGCGCGTCGGTCCAACCCTGAGCCATCAGGCGCCTGAACATTTCACGCGCCTCCACATGAAACAGAGCATCGTCGACCCATGATCAACGGTGCGCGATGCGACGCCTCAGATTTTGGCTTTCAGAAGGCTGTCGCGCCCAGCCGGAATCGTTGCATCCATTCACGCAGCTGGCGCGTAAGTGGCTTGGCGGTTCAGTGACTGGTTTCGGCCGCTAGGCGCCTGAAATCGGTTTGCAGGACTGAAGTGCTGCCCTGAGCAGACGGAGTGCAACTCATCGAACGTGAGACGCTGTCATGGATGGAGAAATGAACGCTGCGCGATTTACTATCGGACGTGCGCTTGGCGGCATCGCCGCCGTTGTATTGCTTGCATTGCTTGCCGCCTGTGGCGGCAGCGACGATATGACCGACAGGCAAGCTTCGCCCGACGCATCAACTTCCCCGGCATCGGCGATTGAGATGTCGGTTTCACCCGATACGTCGCTTTCTATTGAGACTTACCTAATCACGTGACAACCGAATCGTCCTTCGTGCGTTGTTCGCGCACAGGTATCGTGTGCGAGGGTGAACGCAGTGGCGATGGACGAAGCGGCGAAACGACGAGTGCGCGCAGCGCGGTTGCTTTTGCAAGGCAAGCCGCCTGCGGAGGTCGCAATCAAGGTCGGCGCACCGCGCCAGACGGTGTATCGCTGGCTCGATGTGCTGAACGAGAGCGGCATCGACGCGTTGCGCGACATGAGCAAGGGCGGACGGCCCGCGCAGCTCGACAGCACGCAGCACGACCGACTGCGCCAAATCCTGTTGGCCGGCGCGCAGGCGGCGGGGTTTGGTACGGAACTGTGGACCCTCAAGCGCGTGCGCGAGACGATCAAGCGCGAATTCGGCGTGCAGTACAGCGAAGTGCACGTGTGGCGCCTGCTGGGCAAGCTGGGGTTTTCAAGCCAGAAACCGGAAAAGCGCGCCAAGGA
>Ga0335084_10006843_pt1 | contig 11337 bp, 8 predicted proteins | sample Lox_Sample_44_FD_206721 | JGI IMG/M metagenome (GOLD analysis project Ga0335084, IMG submission 206721) | Soil microbial communities from Loxahatchee National Wildlife Refuge, Florida, United States - Lox_Sample_4.4 | ecosystem: Environmental > Terrestrial > Soil > Wetlands | place: USA: Florida...
TCAACCGGAGTCCTCGCCATGATGAAGCTTCGAACCGTTTCGTGGATGCTGCTGGCCGCCTTCGGCACCGCAGCGAGCGCAGCCCCCGGCTGGGTCAGCACCGCCACCCACCGCACCGAGGTCTTCTCCGACGGCCAACCGGTCGAGATGGCCGAGGAGGTTGCGCCGGCCCAGGAGGTGAAGATCGCCGTCAGCCTGAAGCTGCGCGATCGTGCCGGGCTCGACGCGCGCGTCGCGGCCGTCCGTGCCGGCAGCGCGAACTTCATCGGCCGCGAAGAACTGGCAGCGCGGTACCTGCCGACGGCAGAGCAGGTTGCCGCCGTGGTCGATCATCTGACGAGGGCGGACTTCCGCAACATCACTGTCAGCGACAGCCGCATGCTGGTCAGTGCGACCGGCAGCGCGGCCAACGTGAAGACGGCGTTCAACACCACGCTGCACAACTTCGGCGCAGGCGAATCGCGCCGCTTCGGCAATGTGTCAGATGCACAGGTTCCGGCCGCGCTCGGCGGCATCGTGCTCGCCGTGCACGGGCTGCAGAACGCGTATCAGTTCCATACGATGATCGTGCAGGCCGATGCCGGCGGAGTGGGCAGTGACGCGCGCACGCGCCCGGTCGGCCATGTGCCGACCGACTTCCCGACGATCTATCACGCGGACGGCCTGCCGGCGGCGACGAACGCGCGCGTGGGCATCATCACCTGGGGTGACATGACACAGACGCTGGTCGACCTGGCGTCGTACGAAGCGAGCGTCGGCTTCACTTCATTGACGCCCACCATCGTCTATCCCGGCGCCCACGGTACCGACACCGCGGGCACACCCGAGTGGGATCTCGACAGCCAGACCTCATTGTCGGCAGCCGGAGGCAGGCTTCTGGAGATGGTGCTGTACCCCGCGACCTCGGCCACCAACGCCGACATCCTGACCGCCTTCGACCGCGTCGTCTCCGACAACCACGTGAAGGTGGTCAACTTCTCGGCCGGGGAGTGCGAGACGGGTGCCGTATCCGGTGGGTACGAGGCCTCGAGCGACGCGACGCTCGCGATCGCGGTCGCGCAGGGCCAGACGTTCTCGATCTCCACCGGCGACTCGGGCTCGAACGAATGCGGCCGCCGCGCCGGGCCCGAAGGTAGCTACCCCGCAGTCTCGCCGTACGTGATGGCAATCGGCGGCACCACGCTGTACACCACCGGGACGACCGTCTACAAGAGCGAGAAGGTCTGGAGGAGCGCGGGGGGCAGCCCGAGCAGCACCGAGGCCGCACCGAGCTGGCAGATCGCTGCCGGCGTGCTCAGCGGTACCCGGCGCGGCGTTCCCGACATCTCGTTCGACGCCGATCCGAACAGCGGCGCGAAGATCATCGTCAACGGCAGCGCTGCGCAGTACGGCGGCACCAGCCTGTCGGCGCCCATCTTCACCGGGTTCTGGGCCCGCATCATGTCGCAGAGCTTGAAGACGCTAGGCTTCCCCGACCCGTCGATCTACAACTTCGCCGCCGCCAACCCGAGCCTGTTCCACGACGTGACGACGGGGACCAACGGCAGCGAGACTGCGCATGCGGGCTGGGACTACGCCTCGGGCTGGGGCAGCGTCGACATCGGTGCGCTCGCGACCTTCATCGCCAGCACGCCGAGCTGGTGATCGCCACGCGCAGGTCGCAAGCCCTGCGCGTGTGAGCGTCTGATGCGGGGCGCGAGCGGCCCCGCGCCGCATTCAGGGCCCGAGAGTGGCGAGGCGACGGCCGCGCCGGCAGCCCCAGGTGCGTGAGGATGCGCTCGATCACCGGGGTCTCGAGGATCGCCGCGATGATCTTGAGCTCGGCCGCAGTTGGGGCAGTGCTCGAGGTCGATCTCGAAGACCCGCTTGAGCAGCCGGGCCCAGCGGATGCGCGCCGGCCGGCGGTGTGCGCAACCGGGCTCGGTGGGGTCGAGCGGCGACGCGTCGGCATCCTCGTCGGCACCTGTCGGCACCACCCGCGCGCGCAGCTTCGCGTTGGGCGCCAGCACCCCATGGAATCGGATCAGGTGCAACCTCGGACGCGGCACCAGCGCCGCCAGGCGCTGCATGAACTCAGCGGCGACATCACCAAATGCGTGGTGCCGTCGCGTCAGGGGGGCCTTGAGCCTGAGCACCACCTGCCCGGCGCCATTGCACTGCACGCGCTCGTTGGCCAACGCCAGGCGCGTGTCTCGCTGATGCGCGACGCAAGAGCCCCTACTCCCACTCGATCGTCGCCGGCGGCTTTCCGCTGATGTCGTAGACAACGCGGTTGATTCCGCGTACCTCGTTGATGATCCGGTTCGAGACGCGGCCGAGCAGTTCGTGCGGAAGGTGCGCCCAGTGCGCGGTCATGAAGTCGGTCGTCTGAACCGCGCGCAGGCTGATGACCCATTCATAGGTTCGTCCGTCGCCCATCACGCCTACGCTTCTCACCGGCAGGAAGACGGCGAATGCCTGGCTGGTGCGGTCGTACCAGCCGGCAGCCCGCAGCTCTTCGATGAAGATGGCGTCGGCCCGCCGCAGCAGGTCAGCGTATTCCGCCTTGACCTCACCCAGAATTCGAACGCCGAGCCCCGGGCCGGGAAACGGGTGCCGAAAGACCATCTCGTGCGGCAGACCGAGCGCGAGGCCGAGGTTGCGCACTTCGTCCTTGAACAGATCGCGCAGCGGCTCGAGCAGCTTCAGGTGCAGGGTCTCGGGCAGCCCGCCGACGTTGTGATGGCTCTTGATCGATTGCGCCTTCTTGGTCTTCGCGCCCGCCGACTCGATGACGTCGGGATAGATCGTCCCCTGCGCCAGCCACTTCGCCGCAGTTCCGCGTTCCTGCAATTTCGCCGCCTCTTCCTGGAATACATGCACGAACTCGCGGCCGATGATCTTGCGCTTGGCCTCGGGATCGGTGACGCCGGCCAGCGCCGCCATGAATCGCTTCGAGGCGTCGACATGAACCAGCTTCATGCCCATGTGCCGCCCGAAGGTCGCGACCACCTGTCGGCCCTCGTCCTGCCGCAGCAGGCCGGTGTCAACGAAGACGCATGTCAGCTGATCGCCGATCGCGCGATGGATCAGCGCCGCCGCCACCGAGGAGTCGACGCCCCCCGAGAGGCCCAGGATCACCTCCTCGCAACCGACCTGAGCTCGGATCCGCTGGACCGCCTCGCCGACATGATCGCCAATGACCCAGTCGGGTTTGCAGCGGCAGATGTCGAGCACGAAGCGCCGCAGGATCGCTTCACCCTGCAGCGTGTGCGTCACCTCGGGATGGAACTGCACCGCGTAGAAATTGCGCCGCTCGTCGGCCATGGCCGCGATCGGGCACGCCTCGGTCGACGCCATCAGCTTGAAGCCCGGCGGCATCTCGACCACCTTGTCGCCATGGCTCATCCACACGTTGAGCAAGCCGTGACCCTCCGCGTTGCGGCGATCTTCGATGCCTTCGAGCAGGCGCGTATGCCCGCGGGCGCGCACCTCCGCATGGCCGAACTCGCGGTTGTGGCCGCCTTCGACACGCCCGCCGAGCTGTTGCGCCATGGTCTGCATGCCGTAGCAGATGCCGAGCACCGGGATGCCGAGTTCGAACACCGCGGCCGGCGCGCGGTCGGTCGACTCTTCGTAGGCCGACATGTGGCTGCCCGAGAGCACGATGCCCTTGGCCCCGAAGCTGCGCACGAAGGCGTCGCCGACATCGGCCGGATGGATCTCACAGTAGACGCTGGCCTCGCGGATGCGCCGTGCGATCAGTTGCGTCACCTGCGAGCCGAAGTCGAGGATCAGGATCTTGTCGTGGTTCATGGCGCTCGGCAGCCGCGCAGCCGGTCGTTGATGGAGAAATGCCCGCGCCCCGCCGGGCGATGCCGGGCGGGAGCTGAAAATGGCGTCACGGAATCAGACCCTCAGGTCTCGAGCCGGTAGTTGGGCGCTTCCTTGGTGATGCGCACATCGTGCACGTGCGACTCGCGCATTCCGGCCGCGGTGATCTCTACGAATTCCGCCTTGGTGCGCATCTCATCGATCGTGCGGCAGCCGCAGTAACCCATGCTCGAGCGCAGCCCGCCGGTCAGCTGGAAGATGATTGCCAGCACGCTGCCCTTGTACGGCACCATGCCCTCGATGCCCTCCGGCACGAACTTGTCGACGTTGGCGTCGTTGTCCTGGAAGTAACGTTCGGCGGAACCTTCGCTCATCGCACCGATGCTGCCCATGCCGCGATAGCTCTTGTACGAACGGCCCTGGAACAGGATCACTTCGCCCGGCGCTTCTTCGGTGCCGGCGAACATGCCGCCCATCATGACCGCGTAAGCGCCGGCAGCGAGCGCTTTCGACACGTCGCCCGAATAGCGGATGCCGCCGTCGGCGATCAGCGGCACGCCGCTTCCCGCCAGCGCGGCTGCGACGTTGGACACGGCGCTGATCTGCGGGACGCCGACACCAGCGACGATGCGGGTCGTACAGATCGAGCCGGGACCGATGCCGACCTTGACGCCGTCCGCGCCGGCGTCGACGAGCGCACGCGCAGCCGCCGCGGTCGCAACGTTGCCGCCAACAACGTCGACCTGTGAAAAGTTCTTCTTGACCCAGCGTACGCGGTCGAGCACGCCCTGGTGATGCCCGTGAGCGGTGTCGACGACCAGCACATCGACGCCAGCCCTGACCATGCGCTCGGCGCGCTCGTCGGAATCGGCGCCGGTGCTGATCGCGCCGCCGACGCGCAGCTTGCCCTGGTCGTCCTTGGCGGCGTTCGGATGTTCGGTGGCCTTGGTAATGTCCTTGACAGTCACGAGACCTCGCAGCTCGTCATCGCCATTGATCACCAGCACGCGCTCCAGCCGGTGCCGGTGCATCAGCGCCTTCGCTTCGTCGAGCCCTGCTCCCTCACGCACCGTCACGAGGCGCGAGCGCGGCGTCATGATCTCGCGGATCTTCGCGTCGAAGCGAGTTTCGAAGCGCAGATCGCGGTTGGTCACGATGCCGACCACCTTCTTGCCCTCGACGACCGGCAGCCCCGAGATTTTGTTGGCGCGCTGCAGTTCGATGGCGTCGCGCACCGTCATGTCCTGCGTAATGGTGATCGGGTCGCGCAGCACGCCGGCCTCGTGGCGCTTGACTTTCAGCACCTGGGCGGCCTGCTCCTTTGGCGGAAGATTCTTGTGGACGATGCCGATGCCGCCCTCCTGGGCCAGAGCCACGGCCAGGCCTGCCTCGGTCACCGTGTCCATGGCGGCCGCGACCAGCGGGATGTTCAGTGGGATGTTGCGGGAGAGTCGGGTCGTGAGCTGAACGTCGCGGGGAAGGACCGCCGAGTAGGCGGGCACGAGCAGCACGTCATCGAAGGTCAGCGCCTTCTGAAGCAACCGCATAATGTCCTCATGACGCAAAAGTGGAGTATACAGACCCGCGTTTTCTGCCGATGAGATGCCTGCGGCCCGCGGGGTTGCCTTGAACTGGGGGTGAGTTCACCCGCCATTCGGGTTGCTCGCTGCCGGCGAAGCATTGGAAAATCTCCTGCACTGGGAGAAGCCATGGCGAGTTCGACTCACTCCGCGCAGATGAGGGCGCTGCTGCTCGGCATCGCGCTGATCGCATTCACCGGGCCCGCGTGCGCGCAATGGGCATGGAAGGATGACAACGGCCGCACCGTGTACTCCGACAGGCCGCCGCCCGCGGGCGTGAAGGCTGATCGCATCGTGCGCCAGCCGACCAACGCCCAGACCGTACTGCCGCCGCAGCAGTCGAACGCCGCCACGGAGGCCGCGGCAAGGCCGTCCAGCGATGCGAAGACGGCTCCGGTACCGAGCGCCCCAAAGTCGGTCGCCGAGCAGGAAATGGAGTTTCGCAAGCGGCAGATCGAACGTGCCGAAGCCGAGAAGAAGGCGCAGGACGATCAGGCGCGTAACGCAGCCAGGGCCGCCGAGTGCGAGCGCGCCAGGGGTTACCTGAAGGCGGTCGAAGACGGGCAGCGCATCGCGCGGACAGACGCCGCGGGCAACCGCGAATTTCTCGACGACTCGCAGCGCGCCGCCGAGGCCGACCGCGCACGCAAGATCGTGGAGTCGACCTGCAACTAATCCTGTGTGGGCGCTCGGATTGCTTGGCAAGGACCGTTGCCCTCCGAAGTAGCCAAGCGTGTCGGGGTCGATCGGCGCAGCGTGCGGCGCTGGAAGGCGGCGGCGCAAGCTGGAAGGCCTGCTGCTGAAGGGACCGCTCGCGGCAGGCTTGGCAGCGACCTGTGGACCTGTCCGCGGGTGGCCGAGCTCATCGAGCAGCGCTTCGGGGTGCAGTATCACGTCGACCACATTGGACGGCTGCTACCCGATCTGGGTTGGAGCCCACGGAAGCCGGCACGACAGGCCTCGAACGCGACGAGGAGCAGATCCGCCGCTGGATCCACGAGGACTGGTTGCAGGTAAAAAACGCCAGGCGCCGCGGTGCGGCGAGCGCCTTCATGAACGAAAGCTGCTTTCTGATGGGCCCGGTGGTTCGGCGCAGCTGCGCTCTGCGGGGGCACACGCCGATGCTCAGGTCGCGCGGCCGCTACCGCATCAACGTCTCCGTGATCGGGCACACCGAGCTGGTATGGGACCGGCTCAACGCCCATCGCGGCCAACCTGTCAAGGCTGGCTCGAGCGCAACTCCCATCGCATCCGCGCCACCCTGCTGCCGCCTTATGCGCCCGAGCTCAATCCGGTCGAGCTGATCTGGGGGCTATGCCAAGACCAATTGCCTGGCGAACTTCGTTTCTGCAGCACTGCCCTCTTTCTTTCGGCCTAAAAATAGGACATCACTTATGCACTAATCATTAGCTGTCGCTACTACTCGGCCTCGATCCATTCGCCGCGCGTCTTCGCTTCGCGCTCCCGTAGTTCGCGCAGGCGCTTACGATTTTCCCCGCTCCCATCGTCGAGATGTAGGCGTCAAGCTGCTCGCTTGTATCCTCCCTCGAGATGAAGGGCCCGAGGGAGCCGGACTCGCGCGTCTGGCAGTACCAGCCGCCTTCGGCTTGGTAGACGCGCTCGCTGCGGAAATGGCGCTGATTGCCCTCGCCTGCGCGATGCGTGGCGAACTTGCGGAAGTCGCCCCGCCAGAACTGGCTGCAGGCCCGGATGACTTCAGCTGGACGCGTCGATGGAAAGAAGTGGCCGGCGTCGCGCACGCGCCGGAACTCGGCGTGCGGCCAAACCCCGAGCAGTTCCTTGCCGGTGACGCGGGCCTGCGAGTTGTCGCCGTACATTGCGAGGATCGGAAAGCGCATCCGGCGCAGTGCCTCGAGCGCGAGGCCATCCTCGCCCATCAACTCCGGCTCGGCAGACGTGCCTTTCATCAGTCGCAACCACTGCGCCGCGGTCTTGCTGCCGCAGTTCGTGACCAGCGGGCCGATCAGCTTGTCAAGGCCGGGAGGAACGGGCTCGCGGTTGACCTGCATTCGCGCCACTTCGGTGAGGAGGCGATAGCCGAAATACGGATCGCGGGTGCTGAGCGTAATCCCGGCCTCATCGAGCAGGTGCTGCATGCCGGCACCGTAGTCCCAGATCTGCCCAGACGCGCTGCGGGCGGCGGAGATGTGGGTGTCGGCGAGCACCATGCTGGCGACTCGGTCCGGCGCAACGCAGGCCAGCTTGAGTGCAATCACGCCGCCAAAGCTGTGCACCAGGAAATGGGCGCGCCGGATCGCCAGATGGTCAAGCAAGCCTTCGAGGTCGCGCGCCAGGTTCGCAGGCGTGTAGCCGCCGGCCGGCATCTCCGAGCGGCCGTGTCCGCGCAGGTCGTACACCGTGACCCGATAGCGCCGGGCGAACACCGCGGCGTAGTGGAAGTACCAAAACGCAAGGTTCGTGCCCAGGCCGTGGACCATGACCAGATCTTCGTGCGGCACGCCGATGTCGGCCGCCCCCATCTGCACATAGTTCAGGCGGACGCCGTTGACCAGCGCGGACGGCACTCTTGCTACTCCATGTAGCCGAGCAATTGCAGCTGGGCCATGATCTGCGCCTTCTCGTCTTGGCCCATGCCGGCGGCGGCGTCGTTTCTGGTCGCGCCGACGGTTGACGCGCCAATCACAACCGGCCGGCGCTCCAGTTGCTCGGCCATGAACATCGCTTGCGGCACCTTGCCCTCGAAGTCGGACGGCACCTCGAGGCCCAGGCTGTACAGCAGAGTCGCGCAGACGTCGGTGATGTTGCGCCGGGCGATCGTCGCGCCCTTCGAGATCCCGGGTCCGTAGGCGAGAAACACGCCATCGGGATGGTGCGTGCCTGCGATCTCGTTGCGCGGCTCGACGACCGGCAGTTTGTTCTTGATCGAGACGAAACCGAAGTCGCGCAGTACGAGCAGCAGGTCCGGCGCATCGCGCATCGCTTCGCCAGGGAACACGTCTTCGCGCAGGTGGATCTCGGTGATGATCCGATCACCGCTAGCCGGGTCCTTCAGGTCTTCGAGGTCACGGATCAGGCGCTTGCGCAGCGACTCGTACTGCTCCGGCGCGACGCCAGTCTCGCCCGGGTTGCGCGCGACCCGGATGTTGATGCCGTTGCTCGACGGCGTGCGGCAGTAGGCGACCGTGTTCTGCCAGTCGAGGAACGCGAACATGCTGTCTTCACGACGGCGGCCGGCGTCGGTGTCGGGCACCTCTTTCCACTGGAGATAGCCCTTCTCGTGCAGGTAGGCGTTGATGCGCACGACCTCGCTGGTGGCGGTGAAGCCGTGGTCGGAGGCGAGGAACACCTGCACTTCCGGCCCGGCCGCGGACACGAGCTTCTCAATGAAGCCATCCAGTTGGCGAAAGTAGTCGAGACAGAGTGCGCGCATGCGCTTGTGGTAGTCGCTCAGTTCGCCCGACTGCTGCTTCGGATCGATGTAGAGCCAGGCCTGGTGCTGCAGCTTGTCGACGCCATCGAACATCACCGCCATCAACTCAGGCGCCTCCTCCCGCAGAATGTGATCGGCGATGCGGAACCACTGCCGCTCGCGCGGCAGGTGGTACTTCACCCAGTTCTCGCGGTCCTCGTGGGTGAGCTCTTCCATCGCCTGCTTTTCCTGCTCGAAGTCCCAGGCGAGCTCCTTGGCATCGAAGTCGGGAATCGCCTTGAGGCGGTCGTAAAGGTCGTGCGGCGCCGAATTGCGGCGCAGGTGCCGCCACGGGGTGAAGCCGGGCACCATGAAGCCGTTCAGGTCCTTTGGCGGCGGCGCCGTAAAGGGGAAATTCAGTGCCGCGACCTTCAGGCCTTGCCGGCTGGCGATCGACCAGATCGTCTCGACGCGGCAATCGCGCGAGTCGTAGAGCGTGAAGAAGACGTCCTCGGCGCGCTCCTCGGCGCGGATGAAGTCGAACACGCCGTGATGGCCCGGGCCGCGCCCGGTCATCAGCGACACCCACGCGGGCGGAGTCAGCGGATTGGGCGTCGAGCGCAGCTTGGCGCGCGTGCCTTCGGCGAAGATCCTGGCGAGAAAGGGCATGACCGGCGCTTCGCCGCCGGCGCGCGCGGTCAGGTCGTTGAGCACGGTGAACGTGGCACCGTCCATGCCGATGAATAGCGTGCGAACGGCCATCGCAAGCCCCCTTCCCTATTGCAATCTGGATTCGACGTGCGCCGCCACCTGGGCCAGCGAAAGGTCGCCGACATAGCTCCCGTCCTTCATCAGTAGGTCCTGGAAGCCGAGTTTGCGTTCGTAACTCTCCTCGAGCGCGACGCACAACTGGATGATGTCGACCGACGCGAAATCGAGATCAGCCACCAGCATCGTCGCCGGACCGATCGGCGCTGCGAGGTCCAGGCCCCAGTCCTGCACCAGGTCCTCGACGATGATGCACACCGTCTTTTCTGCGTTGTCCTGCGCGAATCTGTCCATCAATGAACCTTTGCGGCGGCGGGTTCGCCCGCCGCCACGGCGATTACCGAAGCGCCGGCGCGCACGGTGCGGAGCTCGACAGTCGCGTTATCGTAGACGACGAGCGCGCGTTCGCACGCTGCGTCAGCGAACCGGACCTCGAAGGCCTCGGGCTGACCCTGCAGGCCAACGCCGAGAAATTTGCCGGCCGCTTCCTTGGCGCACCAGAGGCGCAGCAGCCGCTCGTCGAACTCGGCGCCGGCGAGGCCCGCGAGCGACGCGCGCTCTCGGGCGGTGAGCGTCTCGACAAGGAGTTCGGGTTGTTGGATGCGACCCAGGTCCTCGAAGTCCACGCCGACCGGCGAGTCGGCGGCGGCAACCGCGACCAGACAGGCGCGCGCGGTATGCGACAGCGACACCTGCGGCGCCTCTGCTAGGTCGCCGCGCCACCAGCCGTCGACGAAGGGCGCACCAAGTTCGTCGTGCAGCACGGTGATGTCGGATGGATAGAGAAGCTCGCCCGTCTGCTGGAACAGGGACATTCGCACCGCCTCCTTGATGGCGGCGCGGCCGAACAGCCACTCGCGCTTGCGCCGCACTGTGCCCGAAAGGGCGCGCCATTCGGCTCGCTCTTCGTCGCCGAGCAAGGCATGCGCCAGGATGCGCAGGAAGATCCCGTTCGACTGGGCGCAGAAGTCTTCGGAGTACTGCGGCACTTCCCATAACGACACGCCGAGCGTGGGACGGGCGGCGCTCACGGCACCGAGCAGGCCACGCAGGGGATCGCGCCGGACCTCGTAAAACGTGTGCGGCACCGCGAAGAACACGTTCGCCAGCTTGCTGACCCGCAGCAGAGGCGCGCCGGAGGCATCGAGGCACTCGAAGTCCCAAACCCGCGACGCGGAAATATCGGTGACACGGGCGTCGAGGGCGCGCTGCCGCGCCCTCAGCGTGAGGCCAGGGAGGCCGGCCGGACATGGTGTGTAGAGCTCGATCCGCTCGATCGTCGACGGGAAGCAGTTGAAGTCGACTCCCACCTGCTGGGCAGTCCAAAAGGCCGCGACCTGGCCGGCGGCGTCCAGCAGTATCGGATTCAGGACCAGCCGCGGCGTGCTGCCAATCTCGAAGAAGTCCTGCAACGCGACTTCAGAAAGATCGGCATCCATGCCCTGCTCGTTCCAACCGGTGATCTGGCGAACGCTCTGGAATAGCGGCCCGTGGAACATGCCGGTCGTGTAGAGCTCGGGGCCGCTCCAGACCGAAGGTCGGGCAGCGCCAAGCGGCGCCAGGGGGCCAGCGCGCCAGGACGGCTCAAACTGGAAATCGGCACTCACGACCCTTTCCTCACCATCGAAGATCGTCGCGCGATAGAGGCTTTGAGCCGCGTCGACGACCTCGGCGCGCACTTCGAGCGTCAGCGCACCATCGTCAAGGGCGATCCATCCGTAGGCGCGAACGTTCTCGATCACATGCAGCGACGTGCTGCCGGCAAGCAGGCTGCAGGCTTCACCC
>Ga0335084_10006846_pt1 | contig 11335 bp, 10 predicted proteins | sample Lox_Sample_44_FD_206721 | JGI IMG/M metagenome (GOLD analysis project Ga0335084, IMG submission 206721) | Soil microbial communities from Loxahatchee National Wildlife Refuge, Florida, United States - Lox_Sample_4.4 | ecosystem: Environmental > Terrestrial > Soil > Wetlands | place: USA...
AGCGACTTCGACGTAAAGAAGCTGCTCGAGAGCTTGTCGTTTCCCGTCTTCATGAATCTCATCCTCGCTGGAGCAATGGTTGCGAGCACCCGCGTGCTCTATGCGAATCGCAGCTTCCTGAACGAGTTTGCGCAGCACCTCGGCACGGGGCATCACGAGAAGCGCGCGCTGTATCTGACCGACACCCTGCGCGACAGAAATGGGGTATCGAGCTCTCTCTCTGGCAAGCTCGAGGCGATTCAACGCTTCGATCTGCCAGTCGACTTCTTGATCTGCGACTCGAAAGTCGCCGAGGAGCCACATCTACGAGTCGTTCGGCCGCTGATGACGTTCTCCGTCAGTGAGTTCGGTGAGCAGGAGTTCCGCATCCCAGACCCGCTCGAAGTCGCCGCCATCTTCTATCGCGGCGGCTACGACCGCGTCGTGTGTTCGACCGAAGGTCCCATGGCACTGGTGGCCCTCTTTCTGAAGTTCATGTTCAACACCCCGAGCTATTTCTTCATGCACACCGATTGGCTGGACTTCGCCAAGCACATGACGAATCTCGACCAGCACGAGCGCGATCGAGTTCGCCGGATGCTCCGGGCGCTCTACAAGCGGTTTGAAGGCGTCTTTGTCCTCAACAGCGATCATCGAGAGTGGCTGACCGGGCACGAGATGCAATTGGATGCGGATCGGGTTCACCAGACCGCTCACCATGCGCAACCCCGCCACCCGACCGCGGAAGCGATCGACAAGGCGGAGCTCTTTCCGGATGCCACCGACGATACGCCGATCCTCTTCACCGCCTGCCGCCTCAGTCGCGAGAAGGGAATTTTCGAGCTGCCGGAAATCCTGGCGCGGGCCAGGAAGTCGCTGCCGGACCTGCGGATCGTGATCGCCGGGGCAGGGCCGGCGGAAGAGGAGCTGAAGGCGGCGCTACCGGATGCACGTTTTCTCGGATGGGTGGATCGGCAGCGCCTTGCGGAACTCTACCTTGGCTTGGACCTCTTCGTGTTCCCGTCGCGATTCGACACTTTCGGAAACGTGATCCTCGAGGCGCTGGTGCACGGCATGCCGGCGGTGGCGTACAACTGCAAGGGCCCGAAGGATATCCTCGAGGACGGACGCAGCGGTTACCTCGTCGATAGCATCGAGGAGATGAGCAACCGCATCGTATCCCACTTCCTGCATCGCGAGGCGCAGGAAGCGATGCGGCACAACGCGATGGCGCGCGCGGCGGCCTACGAGGCCGAGCCGATCATGCGTCAGTTCATGCGCGACCTGGGTCTCGGCGAGGCGTTGGACGATCGAAACGCGCAACCCATCGCCGAGATGGATGACGAGATCGGGTTCACCGACACGTTTGCGCGGGAGAGATCCGTTGCCTGAGCTTGTGGCGCACAAGTTGATCCGCTCGTGGACGCAGCAGGAGCGGTTGAACTTTCTGCTGACCAACCGGATCCCGCGCCGCCTTGTGACGCGCTTCATGGGCTGGTTCAGCGCCATCGAGAATCCGACCTTGACGAGGTTTTCGATCGCCGTGTGGAGATTCTTCGCGGGCGATCTGAACCTCGAGGAATCCCGCAAACGCGAGTTCAGGAGTCTGCGGGAATGCTTCATCCGGGAATTGAAAGAGGGTGCGCGTACCATCGATGCGCGTCGCCACGTCGCAGTGAGCCCGTGCGACGCAATCGTCGGTGCGTGCGGCAGAGTGGAAGGCACCCGGGTCTTTCAGGCCAAGGGCTTTCCCTATGAGCTGGCCGACCTCATTCCCGACCCCGCCCTGCGGTCGAGATATCGCGATGGGACCTATGTGACGTTGCGGCTCAAATCGAGCATGTATCACCGCTTTCACGCGCCGCTGGACGGCCGCGTCGAGGAAATCATCTACATCTCCGGTGACACGTGGAACGTGAATCCAGTTGCCCTACAGAGGATCGAGAAGCTCTTTTGCAAGAACGAGCGCGCGGTCGTTGAGCTGAAACTGGATCAGGCCGGCAGCGCCGGCGGCAGTGCCGGCGGGCGTGACCGCAGCATCGCGCTCGTGCCGGTGGCGGCGATCCTGGTGGCCAGCATGAAGTTCCATTGCCTGCCCGACCCGTTGGATCTCCGATATCGAGGGCCGCATCGCCTCCCTTGCAGTGCGAATTATCGCAAGGGTGAGGAGATGGGCTACTTCCAGAATGGCTCGACGATCCTCGTGTTCGCCACCGCCAACTTTCGGCTAGCCGATGGAGTGACGCCGAGTACGCGAGTCGCAATGGGCCAAGCACTTCTGGTGGAGGAGAGATGAGCATCGAACGACTGCAGAACGGTCGAGAACGGGAGGAGGATGCCATGGGGTTTGTCGAGGAGTTGCGTCAACAGCGTTGGGACGACCACCGCTATTATCATCACAATCGCGTCAATCAGACGCTGCACTTGCTGAGTGCGATGTGTTTTGTGACCAGCTACGTGCTGCTCTTCATCCATCCGGCAGCCGCGGTGTTCGTCGGATGGTTGTTGGCGATGGTCTTGCGCCAGTCCGGGCATTTCTTCTTCGAGCCGCAGACCTATGACGAGGTCAACCAGGCGACGCACCAGTACAAGGAGAGTGTGAAGGTCGGTTACAATCTCAAGCGCAAGGTGGTGTTGCATGCGGTGTGGATCGCCGCGCCGGTTGTGCTGTATTTCGAACCGACCCTCTTCGGCCTGCTCCGCGGGCCGAGCGAAGGGTGGGGTTTCCTCGACAATCTGGCGCTCGTGTGGCTCGTGATCGGCGTGGGTGCGATCGCCTTTCGCACGGTCCATCTGTTCTTTCTGAAAGGGGTGCAGTCGGGACTGGTCTGGTGCACCAAGATCCTCACGGATCCCTTCCACGACATCAAGATCTATCACAAGGCGCCGTACCACCTGCTCAGGGGCGAAATGTACGACGACATGTCGGAATGGTACGACCCGTCCACGCGGCTAAGTCGGGTCTGAGTGGAAGCGACTGGCTCGCGATGCTGGCGAAGCGTGGAGATCATCACCGCCGTCGCCGCCGCATCGACCCTGGCGGTTGCATCCGCGGCCGAGTTGCCGGTTGAGCTGCGGCGCCCGCAATGCGTCGCCTGTCAACAGCCGGCGGGAGCCGCACGTGCTCTGTTTTCCGAAGCTGATTGGAGGCGCCTCCAGAACGGCGAGGTCGTCATCGTCGACCACCGGCCCACGGTGGCGGACGGCGAGGACGACTCATTCGTCAGCGAGAACGCAGCCGCCGTGATCGTGCCGCGGCCGGCAGCCGAGGCCTGGGCGGTCCTCGCCGACTTCGAGTCGAGACCCGAATTCCTGCCCAACATCAGCGAATCGCGCGTGGAACGAGTCGAGGGCACGCGCGTCTGGATCAGCCAGCACGTCCGCGTCTTGTGGATGCAGATCCGCTACACCCTCATCATGACCCTCGACCCGGCGCGCGGCTTGATGACGTCGGTCCTCGATCGCTCCTCTCCGCACGACATCCGCGACAGCCATGGGAGCTGGGAAATCCTCCCGCACGGCGACGCCGCGGCGCTCCTCGTGTCCCGCAGCCGCGTCGAAACCGGCATGCCGGTGCCGAGTATCATCAAAAGCTATCTCGTGAAGAGTTCGTTGCCGCAAATGATGAGCAGCCTGCGCGACGAGGTGGAGCGCCGCGCGAAGGCGAGCGCTGCCGTTCGGTAGAGCGGATAGCCTGCGCGCAGCGGCTCACGCTCGTCTGCGTGCTGGTGCGGGGAAAAGTTGACCTCCGGTGTTCCAGATCGCTCTTCCGCGAGCCCCACAATCTTGGCGTCCTTCTCAACAGAGGCGAGAGGCTCGACAGTGTGGTGACAATTCTGCCGGCAGATCTGCGTGAGCTCCGTTGCGACAGGACTTGTCATTCCGGAACGGTGTCGCCCGAGCCGCCGAACTCCTTAGGGAAGTCCTTGAACTTCGGCAGCCCGTCGCGCATGGCCATCACCTTCTCGCCGTAGTGCACGTGCAGCGTCGGCTGATATGTGAAGCCGACGATCGAGCCGGCCGGCACATCGGTCATTCCAAAGCTCGGATGTCTGACGAGTACCGGTGCGCCACAGCTCGTGCAGAACTGGCGGTGGCTGTTCTCGGTCCTCTTGTACATCCCGAGCTTGTCGGCGCCCTTCACGACCTTCACGTTCGATGTCGGCCACAGGCTCGCCGCGTGGATCGGCGCACCGAGCCAACTGCGGCAAGAGTTACAGTGGCAGTATACCTGCACCGCCGGGTCGCCGCTGATCTCGAGCTGCACTGCACCGCACGCGCACCCGCTCTTGTACGTGTTCGCCATGAGAATCCCTCCGTTGCAGGGAATCTTTCACGGTGCCCGATCAGACGCAAGACAGGTGCGCGGGACCAAATGGGGACAGGCTACTTTTCGGCTCGCAAGTGACTGATACCAAGAGTGTCAGCGTCTGGAAAAGCAGCCTGTCCCCGTTTCGGGGGTGAGATCCCTTCGGGATGGGGGGAACCCGGAGGGTTCTTAGCGATTAGCCGGTGGTTGAGCGCAGCGACACTACTGGCGCCAATGCAGAGGTTTGACCGCACCCCAACGGGGTGCCAGAGGTAGGCCGTTGGTATGCCCTCGACGATGACCACCAAGGTGTTCCAAGGAGCGGACATGCGCTGCCCAACATGCGGAGCTGAGAGCGCGTCGGGAAAGCGGTTCTGCGCTGACTGCGGTGCGGCGCTCCCGGTGCGTTGCCCCAAGTGCGGTGCCGAATCGCGGCCCGGGAAGTCATTTTGCGCCGATTGTGGCACACGTCTCGACGCACCTTCATTACCCCGCACTGAACGAGCGCTGCCCAGGACTGAAGGCCGCGTACGCGTCGCCGGCGAATCGAGCGAGGTTCTCGGAGGCGAACGCAAGACGGTTACGGCGCTGTTCGCCGACATCAAAGGCTCGATGGAGCTGATCGAAGACCTCGATCCAGAAGAGGCACGCGCCATCGTCGATCCGGCGCTGCAGCTGATGATCGAGGCCGTGCATCGGTACGACGGCTACGTCGCGCAATCCACCGGCGACGGCATCTTCGCGCTGTTCGGCGCACCCGTGGCGCACGAGGATCATCCGCAGCGCGCCCTGTACGCCGCGTTGCGCATGCAGGAGGGGCTGAAACGGTACTCGGACCGTATGCGCGCCGAAGGGCAGCTGCCGGTGCAAGTGCGCGTCGGCGTGAACACCGGCGAGGTGGTGGTGCGTTCGATCCAGACCGGCGACGCGCAGACCGAGTACACGCCGATCGGACACTCGACGAGCCTGGCGGCGCGCATGCAGGCGCTGGCACCCATCGGGTCGATCGCGACGACCGAAGTCGTGCGCCGGCTGTGCGAGGGCTATTTCGCCTTCAAGGACCTCGGCCCGACGCGCGTGAAGGGCGTCAGCGAGCTGGTCAACGTGTTCGAAGTGACCGGCCTCGGACCGCTGCGCACGCGGCTGCAGCGCTCAGCCGGACGCGGGCTCACGAAGTTCGTTGGCCGCGAACCGGAAATGGAGGCGCTCAAGCGCGCGGCGGAGCAGGCGCGCGCCGGGCGCGGGCAGATCGTCGCAGCAATGGCCGAGGCCGGCACTGGCAAGTCGCGCCTGTTCTTCGAGTTCAAAGCCCTCGCGCAGTCGGGCTGGATGGTGCTGGAAACCTTCTCGGTCTCGCACGGCAAGGCCTCGGCATACTTGCCGGTGATCGAGCTGCTGCACCGCTATTTCGGTATCGATGCGGGCGACGACAGCCGCAAGCGGCGGGAAAAGGTTGCGGGCAAGATCGCGATCCTCGATCGTGCGCTCGAGGATGTACTGCCATACCTGTTCGGCTTGCTTGGCATCGTCGAGGGCGACGATCCGCTGGCGCAGATCGACGAGCAGACAAGGAAGCGGCGCACGCTGGAAGCGATCAAGCGGATGCTGTTGCGCGAATCGCTCAATCAGCCTTTGATGGTGATCTTCGAGGACCTGCACTGGATCGATGAGCAGACGCAGGAGTTCCTGAATCTGCTGGCCGACTCGATCGGCACTGCGAAGCTCTTGCTGCTGGTGAACTACCGGCCCGGGTATTCGCACCAATGGAACAGCAAGACGTACTACATGCAGTTGCGGCTCGACCCGCTGGGACGCGAGAGCGCCGGGGAGATGCTGGCGGCGCTGCTCGGTGACGGCGACGATCTGGCCGCGCTCAAGCGGCTGATCATCGAGAAGACCGAAGGCACGCCCTTCTTCATGGAGGAGACGGTGCAGGTGCTGCTCGATGAGGGCGCGCTGGTCCGCAATGGCACGGTGAAGCTCACCCGGCCACTGGCCGAGTTGAAGATCCCACCGACGGTGCAGGCGATTCTCGCCGCACGGATCGATCGGCTACCACCCGATGCGAAGGAGCTGCTGCAGGCTCTCGCCGTCATCGGGCGTGAGTTTCCGCTGGCCTTGATTCGTGCGGTCGTGACGAAATCCGACGACGAACTCGACCGCCTGCTCAATGATTTGCAACTGGGAGAGTTCATTTATGAGCAACCCACGGTGGGCGACCCGGAGTACATCTTCAAGCACGCATTGACGCAGGAGGTCGCCTACAACTCGGTATTGATCGAGCGACGCAAGGCCCTGCACGAACGTATCGGCGCGGCGCTTGAAGCGCTCTATGCAAGTTCGATCGACGACCATCTGGTCGAGCTCGCGCATCACTACGGCCGTAGCGCCAATGTCGACGCGGCGGTGCAGTATCTGACAAGCGCCGGCAAGCAGAAGATGGAAGAGGCGCGGCGGGTCGAAGGGAGACTGGCAGACATTCTGAGCGCCGACGCGCACGGCAATGCGCGTATGCTGGCCGAGGACGAGGTCGCCACAGGGGCGGCTACCCGAGCCGTCCGCGAAAGGAAGATGCCAATGGCAGGCACGCGGGAAGCAGTTCTCGATTCCGTGGAAGTCATTTGGCGCTATCCCGTCAAGTCCATGGCCGGGGAGGAAATTGCCGCCGCGGAGGTGACCGCGCGAGGTTTGCTCGGAGACCGCCTCTACGCGTTGGTCGACACGGCGTCGAATCGCGCCGCCACCGTGCGCACATGGGCCGCAGCCTTGTTGAGCTACCGCGCACAATTCGTGACGGAGCCCGAACGAGACGGACCCGCACCTGACGTGCGAATCACTTCGCCTGGTGGCCTCACGCTCACCACCGCCGACGCCGACATTCACCAACGCCTTTCGACTGCCTTCGGCCGGAACCTGACCCTGATGGCGACCGCTCCGGCTGGCCTGCTGGTCGAATTTCCTGCGGGGACTCTAGGCGGCGCGTTGAGCAGGGCTACGGAAGTAGCGCTCGCCGGGGCGGCGCCTCCAGGTGCTTTCTTTGACTATGCCTGCGTGCACCTGATCGCGACCGCGACGATCGATCACTTGCAAAGGGCGTATCCAGAAGGACGGTTTGACGTCCGGCGGTTCCGGCCCAACATCGTCGTGCGTTCGCAGGGAGAGCCATTCATCGAAAACTCATGGGTTGGACGGACGCTCGCGATCGGCGATGAAGTTGTCCTACGTATCACCATGCCCTGTCCGCGTTGCGTCAACATGATCTTGCCGCAGTTCGATTTGCCGCACGACCCCGGCATCCTGCGCACGATCGCGCAACACAACATGCGCGACGTTGGTGATTTCGGAACCCTTCCATGCGCGGGGGTGTACGCCAACGTCGTGAAGGCAGGCACCATTCGCCGCGGCGATACGGTGCACTACCTCGACTGAGGCGCGCGCGCACGATTTCCGTCGCCGGGCTGCCAAAACGACGCAAACCGGCGGCGCGGCGAAGCGCCGGCTGCTCGCCGCGGCGTAGCTCACGACTTCTTGTCCCTGTGGAGGTTCTCGCCGCGCTCCCTGGAGATACTATGCCGGCTGATGCTCAGGGCGTAAGAGATCGAGCACGGTCTTCACGGGTGTGAAGGTACTGCCGGGCACCTCCACGAACACCGTAGTCCAGTGGGCCATGGCACCGTTCCAGAGCCCCGGACGTTCGAGTGCCTTGAGGTCACGCCCATACATCGACTTGCGCGCGATGAACACAGCCTCGGGGTCCACGAAGCGGCGCAGGTCGAATTGGTCACCACGCTGGTTGCGGACGCCGCAGACGAGATCCACGGGGTTGAAATGCGTAGCGGCACTGAAGATCGCCTGCTGCTCGTGGATCGCCGGGTCCACCTGGGCTGACTCGACGATCTGCAGAGACACGGAGCCGTCTCTGCCCCGCACCCAGAACGGCCCGCCGCCCGGCTCGCCGGTGTTGCGGACGACGCCGCAAACGCGCACGGGACGGTCGAGTGTCTCGATCAACGCTTGCCGCTGTTCCTCGACGCCGGATGGGTCGAATCGCGCCGGAACGCTGAGACCGAGGTCCTCGCGCGCAAACCGCAGTGCCGCTTCGACGACCGCGGGCTCGGGTCGGCCCTGCAGGCGCACCAGATGGTCGAAGATGTTTCGCTGCATGATGACCAGGAGCCCAGCCAGGATTTTCTTCCATTTGAGCGTGTCGGCCCGCCGCCAATCCGGGACGACGTTGTCGATGTTCTTGACGAAGATGATGTCGCCCGCGAGCTCGGACAAGTTCTCGATTAGTGCGCCGTGGCCACCAGGCCGAAAGAGCAGCGTACACTGCGCAGTGCGGAACGGCCGGTCTTCGAGGTCGACGGCGAGGGTGTCGGTTGACGGCTTCTGCGTCGAGAAGCCAACCTCGAGACGGATATCATGGCGACGCTCGATGGGGTCACGGACCTCGGCGAGTAACTTGCGAAAACGGTCCTCGTGTTCTGCGGAGACTGTGAAATGCACGCGGCATGTGCGGTGCCGGTCGCGGGCCGTTCCCGCCGCTTCGGCGAGATGCTCTTCGAAAGCTGTGCGGTTGCCTTCTGGATACCGGTGGAACGGAAGGAGGCCCTTGGGCAGCACGCTCGCGTCGAGGCCCTCAGGGCTGAGAAGGGCGTCGAGGATCTTGCCGAAATCTCCGAGCCGCAAGAGCCCGGGCAGGTCGTTGCCGTTGGCTGCCATTGCTGCATGCAGGTCGTCAGAGAACGCGAGGCGGTCGATGGCGTCCATGAATGTAAGGACGGCGACGGCGTTGGCGTCACCACGCGCACGGCGTTGCACGGACTCCTCGCGGCTAAGGGTTCCGCCGCGACCGCGTTCCGCCAACAGCGCCTGAAACATCCGAGTGGCTGCGCCGGAGGCCGGGACGAACTTCATCAGTCGGCCTTGGTCCGATGCCTGCGCGTGCGCGGCGCGGGCCGCTTCGATCTCCGCGTCGGACAAGGCGCGGATGCCGTCGCCGATCGTGCACGGCCGATCCAGTTGCAGGTGCGGCCGCGACTTCTCAAGGAGACGAAGCTGGCGCAGTGCCTCCTCGACGCTCAGCCCATGATTCCGGACTTCAGCCGTGTCGGCTGTGCTGAAATGCTCCACTCGCGCCATGTTACAGAGATCTGTGCTTCCGCAATTCGTCGCGGCACGCGTTGCTGAACTCTCGCAAGGGATTCATCGCGTCGTTATCCAAGACCTCCCGCACGTCGCCGAACGTCTTGTTCGGCGCGAGATACGTCTCGATGATCACCCGCGCAACTCGGTCTGCGTGTTCGATGACGGCTGGTGACGACAGCACGCGCATCCGGCTGATCAAGGCGTACAGGTTCACCAGCTTGGAGACTTCCGCCTTATCATGCTCAAAGGCGTCCGTATATAACTTGGAGGCCCCTTGAATAAAGTCCTTATATAAATCCTCTCGCCTGCTGATTTCGTGCACGAGCTGCTGCGCCCTGAATTGCTCGTGCTGGGTCAGCCACGACGCCACTAGAGACGTCAGGCCGCCGGTCACCGACCCGGCCAGCGCGGCCAAGGCGGACAAGTATGCCGCATCCACGGTCTGTGTGCTCCCGTCCCTCTATAGGGTAAATTCAGTGTTTCCGCTGGAACGAGTCGCGCGAGCGCTCGAAGATGCCCGTCAGCTGTTTCGCCATGACCCCGCGTCCGATGCCCTTCTTGACGGACGAGCCGAAGCCCGCGACCTGGTCGGTGGAGACCCGGCTGCGGTAGACGACCAGCGTTCCTTCGGGCACCGGAATCAATCCCGCGAACGATTGGGAAATGTTGTAGCTGTGGCTGACGTAAAAATCGCGGTCCGCCACAGCGAAAACCTCTCCCACCGGCAGTGCGAGCCGATGGCGGAGCGTGTAGTTGGGGCGGCGGTCGAGGTCGTAGCGCAGCCAGTAGAAGTGCTCTTCGAGCCCCGCCGGCTTTCCCTCCGGATACGAGAGCAACACCTGCTGCAGCGCCGGCGCGTGCAGCTTGAGGAGCCGCGCCGCTTCGGAGGCGCGCCGCAGTTCGGCGGACGGTTCACAGCGCCCGCTGCGACGCTCGTATGGTGCCATGCCGCCGAGCCCACGCGCCAGATAGGCTTGGTAGCGCGCGAGCAGCAGGCGCTTGAGCTGTTCTTCAACCTGCGGCTTCGCGTCGCCGCCTGCGGAGGCCAGGGCCTTGAACGCGCGGATCTCGCCAGCAGAGAGGTTGAGTGTATCTCCGGGATTGGCGGCGAGATACCGCTTCGCCTCTGCTACCCCGTCCGGCTCGAGCACGAGGCTCGCGAAATCGGCGGGCGTTCCCGCGCCGCGAATCGGGACCGAGGCTGAAAGCTGCGGGTCTGCCTTGAATTCCACCGCCGTCCGAAACGCCTGCAACACCTCTGCAACTGGCTGCTGGACGAGGAACGTAAGGCCCACGGCCATCTCGCGCTCCGACGATTCCTTGGGATCGGAGTGCACCATTTCACCGCGGCGAATGCGCGCGGCGGCATCCGCGGGGAGGTTGAGGTCCGCCAGCGCCTGATCGATGGTGAAGCCGCCAGCAGCCGCCGCGGTCCGCGCCACCAACACCACCAGCGCTCCGACGAACACTTGCATGCCGCTCTTGCGCACCGAGGTCCTCCTTCAGCCCGCGGGCCTGGCGAAGTCAGGACGCACTTTTTCACGAAATTTCCAAATTTCCAAGCCGGCGGGACTTCGTGATTCTTGGTCCGGGAGGTGGAGGGACTGATGAAGCCAGGGAGCTCCGCTCTGTTCGTCTTGGACGACGAAGGAGACATGGACGTGATCCTGCATAGGATACGCGGGCTCGGTGCGACCGTGTTGAAGACCAACGTGGACGTGGAACGGGCAAAGCTGATTCAGTCCACCCTGGCTGCTTCGGCGGAGACGAAAAGCTGAATACTCTCTCGCCGAGAGTCCGGCTCCCTTTCACCAAATTCTGAAAATTTCCGAACTGGCGTGGCTCTTTGATTTGTGACGGCAAGGGCCGTACGCTCAGTCGGACTGTGCCCCTGTTGCT